>FWPV01002464.1_pt1 | contig 45449 bp, 36 predicted proteins | sample 2228371 | NCBI WGS metagenome assembly FWPV01 (sample SAMEA103939776, study PRJEB20133) | metagenome
CGCCGTCCACGAGCCCGAGCCGCGGCGGCAGACCCGCGGCCAGATGCTGGAGGAGGTGGACCACGGCTGGGTGCGGCCGCGCATCTTTGAGCGCGCCGCCGACCCGCTGGTCGGCGACGAGCACAACCAGCTGCGCGAGCGCCTGGAGGCGATCGTCGTGCCGCGGGTCGAATTCCGCGAGCTGCCGCTCAGCCAGGTGATCGAGACCTTGGCGGAGCTTTCCGCCCGGCAGGCGCCGGACGGCCAGGGACTCAACATGGTGCTGATCGACCCCGAGGGGCGCGACCCGCGCGTGTCGATCCTGTTGCGCCGCCTCAGCCTCAGGCGCATTCTGGATTTCGTCACGGAAGCGACCGGCTGCGAGTACGACCTGCAGGGCGACGCCGTGGTGGTGCGCCCCCGCCGCGGCCCCGGCGCGGGCATGGAAACCGCCTTCTACCCGGTGAGCCGGTCAACCCTCATCCGCCTGACGGGCATGCCCGACATGGACAGCGCGGCGGCGGTCGCCCTGCGCGACCCCTTCGCCCCGCCCGAGGGGGCGGCGGCCGACCGCCGGAGCGACGCCGAGCGGGCCCTCAAGGGTTTCCTGCAGCGGGCCGGCATCCCCTTTGACGGCATCGAGGGGGCCACCCTCGCCCTCGCCGACGGGCAGCTCATTGTCACCCAGACGCCGCGCAACCACGAGAAGGTCCGGCGCCTGCTGCGCCGCTACCGCGAGGTCAAGCAGGTGGAAATCGAGGCCCGCTTCCTCGAGGTGCAGGAGCGCAACCTCGAGGAGCTGGGATTTGAATGGACCCTGCTGCGCGGGGGAGAGCCCCTGCTTGACGAGCACGGCGCCCCGCTGCGCGACGCGCAAGGGCGCGTGCGGCGGATCGGCGGGGACCGCTTCAGCAATGCCCCGACCCGCAACCTTGCCAACGCCTTCACCGTCGGGCAGCAGGAGAGCCGGATCGTGATCGATCGGCCCGGTCTGGACCTGCCCGAAATCGGGCGCGGAGCCCCCGTCATGCCCATGACGGTGGACCTCGCCCAGGAGGCCGGCAACCTGGTGTCCCTCAACCGGACCATCCTCAGCAACACCGAACTGGGACTGCTGATTCGCGCCCTCGAACGGCAATCCGGCAACGATCTGCTGAGCGCGCCGAAGGTGACGGTGCTCAGCGGCAAGACCGCGGAAATCGTCGTGGCGGAGGAATTCCGCTACCCGGAGATGTACGGCGACACGAGCGCCGAGGTCGGGCGGGGCGACAGCAGCAGCGGCTCGGCCGGGGTGGCGATCACGGCCGGCACGCCGCGCTCCTTCACCACCCGCAATGTCGGCGTGGAGATGGAGGTCACCCCGACGGTCGAGGAGGACAATTCGATCAGCCTGCGGCTGCGGCCGAAGGTCACCGAGTTTGAGGGGTTCGTCGAGTACGGCGGCAGCTCGGTCGCCATCGCCTCGGACACCACGGTCACGGTGCCGAGCGGGTTCTACCAGCCGGTGTTCAGCGTGCGCAAGGTGCAGACCGAGGTCACCATCTGGGACGGCGCCACCGTGGTGATGGGCGGGCTGACGCGCGAGCATGCCGTGCGGGTCTCCGACCGGGTGCCGGTCCTCGGCAGCCTGCCGCTGCTCGGGCGCTTCTTCCGCCAGGAGGGCGAAAGCCGGCAAAAGCGCAACTTGTTGATCTTCGTGACCGCCAATCTGGTGAGCCCCGGCGGCTCGCCGGCTTTCCAGTATCTGCCCGGTGTCGAGCCCAACGCTGTTTACCAGAACCCTCTGCCCGCCACCCCCGCCGGCCCGGCCCGCCGCGGACGGTGAAAAACATTGTCCCGGCATGGGAAAGGGCCATCTTCCGGGTTTGGGAGACCTGGGTGGCAAATGGGATGCTGAAACGGATTGCCGTCATCGCCGGCCTGTTGTTGGGCGGCTGCGCGCCGCCGGCGGGCGCCGAACGGTCGGCCGCGCCGGACTGGGCCAGCGGCTGGGCCGAGCTGCGCGCGCGCGAGGACCTCGGTCCCGAAGAGCTGCTGCGGGAACAAACGCGTCTGCTGATTGAGCTGGCGCCGGCCGAGGCATGGCGCGAGCCGCGGGTGTGGGATTGGGCAAGGGAGGCGCTGGCCGGCTGGGAAGCCTCGTCCCGGCTCGCCGAGGCGCGCCAAGCCTACCTCAACCTGTTGCAGGCGGTCGGGACGGCTTTGGAAGACAGCCCGTCGGCCGTGCCATTCGAACCGGCGTTGCGGGAATATTTCCGCCGGGCGCTGAACATTGCGGACACCCCGGAGGCGGAAGCGCGGTTGCTGATGCACATGGCCGACTCGTGGCTGCGCAGCGCCCCGGACCTGGCCGATCACCGACGCCGGGCGGAATCGCTGCTGCAGCAGGCGGCGGCGCTTCTGCACGACGGGCCGCCGCTCGACGCCGTGCGGTTGCGGCTGGGGCGGTTGCATGTGCAGTGGGGCGCGGCCGCCATCGGCGCGGGACCGCCGCCGGGAGGCTTGACCCACTTCACCCAGGCGGTCGCGCACCTCCAGGCGGTGGCCGGCGTTTCCGGCGCGGACCCCGCGCTGCTCGAGCAGGCGGCACGCTTGCTGGATGAATTGTTGCGACCGGGTTTGGAGCTGGACCCCCCGCTGCGGTTCCTGCCGCAGGATGAAGTGCGGTTGACCGTGCGGGCCCGCAACGCCGCCGAGCTGCTGGTCGAGGTGGTGGCCCTGCCCGCGCCGCCGCAGACGGGGCCGTTGTCGCTGGCGGCCTTGCGGGACGCGGCGCGAGTGGCCGAGGGCGATCCGGAGCGGCTGCGGTTCCGCCAGAGTCTGCCGGTTGTCCCGGCCGCGCCGCACGATTGGGAGGTGCGCGAAATCCGGCTCGGCGACGATTTCGGCAGCGGCTGGTATGGCGTCCGGGTCGCCGCCGCCGGACTCGAGCGGCGCGATGTGCTGTTGGTCAGCGCGCTGCAGTTGGCGGCCGTGCAGCGCCCCTCCGGTGAACAGCTGTTGTGGCGGGTGGAAGCGGAAACCGGGCGGCCTGTGCCGATGGGTGCCTTTTATCTGTACACCAAACCGGGGGCGACGGGGGCGGCGGGGGCGGCGCGCCTGCCGGACGCTTTGGAAGCGCCCGCCGCTGGCGGGTGGAGCGGCCCGATTGTGGCGGACGGCGACGGGACGGCTTTGCTCCCCGCCTCCGCCGCCATGCAATGGCAAGAAATCCACACCGCCGATGGTGCCGATTCCGGCTTGCTGGTCCGGCCGGAGCGCGATGAGTCGGAGCAGCGGCATGGGCTGCCGTGGGCGGCCGCCAACGCGACCCTGCTGTTGCCGGGAGCGAGCTTTGAATGGTGCCTTGCCGGAACTTCCCCCGCTGCCATGGAGCGCTATCGGGACGGTGTCCACCTGCGGTTTCCCGGGCGATCGGAGCAACTGGTACGGCCGCGGATACACGGTGCGGATTGGATGCTGGGGGAGGCCCAAGTCCCGTCCCCGTTGGCGCACGGCGGGCCGGTTTATCTCGAACTGCCGGACGGGGGCGCAATCCTGTTGGCGCATGTGCTGGCCCCGAAGGCCATGCCGCTCGCCATCGAGTTCAGCGGGGAGCGTCTGGATGCCGACCTGAACCTCTTTTTGGCCTCGTCTCCGGTCAGCGCGGAGATTCTGGCCGCGGCTGGCATTGCCACGCCCTTGCCGGACTTTGTCAGGGTGCGGGGCACGGTTTTACGGCGCGTGCCCGGCTGGACGGCGGCACCGTCGTCCTTTGTTGGGGAAGCGGAGCAGGAACCGCTGTTTGAGCGCATTGTTCCGTTCCATCCCGCGGAGGGGCGTGGAGCGCGGTTGGAACTGCCCCTTGGCGTGGTCGATGAACTGCTTGCGCTGCGGGTGGAAGCCCGGTCTTTGGACGGTTCGGTCCTCTTGGGCGAAGCCTTCTTGGGATTGTCTCCCTACCGCAGCCTGGTGCGCCTGCGCATGGAGCAGCGCATCATTCGACCCGGCCAGCCGGTCACCGTGGAGGTGACCGCATGGGACCCCCAGCAGGCCCGCATCATGGAAGGGTATGTGGTGGTCTACCGGGAGCGTTGGCAGAGCCGCTATGTCCATCGCCGCCGCGGCACCCTGATTACGGAAGAGGAATACCAGGCCTTGCCGGAGCGCTCGATGCTGGGCATGGCCCGCACGGATTTCCGCCTGGCCGAGCAGGGATTTGTGCGGCAGGAAATCCAGCGGCGCCGGGTGGTCCCGGGCCGGGATGCGCAGCGCGTGTCGCTGCCGCTGGACCAGCCCGGCTACTACCATATCACGTTCGAGTCCCGCGACGCGGATGTGCGGGCGCATTACCCCGACGGCCCGTTGGAGTTCTGGGTGATCCGGGACGACGCCGATGTGCGGCAACTGCGCGCGAACCGGCCGCGGCTGGTGGTCGAGCAGGAGCCCGATGGGAGCACCGAGATATTGGTGCTGACCGAACGGCCTGCCGGCTCGGTTTTGGTGGATGTGCACCTGCCGGACGGAACGGCGCTCAGCCGTGTGCTCAGGCCCGAAGGGACCGCCAGTTTCCTGCAACAGCGGCGGCAGCCGGCTCCGCCGGGCTCCGTCCGGGTGCTCATCGCCGGCGAGCGCGGGATCGAAACCTTGTACTGGCAAGCCCAAGCGCTCACCCGGGCGCAATGGTCGCTGGCGGCCCCGCAACCAGCCGGCCACAACCCGGGGGCTCCGTTTGCCTGGGAACTGGATGAAATGGAAGAGGCCGCCGCGGGGCCGCTGTTTTGGACTTTTCATGCGGACGCGGCCCTTGCCTATCTGGGCCATCAGGCTCGCTGGCAGGAGCGGTTGCGCCATCCGGCCCTGCCAAATGGCGGGGCCGACTTTGTGGTGACCTCCCAATCCTGGCGGCGGTTGTTCAACCCGCTGGCGGCACCCGGCGATTCCGGGGAGGCTCCCGCGAAGGATGCCGGTGTGCCCGAGCCGGAGGCCTTTGTCGCGCTGTTCCCGGAATTGCAGCGCAGTGCCCGGGCTGTGCCGCCGCCGGTTCCCCTGCACATCGTGACCGAACCGGCGCAGGACGGGAAGCGCATCCTGCGCGGCGAACTGCCCAACGCCGCCGGCAGCTGGTTCCTAACCGTGTTTTCAGCCGCGGCCGACCGCCCGTTGGTCTGGCAGGCTTGGCCCGTTTCAACCGAACTGCCGATCCGCATGGCCTTGGACGGGCCGCCCCGCGCGCGGCCCGGCGACAGCGCCCGCATGCGGCTCTCCGTGGAAAACACCACCCGCAGCAAGGTATCCTTGCATCTTGAATTACACAGTGTGCCGCCGGCGGCGCTGCCCACCGAGACCGGCGGGCTGGTCCCTCTGGAGCCGGGGCAACGGAGCACGATCCATGTGCCGGTGAGCGTTTCCCATCCCGGCAATGGCGAGGTGGCGGCCCGCGTATCCGGCGATGGATTGCACAGCCAGGCCCGTTTCGAGGTATCGGTTCCCGCCCCGCCCCGCGTCGGGACCGGGCGTTACGTGGTGGTGCCGCCCGGAGAACCGGCCTGGCACACCGATGTGGAGGTGCCCGATTGGGCGGAGGCGCGGCTGGTGATCGCGGCCAGCTTGGGCTGGCTGATCCCCGAAGTCTGGGCGGTTCTGCGGGATTGTTCCGCACGTGGGGAACCCTTGCTGACCGCCCTGATGGATTGGGCGCTCTGGCAGGTGCTGTCCCGGCATCGGCTGCCGACCACAGTGGATGGACCGGCGTTGACGCGTCACCTTGCGGAGCAGTTGCGGGCACACCAGGCCGCGGAGGGCGGGTGGGCATGGTTGCCGGGGTTCCCGGCGGACCCGTGGCTGAGCGCCTTGGTGTTGTGGACCGTCGCCACGTTTGCCCATCCCTCCGCGGAGAGCTTTGATGTGAATGCCGCGCGGGCGTTTTTGGAATCCGTGCTGATCGCCCCGTCCCGGCCGGTGTCCCTGCGCCTGTTCGCCTTGCGCGCGTTGGCCGCGCACGGGCCGCAAGGCCCGGCCATGCGCCCAACCCGCCTGCAGGCGCGCAGCTTCCTGGACTTGTTCCACCGGCGCGCCGATTTTGACCGAGCGGAATTGGCGGTGTTGCTGGAGGTGGCCCGTTTGTTGCGGTTCACCGAGGAGGTGGGCCTGCTCACGACCGAATTGCGGCAACGGTCCCCCGCCGCCGGTCCTGCAGCCGCAACCCGCCTGTGGCCTGCCAGCCTTGTCTATCTCGCATTGGAGGATCGCGACACCGCCACCGAACGGGCGACTCCCTATTTGCGGACGGCCCTGCAGGCGCTCGCGGAAGCGGGCCCGCGGTGCGGCTGGGAGCAAATCGGGGGACTGCTCAATGTGACGGCGGTGTTTCTTTTCAAGGGGGAATTCCATGTGGATGGTTTCGCCAGGGTGGCCGTCGCCAATGACCCTCTGGAAACGGTTGTGTTGGCGCCGGAACCCGGCAGCAGCGGCCTGACCTCATGGCCGGTCGCCGCCGCCCGCCTGCGTGGCGGCCTCCTTGCCATACGGGCGGACACGAGCCAGGCCGGCAGCCCGCTGCTGCTGGCGCTGCTGGGCGAAGGTCCGGCCCAGCCGCCGCCCACGCTTCCGGGCATGCACGAGCAATGGTTCCGCGAGTTCCAGGAAGAAACGCTGCTGGCCGGCCCGGCGCGCCGCTTCACCGAACTCACCGGTCCTTTCTTCACGGCAACGGTCGGCGACCAGTTGGAGGCGCACTTTTCGTTTTTCCTCGACCAGCCGTGGGACAACGTCGAACTGCTGCTGCCGGTGCCCGCCTGCGCGCTGGTGGACGAGGCCACGGTCCGCCTTGTCTCGGACGCTCCCGGTGGCACGCCCCCGCCGCGCCTGCTGCCTCCCGGAGCCGGGCTGGAACGCGTGCTGCGGCTGGCTTCCCTGCCTGCCGGACAGCACACCTTGGTCCTCGGCTTCACCGTGCAGTGGGAGGGGAATTACTCCCTGCCGGCAGGCTTGCTGCGGCATGCCCGCACCGGTGAGGCTTACGCCACGGGAACTGGCGGGCGCCTGCAGGTCGCGGCCGCCGGCAACTGACTTCCAAATGCCATCCCCGCCCGGGCGGGCCTCAGCGGGAGAGCGGCAGATTGATGGTGAAAATGGTGCCCCGCCCCGTCTCGGTGCGGAAACTGATCGAGCCGCCGTGCGCCTCGATGATGGACCGGGCGATCGCGGTCCCCAAGCCGGTGCCTTCCCGCTTGCCGTAGGAGACGAACGGCTCGAACAGACGGTCGCGGATCGGCTCCGGTATGCCGCCCGCGTTGTCCTCGATGTACAGCTGCACCATGCCGTCGGCGTGGGCCACGCTGCCGGTCACCTTCACCTGTCCGGGCTTGTCCCCGAACGCCTCGATGGCGTTGCCGATCAGGTTCTGGAACACGCGGAACAGTTTGGCCTTGGAGGCCATGATGGTCACGTCCGGCACGTCGATGGTGATGGTCACCGAGGACTTCTCGAAATAGGGCTGGTTGAGCGAGCGGAACTCGTCGAACAGTTCCTTGAGCTTGAGCTTGGTCTTGGCGATGTTGTGCTCGCCCCGGGAAAATTCGGCCACCTCGGTGACCATCGACACCATGCGGTCCACCTGCTTTTCGATGTTCTGGCACAGGCGCTGGCTCTCCTCGTCGCGGTGCCGCTGGCGCAACAACTGCGAGCTGAGGCTGATCAGGCAGAACGGGTTCTTGAAATCGTGGATGATGGTGTTGGTCATGTTGCCGATCAGCGCCATCTTCTCCTGGTGCACCCGGTCGTCCACGAACTTGCGGGTGGTGCCCTGCAGGTGGGCGATGATCGATTGCAGCAGCCCCTGCACCGGGCCGGGCATCTTGCGCAGGTAGCTCACCAGCGCCGCTCCGGGGATGCAGGCGATCACGCAGTCCGTCTTGGCCTCGGCCCGCAAGGAGCGCCGGTCGTTGGTCAGCACGCCGATCTCCCCGAAATACTCGCCCTTGTGGCTTTGGCTGATCGGGATGTGCCCGCGATTGGGCACTTTCTTGCTGAAGCCCACGGTGCCCTCCAGCACCAGGTAGATCGAGTCGGAAAGGTCGTTCTCCTCGAAGATCACCGTTCCCCTCGGCAGTTTTTGGACCAGCGCGGACCGCGTGAGCATCTCCACGCTTTCCTTGTCCATTTGCTTGAAGAACGGGTGCGACTTGAGCTCCATAAACCTGCCAAAAAATTACCGGAACAGCGCTGGGTCCGCTGCTCCGGTACATGACTAAGCAACCGTTAAATCCTGCGTCCAGAGAAAAAAACTCAGGTGCCGGACTGGAGGCGCCGCTCCCAGTCGAACGCGCGGTCGGTGACGATGTGCTCCATGCGGCGGGTGCGCCGGTCGAGCGCCTCGCAGCGGTTCTTGAGCCGCAGCAGGGCCATCTTGCGGTCGGTCGCGTAGGTCTGGTAAAAGCTCCAGTCCTCGTCGTTGGCGAACGCCAGGACCGGGGCCGGCTTCAGGAAGATGGCGGCGAGGATATAGATCAGCAGCATGGGCCAGAAACCGGTGATCGCGAGCGCGACAACCGCCGCCACGCGAATCCAGAACACCGGCAGGTCGGCGTAATCGGCGATGCCTTGGCAAACGCCGAAAATCCAGCCGTTGCGCGAGCGGTACAGGGTGCGGGTGGGTGTGTAAGTGGACATGGTCAGCGGGTGTGGAGGGTTACGGTTTCGGTTTTTCCAGCACGATGGTCTCAAGGGCGTCGATACGCTTTTCGAGGCGTGCCAAGGTACGGTGGATGTCCTGCATCAACTCGGTCTCCTCGCGGCTGGCGGCGCCGCCGGATTTGGCCGAACCGCCCTTGAGGATTTTGGCAAGGGCGATCAGCGTGCCGGCCATGACCGGCAGGCCGATGACGATGAAGACGACGACGATGGGGACGAGGATGTCGGGATTCATGCTGCGCTCCGAGGATGCGGGAGGTTATGGGGCGGGGCGGCGGCCAAGCAAGCCCCTTACGGGGCGGTCCCCCGGTTTTTCAGGCTGTCCCGCAGCGCGGTCAGTTCCTTCTCGATCTGCTCGTCGGTCTCGAGCTTGGCAAACTCGTCCTCGAGCCGCGTGCCGCGGTAGTTGACCAGGTCGGCGTCCGCCTCCATGCGGTCGATGCGGCTCTCAAACTGCTCGAACCGCACGAAGGCGTCGCTGCTGTCGGCCTTGCGGATTGTGCTCCGGGCGGCCTTGCGGTGGGTCGCGTGGATGTGCCGCTGCACCAGGATGCGGTGCTTGTTGCGCGCGGTCTCCAGCTTTTCCTCGAGCTGGTCGATGTCCTGCTTGTACTGGGCGACCAGTTCCTCGAAGTGCGCGGCCTCGCGGGCGCGGTGTTCGGCGTCCTCCTGGTGAGCCCGCTTCTGCAAAAGCGCCTCGCGGGCCAGGTCCTCGCGGCCTTTTTCCAGCGCCAGGCGGGCCTTGCGCTCCCAGTCCTGCACCGCCCGCTGCGCCGCCTCACGGTCCCGCAGCACGCGCGTCCGGCTCGCCATCGCCCCGGCGCACGACGCCTTCAGCTCGACCAGCGTGTCCTCCATTTCCTGGATCATCAGCTTGATGAGCTTTTCCGGGTCCTCCGCCTTGTCCAACATGGCGTTGAGGTTCGAGTTGATGATGTCCCTGAAGCGTGAGAAGATGCCCATAGTGGTGTGTGGTTGGTGGTGGATGGTGATGGGTCTGTGGACCGATGTTCGCTTGCCAACTCATCAGGCGGCATGCCAAGAGTCCGATCGTATCACATAAGTCGCCTTAGGTGAGTGACATAAAAATTTATAGCGCTTTTCGGCACCAAGCCGGCCGGGGCGGAATTTAGTGGACTTGACCACAATTTAGTGAGACAGACCGGACATGCGCGGGGATGTGCAGGGGCCGTTTGAGGGGACCGTCGGCAGGATGGAGGCGCTTGGGGAAGCGGAAAGTTTTCTGGAGTTCCAGGAGCGGCTGTCGCGGGTGGCGCAAGTGGACCGGCCGGTGCTGATTGTGGGGGAGCGGGGGACGGGCAAGGAGCTGGCGGTATCGCGGCTGCACTACTTGTCGCGGCGCTGGCAGGGGCCGCTGGTGGCGCTCAATTGCGCGGCGCTGGCGCCCTCGGTGTTGGAGTCGGAGTTGTTCGGGCACGAGGCCGGCGCGTTCACGGGGGCGACGCGGCGGCGCGAGGGGCGTTTCGAGGCGGCGCACGGGGGCACGCTGTTCCTGGACGAGATCGGGCTGATCCCGCTGACGGTGCAGGAGAAAATCCTCCGGGTGGTGGAGTACCGGCAATTCGAGCGGGTCGGCGGCAGCGCGCCGGTGCGGGTGGACGTGCGCATCATCGGCGCGACCAACGCGGACCTGCCGCGCCTGGCCGAGGAGGGGAAATTCAAGCGGGACCTGCTGGACCGGCTGAGCTTCGAGGTGCTGTTCGTGCCCCCGCTGCGGCACCGCCGCGAGGACATCCCGCTGCTGGCCCGCCACTTTGCCGCGCGCATGGCCGTGGAGCTGGGCTGGCGCGAGGTGCCGGACTTCAGCGCGGCGGCCATGGAGGCGTTGGAAAGCTACCCATGGCCGGGCAACATCCGCGAACTCAAGAATGTGGTCGAGCGGGCCGTGTACGCCAGCGGCGGGGTCACCATCGAGGCGGTGACCTTCGATCCGTTCAAGGCGAGGTGGGCTGGGGACGAACAGGGCCCCCGCGAGGAACGGGGGCAGGGCGCGCCTGCCGAGGTGGCCGGACCGGTGGTTGCCGGCGGCGCGGCGGCGCCGCTCCGCTATCCCATGTCGCTGGAGCGCGCGGTGCGCGAGCTGGAATTGGGCGCGCTGCGCGGGGCATTGGCGGCCGCCAAGTACCATCAGGGTGAAGCGGCCAAGCTGTTGGGCATGACCTACCACCAGTTCCGCGGCCTGTACCGCAAGCACAAGGACGCGGTGGAGCAGGCGTGACAACCCTTCCGACCCGTTTTCATTTGGCTTTGCCGGAAAGGCCATCACGGCAAACCTGATTGGGACGGTCAACGGGGACAGGCCCTTCAGCCGAGGCGGTCGCGGTAGTCGCGGTAGCCGAATTGGCGCAGCACGGTGACCGTGTCGGCGACCGGATCGTAGGTGGCGATGGCGGGCAGTTGGATGCCGTTGAAGGTGGTGTTCTTGACCATGGTGTAGTGCGCCATGTCGAGGAAGGCGATGCGGTCGCCGGGCTTGAGCGGCTGGTCGAAGGACCACTCCCCGATGAGGTCGCCGGCCAGGCAGGTCATGCCGCCCAGCAAGTAGGAATAGGGCTTTGCGCCGGGCAGAGCGGCGCCGAAGATGCCGGGCCGGTAGGGCATTTCCAGCACGTCCGGCATGTGGGCGGTGGCGGAGGTGTCGAGGATCGCGATCGGCTTGGCCCGGTTGAGCACATCGACCACCTCGGCCACCAGCAGACCGGTGTTCAGGGCGACCGCCTCGCCCGGCTCGAGGAACACCTTCACGCCGTGGCGCGCCCGGAAATCGCGCACCAGCCGCACCAGCCGCTCGCGGTCGTAGTCGGGGCGGGTGATGTGATGCCCGCCGCCGAAGTTGACCCACTTGAGGCGCGGCAAAAATTCGCCGAAGCGCTGCTCGAATCCGGCAAGGGTGGCCGCGAGCGCGTCGCTGTTCTGCTCGCACAGGGTGTGGAAATGCAGCCCCTCGATGCCGTCGAGGGACTCGCCCGCAAACTCGGCCCGCAGGATGCCGAGCCGCGAGTTGGGCGCGCAGGGGTCATACAGCGGCACCGGGGCGGTGCTGACCTCGGGGTTGACCCGCAGCCCCGGCGAGACCCGGCGCGGCGCCGCCTCCACCAGCGGCCGGAAGCGGCGCCATTGGGCGAACGAGTTGAAGATGATGTGGTGGCTGTGGCGCAGGCATTCCGCAAGGTCGGCTTCCTTGTAGGCGGCGGCGAAGGTGTGCACCTCGCCGCCGAATTCCTCGGCGCCGAGGCGCGCCTCGTGCGGCCCGCTGGCGCACACCCCGCGCAGGTAGCGCATCACCAGCGGCGCCACCCCGAACATGGCGAAGCCCTTCAGGGCCAGCAGGATGGTCGCGCCGCTGCGCTCCTGCACCTCGGCCAGCACGCGCAGGTTGCGCTCGAGGGCGCCGAGGTGGACCACGTAGGCCGGGCTCGGGCTCTGCCGCAGGATGCTTACCACATCGCGACTTTCCATGGCAGCCCGTGGCGGTTGAGCGCCTCCATGAAGGGGTCCGGATCGAATTGTTCCATGTTGAACACGCCCGCGCCGCGCCACGTGCCGGTGAGCATGAGCATGCCGCCGATCATGGCCGGGACGCCGGTGGTGTAGGAGATGGCCTGCGACTTCACCTCGCGGTAACACGCCTCGTGGTCGCAGATGTTGTACACGTACACGGTCCGCTCGCGGCCGTCGCGCACGCCCTTGGCGACGCAGCCGATGCAGGTTTTGCCCTTGGTGAGCGGGCCCAGCGAGGCGGGGTCGGGCAGCAGGGCCTTGAGAAACTTCAGGGGCACGATTTCCCGCCCCTCGAACAGCACCGGATCGATGCGCGTCAGGCCGACATTCCGCAGCACCTCGAGGTGCTTGAGGTAATTGTCGGAGAAGGTCATCCAGAAGCGGGCGCGGCGGAGCGTCGGGAAATGCTTCACCAGCGACTCCAGCTCCTCGTGGTACATCAGGTAGATGTTCATCGGCCCGATGCCCTCGGGGAACTCGAAGGTCCGCTTGACCGACAGCGGCGCGGTCTCATGCCACCGGCCGTCCTCCCAGTAGCGGCCGGGCGCGGTCACCTCGCGGATGTTGATCTCCGGGTTGAAGTTGGTGGCGAACGGCTGGCCGTGCTGGCCGGCGTTGGCGTCGATGATGTCCAACTCGTGGATTTCGTCCAGCTGGTGCTTGCTGATCCATTTGGTGAAGACGTTGGTCACGCCGGGGTCGAACCCGCTGCCCAGCAGCGCCATCAGGCCCCGCTCGCGGAAGCGGTCGTGATAGGCCCATTGCCACTTGTACTCGAACTTGGCGGTGTCGGGCGGCTCGTAGTTGGCGGTGTCGAGGTAATCGACCCCGGCCTCGAGGCAGGCGTCCATCAGCGCCAGGTCCTGGTAGGGAAGCGCCACGTTGATGAGCAGGTCCGGCCGGATGCGGCGCATCAGCGCGACGGTCTCGGCGACGTTGTCGGCGTCGACCTGGGCGGTCGCGATCGGCCGGGCGATCTGGGCGGCGATGGCGCGGCACTTCTCCTCGCGGCGGCTGGCCAGGGTGATCCGGCCGAAGACCTCCGGCACCTGGGCGCACTTGTGGGCGACCACGCCGCCGACGCCGCCGGCCCCGATGATCAGGACGTGTTTCATGGTTGGCTGCTGGGTTGTCATCCGTAGTTGTTTTCTGCTACGCGCTTTCCGGCTCGTGGTAGGTGTAGCCGCGCAGGCCGTCCTCGTAGGCGGTCATGATCGCCTTGCGTTCGGCCCCGGAGATGCGGCCCTTCTTGACGGCGCGCTCGGCCTTTTCCCGGAAGCGGCGCAGCAGCTCCTTGGGGTCGTACTCGACGTACTCGAGCACGTCGGCGACCGAGTCGCCCTCGAGCTCGCGGAAGTACTCGAGCTCGCCGTCCTCGTCGAAGCGGACGCCGACCACGTTGGTGTCGCCGAACAGGTTGTGCAGGTCGCCGAGGGTCTCCTGGTAGGCGCCCACCAGGAAGGCGCCGAGGATGTAATCCTCGTGGTCGCGCAGCTCGTGCAGCGGCAGGGTGCGGCGGATCTCGTGCTGGTCGATGAAGCGGTCGATCTTGCCGTCGCAGTCGCAGGTGATGTCGGCGATGATGCCCTGGCGGGTGGGGGCCTCGTCGAGCCGGTGCACCGGCATCACCGGGAACAGCTGGTCGATGGCCCACGAGTCCGGCAGCGACTGGAACACGCTGAGGTTGCCGTAATACACGTCGGCCAGCGCCGACTCGAGGTCCTCGAGGTCGCGCGGCGGGTGCCGCAGCTTGGACATCTTGTCGCGGATTTGCAGCATGGTGGTCCAGAAAATCTCCTCGACGACGGCGCGCTCGCGGATGCCGATGCCGCCGTGGCGGAACAGCTCGCGGATCTCGTCGCGGTAGAAGATCGCGTCGTGGAAGCACTCCTGGAGGTTCTTGGAGCTGACGGAGCGGGCGGTGTGCAGGATGTTGCGGGTGAGCTCGTGGGCGTCGGGGGGCAGCTCGGGGAGCTTCTCGGAGACGGCGAAGCGGCTGACCTCGAGGATGTTGAACAGCAGGACCGAGTAGTAGGCGACGGTGGCGCGCCCCGACTCGGTGATGATGGTCGGGTGGGGCAGGCCGGCCTCGTCCACGACGCCCTTGACCACCTCGATCATGTCCCGCGCATACTCGTCGAGGGTGTAGTTGCAGGAGCTGTTCGAGTTGGTGTGGGAGCCGTCATAGTCGACCGCGAGGCCGCCGCCGAGGTCGAGCAGGCCCATCGGCGCGCCCTCCTGCGCCAGGCCGCAGTAGACGCGGCAGGCCTCCGTGGCGGCGCTGCGGATGTCGCGGATGTTGGGCAGCTGCGAGCCCAGATGGAAGTGCAGCAGCTGCAGGCAGTCCAGGGCGTTGGCCGCCTTCAGCAGGTCGACCACCTGCATGACCTGGTAGGCGTTGAGGCCGAACACGCTGCGGTCGCCGCCGGACTCGCGCCAGTGCCCGCTGCCGCTGCTGGAGAGCTTCATGCGGATGCCCACCACGGGGCGGACGCCGAGGGCCTCCGAGCGCTTCAGGATGAGCGGGACCTCCTGCAGGGTCTCGATGACGAAGACGCAGTTGATGCCGAGTTTGCGCGCCGACAGGCCCAGGTTGATGAACTCCTCGTCCTTGTAGCCGTTGCACACGAGGATCGCCTCGGGGTCGTCCAGGTAGGCCATGGCCGCGATCAGCTCGGCCTTGCTGCCCGCTTCCAGCCCGTGGTGGAACTCCCGGCCGTAGGTGGACAGCTCCTGGATCACCTGCTCCTGCTGGTTCACCTTGATCGGATAGACGCCGCGGTACTGGCCGCCGTAGTTGTACTCCTGGATCGCCGCGCGGAAGCTCTCGTTGATCGCCTTGATCCGCGAATACAGGATGCCCTCGAACCGCAGCAGCACCGGCAGCGACCAGCCGCGTTCCCTGATGTCGCTGATGATGCGCATGAGGCTGACCCGCGGCCCCTGCTGGCCGCCGGAGGGGGTGACCACCACCTCGCCCCGGTCGTCGATCTGGAAATACCCCGCCCCCCATGCGTCCACCGCGTAGGTCTCGCGGGCGTGGTTCACCGTCCACTTCTCGTGTATGTGCTGGTAGCCGTTCACCCCCTCCTCCTGCTCTTACTCGTACTCATACTCGTACTCATACTCGTACTCATGCTCGTACTCATGCTCGTACCCTTGCCCGTCTTCCCCTCGTCCTCCCCCTCCCCCGTCACCCCTGCGGCAAGGCCTTCTCCGCGATGCGCCGCAGCAGCAGCTGGACCGCCTCGGCCCGCGGCAGGGTGCCCTCGTCGGCCTTGTGGACGCGCGCGCGCACCGCGACGGTGCCGGCGGCCACCTCGTTTTTGCCGAGCACGAACATGTAGGGGACGCGGTCCAGCTCGGCGCGCCGGATTTTGGCGCCGAGCTTGTCCGAATGGGCGTCGATGCCGCAGCGGACCTTGGCGGCGCGCAGCAGCTCGGCGAGCGCGCGCGCCGCGGCGAGCTGGTCGTCGGTGATGGGCAGCACGCGCACTTGCTCGGGCGCCAGCCAGACCGGGAAATTCCCGGCGAAATGCTCGATGAGCACGCCGGTGAAGCGCTCGAGCGAGCCGAACGGGGCGCGGTGGATCATGACCGGCGTGTGCTCCTGGTTGTCGGCGCCGACGTAGCGCAGGCCGAAGCGCGCGGGCAGGTTGTAGTCCACCTGGACGGTGCCGAGCTGCCATTCGCGGCCGATGACATCCTTGACGACGAAGTCGATCTTGGGCCCGTAGAAGGCGGCCTCGCCGGGCTCCTCGGAGACGGTCACCCCGAGGGTGCCGGCCACCGCGCGCAGGGCGGCCTCGGCCTTGTCCCAGAGGGCGGGGTCGCCGGTGTATTTGCTGGAGTCCGGGTCGCGCAGGCCGAGCCGCACGCGGTAGTCGTGCATGCCGAGGGTGGTGAACACGGTCTTGACCAGTTCGAGGCAGCCTTGCACCTCCTGCCCGACCTGCTCCTCGGTGCAGAAGATGTGGGCGTCGTCCTGGGTGAAGCCGCGCACGCGGGTGAGGCCGTTGAGCTCGCCGGACTGCTCCCAGCGGTAGACGGTGCCGAACTCGGCCAGCCGCACCGGCAGGTCGCGGTAGCTGTGCGGCTGGGAGTCGAAAATCTTGATGTGCATGGGGCAGTTCATGGGCTTGAGCAGGAAGCCCTCCACCTCGCCGGAATCGATCCGGTTGCTCAGCTCGGCGCAGGAGCAGCCGCTGGCGATCAGGCCGTCCAGGGCGTCGCGCTCGATGATGGGGGTGAACTGGGAGTCCTTGTAGTAGGGGAAATGGCCGCTGGTGCGGTACAGGCCGAGCTTGCCGATGTGCGGCGTGAACACCTGCTGGTAGCCCTGTTTCTGCAGCTCCTCGGAGATGAATTGCTGCAGCTCCTGGCGGATGATCGAGCCTTTCGGGGTCCACAGGATGAGGCCTTGGCCGACCGCCTCGTCGATGTGGAACAACTGGAGTTCCCGGCCGAGCTTGCGGTGGTCGCGACGCTTGGCCTCCTCGAGGCGCTGCAGGTGCCGGGCGAGCTCCTCGCGGCTCGGGTAGGCGGTGCCGTAGATGCGCTGCAGCTGCTTGTTGCGCTCGTCGCCGCGGTGGTAGGCGCCGGCCACCGACAGCAGCTTGAAGGCCTTGATCCGCCGGGTGCAGTCGACATGGGTGCCGGCGCACAGGTCGACAAACTCGCCGTTGCGGTAGAAGGTGATCGGCTCGCCCTCGGGGATGTCCGCCAGGCGGCCCAGCTTGTAGCGCTCCTGGCCGAGTTTGCGGATGAGCGCCTCGGCCTCGGCGCGGGTGGTCTCGAAGCGCTCGAAGCGCTGGTTTTCATCGATCACCCGCTGCATTTCCTGCTCGATGCGGGCGAGGTCTTCCCCGGTGAACGCGTGGTCGAGGTCGAAGTCGTAATAGAACCCGGTGTCGGTGGGCGGGCCGATGTCGAGCTTGGCCTCCGGGAACAGGCGCAGGACCGCGGTGGCCAGCACGTGGGAGGCCGAGTGGCGGAGTTCCTCGAGGGGCGTCATGGCTTTCATGGTGTCCGGGTCCTGGGTGGCGGGATGGTGGAAAGCCCAACCTTAAGGGGCCATTGCCCGCATTAGTCAAGGGTTCGGGACCGCGCAAAATTTCCGCAATAGGGTTGCCGAGGCGGGCGGGCCTCCTACCGTGCCCGGTTATGCCGGTGGAAATCCGCTGTTTCGAGCTGCCGCCGATCGGGACCAACTGCCACGTCGTGCTCAACCCCGCCGGCGGCCGGCTCGCGGTGTTCGACGCCCCGCTGAACGCCTGGCCGACGGTGGAGCGGCTGGCGGTGCGGACCGGCTGCGCGGTCGGCGGGCTGTACCTGACCCACGGCCACTGGGACCACACCCTGGACGGATGGCGGTTCAACGCGGCCGGCGTGCCGGTGTTCGCCCATGCCGGCGACCGGCTGATGCTGGAGACGCCCTCGTGCATGGAGGCCTTCGCGATTCCCGGCCTGGCGCTGCGGCCGGTGGCGGTGGCGGCGTGGCTGGACGACGGCCAGCGCCTCGAGATCGCCGGCCGGCCGGTCGAGGTGCGCCATGTCCCCGGCCACAGCCCGGGCAGCGTCCTGTATTGGTTTTGTGAGGACGGTTTCGCCGTGGGCGGCGACGCCCTGTTCCGCGCCGGCATCGGGCGCACCGACCTCCCCGGCGGATCCTTCGACCAGCTCGCCGCCGCGATCCGGCAGCGCATCTACACGCTGCCGGACGAGACGGTGGTGCATCCCGGGCACGGGCCGCCGACCACCGTCGGGGCGGAGGCCCGCGGCAACCCGTTCGTGACCCGCTGATTCCCGCCCGCCATGCAACCGGAAGCGGCCATGCGCCTGGCGATCGCCGCGGCCCGCGCGGCGCAGGGGCGGACCCATCCGAACCCCGCGGTCGGGGCCGTCATCCTGCACCGCGGCGAGCCGGTCGCCAGCGGCCACACCCAGCCGCCCGGCGGCGACCACGCCGAGATCGTCGCCCTGCGCCGCTTCCGCGAGCGGGGCCTGCAACCGGACGCCGGCACGACCCTGGTGGTCACCCTCGAGCCGTGCAGCACGCGCGGGCGCACCGGCGCGTGCACCGAGGCGATCCTGGCCTCGGGCATCCGGCGCGTGGTGGCGGGGGCCACCGACCCCAACCCGGCGCACCGCGGGCGCGGCTTCGCCATCCTGCGCGAGGCCGGGCTGGAGGTGCGCACGGGGGTGCTCGCGGACGAGTGCGCCGACCTGAACCTGATCTTCAACTGGCGGATGGAGCACGGCGCCCCGCTCTTTGCGGGCAAGATCGCCACCACGCTGGACGGGCGCATCGCCACCCGCGGCGGCTTCTCGAAATGGATCACCGGGCCGGCGGCCCGGCAGGACGCGCACCGCTGGCGGCGCTACTTCCCGGCGATCGCCGTCGGGTCCGGCACCGTGCTGATCGACGACCCCGCCCTGACCGCCCGGATCGGGGGCGAGCCGGAATGGTGCCCGCTGCGTTTCGTGTTCGACCGCAGCCTGGTCACCCTGCGCGACCCACCGCCGCGGGTGTACGCCGACCCTTGGCGTGACCGCACCATCCTGGTCACCGGCGACCCGCGCGGCGCCGAGGCCGCGGCCGCGCGCGGCCTGCGCTGCTGGGTGGTCGAGGAGCAGGACGGGGACGGCGGCCTGGCGGACTTTGCCCGCCGCTGCCGGCGGGAGGAAATCGGCGGCGTGCTGGTGGACGGCGGCTCCCGCCTGCTGAGCGGCTTCCTCAAGTATCGGTTGCTTCACTACCTTTTGGCCTACCGGTCGCCGCACCTGCTGGCGGACGCCGCCGCGCTCGCGCCGTTCACCGGCCAGGCCCCCGCGCGCATCGAGGACGCGATCCGGCTCGGCGGCGTCCGCCACGCGACCTTCGGCGACGACCAGCTCATGCGGGGCTTCGTCGTCTACCCCGGCGCCTGAGCCGCGGCCCGCCATGGACATCTACCTGGCCAGCGGCAACCCGCACAAGTACGAGGAATTCGCGGCCATGCTGCGGGCCGCGGGGGTGGCGGCGCGGCTGTTGCCGGCCGCGGCGGCCGGCGGCATGCCGGAAGTCGAGGAAAGCGGCGCCACATTCGCGGACAACGCCCGCCGCAAGGCCGAGGCGCTGGCGGAGCGGGTTCCCGACGGCGCGTGGGTGCTGGCCGACGACAGCGGCCTCGAGGTGGACGCGCTGGGAGGCGCGCCCGGCGTGCGGTCCGCCCGTTATGCCGGCGGGCAGGGCGACGCCGCGGCCAACAACGCCCGGCTGCTGCGGGAACTGGCCGGGGTGCCGCCGGCCCGGCGCACGGCGCGCTTCCGCTGCGTGCTCTGCTTCCTGCAGCGGGGGGGCGGGCCGGCGCGCTTCTTCAGCGGCGCCTGCGAGGGCCGCATCGTCGGGGCGCCGGCCAACGGCGGCGGATTCGGCTACGACCCGTTGTTCCAGCCGCTCGGTCACGAGCAGACCTTCGCGCAGCTCGACCCGGCCGCCAAGAACCGCCTGTCGCACCGCGCCCGCGCCTTCGCCGCATGGGCCCGCTTCGCCCGGCGGCTGGGCGGTCAGCAGGCCGGCTGCGGCACGTGATCGATGGCGGCCAGGCGGTTGCACACCTCGCTGATGAGGAATTCGGGGGTTGAGGCGCCGGCGGTGACGCCGACCTTGCCGTAGCGGCTCATGGCCGCCGGGTCGATTTCCGCCGCGGTCTCGATGTGGTAGGTGGGCAGCCCGGTCCGGCGCGCCAGCATGGCCAGCTTGCAGGTGTTGGCCGAATGGTGGCCGCCGATCACCACGAAGGCTTCCACGCCGGCCTCGAACAGCACGGCAATGTCGCCCTGCCGGTCCTTGGTGGCGCCGCAAATGGTGTCGAACACCAGCGCCTGCGGGAAGCGCCGGCGCAGGTGGGCGGCGAGGCGCTCGAAGTCCTCGGTGAACATGGTGGTCTGGGAGACCATCACCACCTGGTCGCCAAGGTCGGGCAGGGCGTCGATGTCGGCCTCCGTCTGGACGACATGGCCGCGTCCCTCGGTGTAGCCCAGCAGGCCGATCACTTCCGGGTGGTTGCGGTCGCCGAAAATCACCGTCGTGTAGCCCCGCTTGGCGTGCATGCGGATTTTGCCGGCGACGATGCCCACGTCCGGGCAGGTCGCGTCCTTGAACTCGATGCCGAGGCTCTTGAGGTAGGCGCGGCGCTGGGGGGAAATGCCGTGGGCGCGCACCACCAGCACGGCGTTGTCATGCGGCCGCGGCCCGAGGTCGAGCCGGCCGGAGCTCTGGTAGTCGCCGACCTCGCGGATGCCTTCCGCCTGGAGCTTCTCCATCATCTGGCGGTTGTGGATCAGCGGCCCGTCGGTGTAGACGGGCCGCCGCCCCTTGGCGGCGAACTCGCGGGCGATGTCGATCGCCCGCTCGACACCCCAGCAGAACCCCGCGCTCCGCGCCCGCAACACTTGCATGCCCGGCAAGGTGGCGCGGTTTGGGCGAAAGTAAAGTCACTCGGCGCTGGTTTTCACCTCGACCACATCGTGGGGGGCGGCCTCGCGCTGGCCGGCCGCGCTGACGCGGATGAAGCGGGCGCGGGCGCGCAGCTCGGCGAGGTCGTGCGCCCCGAGGTAGCCCATGCCGCTCTGCAGGCCGCCGACCAGCTGGCGCAGGGTGTCGTCGAGGCTGCCGGAGACCTCCTTGAGCGCCTCGATGCCCTCGGGGGCGACCTTGTCGCTTTTGCGCGGCTTGCCCTCGTGGCCGTAGCGGGCGGCCGAACCGGCCTGCATGGCGCCGAGGCTGCCCATCCCGCGGTACTGCTTGTACAGCTTGCCGTTGATCTCCATGAGGGTGCCGGGCGCCTCGCGGCAGCCGGCGAACAGGCCGCCGCACATCACCGCGTTGGCCAGGGTGAGGGCCTTGACGATGTCGCCGCTCTTGGTGATGCCGCCGTCGGCCACCAGGCAGGTGCCGGTGCGGGCCGCCGCCTTGGAGCAGACATACAGCGCGGTCAACTGGGGGATGCCGACCCCGGCGACGATGCGGGTCGTGCAGATCGAGCCGGGCCCCTGGCCCACCTTGACCGCGTCGGCGCCGCAGGCCGCAAGGTACTCGACCCCCTCGGCGCTGGTGACGTTGCCCGCCAGGATCGTCACGTCGCGGAATTCATGGCGCAGCAGCCGCACCATTTCGCCGACGCCGGCGGAGTGCCCGTGGGCGGTGGAGACGGCCAGCACGTCGACGCCCTCGGCGACCAGCTCCGCCGCGTGGGCGAGGATGCGGTCGCGGTCCAACTCGCCGGCCGGCGTGCGGGTCGCGGAGAGCGCGGCCCCGCACACCAGGCGGAAATTCGCGTCGCGCGCCGGCCGCACCTCCGCGTTTTCCTCCTCCCGGATGCGCTCGATGTCGGACATGGTGAACAGCCCCTTCAGGTGGCCCTCCCGGTCCAGCACGATCAGCTTGTGGATGCCCATGTGCTCGTTGAAGAACCGGTCCGCCGCGCCGATCGGATCGTCCGCGATCTCGCTTTCCTGGATGGTATAGACCTGCTCGAGCGGGGTCATGGCGTCGGCCACCTTGACGTTGCGGTAGCGGTGTTTCACGACCCGACCGCGCAGCAGGCCGAGGAAGCGGTTGCGGATGTCGACCACCGGAAAGGTGTGGAACTTGAAGCCCCGCATCTCGATCATCTCGAGGACGTCGCCGATCAGGCTCTCGGGGCTCACCGAGATCGGCTCCTGGATGAGGCCGTGCACGTCGTTCTTGACCCGCGCGACCTCGCGGACCTGGCGCTTCTCGGGCATGTTGTAGTGGATGATGCCGAGGCCGCCGTTGCGGGCCATGGCGGCGGCCATTTCCGCCTCGGTGACCGTGTCCATGTCGGCCGAAATGAGCGGGATGTTGAGGGTGAGGCGCTCGGAGAGGCGCACGTCCACCCGCGTTTGGCGGGGCAATATCTCGCTGTAGCGCGTGGCCAGCGTGATGTCGTCAAAGGTCAGCCCGATGTGGGCGTTTTCACGGAAGAAGGTGTCCGCGTCCTTGTAAAACAGGGGATCGGTGTCGTTGGCAGGGTGTTGCGGCGCCATTGTGCAGTTGAAGGCGGGCAGCGCGCCCGGAGCAAGGCGAAAGTGCGGGCTTGGGCCGTCCCACCGCTTGCGTTTGGGGCCGCGCATGGCATGTTGTGGAAATGAAAGCCGGAAGGCTCCGGGCATTGGTGGTTTGCGCGCTGGCGCTGGCGGTGACCGGCTGCGGGCGCCGCGAGGCGGCCGCGCTTGGCAGGGAGAGGGAAGCCGGCGTCGCTGAGGCCCCGCCGGCGCGGTCGGAACCGATTCCGGCGGCGCGGTCCGCCCCCATGCCGGCGGCGGCCCCCAATGTGCCGCGGTTGCCGCACCCGCCGGCGGCGCGCTTGCTGGTCTTTGAGCCGGCACAAGCCGTTGCCGCCGAGGAGGCCGCGGAGCTGGAGCGTGCCGCGGACCGCTTCCTGCAGGAACGCATCCCGGATTTTGCGATCAAGGACGCCCAGCGGCCGTGGCTGGACCGGCAGTATGTGCCGGAGGCGTTTCGGGTATTTCGAAAGGATGACGCATGGCATGCCGAGTTGCGACTGGCCTGCCATGCCTGGGATGAGGGTGAGCCGGCCCCGGGTTATCCGGCGGTCATTGAGCTGCTCTGGAGCGGCCGCGACTGGCGGATGCTGAGCGCGCCCGATGACGTTCTGCGGGATCTGGAATATGCCGACCGGACCTTGGCCGGGGATTGGGCGCCGGGCGAGCGCATGGTGGCGGCGCCCTGAGCGTCAGCCCAGCTTGGGCCGTGGGCGGTCGCCGGCGGTCAGGCGGCAAATTTCCTTGGGCACGGCATAGGCGGGCAGGCGCTCCTTGAGCTGCGCCAGCAGCCGCTCCCGCCATGCGGCGTCCGCGCCCGTGGCCGGCGGTTCGACCTGCAGGATCACCCGTTGGCCCCATTCGGGGTCGGGCCGGCCGGCGCAAACCGCCGTGGCCGCCAACCCGGTGGCCAAGGCGGCGGCCTCGACCTGTTCGGGATGGACCTTCTTGCCGCCGGTGATGATGACCCGGTCGGCCCGGCCGAGAATGTGCAGGCGCCCATGGGAATCCAGCCAGCCCAAGTCCCCCGTTGCAAACGGCTGGCGGCAAAAGCCCGCCAGGGCGGGGTGGTATTGGAGCAGGTTGGCCGGGGAGCTGACGCGGATCCGCCGGTCGGCGTCGACGGTGACCCGGGCATGGGGCAAGGCGGAGCCGACCCCTGTTGCGCCCTGCAGGAACGCCTCGGGCTCGAGCACGGTGACCATGGCGGCGGTCTCGGTCGCGCCATAGCAGGGGGCCAGCCGCAGCTCGGCCGCGCGGGCGGCGGCGAGGACCTGTTCGGGGCAGGCCGCCCCGCCGACCAAAATCAGGCCGAAGCGCCGCAGCACGGCAACGGCTTCCGGAACCTGCAGCAGGCGGGCGAGTTGGGTGGGCACCAGTGACAGGGCCGCCGCGCGCAACCGGAACGGTGCGGCCCGCAGCGAGGAGGGGTCGCGGTAGTCGGCAAAATGCACCCGTCCGCCGCAGGCGGCGGCGCGGAACACGGGCATGAGCCCTCCCACATGGTTGGCCGGAAGCAGGCTTACGGCATGGACATATCCCTGAGCGCCGAAGCGTTGGGCATAGGCTTCGGCGGCGGCCCTGAGGGTGGCCATTTGGTGCAGGCACCATTTGGGTCCGCCCGAGGTGCCGCTGGTGGCAAGGAGGACGGGGGCCGGGATGCTGTCCGGGCAGGCCCGCGCGAGCCGGCGCAACCGGGCTTGCCAGGCGACCGGCCATGAAGGGTCCAACAGGGCCGCCGCAACGCCGCCGGACAGCGCGCCCAGAAACCGGCGCCACACTGCCAGCGGGTCGGCGGCGGCCAGCACGGAAACCCGGCCGCGGGGCGCAAGCGGCCGCACCCCTTCGGGCAGCGCACGGGTCAGCTGCGCGACAAACGCGTCCATGCCGCCTCCAATTGCGCCGCGGTGGGCGGCGCCACCCGGCATCCTTGCCGGGGAGCACCGAGACCGTCGGCAAAATAGGCCTGGGTGCCGAGACCGTGATCGAGCTCCGGAAACCGGGCCGCCAGCGCCACCAGGGCGCCCATGCCGATGGCCGTCTCGAAGGCCGAGGAGATCACGACCCGTCCCGCCACGGGGGCCAGCAACTCCAGCCAGCGCTCCGCCGGGCCCAGCAGCGCAGGCTTGACGATCCAGTAGCCCGGCCAACCGCGTTCACGCCAGGCGCGGATGGCCGCGCCCCCGCCCGCCAGCGACTCGTCCAAGGCCAGGGGCACGGGCGCGTGCAAGGCCATGCGCAGCAGGTCCGTGTCCGCCGTAAACGGTTCCTCGACAAACTCGATCACCCCGGCCAAGTCCCGCAGGCGCGGCTGCCAGAACGCCCAATCGCGCCGGCTCCAGCCCCGGTTCGGGTCCAGCCGCAGGCGTTCGCCCTGCATCAGCGCGGCGGCCACCGCCGACAGCCATTGCCATTGCCGGCCGGATTCGGCGCGCCCGAGCTTGAGCTTGAAGGTGCGCGTCCCGTCGGCCCGGAGGGCGGCCAACGCGTCGCGGGTGTCCGGTCCCAGCGGCAGCAGCGCGGCGGTGCGCACAGCCGGCGCAGCATCCCACCCGCGCAGGCACCAGCGGGCCGCCCACAGGGCAAACCCGGCCGCCGGGGGCGCCGCCGCGATCCGGGCGTCGATTGCTCCCAACGTGTCCGCCGATTGCGCCCTTTCCAGAAAGGACCAGGCCTGATCCGGCGGCTCGGTGCCGAACTCCGGCAGCGGCGCGGCCTCCCCGTAGCCGGCGGCGCCGGAGCCCCGGTGCTCAAGCCGCACCAACACCCCCGCGCGCTCCCGCCACACGCCCCGGCCGGTGGCAAGGGGACGGCTGAACGCGCGCCGGTAAGGCAGCGCGGTCAGCCGCACCGGTGTGCTTGCGTCCGCAGAATCGGCCATGGTCGGCTCAGAAGACGGTTGAATCGCGCTCCGCGTGCTGCTGGAAAGGGGAGCATGCCAGTGCCTTTGCTCGACCTCACCCGGCAGCACGCGCCCTTGGAAAACGAATTGCAGGCGGTTTTCAAGCGCGTCCTGGACAGCAACCAATTCATCCTCGGGCCGGATGTCAAAGCCCTCGAGGAGGAGGTGGCGGCCTATTGCGGGTGCCGCCACGCGGTCGGTCTGAGTTCCGGCACCGACGCCCTGCTGGTCGCGTTGAAGGCCTTCGGCATCCGCCCGGGCGACGAGGTGTTGTGCCCGGCCTTCACGTTTTTCGGCACCGCCGGCTGCGTGGCCCGGCTCGGCGCCGTGCCGGTGTGGGTCGACGTGCTGCCCGACACCTACAACATCGACCTTGCGGACGCCCTCGACAAGGTGACCGAGCGCACCCGCGCCATCATCCCGGTGCACCTGTTCGGACAGGCCGCCGAGATGGAGTGCGTGCTGGCGTTCGCGCGCAAGTTCGGCCTGCGCGTGCTGGAGGACGCGGCCCAGGCGATCGGCGCGCTGTACTGCGGGCGCAGGGTCGGCGGCATCGGCGACTGCGGCGCGCTGAGCTTCTACCCGACCAAGAACCTCGGCGGGTTCGGCGACGGCGGCATGCTGCTGACCAACGACGCGGAGCTGGCCGAAAAGGCCGTCTGGCTGCGCAACCACGGCATGCATCCGAAGTACCACCACAAGTACATCGGCGGCAATTTCCGCCTGGATGCGCTGCAGGCGGCGCTGCTGCGGGTCAAGCTGCCGCGCCTGGATGCCTACCATGCGGCGCGGCGCGCCCACGCCGAGGCGTACACCGCCGGTCTCAAGGGGCACGGCGGGGTGGTCTGCCCGCGGGTGATCCCGCAGGCCTTGTCGGTATGGAATCAATACACATTGCGGGTGCCGGACGGGCGGCGCGACGCCCTCCGCGCGCACCTCGCGCGCCGCGGCATCGGCACCGAGGTGTATTACCCGCTCGGGCTGCACGAGCAGGAATGCTTCCGCGGCGTCGCCCGCGGCGGCGAGACGCTGACGGTCACCCCGATGCTGGCCCGGGAGGTCGTCAGCATCCCCTGTTTCCCGGAAATGACCGAGGCCGAGCGCGAGGAGGTGCTGCGCGCGATCTGGGACTTCGGCTACGGGAATTGAGGGACCCCGCCCCGGCTTGCAACGGATTGGATCTCGCAAGCCGCAGGGCCACCGGGAACGCTCCCTGAAAGCCCGCGCCTCGGCGAGCAATTCCACGCTCTGATCGGACGGAGGGGAGCCGCCTCACGGCTGCAGCCGCTCGATGCGCCAGCCGTCCTTGGTCTTTGAATACAGGAAGCGGTCGTGCAGCCGGTCCGGCCGCCCCTGCCAGAACTCGTACGACTCGGGGGTGATGCGGTAGCCGCCCCAGAACGAGGGCAGCGGCACCTTGCCGTCGGCGAATTTCCGTTTCATCTCGGCCAGCTTGGCCTCCAGCAGCGAGCGGGAGGTGATCACCGCGGACTGGCGCGAGGTCCACGCGCCGAGCCGGCTGCCGAGCGGGCGGGTCACGAAGTACGCGAGCGACTCGGCGGTGGGGACGCGCTGGACGGTGCCGTTGATGCTGACCTGGCGCTCCAGCTCGAGCCACAGGAACAGCACCGACACGCGCGGGTTGGCCGCCATGTGGCGCGCCTTGCGGCTCTCGAAATTGCTGAAGAACACCAGCCCGCGGTCGTCGAGCCGCTTGAGCAGGACCGCGCGCGTCCACGGCTGGCCGTGCTCGTCGACGGTGGCGAGGACCATGGCGTTGGGCTCGCGCAGCTTGGCCGAGAGCGCCTGGTCGAACCAGAAGCGGAACTGTTCCAGCGGATCGGGGCGCAGGTCGCCCTCGTCGAGCGAGGCCTTGCGGTATTCTTCGCGCAGTCGGGAAATGTCCATGGGGGGATTTTAGCGCACGAACCATGCGACCACAAGGGCGGCCAGCGCGAGGCGGTACCAGGCGAACAGGGCGAGACCATGGCGGGCGAGGTGGCCCACCAGCCACTTCACGGCGAGGGCCGCGGCGCCGAAGGCGACGGCGACGCCCAGCAGCATGGGGCCGGTGTCGAGCGCGACCCGCATGGCCGGACCGCTGCGCAGCGCCGTGTAGCCGGCCGCCGCCGAAAGGGTGATCAGGCCGAGCAGGAAGCTGAACTCGGCGGCCTTGGCCGGCCGCAGGCCGACCAGGTAGCCGCCGACAATGGTCATCATCGAGCGGCTGATGCCCGGCCACATGGCCACGCACTGCAGCAGTCCGATGAACAGCGCCTGGCGGACGCTCAGCGCATGCAGGTCCGGGTGGTCGGAGCCGGCCGGCGGGCGCCGCCCGCGCCATGCCTCGACGCCGAGCATGAGCACCCCGCCGGCGGCCAGCGCGATGGCGATGGGCAGGGGCGCGAACAGGGCCGCCTCGATCCAGTCCCCCAACAGCAGGCCGAGGACCACCGCCGGCAAAAAGGCCAGTAGCAGGTTGCGGCCCAGCAGCAGGCCGTGCGGGCTCAGGCCGAGGAGGCCGAGCGCCACCTGCCAGACCCGGCCCCAATAGAGAAACAGCACGGCAAGGATGGCGCCCCCTTGGATGACGATGGCATAGGCGTCCGCGGCGGCCTTGATGGTGACCGGCTCGCCGCGCGGGGTCAGCAGCGGCTCGCCGTCCGGCCCCAGCAGGGGCGCCTCGGAATCGAGCCCGAACAGGGCGTTGGTCAGCAGCAGGTGGCCGGTCGAGGAAATCGGCAGGTATTCGGTGATGCCCTCGACCAACCCGAGCACCAGCGCTTCCCGGTAGCCCAGGCCGGCCGAGCGGGGCGGGGGAACCGCCGGCACGTCGGCCGCGTCGATCGCCGCCGCCCGGCTGCAGGGCCAGGCGGCGCACAGGGCGGCGGCCATGGCGAGGCCGCGCCGGACCGGAATGGGCAGGATGGATTTCATCGGCGCCGCCCACAGTGACAGCGCCGGGCCAAATGAAAAGCCAATTGGCCCGCTACTCCGCGGGCGGCAGGACCGACTCGTGCCAGTGCCGCAGCGCCAGCCGCTTGAAGTACAGCACCGTCCCCACGAACAGGAACCCGAGCAGGCAGCACACCAGGGTGGCGGCATAGAGCGCCGCGATCTTCAGCTCGGACTTGTAGATCAGGATCAGGAAGCCGAGGCCGCCGGAGCCGTCGCTCGAGCCGGCGAAAATCTCGCCGGTGACCGCCCCGATCACGGCGAGGGTGGCGGCGACCTTCGCGCCGGTGAAAAACCACGGCAGGCTGTACGGGACGCGCAGCAGGAACAGCTCCTGCCGCGGAGTGGCCTGGTACAGGCGGAACAGCTCGAGCTGCGCCTCGGGGGTGGACAGCAGGCCCTGCAGGGTGCTGGCCACCACCGGGAAGAATCCGATCAGGAACGCGATCATGGCCACACTGGGCAGCCCGACATCGAACAGGATCACCACGATGGCCGCCGTGGCGAGGATCGGGGTCATCTGCATGAAGATGACGAACGGGTACACGCCGCGGCGCAGGGTGCGGCTGTGGACCATCAGCAGGCTGATGGCGAAGCCCAGCGCGACGGCGGCGGCAAATCCCAGCCCCGCGCCCGCGAGGGTGACCCCGGTGGCCCGCAGCAGCGCGTGGCGTTCGGCGGCAAACGCCGCCAGCACCTGGTGCGGGGCCGGCAGGAGGAAGTCATGCAGTCCCAGCGCCGCCTTCACCAGGTACCACGCGCCGATCAGCAGCGCCCCCGTGACCAGGGGCGGCCCCAGCCGGGCCCGCCAGTCCTCACGCTTGACCGCCATGCAGCACCTCGTGCAGGCGCGCCGTGGCCTCCGCCACGCGCTGCTGGAATTCAAGCGACTCCCGGGTGCGGGCGTCGCGCGGGAACGGCAACGGGTTCTCGAGCACGCGGGCCACGCGCCCGGGCTGCGGGGTCAGGATCACCACCCGGTGCGACAGGAACACGGCCTCCGAGACCGAGTGGGTGACGAAAAACGCGGTCCAGCGCCCGGCCGCGTGCAGCCCGAGCAGCTCCTCGTTGAGCCGGTTGCGCGTGATCGCGTCGAGGGCGCCGAACGGCTCGTCCAGCAGCAGCAGGCGCGGGTCGCGGCAGAGCGCGCGGGCGACCGACACGCGCATGCGCATGCCGCCGCTGAGCTGGCGCGGGTGGTAGTGAAGAAACGGCGACAAGCCCATGCGGCCGGCCCACTCGCGCGCGACCGCCTCGCGCGCGGCGCGGGGGGCGCGGTCCAGCCGCAGGGGCAGGGCGATGTTGTCCAGCACGGTCGCCCACGGCAGCAGGGTCGCGTCCTGGAAGATGAACGCCGGCGGGCCGCCGTCGGCGGGGAGGCTGACGCTGCCCGCGCCCGGCTGCAGCAATCCGGCGATGATCCGCAACAGGGTGGACTTGCCGCACCCCGACGGGCCCACGATGGCGGTGATTTCGCCGGGACCGGCGGCCAGGGTGATCCCCTCCAGCACCGGCGGACCGTCGCCGAAGCGCTTGCTGATCCCGGTCAGCCGGATTGCCGGTCCCTCAGCCATGGCTGGACGGCTCGACCCACTTGCCGTGCTCCTTGATCAGATGGATCAGGGCGTCGACCGCCTCCTCCGCCGGGATGTGAAACCGCACGCAGTCCTTGCCCACGTACAGGTTCACCTTGCCCGGGGCGCCGCCGACATAACCGAAGTCGGCGTCGGCCATCTCGCCCGGGCCGTTCACGATGCAGCCCATGACGGCGATGGTCACCCCCTTGAGGTGGCCGGTGGCCGCCCGGATGCGCTGGGTCGTGGACTGCAGGTCGAACAGCGTGCGGCCGCAGCTCGGGCAGGCGACGAACTCGGTCTTGGTGGACCGTGTGCGCGCCCCCTGCAGGATGTCGTAGGCGAGCCGCGCGGATTGGCGGACCGGCCCGACGGTCTCCACGCTGACCAGGTCGCCGATGCCGTCGCAGAGCAGCGCGCCGGTCAGCATGCTGGCCTCGAGCAGGAGGTCGCTGAATTCGGTCCTGCCGGGCTCGATGGCGGTGGCGGTCGTGTTGCGAATCCACAGGGGCGCGCGCGCGCCCATCCGGCGCAGCACTTCCGCCAGCTGGCGGTAGCGGCCCAGGGGGTGCGCGCCTTGACCGGCGACCGCCGCCGCGGCGAGCGTGACCAGCGCGGGGCCGCCCGCCGCCTCGAGGTCCTCCGGAAACAGCCGCGCGAGCTGTTCCGGCGCGATCGCCAGGGCGGTGCGCGCGCCGGCCGCGCGCGCGGCCAGGCACAGGGTGATCCAGTCCCCGCGGTCGCGGAATTCGCGCAGCCACACGTCGCCGGGGCGGCTGCCGCGCTGGAGCGATCCGATCACCGCATCGTCCAGCCCGAGGCCGCTGGTGTCCCACACGACGAAGGCGACGGTGTCGCCGGCGGCGGCGCGCCATGCCGGCAGGTCGGGCAGCAGCGGCGGGGCCGCGGCGAGCAGCAGCCCCTCGATGCGCGCGTCCCCGAGGGCGGCCTGCGCGCCGGCGAGGGCCTGGGCGTAGGCCGCCGCGTCCGGCAGGGATTGCGGCGGCGGCCCGGGCTGGATCACGCGCGGCGGCTCGAGCGGCCCGACGCGCAGGGCGGCGCCGAGGGTGACCGGCTCCACCGGCCGGCGGGTGTAGCGGAAGGGGTCCACCCCGTCCGGCTCGGTCTCCGCGGCGCCCGCGCGCCACAGCGCCATGGCCTTGGCCGCGAGCGCCCGCGCCACGGGGATTTCGGCCACCGGGTCCTCGGTGAGCGAGACGCGGATGGTGTCGCCAAGGCCGTCGTACAGCAGGGTGCCGATGCCGATGGCGCTCTTGATGCGGGCGTCGTCGCCGTCGCCGGCCTCGGTGACGCCGAGGTGCAGCGGGTAGGCCATGCCCTCGGCCGCCATGCGCGCGACCATCAGCCGGTAGGCCTGGATCATGATCTTCGGGTTGGAGGCCTTCATCGACAGGACGATGTCGCGGAAGCCGTGCGACTCGGCGATGCGGATGAACTCGAGGGCGCTCTCGCACATGCCGAGCGGGGTGTCCCCGTAGCGGTTCAGGATGCGGTCGGACAGGCTGCCGTGGTTGGTGCCGATGCGCATCGCGCGCCCCAGCTCGCGGCAGCGCAGGACGATCGGGGTGAAGGCCTCGTACAGCCGCTCCAGCTCCTCCTGGTATTCACGGTCCGAATACTCCCGCACCTGGAACTTCTTCTTGTCCGCGTAGTTGCCCGGGTTGATGCGGACCTTCTCGACGTGGAGGGCCGCCTCCATCGCGGCCTGCGGCAGGAAGTGGATGTCGGCCACCAGCGGCACCGCGGCGAACCCGGCGGCGCTGAAGCGGCGCCGGATTTCGCCGAGGGCGGCGGCGGCCTTGACGTTCTGGGCGGTGACGCGCACCAGGTCGCAACCGGCCTCGGCCAGGGCGATGCACTGGGCGACGGTGGCGGCGACGTCCTGGGTCGGCGTGGTGGTCATCGACTGGACGGCGATGGGCGCGCCCCCGCCGATGGTGAGGGCGCCCACGCGCACGGGCCGGCTGGCCCGCCGCACGCTCTGGTAGCGCGAGGCGCAGTAGCGGGGCGCGGTTGGGGAGGACTGGCTCATGGCGAAAGGGCTAATCGCCGGCCTGGGCGGCGGGCGCGTCGGTGGAACCAGCGGCCGGCTGCGGGATGCCGGAGAAACGGATCGGCACCAGCTCCTGCTCGAGGCGCTGCTCCTCGGTGATGAACCGCTCGTTGCGCCGCACCCGCAGCAGGTCGAAGAAGGTGACGTAGACGAACACGGCGAGGAACAGCAGCATGAAGGCGCCCTGCGCGGCGGCGACCACGCGCGCTGGCACCGGCCGGCCGCGCAGGCGGCCGATGGTGGCGAAGGCCATGTGCCCGCCGTCCAGCACCGGGATCGGCAGCAGGTTCAGGATGGCCAGGTTCACGTTGATCAGGACCACCACCGAGAGCACCTCGAGCAACCCGATCTGGGAGATGATGTACAGCGTGTAGCCGATGCCGACCGGCCCGGACAGGTTGCTGATGCCGACGTCCGAGCGCGGGTGCAGCAGGGCCCCCAGCACGCGCAGGGTGACGCGCACCGCGTCGGCCACCTGCTGCAGCGGGGTGGCGTGCCGCTTCTCCATGACCCGTTCCCAGCGCACCCCGATCATGGGCACGGTGTCGCCGGCGCGGTTGTAGGGGACCTGTTCCGCGACCAGCGTGACGGTCCGCCAGTCATCGCCGCGCCGGACCTGCAGGCTGACGGGCGCTTCCGGGGCCGACCGGATCAACTGGCTGAGGGCGGCCGTGTGAAACAGGGGCACCCCGTTGGCGGCGACAATCTCGTCGCCGGGCCGCAGTCCGGCGAACTCCGCCGGGGAATGCTCCATCACGGCCCCGACCCGCAGGGTGTTGGCCGGCGAGATGCCGATGCGCCGGATTTTCTCAAACTCGTCGAGGACCGGGAACACCGTGACCTCATGCCGCACGCCGGCGCGCTCGATGCGCAGGTCGAGCCGGGGGTTGCCGGCGGCGCTGCGGCGCACGCCGGTGGCGACCGCGTAGGTGATGTCCTCCCAGTTGCGCACCGGCCGGTCGTCGATGGCGAGGATGCGGTCGCCCGGCTGCAAGCCCGCCCGCAGCGCCGGCCCGTCCCGCTCCATGCCGTCGGAGTCGATGATCTTCGGGGAAACGTAGCCGATGGTGGTGGTTTCCAGCTCCTCGGACACGGGCAGGCCGGCGATCCACAGGACGCACCCGAGCGCCAGGGCGAACAGGACGTTGAAGACCGCCCCGGCCCCGGCCACGATCATCTTGTCGGCATAACTTAGCGGGGGCAGGTTCTCCGCGCCGGCCTCGGGTTCGCCCTCGATGCCGCGCATGTCGGCCAGCTGGGGCAGCGCCACATAGCCGCCCAGCGGCAGCAGCGAGACCCGCCAGTCCACCCCGCGCTTGTCGCGCCAGCCGAACAGGCGCGGCCCGAATCCGATCGAGAAGCGCTCGATCTTGAGGCGGCGCCAGCGGGCCGCCAGGTAATGGCCCCACTCGTGCACAAAAATGGAGGCGCCGAAGAACAGCACCACCAGCAGGATGGCGAGCGGATCGGAAAGGATGCGGGCGATCATGTCGGAAGGGACGGGCTCAGGCCGCGAATTTCCCGATCCGGGAACGCGCGAATTCCAGCAGTTGCGGCTCCAGGTCGAGCAGCTCATCGAGCGAGGCGGGCTCGGTGAAGGCGGCCTGTTCCAGACAATCCTCGATCAGCCGGGGGATGGCAAGGAACCCGAGGCGATTTTCCAGAAAGGCGGCCACGGCGGCCTCGTTGGCGGCGTTGAACAGCGCCGGCGCCAGGCCGCCCTGCCGCAGGGCCTGCCGGGCCAGCCGCAGGCACGGGAATTTGTCCGCGTCGGGCGGGCGCAGCTCGAGCCGGTGAATCCGGTCAAAATCGAGCCGGGGCGCGCAGGGCTCCAGCCGCTCGGGCCACGCCAGCACATACTGGATGGGGAAGGTCATCGACGGCGGCGCCAGTTGGGCGAGCACGGCGCCGTCGCGCAGCTCGACCATGCTGTGGATGATGCTTTGCGGGTGGATCACGACCTCGATCTGGTGCGGCTCCAGGCCGAACAGCCAGCGCGCCTCCATCATCTCGAGGCCCTTGTTGGCAAGGGTGGCGGAATCGACCGTGACCTTGGGCCCCATGTCCCAGTTGGGATGGCGCAGCGCCTCGGCGGGAGTGACCTGCCCGAGCTCGCGGGCGGTGTAATGCAGGAAGGGGCCGCCCGAAGCGGTGAGGAGGATGCGGTGCAGGTGGGTCGGGTCGCGCAGCCCCTCCAGGCACTGGAAGATGGCGTTGTGCTCGGAATCGATCGGCAGGAGGCGGCCGGGGCCCCCGCCGGCCAGCGGCATGATATGGCGGCCGGCCAGCACCAGGGTCTCCTTGTTGGCGAGGCCGACGGTTTTGCCGGCGCGCAGGGCGGCAACGGTGGGGCGCACCCCGATGGTGCCCGTGGTGGCCACCACGACCACGTCCGCCTCCGGAAGGGTTGCCAGCCGGACCAGGCCCTCCGTCCCCTCCTCCTGGAACAGCACACGATGCGGAACCGCGAATTCGGCGGCGATGGCGGCAAGGGCCGCGGCGTTGCGGTTGGCGGCCACGCCGACCAGCCGGAACCGTTGCCGGTGCCGGCGGATCACCGCGAGCGTGTTTTCGCCAATGGAACCGGTGGCGCCCAGCAGGACGATTCTGCGCGGCTCAGGCATGGGCGCTCACAGGACCAGCCAAGTCAGGAAATACGCCACGGTGAAGGCCGGCAGCAGGCTGTCGCAGAGGTCAAACAGGCCGCCGATGCCGGGGATCAGGGTGCCGGAGTCCTTGGCCTTGGCCTCGCGCTTGAAGGCGCTCTCCATGAGGTCGCCCAGCACGCCGGCGCCGCCGATCAGCAGCGCCATCCATGCGGCGTGGCCGGCGGTCAGGCCCGCCGGCAGCCCGTTGCGCGCCACGACCACGAACAGGACGCCGGCCAGCACGCTGGCCAGCAGGCCCCCGGCGAGCCCTTCCCATGTCTTGTGCGGGCTGAGTCGGGGGACCATGCGGTGGCTGCCCACCGCCATGCCGGTGAGCAGGGCGCCCACGTCCCCGGACTTGGTCAGGAGCACGACCCACAGCGGCAGCAGGGGGCCGGATTCGCGCAACAGCAAGGTGGCCGCGCCGAACGGCAGGCCCACGAACAGGACCACCCCGACGGTCGGCAGGGCCGTGGTGGTGAAGTAACCCGAATCGAGACGCAGCAGGCAGGCGATCAGGATGAGGGTCACGGCGCCGGCCACGACCGCAAAGGGCGTGAAGCCCGGCTGGGGGGCAAGCATCAGCCCCAGCAGCAGCGCGGCGAGCGCGACGGTCGCCACAAGGCGGTCGGCCGGGCGGCCGGCCCGCTGCAGCAGGCCCAGCAACTCCAGCAGGGTTCCCAGCCCAAACACGAGGATCAGCAGAAAGCCGCCCCATTTGCCCAGCAGCGCGGGCAGGCCCAGCAGCAGCACCAGAAGGACGGCGGTGGCAACGATGCGTTGTTTCATGTGTGCGCGGATTCGAGTTGTTCGCCGGTCAGGCCGAAGCGGCGCTCGCGCCGCCCGTAGGCCTCGAGGGCCTGCCGGAACGCCTCCGGTCCGAAGTCGGGCCAGTATTCCTCCGCGAAATAATACTCCGCGTAGGCGCTTTGCAGCAGCAGGAAATTGGACAGCCGGAATTCCCCGGAGGTGCGGATGACCAGGTCCGGGTCGGGCATGCCGGCCGTGTACAGGTAGCCCTGCAGGATGTTCCAGTCCAGCCGCTCCGGTTGTTCGCGGCCCTCGCGGACCGCCATGGCGTAGCGCCGGACCGCGTCCACGATCTCGGTGCGGGAACCGTAATTGAGCGCCAGGCACAGGGTCCAGTCGGTGAACTGCGCGGTTTGGTCAATGGTCCGGCGCAGCAGGCGCGCCACCGTGGACGGCAGCTCGTCGAGCCGGCCGGCCACCACCAGGCGGATGCGCTGCTTGACCAGCTCCCTGGCCTGGGCCCGCAGAAAGGACTCGAGCAGCCGCATCAGGGCCGCCACCTCCGTTTTCGGGCGGTTCCAGTTCTCCACGGAAAAGGCGTAGAGGGTGAGCTGCCGCACGCCGCATTGCCGCGCGCATTCGAGGATGCGGCGCACATTCTCCACCCCTTGGCGGTGACCCTCCTCGCGCGGCAGCCCGCGTGCGCGCGCCCAGCGCCCGTTGCCGTCCATGATGATGGCCACGTGCCGCGGCGGCGGGCGGTTGGGTTCGGACACGGACGGGCTCATGGGTGAATGGAGCCAACAGCAAAGGTCCCGCGGCCGGCGAGGCAACGGAAATTACAGCTTGTGATCCATGCGCTCGGCCGGGTCTCCCTCGGCCATGCCGACCACCCGCGCCGGCACGCCGGCGACGGTGACATGCGGCGGCACATCCCGCAGCACCACGCTCCCGGCCCCGACGCGCGCGTACTGGCCAATCTCCACGTTGCCGAGGATTTTCGCGCCGGCGCCGATGAGCACCCCTTGGCGCACCTTGGGATGACGGTCGCCCCGCTCCTTGCCGGTGCCCCCCAGCGTGACCTCATGCAGCATCGAGACGTGGTCCTCGACGACCGCCGTCTCGCCGATGACGATCGAGGTGGCATGGTCCAGCAGGATGCCGCCGCCGATGCGCGCCGCCGGGTGGATGTCCACCGCGAACACTTGGGAGCTGATGCTTTGCAGGTACAGGGCGATCTCGGTGCGGCCGGCAAGCCACAACTGGTGGGCGATGCGGTGGGTGGTCAGCGCGTGAAACCCTTTGAAGTAAAGCACCGGCGAGAGGTAGCCGCGCGAGGCCGGGTCGCGCTGGTCGATGGCCACGATATCCCGGCGCGCCTGCCGCCCGATCAGGGGCTCCGCCTCGAGCACCTCGTCGAACAACTCATTGAGGTAGGTGGCCGAGAGCGCGTGCTGCCCCAGCTTGCGGGCGAGCCGGTGGGCAAGGCACGACTCGAACGTCGGGCATTGCAGGATGCTCTCCTGGATGAGGTCGGCGAGCACCGGCTCCCGGGCGGCGGCCAAGGCGGCCTCCTCGCGCAGCTTGGCCCAGACCGGATCGGCGCCGGCGGATGGTGCGGGTGTGTTTTCCATGTGCCAAATCCCACCGCCACTATTCATGCCGGGGCCGGCCCAGGCAAAAACTTTCGCGAAAAAGATGCCGGGGCCGGTTGCGCCCGCCCCCTTCTGTGCCATGTTGCCGGCGTCATGAAATGGAAAAACCTGTTCTCCCTGACCGTCCTGACCCTCACGCTGCCGCTGGTTGCGGCCGTCAACACCGGCCAGCCCGCGCCGGGCTTCAGCCTCAAGGACCTCGATGGCAACACCGTCTCGCTGAGCGATTTTGCCGGCAAGACCGTGGTCCTCGAGTGGATCAATCCCGGCTGCCCGTTCGTGCGCAAGTTTTATGACCGGGGGGACATGCCGGCCTTTCAGAAGCGCGCCGCCGAGATGGGGGTGGTGTGGCTGGCGATCAATTCGACCCATCCCGAGCACGGCGATTTCCTCACCCCGGAAGCCTCGAAAAAGTGGGCCGGCGCGCACGGCTTTGCCGGGGTCTGGCTGATGGACCCGGATGGCACGGTGGGCCGGGCCTACGACGCGCGCACCACGCCGCACATGTTCATCATCGACCCGGCGGGCGTGGTCGTTTACCAAGGCGCGATTGACGATGTCCGCGACACCAAGCCGGAGAGCATCGCCGGGGCCACCAACTACGTGATGCAGGCCCTGGAAGAGCTCCGGCAAGGCAAGGCCGTCACGCACGCCCGGACGCGCCCGTACGGCTGTTCCGTCAAGTACCGGTGACGGCGGCCGCCCGGGCCCGCTCCACCAGCCACCAGACCGGTCCGGGCCGCCGCCCGCTCCCGGTGCTGACCTTCTCGCTACAGCGCCACGGCGGCGGGAGCCGGCCAAGGAACGCCGCCACGGCGGCGGCTTCCTCCGCCGCCCCCGGGTGGCCGCGGTAGGCGATCACCGACAACGCCCCCTCCGGGACGAGCAGCCGCAGCGACGCCTCGAGCGCGGCGACCGTGCTGTCCGGGCGGGTGGTCAGGCGGTGATCGCCGCCCGGCAGGTAGCCGAGATTGAAGCAGACGAGGGCGATGCGGCCCCGCGCCGCTTCCGGCAGCAGCTCCGGCAGGCGGGCATGGTCGCCCTGGATCAGGGTGACCCGCCCGGCCAGCCCCTCCTTGCGGAGGCGCGCGGCGGTCGCCGCCAGCGCCGCCTCCTGGATGTCCACGGCGAAGACCCGTCCCGCCGGGCCCGCACAGCGGGCCAGCCAGACGGTGTCATGACCGTTGCCCGCGGTGGCATCCACCGCCCAGTCGCCGGAATGAAGGCGGGCGCTCCATGCCGCATGCGCCTGCCCGGTCAAGGGTAGCCGGCCGGAGGCGCCCGCCACCGGGCGGCTCATTCGCGCGGCGTAAACTCCCAGCGCTGGGTTTCCGGATTCCACTTTTGCACGGTGCCGGCCGGCACATATTCGACCCGGCCGGTGCGGGTGTTGTAAGCCCGGGTCGGCTCCTTGTTGACCTCGAACTGCTCGTCGGCCAAGGCCTGCAGATTCGCCTCCCGCAGCGCCTGCAGGTATTCCCCCGGGGCGATTTCGCCGCGCAACAGCGCTCCGGTCGGTGAACCGCCGCGCCGCGCCGCCGCTTCACCCGGCTCCGGGCCGGCACAGCCGGCCATGACCAGACACAGCCACACTGCCAAAAACTTCCCCTTCATGCGCTCCCTGTTTAGGGCATGCGCCGCCCCCGGCACAACCGCAATTCGCGCCGGCGGTCGGCAATCGCGCGTTTGCGCCCGGATAAATTCTTGCCCCGGGGGGTGAATTATCCATGTTCGGGCGTTTCCTTCCAGAAGCGAGCAGCATGAAGCGCACCCACACCTGCAATGCCTTGCGGCTGAGCGACGTCGGCAGCCATGCCACCCTGATCGGCTGGGTGGATTCCCTGCGCGACCATGGCGGCATCCAGTTCGTCGACCTGCGCGACCGCACCGGCATCACCCAGATCGTGTTCGATCCCCAGCACGCCGCCGTCCAGGCGGACCTGCACCACCTGCGGCCGGAATCGGTCATCGAGGTCAGCGGGGTGGTGAGCGCGCGCGGGGCAAGCGAGGTCAACCCCAAGCTGCCGACCGGAGAGATCGAGCTGCGGGCCGAGCGGCTGGTCATCCACAACGTGGCCGAGACCCCGCCGTTCCCGCTGGAGGACGAGCGGGCCGAGAAGGTCAACGAGGACTTGCGCCTGCAATACCGCTTCCTCGACCTGCGCCGGCCGCGCATGTACCGCAACCTCGCCATCCGCAGCCGGGCGGCCAAGGCCACCCGCGACTACCTCGACGAACAGGGCTTTCTGGAAGTCGAGACGCCCTATCTGTTCAAAAGCACCCCGGAGGGGGCGCGCGAGTTTCTGGTGCCCAGCCGCGTGCACCCGGGGCGGTTCTACGCGCTGGCCCAGAGCCCGCAGCAATACAAGCAGATGCTGATGGTGGCCGGCATTGAGCGCTACTACCAGCTGGCCCGTTGCTTCCGCGACGAGGACCTGCGCGCCGACCGCCAGCCGGAGTTCACCCAGATCGACCTCGAAATGTCCTTCATCGATCGCGAGGACATGTATGCCCTCATCGAAGGGTTGCTGCAGCGCATCTGGAAGGAGTGCCTCGGGGTGGAGATAGCGGTGCCCTTCCCGCGCCTGTCTTATCACGAGGCCATGAACCGCTATGGCGTGGACAAACCGGACACCCGCTTCGCCCTGCGCATCGAGGACTTCTCGGACTGTTTCCGCGCCAGCCAGTTCAAGGTCTTCCATGGGATTGTGGCGGCCGGCGGTGTGGTCAAGGCGTTCAATGCCAAGGGGTTGGCGGACGCAACCCAGGGCGAGATGCGCGACCTCGAGAATGCCGCCAAGGCCCTCGGCGCCAAAGGGCTCGCCTTCATCCGGATCACCCCCGAGGGCGAGTGGAAATCGCCCCTCCTGAAGTTTTTCAGCCCCGCGGAGCAGGCCGAACTGAAGGAGCGGCTCGCCATCGAGCCCGGCGACATGGTGTTTTTCGCCGCCGCCGAATGGGAGCGTGCCTGCGCCATTCTCGGCCGCATCCGGCTGGAATGCGCGCGGCTGCTGCAGCAGCGCGGCCGGCTGGCGATCCCCGCCGACCAGTTCCATTTTCTGTGGGTGGTCGATTTTCCGCTCATGCTCTTTGACGAGACGGAGGGCCGCTACGTCGCCGCCCACCATCCCTTTACCGCGCCGGTGCCCGAGGACATACCGCTCCTTGACACCAACCCGACCGCGGTGCGCGGCCAGCACTACGACTGCGTGCTCAACGGTTCGGAAATTGCGGGCGGCTCCATCCGTATCCACCAGCCGGCCCTGCAGCAGAAGGTGTTCGAGGAAATCCTCAAGATTCCGCCAGAGGTGGTCGCCGACCGGTTCGGCTACATGCTCAAAGCCTTCCGCTATGGCGCCCCGCCGCATGGCGGAATCGCGCTCGGATTCGACCGCCTGGTCAGCATCCTCGCCGGCCGGCCCAACATCCGCGATGTGATCGCCTTTCCCAAGACCCAGCGCGGCCAGGACCTCATGAACGACGCGCCGGGCACGGTCACGGACGCGCAGTTGCGCGCCCTCCATATCCAGTTGCGGGACCTCGACGAGTAGGTCATCGCCCGCGGGCCCCGCTCGCCCCGCACAGCCGGGTAGAACCACTCCCGGCCCCGGCACTGTCTCCCACCGCCGACGGGTGCGCCCGGACGGTGGCTGGAAGAATTCCGTCATCCCACCGGTTTCTGGCACAACCCCTGCTTTCCCCGAGGGGTCTTCGTGACAGTAAACACTCAACCAGAAATCAAGGAAAGAACATGATCAATCGACGGAAATGGGGAATGGGGGCGGTGCTGGCCTTCATGGGGTTGCTGGGCGCCGCGGTCGGCCACGCCGAGGAGGCGGCCGAGGCGGCTTCCAGTTACGAGGCCTTCATGGAATCGGCCGGCGCCACCATGTTCACGGTCAACAACCTATGGGTGCTGATCGCGGCCGGCCTGGTGTTCATCATGCACCTGGGCTTTGCCACGCTCGAGTCCGGCCTGACGCAGTCCAAAAACACGGTCAACATCCTGTTCAAGAACGTGTTCATCATCTGCATGGGCGTGCTGGCCTATGCGGTGTACGGCTTCAACGCGATGTATCCGGGGGAATTCAACGGTTTCTTCGCCCTCGGCTCGCCGATTCCGAACAGCTTCGGGGAAGCGGCGATTGTGGCCAACATGACCGCCGAGTACGGCAATTACACCTACTGGACGGATTTCATCTTCCAGGCCATGTTCGCGGCCACGGCGGCCACGATCGTCTCCGGCGCGGTGGCCGAGCGCGTCAAGCTGGGCAGCTTCATGATCGGGGCGACCCTGCTGGTGCTGTTCATCTATCCGATCACGGGGTCATGGGAATGGGGAGGCGGCTGGCTCAGCGAGCCGTTTGCGGACTTCGCCGGCTCCTCGCTGGTGCACGCCTTCGGCGGCTTTGCGGCGCTGGCGGCGGTGCTCATTCTCGGCCCGCGCCACGGCAAGTATCTGCCGGGCGGCCGGATCAAGCCGATCCTTGGCCACAGCATGCCGCTGGCCACGATCGGCGTGTTCATGCTGTTCCTCGGGTGGTTCGGGTTCAACGGCGGCTCGGTGCTGAGCGCCGACCCGCAGTTGGTCTCGCTGGTGTTTGTGACCACCACGGTCGCCGCCTGCGCGGGCGCCATCGCCTCGATCCTGACCAGCTGGACGTTGATCAAAAAGCCGGACTTGTCGATGGCCCTCAACGGGATTCTGGCCGGCCTGGTGGGGATCACCGCCGGGGCCGATTCCATGGGCCCGTGGGCGGCGGCCGCCGTCGGCGCGATCGCCGGGGTGCTGGTCGTGTTCGCCATCCTGTTCTTCGACAAGATCAAGGTTGACGACCCGGTCGGCGCGGTCTCCGTGCACGGCGTGTGCGGAATGTGGGGGACCATTGCCGTGGGCATCTTCGGCGGCGGCAGCCTGCTGTGGCAGATCATCGGCACGGTCTCCGTGTCGGCCACCGCGTTTGTCGCCAGTTATGTGATCTTTTCGGTCGTCAAGGCGGTGTTCGGCCTGCGCGTCAGCCCCGACGAGGAATCCGAGGGCTTGGACATCGGCGAGCATGGCCAGGAGGCTTACCCGGATTTCCAGGTCGCCAGCAAAAGTTGAGGCAAGTTATGCTTGAGCTGAGCTGACGACCCACCTACACACCTAAACAACAAGAAAGCCAAGTTACATGAAACTCGTAAAAGCCATCATCAAGCCTTTCAAGCTCGAGGAAGTGAAGGAAGCCCTCTCGGAGATCGGTGTCGAAGGGATGACTGTGACCGAGGTCAAGGGGTTTGGCCGCCAGAAGGGGCACACGGAAATCTACCGTGGCAGTGAATACACGGTGGACTTCCTGCCCAAGGTCATGATCGACGTGGCGGTCAACGAAGACCTTGTCGCCAAGACCGTCGACGCGATCAAGACGGCCGCCAAGACCGGCAAGATCGGCGACGGCAAGATCTTCGTCATCCCGCTGGAGGAGGCGGTGCGCATCCGCACCGACGAGACCGGCGAAGGCGCCATCTGAGCCCGCGGCTCGCGTCGAATCGTTTGCGACAGCCCTCCCGGTGCCCCGGGAGGGCTGTTATTGTTTTTGACTCGGCCACCCCCGGGCGTTGCAAATAGCCGCCCTTTGAGGGACGAGAAAGCGATGGCCACGTTAGACAAGGCTTATGACCCGCATGCGGTGGAGGACCGCTGGTATGCGCGCTGGGAGGCGCGGGGGGCCTTCCGCGGCGAGGTGCGCGAGGGGGCGGAACCCTATTGCATCATGATCCCGCCGCCGAACGTGACGGGGATGCTGCACATGGGCCACATCCTCAACAACACCCTGCAGGACATCTTCATCCGCCGCGCGCGCCTGGAGGGCAAGGCGGCCTTGTGGTTTCCCGGCACCGACCATGCGGGCATCGCCACGCAGACCCGGGTGGAGCGCAAGCTGCGCGAGCAGGGCCTGCACCGGCGCGACCTCGGCCGGGAACGGTTCATTGCGGAAGTGTGGAAGTGGCGCGAGGAGCACGGGGGCATCATCCTGCGCCAGCTGCGCAAGCTGGGGGCCAGTTGCGACTGGAGCCGCACCTCCTTCACCCTCGATCCGCACTACTCCAAGGCGGTGCTGACCGCGTTCGTCGAGCTGTACCGGCGCGGCTACATTTATCGCGGTTTGCGGATGAGCCACTGGTGCCCGGTCAGCCAGACGGCCCTCAGCAATGAGGAGGTCATCATGAAGCCGCAGCGCGGGCTGTTCTACCGCATGCGGTACGAGTTGGTGGAGCGTCCCGGCACCTACATCGAGATTTCCACGACGCGGCCGGAGACGATCATGGGGGACGTGGCGGTCGCCGTCCACCCGGATGATCCGCGCTACGCCCATTTGGTCGGTCAACGGGTGTGGCGGCCGTTCCCGCGCGAGGCCATCCCCATCATCGCCGACCCGGCCGTGGAGCGCGATTTCGGCACCGGGGCGCTCAAGGTGACCCCGGCCCACGACCCGGTGGACTTCGAGATCGGCCAGCGCCACGGCCTGCCCATCCGCGATGTCTTCAATCCGGACGGCACCCTCAACGAGCTGGCCGGCGAGCCCTTCACCGGCCTGGACCGCTTTGCCGCGCGCAAGGTCGCCGCCCGGCGGCTGGAGGAACTCGGCCTGCTGGTGGGCACCGAGCCGTACGAGCACAACATCGGCTTTTCCGAGCGCGCCGACGTGCCGGTGGAGCCGCGCCTGACCATGCAGTGGTGGCTGCGCTACCCCAAGGTCGAGGAGGCCAAGCGGGCCGTGTTGGAGGGCCATGTCCGGTTCCACCCCAAGCGCTGGGAAAAGACCTACCTGCACTGGCTCGAGACCATGGAGCGCGACCGCATAGACTGGTGCATCAGCCGCCAGTTGTGGTGGGGCCACCGCATCCCGGTCTGGTACCGCAAAGGCATCCCCGAGACGGGGCGCGACTGGAGCAATCCGCGGCATGTCCATGTCTCGGTCGAGGGCCCGCCCGACCCGGAAAACTGGGACCAGGATGAGGATGTCCTCGATACCTGGGCTTCCTCATGGTTGTGGCCCTTCGCCAATTTCGGCTGGCCCGACGCCCAGGGGCAGGCCGCCCGCGAGCTCGCCTACTTTTACCCGACCCAGACCCTGGTGACGGGGTTCGACATCATTTTTCTATGGGTCGCCCGCATGGTCATGGCCGGGCTCGAATTCATGGGCGAGCCGCGCCCGACCCTGGACAGCGCCGAGATCGCCCGCCGCATCCCGTTCCGCGACGTCTACATCACCGGCCTGATCCGCGACGCGCGCGGCCGCAAAATGTCCAAGAGCCTCGGCAATTCCCCCGACCCGCTGGACCTGATCCAACGCTTCGGCGCGGACGGGCTGCGCTTCGGCATCGTCAATATCGCCCCGAGCGGGCAGGATATCCTGTTCAGCGAGGACCGCATCGAGACCGGCCGCAACTTCTGCAACAAGCTGTGGAACGCCGCGCGCTTCCGCCAGATGAACGGACCGGCCGGCGACAATACCAGCGAGGCGGCCATTCTGGCGCGCGCCGAACCGGAACGGCTGTCCGCCTACGACCAGTGGATTCTCAGCCGCCTGGTCGAGACCACCGCCGAGGTGGAGCGCTGCTTCGCCCGCTTCGAGGTCCACGCCTACCCGCGCGCCTTGTACGAGTTTTTCTGGAGCGACTACTGCGACTGGTACCTCGAGGCCTCCAAGGCGCGCCTGCGCGACCCGGCCGCCCAGGGCACCGTGCTGGCCGTCCAGGACCTGGTCCTGCGCCAGCTGCTGCTGCTGCTGCACCCGATCACGCCCTTCATCGCCGAGGAATTGTGGCAGCACCTCGGCTGCGCGTCCGCGCCGGAGGCCCTGCTGCAGGACGCCCGCGTGCCGTCCGCCCAGCGGCTCCGCGCCGCCATCGAACAGCGCCTGGGCACCCTCGATGAGGCGGCCCGCGCCGAAGTCGAGGCGGTCAAGGAACTGGTCACCCGCCTGCGCGCGCTCAAGGCCGAATACAATGTCGCCAGCCGCCGCGACGTGCCCTTCTTCATCCTCGCCGAGGGAGCCGCCCTCGCCACCCTCACCGCCCATCGGGACACCATCCTCAACCTCGCCCAGATCGAGTCGCTCCAGCCGGTCACCGCCCGCCCCGAAGGCATGCCGGCCGGCGTGGCCGCCCTCGGCACCGCCTTTCTCGACCTCGCCCACGCCATTGATGTCGCCGCCGAACGCCAGCGTCTGGAAAAGGAACGGGCCAAGCTGGAGAAAGGCATCCAGGCCGGCGAGGCCAAGCTCGCCAATCCGCAGTTTCTCAGCCAGGCCCCCGAGGCCGTCGTCGCCGGCGCCCGCGAACAGCTCGCCGCCACCCGCGCCCGCCACGCGGAAATCGAACGCCTCCTGAAGTGCTTGCCAACGGCCTGAAACCGCCCCATCCAAATTAGCAGGAATAGGATGGGCCATCAGCCCTTCTTATTCGCTGCGGGCCGTTGCGGCCCGCTTACATCCACCATCCAGAACCACCATCATGAAGCACACCATCATCCTCGCGTTCATCGGCACCCTGTTTGCCGCCGCCGGCGCCCATGCCGGCGCGGGCTGCTGCCCGGGGCCGGCCCCGGCGGACAAGCCGGCCGTCCAAGCGGAGGCCGCGGCCGGCTGCGGCACGGCCGGC
>FWPV01002066.1_pt1 | contig 45448 bp, 38 predicted proteins | sample 2228371 | NCBI WGS metagenome assembly FWPV01 (sample SAMEA103939776, study PRJEB20133) | metagenome
CTAGGAAGGTAGCTCTTACCTCTTCATTACACAAAAGCATTTCCTTCCGGCAACCATTGATAACATAGTAACTTCGTGGTTAAAAAAAATTAAAAAATATGGATCTTGCCAAGTGGCAACCGGCTATGTTTTTCTTCGGCGTCTTTTCTTTTCATTTCTTGGAGTTCTCTGCGTTTTTTACTATTGATATGATATAAATAAGATGTATGGGTTCTGTGAACGGATACGTTAATATCTTTTCTTTTTAATGCAAAGAGCACAGAAAATGCCAATGACATAGAGAAATATTTATTTTCTCGCGTTTCTTATACGCTCACGGAGGGCCATGCGTTTTTTGCTTTTTTTTCCTATGGATAGGAACGAAATGTATGGATTCACCCGGAGACGTATTGTTATGGCCTGCTTTCACGGCTATCCGGCCGACTCTAACCCTGTTTCCTGCCTATTTTGGCGTATAAATCAATATACCGGGCGGTAAGGAGTGATATGTTATGGTTTGTTGCTACATAGGAACGGGCTTCCTGAGTAAGACGGACCGCAAGCGACCGGTCGGTTAGAATTCTTATTATGTTTTCCGCCAGAGCGTCGGAATCGCCGGGAGCCGACAACAATCCCCTTTTTTCAACAAGTTCAGCAAGCCCTCCGGCTGACGTCGAAACCACGGGCACTCCTGCAGTAAAAGCGTCCAGAACGCTGCTTCCGAGTCCCTCCTCCTTTGAACTCATTGCAAAGCAATCGAAAACAGGAAAATAGTTCTCGACTCCGTTCCGATGACCGAGAAGCAAGTAAGAGCCGGACAAACCGAGGCTATCTATCTCTCTTTCTGCTGCCTTACGGAGAAAACCCTCTCCGAAGTGAAGAAAAATCACATTGGGAATATTTGCCTTTACTTTAGCGGCAGCGCGAATCATGGTAAGAGGATCTTTATGGCCAACAAGCGCAGCTACTACGCCGACTATAGGCCGGCCTTCAATACCCAGTTCTTTGATCAATTTTTCGCAACTTGCCATATCGGGTACGCTGTCGGCTGCAATGTCGCTTATTACAGTCGCCTCGCCCGTTCCGGCACGCCTAAGGATATCGGCTACCGCATTGCTGACTGCAACAAGAGCTGCTGCACGACTATATTTCCACCTGGTTAAAACGCCGCGCGGCTCGAAATCAACACGTCTTGTATATACGACAGGTGTATTAACAAGAAATGATACGACTGCGGCAAAACTGAAGGCCTTTGAACTTTGAGCATGGATAACAGAATAACATCTACCATATACCAGCAGATACACGGCTAAAAAAAAATGGTTTGATACACCTATCACCTTATATCCTTCCTTACATGCCTGCGTGTATAAAGGAGTTCCTTTAAGGCAAAGCAGCATTGCGGGTACTCCGGCATCGCGCAAACCCTTCATTGTGAGTAGTGTTTGCCGCTCACCCCCTCGCCAGGTTTTTTCGGTATTTATCTGGAGTATCTTCATTATTCCGATCTGGAATCCTGGTATAATTTTAAATAAAATACAAAAAGATGGGGTTATATTGGCTGACGGGCAATCTCAGCCGCCAGAGAGATTACTTTTTCCGGAGTGATTGATTTAAGACAAATATAATCTTTCCGGAAACAGGAATTTTTATTGCATGGAGTACAGGCAACGTCTGACACAGCACAACGAACAGACATTCCGAGAGGTCTGTGACGTACTGCAGACGTTGAACCGAAAATGCCCACAACAGGAACCCCTAGATATCCAGCAAGATGCATCAGGCCGCAGTGGTTTGCAATAACAACAGAAGCTGCAGCAATAATTGATGCGGCCTTTTCGATAGTGGTTCGGCCAGCAAGATTGCGTACCCGGTGAGGAAAATGGGATGCAATGGTATTAGCCGTTGTTCTGTCTTTTTCATCTCCGAGAATTACAAATTCATGACGAGGGAGTAGTTTTATAATTTCTCTGAAACCCTGCCACTCTCTTACCGCTCCATAGCTTGTTCCGGGACACAGTGCAATCATATTTGCATAATCGGATAAAAAAGTAATCGAAACCCCCGGCCAGTATTCCGGATCGACATGATCGCACTCAAGAATTGCAGAATAAACCGCAGTAAGATGAACACCTTGCCGTTCTTCCACCGGTTGGGTAAGAAACCGGCTTGCCAGAGTACCGCTGCTCAACCCCCGACGCACCGGAATTCCAGCCCTGAATCCCAGCCAGGCTGTCGAAAGCGAATTATTCAGAATATACAGTTTGTCGAAACGCTGATGTTTAATGCCTGAAATAGAGTCGATCAGTTCGCTTCTGCTGTCGCGTCTGTATGGAAAATACGGCAGAGAAGAAAGAAGCGTACACAACGGAATCAGATGACGCGGAACAATAAGAGTTAAACGCCCGGCTCCGGAATCCACCTTGCGGGAAATCACAGAAAGAGCGCATACGAATTCTCCTATACGCTGCGGCATAAGTATAGCGCTGTTTATCATAGATAATTGAAAATAGTTAGTTGTTGCATCTTAATAAAAGACCATCGAAATGAATAAATCCTTAGTTTTTTTTTAATAACACCATGCTTTCGATATGGTGGGTATCGGGGTAGCAATCGAAAAGAACCGTTTCTTTAATTACATATCCTGCTTTTTTCACCAGAAAACCGCAATCTCTTGCCTGGGTGGCGCAGTTGCAGGAAATATATATGATAGTATCTGGCCTGAATCCCGCGACTGCTTCACGTGCCGCTATTGTAAGTCCCGGCCGCGGTGGGTCGACAATAAGAAGATCCGGACTGCAGTTAAGGCAAGAATCCATGGACTCCGCAGGTAAGGCTATAGCCTCAATATTGGATATTCCGTTCTTTTTAAAGTTTTCTTGTGCCCTTAGCGTCATTTTACGGTCGATTTCGACAAGGATCCCTTTTTTGAAAAAAGGCGCGATCATAATCGAAAATAAACCGATGCCGCCGTAAATATCGGCGAAAAATTTTCCACCGCCGCCGCACCGGGAAACCACCCAGGATGCCATATTTTCGACAATAAAACGGTTCCCCTGAAAAAAATCGGTTCCGGCGACGGTAAAAACACGGCCGCAACAAGAGATTTCCGTCTGCGGTTTTGTGAGTCCTGGTAATACCGGATCGGAAGCAGGCTCAGTATCGCCGTCAACAGCCATAATATTATTTACTTTTATCGGAAGTTTTTTCGGTGATATGGTAAGTTCCTTAAGGAGGCAATTAAGTCGGCCGGTAAGAAGAGGGCAGTATTCAACTGCAACCACATCGTTCGATTTTTTTTTATAAAAACCTATACGTTGTGCTTTGTCGATTTTAAATTGCGCCCTGCGCCTGTATCCAAGTTGCGGCGACACGATCGATGCAGGCGCCGGAATTACGTCTAATTTACCGATACGATTAAAAGAATCTAGAAAAATTTCTTTTTTAAAATTAATCTGGCCTAGATAGTCGATAAACTGCCAATCACATCCCCCGCATTCTCCGAAATGAGGACAGCTTGGGGTACGTCGGTACGGAGACGGCTCGATGATATTAATTACTGTTGCAAAATTAACTCCATTACGTTTGCCGGATAAAACCGTTTCCACTCGTTCGCCCGGCAGCCCCCCCTCAACAATAATCGCCTCTCCGGGAGCCGAATGGCCAAGACCGTATCCTCCCTGGATTATTTTTTCTACAAAAAGGATCGTAGGGGAAAGAGTCATAAGCGGGTTAATACGGCTTATGCCTTTAAGATAATAAAAGTTTCAAGACGAAATGGACCGAAGAAACGAATCTATAGCTGAAGTATCGGCGCCTACAAGCAGGTGCGAGTGTAAAAGAAGCTGTTTAATATCCACTTTAAAAACATCCCATGCGCCAAGCTTTATCTCAGACTCCAGCTGCCCCGGTCCCCATCCCGAATACCCAAGAAACAACCTGGTGGTTAAAGGGTCTGAATTTATAATGGTATTGATATCGTTCCATTTCCCCCCCATATATATGCCCGGAGAAATCTGATATGCTCCTTCTACCGGATTATCCGTTATTTGCAATATCTGCAATTCATCCTGTTGAACCGGCCCGCCGATCAGTACTTCGCGCGAACGGTTTTTAATATCATTAAGACCATCGAATATTTCGGAAAGCGGCATATGAGAGGGACGATTAAGTACAAGGCCGTATGCTCCTTCGCTACTGTAGATACATATAAGTACCCCTGTTCCTTCGAAATTCGGGTCATGCAGTATCTCACGCGCAAGTAACACTGACCCCGAAGACAATCGTTTGAGATGTTCCTCACTTTCCGACCTGGGCCGTATCTGTTCAGGGAACGGATAATTCACGTATGTAAAAATAGTATTTTGCAGTTATATTATACCAAAAGCTTTCGGCTCTCTGCTACCGTACGGATCGCTTTATCGCCCAATTTAATAAAATCATCCATCCTATTGGAAGCAATTAATCTTTTTCCGGTTTCGTCGATAAACCCCCGCATGTTTTTATTATGCATTTCCTGATGAGCCGCAAGTACACAAGCGCCCCGGTATGCCGTCTCGATCAATTCTTCATCAAGAGGATTTCCGTCGATTGTCTTGGGAACAAGAGAGTCTGAAATGCCCGTTATAAGGCCTGTTCCAATAACAACGCAAAAGTTTTGTTCGTCGAAATAGTGCATGAATTCTCGAAGAATGGCAGGCGTCGTTCGTTGTGGAATGAATTCCACTACATGAATGCCTTTTTCGGAAAGAAATTTTGCTAAAGCTTCCTTGCTTTTGCCGACGTCGGGCCCGTTACTCTCCGTCAGGTATAATTGACAAGAAGGAATACCTCCGGCCTGAATAATTATCTGCCTTGCTTGCGGAAGACTTATAAATGTCTGTGACGGTTCTTCGACGTAAGCCTTCCGGCCTTTGGCTAAAAGACGATTTCTAATTTCCTCTCTCAAGGCTGAAACATTGTCGGTGTCAATGTTGAAAGATGGATCCTCAAATATGCGGCGGAAAATCGACACCATATCTTTTTTATCTTCAGCCTTATTTTTTATCGAATGATATAGTGCAATTGCCAGATGCTGCTCGAAAAGTGTTATTTTGGCATAGGAAGACCTTATTTCATTATAATCCAGATTTACTTCCACCCCTACACTTTTACAATGGATATTTAAAAGCTCTATCATTTTCCATATACGATCCTGCGACCCTTTCCAGATAGAAGCGATCATATTTCTCGAATCTCCGGAAAGCCGTGCCGGATATCGAAGGGCTTTTCCATTTATATGGATGATTGACTGAACCGCCTCTCCCAACAATCCTCTGCCGACCAACCTTTCATTATCACAACGCACAAAAAATCCAACATTAAAAAGCGGATAGACGCCGTAGGAATTACAATAATTAAAAAAATCCTTAAATCCGTCTACGGTATTTAAGTCATTGATTCCAAGAACGGCTATTTTCTCGCTGCATGCATGCCGGACTATTTTTTCGATATTTTCGAAAGAACTGAAGGAAAAAGGAGTAGTAATGTTGGTATTGGTAATCATAACTTTTAAAAATGAGATTGTGTCTACGACAAAAGCAACAGCTTGTTTTACTTAAAACTTATAATTTATAGCGATTCATGTCGTTTTTTTTATTTCGGTTTCATAAGGTATAATGTCATATGTTCCAGATCTATCTTCTTTACTGAGGCCACGCGGGCCATAGTCGCCATTTTCTTGACGTCCGTGGGTTTTAGCCGCTCCTGAAGCGGAGGGCCTACGGCATCCATATGATATCGCCACTCCAGCACGACAATCCGTTTGGACGCGACCCTGCATGCTTCCCTTAAGACAAGAACCGGATCGTCGCATCGGTGAAGAAAATGACCGACGAAGGCCAGATCGAACGAACGGTCGGCAAACGGCAGATTCTCCGCCGACGCCTCCTTAAAAGAAGCGTCTGAAACAATATCTGAAGCTGCTTTTATCATTAAAGGATGTTTATCTATTCCGATTACTTCCAGGTTCCTAAGAGCGAACGCCTCGGCAAATAAACCTATGCCCGTACCTATATCCAGCACCCGGGTAACAAAAATCTTTTCGAGACAAAGCTCGACGACACGCTCGATTTCCAGTATCTTCAACCTTTCCGGAGATCGCAGCCTCTCTATTTCGTCTATATTTATCCGATTCAGAAGACACACTCCTTCTTAAAAGCCTAAAAATGGTACATTATTTTAAAAAACCTTTCAAGTTTATAAGAAGCGGAAACCATTAACTTTTTTGGAGTTGTAAGATAAATCAGTTATTTTTAATTCGATTCAAACTCCATCAGCACGTCGGGATCAGTGGAAGTGAGTTTTTTATTCCGTTGAATTCGATGTGACAATTGTTATATAGTGGCGAATTTCATTCGGATATATTCGAACCGAGCGTAAGGAACAACAGAAATTGACAAATACAACGAGCGATAATTGCTGTAAAATAGCCGAAACAATTGTGCGTTTCCCTGGAAGACTGGCAAAACCGGAATTCTATCCGGTAGCATATCGGTATATGTATCTTTCCCGGCGATTGGAGGATAAATTCAAAGAACTTTTCCGCAAAGGATACGTAAAAGGGACGGTGACGCTCTCGAGCGGAACGGAGGCAACTACAGTAGGCATGAGCATCCCCTTTCGTCCGGGCAGAGATGTCCTTTCACTCTTACACAGGGATCTGGGAGCTCATCTTGTTCAGGGAGCGCCGGTTCTTTCGCTTGTATGCCAGTATATGGCAAATGAAAAGAGCCCTACGCACGGTAGAGAGGGTAATGTTCATCATGGGAACGCCGCAATGAGGCGTCTTCCGATGATAAGCCATCTGGGAAATATGCTGTCGGTTACTGTAGGAGCGGTCTTCGGCGCCAGACGAAACGGAGAAGATAGTATGGGGCTTGCGGTGATCGGAGACGGCGGCAGCAGTACGGGTGATTTCCACGAATCTCTAAATATCGCATCTGTACGTAAAATACCGGTTCTTTTTTTAATAGAAAATAATCATTATGCTTATTCTACGCCTACCCGATTGCAATTTAATTGCCGGCGGTTATCCGATCGGGCCGCCGGTTATGGAATAGAAGGAAGAACAATTGACGGAACCGATGTGTGGGAAGTGTATTCTGCCGTATGTGATGCGTTGGATTCGATGACAAAAGATTCGATGCCGCGTATAATCGAATCTATGTGCCTGCGTCTGGAAGGACACGCCGTATATGACAAAGCGGAATACGTTTCAAGAGAGGAGAAGGAGGAGTGGCTGTCGCGTGAGCCGGTTATGCGGGCCAGAAAAGCGCTTTCCGAATGCGGTTTCAGCGAAGAAATTATATTGTCGATAGAAAATGAAGTCGAAAAAGAGATCAACGATGCGTTAATGGAAGCTCTGCAATTTAAACGTCCCGATCCGCTGATACATCTTGGCCCGGTTTACTCGCCGTCAACCGATAAATCCCTTCTTCCTCCGGTACGAATAGAAAACGTCCGCAACATTGGAGCGGTAAATGCCGCTCTGGATTATATAATGAGACACTTCCCTTCCGCTATACTTATCGGACAGGATATCGGCGTCTACGGTTCCGCATTTAAAACATGCAAAGGTCTTTATGAAAAATACGGCGCCGAGCGAGTTGTCGACATGCCTGTCGCCGAGTCTGCCGCCACGGGTTTCTGCCTGGGAGCTTCTCAGACCGGAATTCTGCCGATTTTAGAATACCAGTTTGCCGATTTCGCTACGGAAGCGGTTACACAACTTGGGCTCAATTCAGGTAGCTGGTTTTTCCGGACAGGCATGCCTGCGAGAGTGCTTTTTCGTCTGCCGTGCGGCGGAGGAATAAGCCTTGGCGCATTTCATTCCGGAGAGTATGAGGGACTGTGGTCGAGGTTTCCAGGCCTTAAACTGTTTTATCCCGTCACTCCGCAGGAGACGTTTGAAGCTCTTGTGGGTGCTTTTATGGACCCTAATCCATGTCTGGTTTTCGAACATAAACTTCTTTACAGCGGAAGACAGGAAACCGTAGAGTTCGATGGAAACTGGTCTGCTATAGCGAAATCGCGTAAGTATACCGAAGGTGATCAATTGACAATTGTCGCTTTTGGTGCAATGGCGGAAACAGTGTCGACGGTTGTAAAAAAGTACGGATATTCAGCCGAGATATGGAATCCTTTTATCTTAAACCCATTAGATATTGATCCAATAATAGAATCCGTCAGAAAAACAGGCCGGTTGCTTGTAGTTCAGGAAAGCGGAGAAACCGCCGGGCTGGGCGATCGTATCATTTCGTTGATATGCCGCGAAGCGTTTCAGTCGCTTACGGCGGCTCCCCGCCTTGTCGCAGCGCCCGACGAACCGGTTCCTTTTGCAAAGGAACTCGAACTATGGCATATTCCCGGTGAAGATAGAGTAAAGAAAGAAATAGAAAATTTGATTGGGGTAAGCTGTGAATAATGAATTTTTTAATACGTTTCTTTTCCTGCCGTCTCAGGCAGCGGCGGAAACGGAAGCTACTATAGTAAAATGGCATGTAAATGAGGGAGATTTATTTACAAAGGGGCAGGTGCTTGCAGAAGCCGAAAGCGCCAAATCCACATTCGAACTCGAAGCCCCCTGTGACGGCAGAGTAATAAAAATTCTGGTATCGGAAGGCTCGACAACTCCTTTCGATCAGCCGGTGATTGAGATCGAAACTCGAGACCAGACATTAAAACAAGATATCCCGCCGGCTGCGGGCCTGAAAAACAGAGCCCCGGAAGTAGCCGTTTCTCAGGTAATAAAACAAGCGGTCGGATCATCACATCGCGGGGTATTCTTGCTTGGGCTTGGCACCTATCTTCCAAGGCGTATAGTAAATAATAAAGAACTCTTGGTAGACCATCCCGACATCAACGAAGAGTACATATTCGGGGTAACAGGGATCAGACAGCGTCACTGGGCGGAACCTGACGAGAAACCTTCCGAAATGGCGCTTGCTGCGTCGAAAGCGGCTATCGAAAACTCCGGAATATCATTAAAAGAAATAGACTTTATAATAGTTTCCACCGAGACCCCCGACTTCGTAATGCCCTCGACCGCATGCTTTCTTCAGGAGAAACTAGGCCTTAGGGGCGTACCGTCATTCGATCTCCACGCCGCCTGTTCAGGATGGGTTTACAGTATTACGGTTGCAAAAGCGCTTGTTGCCTCCGGAGCCGTCAGAAATGTTCTTGTCACCGGAGTGGAGATGCAATCGCGACTACTTGACAAAAACGATAGAAATACGTATTTCCTGTTCGGCGACGGCGCAGGATCGGCCGTTGTTTCCGGAGTAAAGCAGGGCCATCTTATTAAAAACGAAATTCTATGGGCCGATCCGGTCGGTATTCATATGGCAAGACGTGAGGCACCCGGATACGAGATAATAAAGGAGGGGGATGGGGTAGATCCGTGGATACGACTCGACGGAAAAGCGCTTTTCCGTTTCGCAATAGAGAGCTTTTCGAAAATGATACGCGACCTGATCGTTAAAAGCGGGTGGAGTCCGTCCGACGTTCGATGGATCGTGCCTCACCAGGCAAACGGAAGGATACTAAAGGCTGCAGCCGACAAAAGCGGCGTCCCTTTCGAGCGCTTTTATATCAATATCGACAAGGTAGGCAACACCTCAAGTGCAAGCATACCTATTGCTCTTGCAGAGATCGAGCGAGGATTACAAAAAGGTGACAAAATAGTTCTATGTACAGTGGGAGCGGGAATAACCGCAGGCGGCATCTCGATAGAGTGGTGACAAAATGTTCCGGTGATGCTCTTATGTCGTTTATACCTGCAAGTAATGAATTCAATACTTTTTCCAACGGCGCCGCCTGCGGAAAAGAAAGAAACAAAAATAGTCGGTTCACGGCCGTTACATCCATTGGACATCGTTTCAGGCTCAGGGAGCGCTATCTTGCAAACGGAATAGACGCTCTTCACCCGGTGGAGGTGATCGAACTGCTTTTGACATATACGATTCATCGCAAAGACACGAAAGAGATTGCACGAAGACTTATCGAACGTTTCAAAAGCGTCAACGGCGTGTGCAATGCGCCGGTGGAAGAACTGCAGAATATAAACGGCGTAGGAAGAAAAAGCGCGGCGCTTCTGGTTCTTGTTCGCGACCTTATCGCCTATTGCCTTCGCGAAAGGTACGAGCGCCAAACCATTATCAAGCACCGTACAGATGTCGAGGCTTACCTGCGGATAAATTTCGGTTACAGAAACGATGAGTATGTTGCTGCGCTGTTTTTAGACTCGGCAAACCGAATAAAACAGACGGATATTATCGCCGAAGGGACGGTGAATCAATGTGCGGTATTCCCCAGAACCGTTATGGAAAAAGCACTGCGTTACGGGGCGGCGTCTATGATTATTGCTCATAACCATCCCGGAGGCACTCCTTTGCCTTCTGAACAGGATTGGGAGCTTACCGATCGTATATTCTCGGCCGGGAAGCTTCTCTGCATTCCGCTGGTGGATCATATTATCATATGTCAAACCAAAACGGTAAGCCTTTGTGAAATGCCGCGCTGGCCCGGTGGAAGGGGTTGATGAAAGGCTGAATTCGGCTGATTGAAAAATTATTATTTATGTCTTTCAGGCGAAGTGTTGTTAAAAAATATATCCCACAGGAGGAAGAATAATTGATTTTTAAACCTGATCTGTCGTGGGAATTTCTGTCGGAAGACGAAATAGCCGCGAAAACCCGTCGGGCGCTGAGAAATCATATACGGTACATTAAGGAAGCATCGCCATATTACCGCAATGAACTTCAAAACATCGATCCCGAACATATAGTATCTTTTGATGATTTCATCCGGTTGCCGTTTACTACCCGGAAGAATCTTGCCGAAACGCCCGGCCGCTTTTTAAGCGTTCCCTCCGAGAAAATAGTTGAGACGGTTGTCACCGCCGGGACATCAAAACGACCTCTTCCTTTCTTTCTGACGTCAAGCGATCTCGAAAGAGCCGCGTTTAGCGCCGCCCTTTCTTTCAGGGCAATGGGCATAGACAGATCGGACAGAGTGGCTTTGATTGTAGGGCTCGATCGATCTTTACTAGAAGGTGCAGCGCTATATCACGGTATAGTCACTCTCGGGGCTAACTGCATGCGTCTCGGAACAGGCATTTCTTCGGATACTTCCTTTAAGCGTTGTCTCTGTTTTTTTAAGCCTACCGTTCTTATCGGATCTCCTTCGGTTATGCAGAAAATCGCCTCCGATCTCGGGAAAAAAGGAATTGACAGTTCAAAACTCGGCGTAAAGAAGCTGGTTTGCATTTCCGAAGGTCTTTACACACGCGACCTTAAAAAGAATACTCTTTGCAGGACAACGGAATCTCTATGGGGTGCCGACGCCTTTTCTCTTTATTTCTCCACAGAACTTTCCGCTTCGATAGGTGAATGCGGCGTAAGAAACGGCTGCCACTTACAGCCTGAACTTGTTTACACTGAAATAATCGACGAAGAAGGTAATACACTTCCCGACGGCGAAGCAGGCGAACTTGTGGTTACGCCGCTCGGAGTGGAAGGCATGCCGCTGCTTCGCTATCGTACAGGAGATATAACCTTTAAAATACCTGGCGAATGTTCATGCGGCAGGCACTCATGCAGGATCGGCCCTGTTCTGGGGCAACGTTCACAGGTTTTCAATTACAACGGAAAGGTTATATACCCGTTCAAACTGAGCAATGCACTGGACGCGATCGATGACGTTAAAGATTATTTAATAATTCTCGAAAAAGGCGAAAACCAGAGCGACGTTGCAACCATCCATGCGGCGGCTCCGCCTGCTTCACTTGAAAAAATCGTCCTTAAAATACGGGAGGCGACAGGCGTTCATATACCGGTTCTAATTTCCAATAATCCGACAATAGAAGGAATGAGAGCCGGCAGTTCCAGAAAGATCTCTTTTCTCGATAAACGTACGGATAACTGATCGGTTTCAATAAATAATCTATATTTAAATGCGGCAACAAGAAAGGATTCCGACTGCCGATGAGGCCGGAAAAATAACCATAAGTAAATGACCGATGAAGACCTTTTTGATTGCAATCCTTCTTTTCAGTATTTCTTTCTGTCCTTCAACCGTTGCTTCGGATTTCAACAGCATGCGGATTGCTTATTATAATTTTCAGGACAATAAGTGGACTATGTCACAGTCATTTCTGGAAAGGGCAAAAAAGAACAAATATACACATATTATGGTTGAGTTTTATGTCACTTCAACAAATGATTGGAATAACGGCAGATATCGGAATGGAAATTATACCATCGGCGATCTTTATTCCAATTTTAATACAGCCATCGCTCCCATAAGAGCCAGCGGTCTTGAATTTATTCCGGTAATTCTGGTTCCTGGTGTATGGAAATATGCCTCTTCCTGGGAGGCTGTCATTCACAGCGGAATGCAGGTGTATGAGCTGGATGATAAACTACCGTGCATAGCCTCCGGGTTAATTGGCCCGGATGGCAACCGATTGGAGCCCGAAGGTTTCGAGCGCTCCTTTATAGAGGCAATGAAGGTTCTCGAGGCGGCATGCGCCAATAATAACTATAATTTGCCTTTTATCAATCTCGGATATTCAGAATGTTATAATCTTGATTCATCGAAATTGATATGGGGGACAAAAGCAAAAGGCAGAACCGAAGACGCTGGTATAGACATAGTTTGGATGAAGGCTAACCGTAAAGATGTAACCGATCTTGTAATAGCATCTATCAACCGCAGAATAGAAAATATTAGAAGCGACGTCGGAGGCAGGCTTGCATCCGCAAAACTTATGATCTACGGCGACATGTTTTCTGCGGAATTCCAGAGGGCATTAAATAGAAAAGGCGTCGCCACAACCTCCTTTACATCCAATCCTGAAGCAAAAAAACTGGCGGATCGTGTGGTGATCATACCATGGTGGTACGAATCCAGACGTCTGGACGGCAGAGATTTCGATACCGAAACAATGTTCAGGGAATTTACCGGTAATGGTTTCAGTATTATCTACCTCTCATGCATTACAGATACCGACCGGACGGGCACACAGGCTCTCGACGTACTGTCTTCGCGTATCCCGCAACTTTTCGAGTGTATTGAAGTTGCAAACTATCTGACGAAAAACATTCTCGGCTTTGCTTCGGCTCACTGGGATATGACCGGTTACGATAACGATATCTGCTGGAACTCTATGGAATTTCTTGCTTACGGAAACAGAGCGGCCCGGCCGCAGCCTAATCTCACGGTTCTTCCGGCAGGCAGAATAAACGGAGTACCGGTAAACAGTCTGCTCTGGAGCAAAACCGAAACGACTCAGGGCGAGTATCTTGCGATTACCGGCAAATTTCCATTTGTCAATAATGTATCCGGAGATCTTTCGCTTCCGGCGGAAAACGTAACTTTCTTCGATGCAATACTTTATTGTAATTACCTCTCTGAAGCGGAAAATCTCGATCCGGTCTATAATTTCGATCCGATTATGAGAGGAGATACTGCTGGCGGTGTATGCAAAATACTTCGCCGGCTTAAAGCCGACACTTCGAAAAACGGCTACAGACTTCCTTCACCGGATGAATGGAAATATGCTTATACAGCCGGAGTGGGTGATAATATTAACTGTTATTGGGCAGACGACAATGCAGATAAATACTGCTGGAACCGTTCGAATTCACAAAACAGCACTCATCCGGTAGGAAGATTATTACCGAACAGGGGGGGGTTGTACGATATGGGGGGCAATGTTGACGAATGGGTGGTATACTTTTCCGATGGTAATCCAATAACTGCAGTTGCAGGCGGCTCCTATATAAATCGCATCGGTGAAGGACGATTCGGCACTTCGGGCATAAGGGATGAGAAACCGGAAAGACGAGTCAGGTGGATAGGGTTCAGAGTTGTACGTAAAGCGCCAGCAAACAGGTAAAAGAAGGCTCGAATATATCTTTTTTAAAGTAATAAGTTATATCAATCTTCCTTTAATTTCAGTATAACATATGTAGGAAGCCCTACTACCCCGAAGCGCTCCAGAACTTTTTTGGTTGACGGTTCTTCCGGACGTTCAGCAGCATATTTAACGAGAATATATTTTCTAAAAAGTTCTTCTATCCTTCTATCCCTGAATGTCGTTGCTTCCATAGCTTTACAATTCTTACACCAGCTCGCGCTGAAATCGATGAAAAGCGGCTTTTTCTCAGTCTCTGCACGTTGTAACCCTTCTTCGATCGAATAAACCCAGCCGGGTGATGAGCCGGAACTTTTAATTTCGGTCTTATCGGATTTATATGTATTTACATATAGAGATATACCCGTATATCCATAGTATATTGCGGTTGCAAGAATAAAAACGCCGAATGTATACTTCACCCAAACCATCCATTTGCCCGGTTTAGGCAGAAAAGATAGCCCGGCGCCCGCAAAAGGCCAGGGCAGCGCCATTCCCAGACCCAGAATAAAAGGAAGCGCAAGCCCTTCAGGCCTGCCTTCGGCGAAAAGTTTTCCTGCGTAAAGTATTACGGAAATAACCACGGGAGCCACGCATGCGCCCGCAAGAACGGAAGCGACAACGCCCATTACAAAAACAGTGGGAAGATTTCCGCGATCAAAAGACGCCGTACCCTTGCGGAAACGTGTGAAATCGACTGATATGACGTCGAACATTGCCAGCGCCATAATAATAAAAATTACTGCAATAACAATATTGAAAAGAGGCGAAGAATTTATTATGCCGAACTGCGAACCGGATAAAATAACAATAAGGCCGAGAACGCCGTATGTAATCGCCATGGCAATACCGTAAATCCCTCCTACCACCATACCGTACATGGAGCTTCGGGCCTGTGTTCCTGCTCCTATTACCGCCAATGTGATCGGGATCATCGGAAGAACGCAGGGAGTAAGGTTCAATGTAATGCCGCCAAGCAGAACAAGGAAAATGATTACAAAAAGTCCTTTTCCTTCCAGATCCTGATTTTCCGTTTTTTTTGCTGTGGACGGTTCGGCCAGAAACTTCGAAAATTTTTTAACGTTTAAAAATCCTCCCGTAGTTCCTACTATCTCGAATCTGTCAAGCATTTTCATAAGGTCGGGAGAGTCGGTCATGCCTACGGGGCCTATACCGCCCACTCTTTCCGATGTATCCGGCGACGTGAAAAGCGCACCGTCGGAGGCAGCGGTAAAATTTATAACCCTTGGGGTAAAACACATAGCTGTGTCGCATGCCTGATAGCGTATATTGCCTTTAAGAAGCCAATTTCCGGATATAATCGGATACCTTAAAACAATTTTCTGCCCATTGACAAAAACAAACGCCTTTGTTTTATCGGCATTCTGAAAAATATGAGCTTCCGGAAGCTCGATAGCCCCTCCCCCCAGACCCTCTGTTTTCGAAAAAGATATCCGGAAGAAAAGCGATTCGGAGGCATAAATATGAATGTGTTTATCCATATTGAGTGTAAGAACAACAGTCAGTGAATCGGCCTTTGCCGATAATTGTTTTGAAATCGAAATTGTTACCGGATCTTTTACGTGTTCCTGCGGCGGTGTAAGCCCGGAAAACCGGATTTGAGACGCTCCGCCGGTTATTAAAAGGAAAATCAACAAACTAATAATTTTACTAATCATAATCATATCCTTGTATGCCGAAGTCAGAGTAGCATTTATCAACTCTTTCCAAGAAGTTTATATCCTATTATTCCGTAATATTCATGAATGGTAGATGTGGAATTATGAAGGGCGCCGGCGGAAGGGAGAAAATCCCTTACGTCTTCGAATAAAAAGGCCCCCGACTGGAAATCGGTTGCCGCAGGATAGGAAGTAAAACCGTATTTTCCGAATACCGCAAGCGAACGTTTCATGTGGGCGGCGCTTGTAACAAGAATAATTCTTCTGGATAATTTAAGTGAATCCAGTATCTGCGCAATATACCGCGGATGGTCTGCGGTAACTCTGGATTTGTTTTCTATTATTATGGAGTTGCTGTCAACTCCGATTTCACTCAGAAGTATTGCGTTGTGTTTGCCTTCCGATATTGTTTTTCTTATGGTGCCCACTAGGCGGCCCCCAGATGTGATGACCCGTGAGGAAATGCCCGTCTTATAGAGACGTGCCGCATGAAGAATCCGGTCACCTGCGTCATTTACTTCAGGGAAAGCATCAGCTGAAACCATCGGCGCGCCGCCGCCGCCGAGCAACACAATAGCGCTGCAGTCTCTTGGAAGATCGGTCGGTTTAAAATAAGGCCTTTCCAGCGGCCGGGTAATCAACCTTGATACGAAAGGCGTAGAAACAGTATATAACAATATCGTTCCGGCGGCTATTAACCACACACCCTTATGTCGGTACGAAATTATCATATACAATCCCGCTGTTATAAGCACCAGACTCAAACCGAGCGGATAAAGAGGTATTGCCAGAAATTTCAGAAATAAGATCAATTTAAATTCTTTCTGTTTTGTATAGTTATAGAATTAAATTGTATTGACCGCTTCGCTGCAGGAGAATAGTATTATCCACGCGCGATTTCCGATGAATAATAATATTTAAAATATAATTGTTTTATTTAAAAGGTAAAAGACCACCAGAAGCCTACTCCGCCGGTTATGGCTATAAGCGCTCCCGTCAGCGCCATCACCCTGTCGAAGTTTCTTTTGTCTCGGGCGGAAATCCAGTCGGAATTTGTATGGTGTAAAGTATTGGACGTGTCGCGACTTGATAGAGCGGTAAAAGCGGCGTCAGACCGGCTGTATTCTCTTCCGAAAAGCCCTCCGACCACCGATCCTCCGAAAAAAAGAGTAAGCCCCGAATATCTAACACCATTACGTTTTACCGCCAGCGGATCATGAAGAATTTTCACCGGTACGCCGTCTACAGTGGCATCTTTTAGAGAAACAGTGAAGGAAAACGGCACGCCTTCGGTTACCTCCTGCTCGACGCCCTCGATTGTGCAGTGAGACCTTCCGTTTTCGCTAAAAATCCCGCTATTAAGATTTATAAATTTGGTTTCGGAAACGATACCTTTTACAGAATAGCGTACAATGAAATGTTTCATAACTGTCCCCATTCCATCCTTCTGGATATAGATACCGTTCCAGTCGTAAGGCGTTGGGTTGAGAGTGTCAAGGGCAAAAGAACGATCTTGTGAGGAAGTAAAAATGATCGGCCGGGTTGCGGTTCCTTTCGCGGTGAGTATTCCTCGTACATGTAAACCGGTAAAATTGTTAAAAAGAAAAACCGTTCCGGCTTCGATTCTGACCGTTTTCCCTGCCGCAACGAAAATATCGGCCTTTACTATATAGGGAGATTTATCGGCATTAATTTCACGGGGCAGATCGCCGGCAATCTCAGTAAAAGCTATTACTGTTCTGTAAAGGAACAGCATCGGTATTACGCAACCGAGAGGCCCAAACAAAAAACGGATCAACGTTCTTTCCTCCTTATCTTTATTTGCCGGCAATTCGCTGCATCTGAGTCTCCGCCTCCCTGAAGTAAGGATGATCCGGCGACGTACGCAGCTCCGACTTCACCTCAAACCACCTGTCGAGGGCATAACGCTTCGACTCGGCGGATTGCTCGTCGTCGAATTTTTTCCCTGCGCAGCGCGCTTCGAGGTAGATTCTTTCCAGCCTCAGAATGCCGCTTTCCATAAACGTACTGGACGATCTTTCGCATGCTTTCAGATGAACAAGGGCTTTTCCGATATCATTGTCTTCGAACGAAAGCCTGGCTCGCTCAAGATGTATTTCTCCGTCCTCAAAAACGGTTGAGTCCAATACCGATCTCAATTCCGATTTTCTACCTAAAGCCCTTAATGCACGTATCCGGAAAATAACGGCTCTAAGCGAGGACGCGACATCCAAAGGAAGAGAATCATATATTTTCAACGCGTCCTGATATCGGCGCCGCTGAACTTCACTTGTAAATATGGTCAGAAGGTCCGATGTGCCGTATCGTTCCTGCAGCCGTTCAATAAACGATCTTGACTGTACAGGTGGAGAGGTTACGTCTTTTATTTTCGGCTCGTTGACGGCTTTCACAGCCTGACGATGTATTTCTTTGACGCCCATATTATCGCCGAGCTTCTTCTCCGATTTCTCATCAAGCCCAACGTCCAATGACTGCGGAGGGGATACAAAATCGCTCTTCAGCCGCTCGTCTTTCTCTTCGGACAATTGCAACTGTGGAACTTTTTGAATGCTTCTCTTTTTTAAATAATGCTCGCCCACCCAGACGGTCAATGCAGCCAGCGCGGTTATTCCTCCTGCTATAAGGACTTTTTTAGGCACGCTTCTACGAGTTCTTATTACAATACGGTCAGATCTCTCTTCTTTCAGAAATTGTTTTACAATATGTTCCGGAGAATACTCGCTGACGCCGTGATGGATTTTGCTTATTTCCGAAAGAAAAGCCTGAGCGTTCGGTATACGTTTATCACGGTCGTAAGTCATACATCGATGGACCAGACGGCGTAGTTTAGTAGGTATTTTCGTATCGAAATATTCGAGAGGCTTGAAATCATTCTTTATTTTCGAAAGCATTAGTTTTGAAATATTATGTTCCGGAAAAGCCTTTACCCCTGTGAGCAGTTCGTATAAGATAGTGCCGAGTGAATATATATCGGTACGTATATCCGGCTCCTTGCCGTCGAGTTGTTCGGGAGAAAGATATTGCATGGTTCCCAGGATTGCGCCGTCGGTGGTATGGATCGAGGCGTCGGCAGGACGCGCGATTCCGAAATCCATCAGTTTTACGATACCTTCATTTGTAACCATAATATTCGACGGTTTGAGGTCGCGATGGATTACCCCATGGTAAGTAGTACCGTAAATAACATAATCCTGATTGTGGGCGTAATGAAGCGCCCGACCCACCATAATCCCTATCGAGGTGCATACGTCAATCGGAAGAGCACCCCTCTTATCGAGTATTTTTTCGAGAGTCTCGCCTTTTATCAATTCCATTTCGATATATGGAAGACCGTTCCAGTGACCCACTGCGTGTATTTCGATAATATTACGGTGGTGCAATTTAGCCGTGATCTTTATTTCCGTCTGAAATCTTTGCCGTGTCTCCTCCGTATAGTTCGGATGGAGTAGTTTTACCGCACGAGCCACTTCAAGCTGAGAATTCCATATTTCGTAAACAGTAGCCATACCGCCCACTCCAAGTATCCCGGTAATCACGCCGGAACCCAGAGGCTCTTTTTTTGTACCATCAGGAAGAATCACGGCATTACGCAGGCGTAAAACGGAGGCAGGCTTTGGGGTGGTAGAAAGAGTATTATCGGAAGTGGTATCGTTGTCACCAGGTTTATTGTTAGCCATTCTTAAACCGCCTCATATAAAAATATTTATTGTATACATTCTCTCACGATGAAACGGGGTACGGCCGCCCTGGTTATATTAGCTCCAATTCTTCTTTAAGATAATAATCTGTTTTATTACTTAATTGTACTCTAAAAAACGGTTTCAGACAATATCAGTTTTTATTGAACCATTGAAAATGCAGAACCACAAATACGCCGATAAAACCGATTGCATATATAAAAATATTTTTTCTTTAACTTTTTACCGTCCGGAATATTTATAAACTTAAGATTTCTTAATAAAGTATTTTATAATTTTAATTATCAAATACAATCTGTTCCAGAGGATCGCTTTTGGAAAGGGAATGATTATGGTAAAATATTTTAAAATCGAAAATAATCTTCTTGTTGAGTGCTCATCTAACGATTTTTCTATAAGAGTATTTAACAACCCTTCCGCATCCGAAATCGCCGTATTGAAAACCGACTATAACATCGACGATCATACTCTTACTTCATCGATTGATTCTGAGGAAGAGCCCAGGTTTGAACATCAGGAAGATTATTTTCTTATTGTATGGAAATGTCCGAAAAGTTTCGTTTTTAACGGAACTCTCAGTTTTGAGGTTTCTTCTGTTGCAATCTTTGTATTCAAAACTGGAATTGAAATTATACTGCCCGAAGAGAATAACCTTTTTTCGGAAAAAACCTTTTCGCGTGTTCAATCGAATATGGATCTGATTTTGCGAATATTATCTAAGACAATAGTCCATTTTCAGAGCCATCTCAAGACTATAAATATGGTTTCTAAAGAACTGAAACAAAAAGTAAATACATCGATGGACAACAGATATCTGCTTCAGATGTTCGAACTTGGAGAGAGTCTGGTTTACTATTACAATGCCATAAGTTCGAACGGAGCAGTTCTTGATAAAATACATCATAATGCAGCAAAGATAGGCATGTCGCTTCCGGAAATAGACCATCTTAACGATGTGCAGGTGGATAACAATCAGTGTTGCAAGAAGGCCGAGATTTTGTCGAGCATTATTGCTGGTCTGATGGACGCGCGCGGCACAGTTGTAAACAACAATGTGAACTCGCTGTTGAGAAAACTGACGATCATCAACACTATCTTTCTACCCCTCAACCTTATAGCGAGCATGTTTGGCATGTCGGAATACACCAACTTTACAAGTAGATGGGATTGGCGTTTATCGTATTTAGTTTTCAGCCTCGCAATGGTGATAATAGGTTTGCTTGTCTATTATATTATCGAGCCGGGGAAGTTAGGGATCAGCAAATTGAAGATTATTCATAAAGCAAGCGATAGGAAATAAAGACAGAGAAACTGCCGCGGGATGAGGATTACACTTACGATTATATTGGTCCGGAAACCTGAAGGGAGTCGGCTTTGTGCAAAGGATTCATATAGGCCCTGAAGAAGCCGGCTGCAGGGTCGACCGGTTACTGCGCAAACGACTTGCGCTTCTTCCGCTTTCCGGTATTTACAGACTGATTCGCAAGGGAGGCGTAAGGATAAACGGGAGGAAAGCGAATGCGGATTACCGGCCGGCCGAGGGAGAGGTGCTTGAGATAGATGTGGATGAAGCCGAGATTATCTACAGGCAGGCGCCCGACTTATCATTAGCCAAGCTTAGAGGGACGTCGTTTTTTGCAAAAAATTTTTCTATAATATACGAAGACGATCATATGCTTGCCTGCAACAAGACGCCGGGTCTAGTCGTGCATCCGGGAACCGGCCATACCCACCGGGATTCGCTTATCGAACTTGCCGTCTCTTACCTTCTTGACAAAAAGAGCATAGTGTCCGGAGACGAAGCGGCCCTTGTACATCGTCTCGACCGGGATACGTCTGGTGTAATACTTATTGCAAAGAACAAAAGGACACTTCGTTTGCTTCACAAATCATTTTTAAGTCGCGAAGTCGAAAAAGAGTACCGCGCGGTATGTCACAATCGCCCTCCCGATCTTAAAGGCACGATTTCTCTGAACCTTTTCCGAACCGGAGGAAAAGAAGACGGAATGAAAATGCGCGTCGATAATAGAGGTAGGGCTTCGGTAAGCAGATATTCCGTTACGGCATATAGTAATGGTTTGTCAAGCATAGAGGTTTTCCTTGACACAGGAAAAACTCATCAGATAAGGGTGCACATGGCTCATATCGGAGCGCCGGTGGTGGGAGATTTGCGTTACGGCGACTGTACGGCCGATAATAAATTATTCGGCGGCCCTCCGCCGCGGCTTTTTCTTCACGCATATCGGATAAGCTTCAGACATCCTTACACAAACAGACCAATTACCATAAAAGCGCCGATACCTTCGGAGTTTTCAGAGATTATGAAGCAACGTCTATGACATGAAAAACGGCATAAAATATGCCGAATTTCTATTTCATGTTTATAATCCGTCTGTTTGATTGCACCTTTCCCGCATCGATGTTACTATATAGTTAGAATCTTCTTTCCATACACAGGGGATGCGATGGATCAAAAAGGCAATATCCGAATACGCAACATGCTTGCATCAATCGAAAGAACCTTTCTGCCGGTGGGTTCTGTCATCGGCAAGTACCGTATTATCGAAGAGATAGACCGCGGCGGAATGGCTGTGGTTTACAAAGCGCTGCAGCTGGATCTGGACAGGGAGGTCGCTCTCAAAGTAATGCCCGCCAATATCACCATCAACCGCCGCTTTGTAGAGCGTTTTCTTACCGAGGCTCATGCCGTTGCCAAACTCAACCATCCCAATATCGTCAATATCCACGAAGTGGCGATGGAAAACAATATTTATTATCTGGTAATGGATTATATTCCCGGAAAGAATCTCTATTATTTTCTTCATTACAATAAGCCCAAACTCGTTGACGTACTCGAAATAGTCTCACGACTAGCCGACGCTCTTCAGTATGCTCATGACCGTAAAATCATCCATCGCGATCTCAAACTAAATAATGTCATCATGAAAGACCGCCTTACACCCGTTCTGATCGACTTCGGGCTTGCCAAGGCGCTCGAAGGAGACGAGCTCAAAAGCGGAGGCGGCATTACCCGTACCGGCGAGATCATGGGTTCTCCTTCGTATATGGCGCCGGAGAGGATTTTAGGCGGGGTTGTGGACCATCGCAGCGATATATGTTCATTGGGTATAATGATGTACGAAATGTTGACATTCAAAAATCCTTATCTCGACCAGCGCAACCTTCATCAAACAACCATAAACGTAATGGAAGCCAATCCGATCCCCCCCCGTAAACTTGTGCCCTGGCTTCCGGCGGAAATCGAGGCCATAACCCTTAAGGCTATGGCAAAATCCGCCTCCGACAGGTATCAATCGATGGCGGCCTTCAGGGAAGATATCATGCGTTACCAGCGCGGGGAGCCGGTTGAAGCCAAGCCGCCTTCGTTTTTTAAAAAAGTGCGCCATTTCGCCAGACGTTACTGGGAGGTTCTGGTAATTGCTGGCGTGATACTGGCATTTTCGGCGTTGTTCGGTTTTTCGCTCTATCAACAAAGCAAGAGAGGAAAATCTCACTGGCAGCTCATAATCAACGAAAAATTCGGGAACAGATTGGATACCGATGAATGGATTCTTAATACCGATTCGATGTTTACAGATACATCATGGTGCGTGTCGGGAGGTTTATTGCATGGTAAATCCAAAAAGCTCTCCCATCTACAACTAAAACGACATTTCAATTGCGATATTCTTGTCGAATGCGATATAATTGCCGATTCGATGGATCTTTTCAACGCGGGCATCTATCTTTTCGGCTGCCGTCCGGACAGCGGATACCGCTTCTATTTCAACCACAGAGGCGAGGGAAAGCACGGGATATGCTTTCCCGGTTCCAACTATCTCTTTTACGACGTAGATCCATCGAAGGTTCCTATAAGCAATATCAACCATATAGTGATAGAGCGTATACAGAACTCTATTAGCTATTCGGTAAACGGGATTGTAGTTTCGAGGGTATGGGATTTCCTCCCTCCGCTCGGAAAAAACCATGAGAAAATCGGTTTGTTCATTGAAGGAAGCAATGCGTCTTTCGATAATTTCAAAGTCTTCCGCCGCGCCATTCCACAGGCGCCGAGCCCGACACTCATAGCCGATCGGTTCGTCGAACGGGGCGATATCGAAGGAGCGATCGACGAGTACAAAAATCTCTCGATCGATTTCTCTAACGCAGATATTGCGGGCGAAATACTGATAAAAAAGGCCGACTGCCTGATACGGCTTCAACGTTACGACGAGGCGCAGGCAATACTTAAAAAAATCTCGACTCTTAAAAATAAAGATGAGAGCATAACCGCAAGGCGCCTTTTTCTCGAAGAAATAATTTACGACAGGCTTGGCGAGAAAAATGCGGCCGACAGCCTGCTGCGCCTTCTTGCCGTGCGGTACCCCTCGAATCCGGCCAACCTTTCGGCTATACTGACGGCATTACTGCGCTGCAGTAAGAAGATAGAAACAGGTGCTCTTAAAGAAGCTTACCGTGAAATTACCGCAATGACCGATTATTATAAAAAGTTTCCGTCGATCTGGGGGAAACTGCATTTAAATCTTTTACAGAAATATATCGAAAAGGGTTCTCTTGACACGGCCTGTTCAATTGCCGAAGACGTCATCAGGTTGTATGCAAAGGAGGAAGGCATTGTGGCGGCCGCCAAGATAGCCCAGGGCAACATAAATCTGCACCGCGGTCTTAAGGATAAGGCAAAGGAGCTTTTCGATCTATGCATTACCGCCCACCTCAATGCGGAAGGAATCTGGGAGGCATGGATGGCTTTGGCTGATATTTACAAATATGACTTTCAGTTCAACGACGCGCTTACTATATACCGGAAAATCCGTCGCGAGTGCCAGCCCGGTTCCATCTTTAAATGGATGGCTTCGATAGAAGCCGCCGATCTAATGGGGAGGAAAAACGTACGGCAACGCGATTCGCTTCTTAGTACCGTAGTTTCGGAACCGCACCCTTTTCCTGTTCCGCGGCTTATAGCACGTTTCTATCTGGGTGAAATACGCGAAAATGAATTCAAGGAAAAATGGGATAGGTTTTTCCCGAAAGACCGTACCTACCTGTTCTATCTTGCCCGTAAAGCGGCAATAAATAAGGAGCAGATAATCGCCGGCCTCTTTCTGAACGAATTGAAGCGCAGTCTTCCGAAACAGCGATGGGATTATTTTAAAGCAATGAAAATTATAAATAATCTGGAAAACTGGTAAAAGGGTATCTCCCTTTTAGCAACTTTAAGGCTATTGCTTACCTCTCTGCCCCCCAATCACATCAGATCGCTTTATTTTCCTTGGCAATCCACGCCAGCAGAAGATACGATACGACCGTCGCTATCACCAGTATCGGATTCGAGCAGCCCAGCAGGAAATGTTTTACCCCTCTGTAAACAACCTGCAGCAGAAAGGTGTAGCCCGCGGTACACAGAAGAACAAACGCCGCATACCTGACGAGCCAGTGGAATTTTCTGACAAGCTTACGAACGCCGGCGTTGATATAAGGCCCGAACAGCATAAGCGAAACGGCGGTTATCCCGAACGATATTTCATGAATGTAGAGGCGTATGAACGACGAAAGATAAGAAACGCCGGTTGTAAACATAGGTTTACAGATATCCCCTTATCCAGTGGTAGACTGAGGCAATAAGAAGAAGCGAACAATTCGCATAGATGCCTGCTATTACGTCGTCCATCGTAATTCCGACATTGTCGTCCAGTTCCTGCATCCGGTAAACGGGAAAGGGTTTGACGATATCGAAGAACCGGAAGATAACGAAACCTGCAATCAGCATTCGTATTGACAAAGGAATCATGAAGAACGTAATGAATTGGCCTGCAACCTCGTCGATGATGACGGGCCCGGGATCCTCGTCGCCGAAAGTTTCCTTTGCTCTAGAGGAGAGCATGAGGCTTATGGCCGTAACGGCTATGCAGCAGACCCACCACATAAGCGGCCGATCAGGATTGAATACGCCGGAAAACGGTTCCTGTTTGTGAAGGTACCATATTGCCGCAACAGTAAGCGCTGATCCTATGGTTCCCGGGGCGGCCGGAATAAAACCAATAAAAAACAGACTTGCCCCTGCTTTCCGTACCCAATACAAAAAAGATTTGCCTGCGTCAGCTTCTTTTTTCATGTTTCATATCCGTACGTTCTATAAGCGCCTGAGCAAGGGTTATCTGATCGGCGAATTCAAGTTCCATTCCTGCAGGCAGTCCGCGGGCCAGCCGCGTTACCCGAACAGGTTCATCTTTCAGAATGTGCGCTATATAGAGACCGGTTGTCTCGGCTTCAGCCGAGCCGCCCAGTCCGATGATGACTTCTACGGTATGTTCGTTATGGAGACGTTGAACCAATTCGTTTATACGCAATTTTTCAACAGTAACGCCATGAAGCGGAGAAAGCAGACCGCCCAATACATGGTAAAGTCCACGATATTTTCCACTCCGTTCCACGGCAAAAACGTCGACAGGCTTTTCAACTACGCATATATAGGCGCTTTCACGGGACGGGGAAGAGCAGATAGGGCAGAGTTCGTCTTCGCTGTAGTTAAAGCAGCGTGAGCACTGCCGCAGACGGCTTCGGGCGCCGGTAATTGCGTTTGCAAGTCGTAACGCTTCCGACTCCGGCTGCTCCATAAGGTAAAGAGCCAGCCTCCATGCGCTCTTTCGGCCGATTGTAGGAAGGCGGCAAAGCGACTCGACCAACTCTTCAAGCGGGGCAATCATAATCCGGGAATACCCATTCCGGAGGTGATTGAGCCGAACGTGGTCTCGGACAAGCTTCTGAGTTTTTCGCAGGCACTGGCATGTGCCGCAACTATAAGGTCTTCGAGCATTTCTACATCCTCGGGATCAACCACCTGAGGATTTATCTTGATGGCGACAAGTTCATTACCTCCGTTGATCCTCACAGTCACCATTCCTCCGCCCGCGGTTCCCTCCACTTCCTGTTTTCTAAACTCTTCCTGAGTCTTCATCACCTGAGCCTGGATTTTCTGGGCCTGCTTCAGTAATTTATTCAGATCTTTTGACATCGGTTATCTCCTATTCGATTACTTCACCGTCGAAAATTTCCAGAACGGCTTTTATTATCGGTTCCTTTTCGGTTTCGTAGTTTATAGACCTCTCAAAACCCGCTTTACTTGGAAAATACTTCAGGTCATTATCGTCTGGGGAGTCTGTTTCGAGGGTCATGCGCAAATCAATTGTTGGTAGATTCATAAAAGACCTCAGACGTCGGCAGATTTCATCGCGGTTAGGCTTTTTGTTGAGTTCCTGGAATTGAAATTTGAATGACGGCGAAAATCTAAGCTCGATAAATCCGGATGAAAATCCCGCCAATTTCGCTTGTGAAAGCAAGCTCCCCAGTTTTGGCTTGTCAAGCAATAATTGTTCTATAAACGAAGGCCACATAAGTGTAATGTCGGGTAGATTTTCCTTTTCTACCTGCGGTTTTTCAAATCCCCCCTCCCTGTAATCCTGCATTGCGGCGGAAAGTTTTTCGTCAGATATAGAAGAATTAATGTTCGTGTCCGAAATTGATGTTTTTATTTCCTTATGAGATACGCCGTATGCGGAAAACGTCTTATTGGCTGCTAGACTTTTTTTTTTAGGCTTTCTTCGCCGGCGGAAGAGACTTCCGATTGCAGAGAAGTAGTTGCAGTGAAACCCTCATGTAAGTCTCCGAAACGTTTTACCATTTGTTCAATGGAAACTGTACGATCCATATACACCATCTTAAGCAGCATCATCTCTACGAGGAAACGGGGGAATGCGCTCCACTTAAGATCATGTTCGGCTTTCATTACTATCTCTATCATACGTATAAGATCGCCCTCATGTAACCGGTCTGATGATTCGGTCAACCGTTTTTCCGACTCCTGGTCGAGTTCACTGCCTCCGGAGTTAAGAGCACCCGGAATGCGAGCAAAAAGAAGGTTCCGAAGATGTTCCTGCAGGCCAACGAGGAATTCCTGAAGGTCATATCCGCCGTAAAGCACTTCCTGGAGAATTCCGACAACCGTTGCCGCCTTTTTTTCTGCCACTGCGTCCATTATGCGATTATATACTTCCTCTCCGACAAGCCCGAGCACCGACCTCGTATCTTTTTCGGTGATATGTTCCTGACAAAACGAATAAACCTGATCCAGAAGGCTAAGCGCATCGCGCATGCTGCCGTCCGCCTTCTGGGCAATAAGCATCAGCGCCGGTTTTTCGTAGTTTATTTTTTCTTCGTTACATATGTAAACAAGACGTTTGAAGATCTGCTCTGCTCCGATACGTCTGAAATCGTATCTCTGGCAGCGGGAATGGATTGTAGCGGGTATCTTATGCGGTTCGGTGGTTGCAAAAATAAAGATAACGTTTGTCGGCGGTTCTTCGAGAGTTTTAAGGAGCGCGTTGAATGCTGCATTCGACAGCATATGTACTTCGTCGATAACAAAAATACGGTATTTCCCGCTCATAGAAGAGTAAGCGACATTTTCGCGCAATTCCCTTATGTCGTTTACCGAATTGTTCGAAGCACCGTCTATTTCGAGAACATCGAAGCTGGCGCCTGAAATTATATCCTTACACGAATCGCACTCTCCGCAAGGATAAGGAGTGGGGCCTTTCTCACAATTCAGCGCCCGCGCAAGTATACGGGCGGTAGTGGTTTTTCCCACACCGCGCGTTCCGGTAAAGATGTAGGCATGAGCCACCCGGTTTTTTTCTATTGCCTTTTTCAGCGTTACCGTAATATGCTCCTGTCCTACAACATCGTCGAAAACTACAGGCCGCCATTTACGTGCAAAAACGATGTAACTCATGAACTCCCGACTTTCCACATAATAATATAGGGCCAAGTTTACCTGCGGCACACCGGGTGTCCGCTTACCGTTGCTACCTTCCGGTCCTGGCGGGGTTCACGGTCTTCGATTGCGCAGGACCTGGCCCAAAAAACAGTGGCGGAGAGACTGGGATTTGAACCCAGGGTACGGGAAACCGTACACACGCTCTCCAGGCGTGCCCCTTCGACCGCTCGGGCATCTCTCCACGAAAAATCCGCTTATTGCTTATTCCACGGCCGAAAACTACAGGAAAGCATCTAAGCCTCCCCATCCAACCTTAGAAACTCAATGCAATAGAAATATTCCGTTCTCTCAGATTACCATTCAAGAACATGAAATTTTTAAATATAACTTTTTCCGTCTCTTTTCGGGAGTTTTTATAATTAAAAGCCGGAATTTCCGCATATCCGAAACCCCGATAAGCCCATTTCGTTATCTATATCACTATTTCAGGGAAGCGGGGTTATAATTACGGCGCTATGGCGTGTTATTGCCAGAGTAAGCTCACCTTCCGATAAAGAGAACCATCGAGTGCCGTGTTGTGGGATAGATTTTGTAAAGGCGATATGAACGAGCATAGTATCCGTGTTCTTCGTTTCAACCGTAAAATCGAGAGTGGTAAGTTGCGAAAGCTTCATTGCGTGGAGTATAGCATTAACGAACGGCTGCGGATCGAATATCTGAAGCCTGAAAGTTTCGATGAGATCATACGGGCAGCGCACTTCAGGCCTCGGCGCTCTCTTTACATAAGTAAAAAGCCCCGAATATCTCTGATAGCTTTCTTCGAGAGACTGAAAATATTCCGGCTGAGAAGAGGTGAGATTGCTGTCGCCGGATATCGAAAGCGCCTGTGAAATAAGTTTGTTGCTCGACTCATGGTCGACTATTTCGAGCCGCCTGCTTGCCGCCCTGTACCCTGTGGAATCAATATAAGGTTCCCCGAGTGTTTTATAACTGCGGGTTATTGAAATACACAGGCTGAAGGGGAGCAGAAGAACGGTAATGATAGTTTTATTAATTGTAAACATTGCGGTCCCAAAATGGCCTGTCGATAAACGACATTTCGATATTAAGATAATAATAGTACGTGAAAAATATTAGGAAAAAAAATTATTTTCAACAGCTTTAAGTTTCTGATTCCCGGCGGGATGACATTGCCGGTATATGAACACAAAATCCGTTACTATATTGACAGGTTAAAGTATTATTCATAAAATTGATAATATTTTTTATCGGAGGAAAGGCGGCGGCGGAGAAATATGCGCAAAACAATAGCGATGATTCTAGCCGGTGGGAGGGTTGCGGAGCTTTCGGTGCTTACGGAGCGAAGGGCAAAAGCCGCGGTGATTTTCGGGGGCCGGTACCGTGCCGTTGATTTTGCACTCACCAATCTGGCCAATGCCGGAATCGGACGTGTGGGAATACTGGCGCAATATCGTCCTTCGTCGCTGGTTGAGCATGTGGGGATAGGTCTGGCGTGGGATCTTGTGGGAACAGACAGGGGAGTGCGTTTCCTTTCACCTTACATGGGGCCCGACAGAGGAGAATGGTACCGGGGCCCGGCGGACGCTCTCTATCAGAATATCGATTTTATTAATAAAAATTCTCCCGATGATGTACTCCTGGTATCCGGTGATCATGTTTCAAACATGGATTTCCAGCCTCTTTTGAATTTTCATCGGGAACGTTCGGCTGATTTTACCATGGCCTTCAAGCCTATAAACGATAACCCTTCAAGATTCGGTATAGGAGAGCTCAACTCGGTAGGACAGATCATCAACTTCACCGAAAAGCCGAAACTTCCCCGCTCCAACCTTGCCGCAATCGGCGTTTATCTTTTCAGAAGAGAGGTATTGCTGGAAGAATTACACCGTATGGGAACGGCGACACAAGACGTAAATACGTTCCAGTTATATGATATAATTCAGAGAATGATTCCTCGGCGATCCGCCTACGGCTGGATTTTCCACGGCGAATGGTATTATACGAGAACGCTGGACGAGTATTTCCGGTTTCATCAGGAGCTTCTCGGCCCGGATCCGAAAATAAACCTCACCAAATGGCATGTCCGTTCGGGTTCCGCAGGCTCTTCTTCTCTGCCTCCGACCCGCTGTCTGCCAGGTTCACAGATTGACGATTCCTATATATGCGACGGATGTGTTATTGAAGGTAAAGTAAGCAGAAGCATCTTATCGCCGGGTGTAAGAGTCGAAAAAAACGCAATTGTAAATAATTCCATACTCTGGGATAATGTAGTGGTCGGAGAAGGAGCGGTTATCGATTCGGTCATAAGCGATAAAAGAACCGTTTTCGGTAGAAATGTGCATATAGGCGTGGGAGAAAATACGCCTTCGGAAGAAATGCCCCATTCGCTCACATGCGGAGCCTCTGTTTTCGGTATGGACGTCTATGTCCCCGACGGAGTAACCATCGGCCGCAACTGCATAATCCATCCCGAAGTCGGCGAAAATGAACTCGATAAACCAGTCGTGTCTGGTAAGAGCGTACTGAAAATAATGCCTGCAGGCAACGAGGTGTCGAAGTGAAAGTCACTTTCTTTACAAAAGAATATCCGCCGTATATTTACGGCGGGGCGGGTGTGCATATAAAAAATCTTGCAGCCAACCTTTCCCGTATCATAGATGTGGAAGTAAGGTGTATAGGAGATCAGGCGGTCAAAAAAGAGAGACTTGAGGTAAAGGGGTATCAGGCGTGGGATCGTATGTGGGAAGGGAAAAATCCTCTTTTTAACAGTGCGCTGGGTACCTTTTCGTGCAATCTTTCGATGGTCAGAGACGCAATAGACGCCGATATAGTGCATTCGCACACATGGTATGCGGCACTGGCAGGTTATATGGCCAAGATTCTTTACAATAAACCCTATGTTGCTACTGTTCACAGCCTCGAGCCGCTGCGGCCGTGGAAACAGGAACAGCTCGGACGCTCCTACTATCTTACCACATGGGTCGAAAAAGTTGCTCTCGAGAATGCGGACAGAATCGTTGCTGTATCGGAACACTCATCCCGGGAGATACTATCATACTTCAATGTAGAAAAAAAACGTATCAGGGTTATACATAACGGCATAGATCTGGAAACATGGCACCCTGTAAGTAGTACCGCCACACTTCAGGCATTCAACGTCAATGAAGATTATATTCTTTTTGTCGGCCGTACCAGCCGACAGAAGGGAATGTCGCATCTGATTGACGCAATGGAATATATCGATCCGAAAGTCCGTCTTATATGCTGCACCAGCGCGCCGGATACGCCCGAGGTTGAAAAAGAAATCGCCGAAAAGGTTGCACGACAGCCCCGTATTCTCTGGATCAACACCCTTTTACGTGAAGAACAGAATATAGAACTATACTCTCACGCTTCGGTTTTTGTCTGTCCTTCGGTTTACGAACCTTTCGGGATAATAAATCTCGAAGCAATGGCATGTGAGGTTCCGGTGGTTGCAAGCGCGGTAGGCGGAATAAAGGAAGTTGTTGTGGATGGGGAAACCGGCGTTCTTGTGCCTCCCGCAGATCCGCGTGCGCTTGCCGAAGCCGTCAATTCTCTTCTACGCGACAGAAGCAGGGCCAGGAAAATGGGTCTTGCCGGCAGAGCAAGAGTGGAAAAGTACTTTTCGTGGGAACTTATTGCGTCGAAAACTCTCGATATGTATCGCGAGTTGATCGAAGAAAGAAGTGCCGGTTGTAACGGTAAATGAATTTTTCTAAAAAATATTTCCGACCATTTAAACATAATATCGATTAATTTACTTATGATATTTTTATAAAGGAGGGCCATAATAAATGCCGGAAAAAAGATACGGTCTCAACATACCGGATAAGCAGCGCCGGATAGTTATAGAAGGTGTTACGCCGCTTGTGGACAAAGGCCGGTATGCCGTGAAAGCTGTTATAGAAGACGTTATAGAAATAGGCGCCGATATTTTTAAAGACGGACATGAAAAGCTCAGGGCAGCCATATTGTGGCGTCCGCTGCCGGTAGGGAGATCGCTTCTTTCGTTAAACAGAAAGCAGTTGAACAACCGCGGCGGATACAAATGGAATGAAGCGCCGATGAAAGAAACCGAAAACGACCGGTGGGTAGGAAAAATATCCTTTGACCGGATCGGCCCCTGGTGCTATACAATATGTGCCTGGACAGACCGTTTCGGAACATGGGCCGAAGAACTGAAAAAGAAAAGTGAAGCCGGTATGGATATTTCGGGCGAACTTCTTGAGGGTATAGAAACTATCAGAAAATATGCGGCAAACGCTTCGGAAAAAGATGCTTCTGCTATAAATTTTTATCTTGACCAATTGCTCAAATCAAAAAATCAGTCTCAAAGCATCGAAACTGCACTCGGACCCGAACTCGGAGAATTGATGTACCGCAGTGATCCACGTGAAGATGAAACGGTTTACGATATACAGATTCCAATATGGGTCGACCGGAAGAAGGCTCGTTTCGGGGCATGGTATGAAATATTCGTAAGATCGCAGGGGACTGATGCAACCAGAAGCGCAACTTTAATGGAAGCTGAAAAAAGGCTGGAATATATTTCATCGCTCGGCTTCGATGTTCTTTACCTTACCCCTATTCATCCGATCGGTAAAACGAACAGAAAAGGGCCTAATAATTCGACAGTATGCAGAGAAGGGGATCCGGGGAGCCCGTGGGCCATTGGCGATAAAACGGGCGGCCATACGGCAGTTCATCCTGATCTGGGGACAATCGAAGATTTCGACCACTTTGTTAAAGAGGCGGGCCGTTACGGTCTCGAAATCGCTCTGGATTTTGCAGTTCAGTGTTCGCCGGATCATCCGTGGGTAAAGGAGCATCCCGAGTGGTTTTACAGGCGTCCCGACGGTACTATAAAATATGCCGAAAATCCTCCCAAGAAATACGAGGATATTTATCCGATAGATTTCGATACAAGCGACCGTAAGGGACTTTATACCGCCCTACTGGATGTAGTACTTTTCTGGATAAAACATGGAGTAAAAATATTCCGTGTCGATAATCCTCACACCAAACCGGTCGGTTTCTGGGAATGGCTTATCGACAGTGTGCATTGCCTTCATCCTGACGTAATTTTCCTTTCGGAGGCTTTCACAAGACCTAAAAGGATGAAGATGCTGGCCAAAATTGGTTTCAGCCAGTCTTATACCTATTTTACATGGAGAAACACCCGTAGTGAGATAGAGTCCTATGCATACGAGCTCTTTTGTACTGATGTAAGGTATTATTTACGTCCTAACTTTTTTGCCAATACTCCCGATATTCTTCATGAATTTCTGCAAAAAGGGGGACGCCCGGCGTTTATGATACGTCTGATACTGGCTGCGACGCTATCTCCGAGCTACGGGATCTATAACGGCTTCGAAATATGCGAAAACCGCGCTCTGCGGCCCGGAAGCGAAGAGTATCTCGATTCGGAGAAATATCAGTATAAAGTATGGGACATGAATCGCGAAGGTAATATCAAAAGCCTTATTGCTGCAGTCAATAATATCAGACTCTCCAATCCCGCATTACATACAGGAGATAATCTAAGGATCACCGATTCCACAAATCCCGATATTACTGCTTATGTCAAAGCTACCCCTGCAATGGACAATGTTCTTCTCGTTGTCGTAAATGTCAATCCCTATTCGGTAAAGGAAGGGACGGTTACCCTTCCCTGCATGTTTTACAACGGAGGGCCGGGCGATACTTATTACGTCACCGACCTGCTTACAGGTTCGAGATACGAATGGCGGGGAGAGGTAAATTATGTCCGTTTAGATCCGTTTTTTCTGCCGGCACACATTCTGAGGATTAGATAGGTATTTTGATTTTTTCGGGGCAGGCCTGAAGCAGGGAAAAATCTCTTGACTCGTGCTCAATATTCAACCGGCTATTCCGCGTTTTCCGACCCCTGCGGCCCTGCCCACACCTAAGAAAATAGACGTTTCGGTACACAAAAATCAAGTTTCGGGTACAGCTATCGCGCGGCATGTTTGCTTGCGGGAATCAGAAGGAAGGATCAGCCAAGCAAGCTGTTGAAAAATTCGGTATCATACGTGATGCCGGCGGGAGCATCGACGGGTGGCAGCACTACGGCAGGCGGCGGACGTTCGACAGACTCTTTCCAGAGATTGCAGTAAGTTTGCACCGCTCCAATCATTGCAGGAACACCGCCATCGCTGTCAATTTCCAGCTTAAACACTTCGCAGACCGTATCGTACGCCGCGCGGCAGAGCTTGCCCAGAAGTTTGCGGTCGTACCGGAAATACACCCGCAGCCGTTTAGGGATAGTAAATACCCACTGCCGGTGCGGCACATCGGTAAGCACTTCTTGTTTGAGACGGTGAGCCAGAAGCAGGGCGCGTTTCTGATCGCAGGAGGGGCAGCACGAGCGCTGGCGGCATGAAAAAGCGACAAAGAACTCTTCTTTGCAGTCGGGGCAACGGACGCGTGCGAAGCCTTGAGGTGGCCCCCCCCGATCGTTGGACAGTTTTTTGAGGGAAATAAGGTAGTGGACAAGTTGCGTTAATTGTCTTTTCTGTATTTGCTCTTTGACATAAATTAATATCTGGACAAAGGGGGTTTGGGGGGAATGTGTCCCCCCACCCCTCTTCGGGACGCATCCTAATGGCACTACGCTCTCGCATAAAACACCTCTGCCGGAGTACGATCGTTAAGGGACTGATAGGGCCGTTCGAAGTTGTAGTACCGGAAGTAGTGCGTAAGTCCGACAAGGGATTCCTTGGGAGTGCGGTAATCCTTCAGGTACACATCCTCGTATTTCACGGAGCGCCATAGTCGCTCTACAAAGACGTTATCAAGAGCCCTGCCTCGTCCATCCATACTGATGCGCACGTTCGCCGCCTGCAGGCACTCGATGAATGGCTGCGCGGTAAACTGCGCTCCCTGATCAGAGTTGCAGATTTCCGGCTTGGCTATCGCCAGTGCCTCCTTGAGGGCGGCAACGCAAAACAGATGATCCAGTGTCGTCGATACGGCAAAGGAAAGCACGTAGCGGCTGAACCAGTCCAGAAACGCCACCAGATAGGCAAAACCGGCTTGCAGGCGAAGGTACGTGATATCGACACCCCGGGCCCGCCTGGTTCACGCGCTCTATGGCCATGTTACGCAGCAGATACGAGAACACAGCATGCTGTCTGGCGCGACGGCTCAGGTTGGGTTCTGGATATATCGCCGCAATGCCCATACGGCGCATGAGCCGCTGAATGCGCTTGCGGTTGATGGCATAGCCCCTGCGGTTGAGAAAAACCGTCATACGCTGGCTCCCCAGTTCAGGACGCTGCGTATACAGCTCGTCGATAGCATGCATGAGCGCAAGGTTCTCCTCGCCTTCGCCCAGAGACGCATGATACCGCGTAGAGCGTGCCAGTCCTAGAAGACGGCATTGCGTGGCAATGCTGAGCCGGGGTTCACTCGGATCGATGAGAGCACGTTTTTCATCGGTCGAAAGCCGCCGTCTTTTTTTTTAACCATTCCAGCTCATACTGCAATTTACCTATCTGCTGGAATAATTCTGACTCTTGTTTTGCCCATTGCTCACGTTCGTTTTCAGGCTTACGCGAGAAAAGAGAAGGCAGAAGGTCGAGCGCCTGCTTTTTCCACTTGGTGAGCATTAGAGGATGGACTTGGAAACGCTTGGCGATCTCGGCAGTGGTCATCTCGCCGCTGAGCACTTTGATGACCATGTGCGAGCCTTAAATTCGGCTGTGCTGTTTGCGTTGCATCGGTACCTCCTTGAGGCAAAAATGAGAAAAACCGTGCAACTTGTCAAGAATAACTAGCTTAAGCCCCTGTCCAATTTTTGGTGCCCATTACACGCTCCCGTATCCAACAGACAGGAAACTTGATGAAGACTTTCAGGCGTTTTTTGAGCTGGTTCTTGCGGTTGCGGACTATCAAACGGCAGCGCAATGCCCGATTCCCACCTTTTCAGAGTGAAAAACGGCAAGCTGCGGTATGTACATACTATAAAATATCCGGAACTGAGCTCTGGATTATTCGGTTTGTAAACTAATCAAATCGTCGGGGCGGAAGGCACGTCTTGTTTATAAGGCAGAGCTGGAGCCTGTAGAATAAACAATATAGGCAGCATTTGCCGCTTTACCGGCTATTGTTTTTTTTCAGATAACCTGCTGAAGAAATTTCGCGGTTACGTTAGTAATTATTTTTTGTTAAAAACTACCGTATATAAAGGCAGTGAGGTACCTGAAGGCAGGAACTTCGGAAAATAATAAAATCACACATTGCAACCTTTATCAAATAAAATTATATTATCATTTAGATTTTGCTGATAAACCTAAAAACACACATATAAAGGGAATCTCTCCATGACTCGTCACGCAGCTGAGATTGTAATCCATCAAGTTAATGAATCCATACCGAAACTTTCTGTTCCTTACGTTCCTTATGCTAGGAAAAAACAACAACCAAAACTCAGATGAAGCATGCGGCGGGTAGAAGAAAGACAAAGCGAACAAAAGCTAAAACCAGCCTCCCTGTTCAAGAGAGAAAAAACGGCAGTGATCAAAACAATCAGAAGGAAATAGAAGGAAAGCGGAAATGGCCGATTCATCACGTAGAGTAGAAATTACACTTGCTCATTTGGGCGGTACCTTTACCTGCATAACCGGTGGGACAACGGAATTCATTCTCAAGAAGATACCTGTTCATGTTCTTGAGATGGAAGACGTCTGCTATCATGACGGAAGTGCACTCCTTCTTCCGGATAATCCATCCGGTGCCAAAGAAGGGAGTAGCAGCGGTCAGGAACAAAAACAGATAGGTGGTATTGCCGCTCTTTCACTGGTTTTCCGCCAATTTGAAGAAGACCCGAACAAACGACTTCTTATTGCCGGCCATGATGACACTATTGGAAAGGCAAAAGATAGTTTTATTATTTCCCGCAAACGTGCAGAAGGGATCCTTTATCTGCTTAAGGGTGATGAAAAGGCATGGATTTCTCATGCATATGATGGCCATACTATAAAGGATTACCAGCAGATAATGAAATATTTTCACTATGACAAGGGGTGGGATTGTGATCCTGGATCCATTGATGGTATATGGGGACGGAAGACCGAAAGAGCCACAGGGATATTTTTTGAAGCTATGGAAAGAATGGGCTACTGCAAGAAACGACCGGAAAAGAACGAAGTTATTACATCTACAGGGAAAAAGTGGCCTATTGATGCCTGGGCAGGAGTATATGCGTTGTATGAAGACATGATTTTTAGATTTCTGATAGGATCACGATGGACGCCAAAGGATGCGGTTGCCGCCCGGCAAAAGATTTCATTTGTTGACCCGAATTCTCCTTTTGTTGCCTGTGGGGAATCATTTCCGATAGATGGTCTTGGAAAGGATAATTTTCGCTCACAGAAGAACCGCAGAGTAGAATTTCTCTTTTTCGATCAAGATGAACTTCCTCCGCTTCCCCTCAAGTGTCCTGTCAATATCGACAGAGCTCATAAGAAAGAGGAATGCCCGTTACATAATCTTGCGTATTACATCAGGACATACATCAAGCCTGACGATATAAATTCTGTATTATATCATCTGAAATTTGAGTATTTCGACCGAATAAAGGAGGAACGTTGCCCTGTTCCGTCCGGTCTTCAGTTGAAGGCATTTAAAGGGGGCAACCCTTGCATATTCCGAAGTAGTTCGAATTATGGTCTTTACGATATCAGGATTTTAAATGTGTCAGGGGGTAAGCGGGAAGATGATGTTCATTTTGTTTTTGAGACTAAGAACGCCTGGATATATACCAGGGATAAAAACACTGAGCCACGTATTGTGTACACATTTGCCGATGTTGACCCGTCACTTCCCAAGACGCCTATAACCCGTGAAGAATTGAGGAAAAAACCTATTGAGGAACGAGTGCACTACTACGATCTTCCGGAAATATGGGACAGCAGGAACTGGCATTGCAGTATTGACCAGAATGAGGGTGATTTCAAGGAATTATGCAAGGAAATAACTTCGACGACCGCTCCGATGGTTTTCTGTCTTGATGATATAGTTCTGGTTGATGAGAACGGTAATCAGGAGATCAAGGATAAGAACGAGCAAAATAACCCGAAGAACCTCGATGCCGACTCGCGTGTTTCACTTTTTTATGTTAAGAACGGCAAGCTTGAGCTTTTTTCTCCTGAAAATCACGATGCGCCTTATTTTTCGAATATTTTGTTTACCAGGAATTTAATCCATGCGCCACCCGGCAAGTCAGTTGTTGTTGCCTTTGCAAATGATTTTTATTCGATTTCCGACCTGCGTACTATAGGGCCGTGTGATTTATCGAAGGGGCAGTTGATCGGATGCAGGGCGGCGAAAAAGAATGACCAGACAATGCATTTTGGTGAAGTTCTGGACGATGCTAACAATAAGTTCGGGCATCAGTTGTTTTTTGCTAAGTATACAGGCAATTTTGAATTGCATTATTTTCATGAAGTCGACTTCGTATTGAAGGAGGGCAAATTTGTCCCAAGATCTTTTCTCATGGTGTACTGGAGTGCACGGTTTGTATCAAACGAGAAACATAAAGTTGATGCGCATAGAATTACAAATTTTAAAACCAAGGGGATGTTGAACGCAAAAAAAAGATGGGAAGATAAAGGATATTTTATTGAGTCTGTGTCGAACAGTGGGGCAAGAGAAATAATTCCAGTTTTCTTTTTCGAAGCAAAAAAATCGAAGTCGGGTGGCAGTGAAAAGTGTCTTGTAACTATTTCGTCTGATTCAGAAACTGGCTGGATGGGGAATAAAACGAGTGACATGTATTGGAAGGACTACGATGAGAGGGATTACCTTAACGTAGGCTACTATATTGATATTGATTATAAGTTATACCCAACACTTGTAGTTGCTCATGAATACGGCCATGCTATTGGAAAGATGGATGAGTATTCTTATAAATACGGCGATATTGATGCCGGAGTCAGAAACGCTCATGACGGTCCCTTTTCCCAGTGGTATTTCGGTATGCCGTATGATATTGACGATGGTTCAATTATGGTTACCAACCGCGCGCCGAGAATGCGGCACTACTGGTTTTTCGTGAACTGGCTGAATGACCGCTCGGAGCATGCAGATAAGCTAGGAAAGTTTTTGAAAGGCGAACAATATAAAATCGTTCATCGGTTTAACAAGAAACAATTAAATTACTACCTTCCAAAGACGCCGAAAGATTTTCGCGACATCTACGCTCCCGGTGATCCTGCATATCTTGAAAGGAACGTTAGTACCGGAACCGGCACGGTCGATATTGCTCTTTATAAAATAGGTGAGGATGAGACGGCGTATACGCTCAAGGTTGCAGGCAGAAACTCGGCGAAACCGTGGGATAGTATATGCGTGGTTTTCATCAAAATAGGAGTCTCCTTTTCGTATGATACATCGCCTCTGGGTGGGTTCAAATATGTACTCAGACGGGATGGAACTCCAAAACTGTGGGAAGATGTGATGGGCACCCAATCTACAATATATTCTGATTGGCTTAGATCCTTTCGAGAAAGTACATATAATTTACAAAACAGATTCTGGTCAGAGGATCTAGGTGCTTCAAACCGGTATTTCCGAAACACTTTCATCCATTTTTTCCCAATCGTACTTCCAGATCCCTTTGAACGTATTGATGATGCAGGAAATATCATTGAGTCTGTTGTTTTGCAGCCATTTACCAACTATGATATTGTAGTGCATTTAAATGATTCAGCTTCAATAGGAATGCGGGTAGGAAAAGTTTTACAAGTCGGTAACAAGACCAGCTTGTCATGGATCGTCCGGTATATAATGGGCAAAGACGACGGTAATGCAGCACCTACTGCAAATACGCCCGTTGACATAACAAATCTTCGGTTTCTTCAGGATTGGTTGAAAAAGAAATTGGGAACAACGACGCTTGTGGTGAAAGGAGCATGATGTGAATAAATCACTGTTTTTATTAACAATTATTATTTCTTTATTCCTTGGGAAAATAACTGTAGCCGAGACTCCGCAAAAACCGTTGAAAGGAAAAACAAATATGACAAATACGGATAAAGTCGCCTATTCTGTTCTTTACGCAAATGTTCAGAGGAATTCTTATGCCAATGCATCACTTAACGCTATTGGAGAAAGGGCATGGAAAAAAGTTTTTAAGAATGATCTGGATGAGCCGATGGCGCCTCCGGTTGCCGTTCTGGCCCGGGGTACCTATATAGGTGTTCAGGTAAATCCGTATTTTTTGATATATCGCAATGGAAAATTTTCAAATTGGTTTTATTCACGCCCCGTTTCGGTCGGGATAAGCATTTTCTTAAATGATTTCTATCTTGTGATTAAAAAAAGTGGGCTGGACAACTACTATGATTATAACAATTCAATTGTAAGAGATGATGTCCCGCCAATTGGATTAATTGATTGGTGGTATCCACATTTAGTTTTTCCTTATAAAGATGGTATTCTTTTCGCTAATCAGTTTACTGGTGGCCCTCAAAGGGCTCCCAAAGAATTTGTTTTTGGATACAAGAAATACGGGAATAATATTTCAGAGTGGTATTACGGTGAAAAAGGTGAAATTTCCGATGTTCTCCTGAATTCTACTATTGACAAACTCGTTTTCGTTTTTCGGAACCGAATAAACATCCTTGACCCAGCCACTGGAAAAAAGGTTAAGGTATTTGACCCTGAACTACCATCGATTTTCGAGGCTTCACTCGATCTTTCAAACAACATTGTTATACATGCTATGAACAAAGAACAAAAAGAGGTTTATGTATCCTTCGACCTTAACGGAACCCGATTATGGGAGCATGAAGTAATAGGAAAGGTTCGGAACGACCAGCCGCCGGTCTGCGGAGAGGACGGAACGGTTTACTATATCGCTGATAGCTCCCTTGTCTGCATTAAAGAAGGTAACGAAGTGTGGAAATCCGAGCTATTTCCATGCGTAAATCCTCTTATGACCAACAGCAAAGGGAATAACGTTATTGTGCAGAGCGGATTCCATATAATGGCATACGATAGTGACGGCAACATGAAATTTAAAACGCTGATAACAAAAAATATGAACGAGGAGTTCACTGCGCCGCCGGTAATTGGTGGAGACGGGTTGATATATACGGCAAGTGGGACTGCCTTGTATTGTTTTAAATAATGAAGGCTTTTAACATCGCCGCCGAAAAGGGAAGTAATCTGGTAGGTTGCCTGGTTTACAGCCTACAACAAATGCATGGCAATTCCGCTTTGCTGCACTCAAATTTTCTTCCGCTTCGCTCCAGAAAACTTCGGCCGTGCCCGGGGAACGTTGGGCAAAATTCTTAGACTGCTTCTCTCAAAAAAAATGGCGCGGGGTAGAGAAAGAAAAGATTATGAAACAGAATAAATCGAATTACTATTTCACGACAATTCTACTTGTTCATATTATTGTCTATATTTTTTAAAATTGACAACGATATTGTTTCGTTACATGAATGTTTTAATCGTCCAAACCAAACCTATACTGAGCAACCACGTTTACAATATTTTTCATATTTAGGTAGCTCGAGTAATGAATTTTTTAAATATTCAGAATTTTGTACTGTAAATAACAATAATCCACAAATCAGGAACATATGGAACTCGCTTTTTCTTGCGTATAAATTTACAAGCACTTCATTTATTGAAACTTAATAAATCCTATCTAGCCCAAGTTCGACAACCTACAACAATTTTTCGGTAATTTGTTTTGTGACGAAACGGCGCCGGAAATGCCGCTTTGGCGTTGAAAGTTCGTGTAGTGAAGAAATACCCCCTTGCTATTGACAGATGCGCATTGTATTTATAGTGCATGTTTATTCGGCATATCACAAAAAGAGCCTGTGGTAAGCAGCATGGATACCGGGCATTGGCGGAAACCTACCGTACCGGGAAGGGCGTTCGACGGCGGATTGTCGGATACCTTGGAGATATCACCCGCAAACAGTCAAAGTCACTTGAGCTGACAGCGGGACGATGTGAAAGCTACCGGACAGATTTTTTATCACCCGAAGAAATCCCGGACAAAGCGGATATTTCGCTGAAGGAAACTCGAACGGAGCGCCGGCGGGAGTTTGGCGACGTATGGCTTGGCAACAAGAGGGGCTGCCGCTTGGCTATGAGATTTTTGCCGGCGACACGCATGACGGCACGACGGTACAGGATATCGTCGATTCCATGGAGAGATCGTACGGCATGGCAGACCGCATCCGGGTAATGGACCGGGGAGAATGGTAAGCGAGAACAACCTTAAGCTGCTGAATTCGAGCGGACGCCGGTATATCATCGGCACGCCTAAAAGCAGTTTGCACTATTTTGAGAAATATCTGCTGGATAAGGACTGGTTGTTGGTGCATGACGGCGTTGAGGTAAAAACCCTGACCATGGAAACGAAGTGTTTATTCTCTGCAAAAGCCGTGATCGGGCGCAGAAAGAGAAATCGATGCACGACCGTTTCGAGAAACGGATCGAAGCGGGCATAGCAAGGCTGAAACAATACTGTGAGCAGCACCCCGGGAAAGATAAAACAAAGATGATCGAGCGGCGTATCGGGCGGTTTTTGCAGCAAAACAGCCGTAGTGCTGCTTTCTTTTCCATCAGTACCGGGTATAATCAGGAAACATTGATCACGGAAATCCATGTCAAAAAGGATGACGAAGCCGGTCATTGGAAACGGCAGACCGAAGGACACTACCTTCTGCGAACCAATATAACCGACTGGGATCCGAAACAGCTATGGGAAGCATATATTCATCTGACTGACGCCGAGGAGGCCTTCAAGATCAACAAGAGCGATTTGCATATCAGGCCGGTCCGGCGTCAGAAAGACGACCGGATAAAAGCGCATGTGTTTGTCTGTTTCATAGCATTCGTTCTGTGGAAAACATTCGGGCAGATGTGTAAAATGGGTGGTCTGGGTGATGAACCGCGGCGAGTATTCAATGAACTGAAAAGAATCTGTATGGTCGATGTCGTACTGACTACGCCGGAAGGAAAAGAACTGAAAATAAGAACCGTTGTCCGGCCGGAAAAACCGTTGCAAACATTACTCTATCACTTGAAATTAAAGCTACCGGAACGCCTAACCAAACGCGTTTTGTAGTGAAAAAATTTAGAAAAAATCAGCGAAATATTAACAGAATCGCCATTTAACCTCGTAAAATGTCGAAGTTGGGTTAATACCAAATATTTCTTCTATGTTAAACTCACGTAAACCGCACTCACAAAATAAGGGACGCCCGCGCGTTTACTCAAGAAGCCTGTCCCTCACCTCCATTTGTAAACTTAAGCCGCGTCCCTTTTTTCGCCTACCCTCAGGGAAGGCCGGATAACTTTCTTCACATTATGGAATAAATACCGAGTGTTTAAGTATAGATCCCTTCTCTTTCAAAATTAAGACATAACGACCGCCTGAGAGCGGTTTTCCGATACTGATAACAGAAGGTATAGAATTCTCATCGAACGCATTTTTCCCTATCAATCGACCGTTTACATTGTAAAGAAATATTGCTCTTACGTTGCCGCCGTTTATTAGTCTTATATTACCGTTCTTCATTACCGAAACCGAAGGCGCGAAATCCTTCCTGTTTAATGGTCTTTCGTCATAAACAATGCCTATCGCATTTTTCGACAAAGCAAGGTCGATTTTTTGTGTGTTTTCGGAAGTGACGATAATATCTACAGCTTTCCGGGTATATCCTGCCGGGGAGGCTCTTACATAGGTGCCGGTGAACGCGCTGTCGAGAGAATAACTCCCGTCTTCGGCCGAAACCGTGGAGTCGATGCGTGTCCTCATCATACCCGCCATGCCGTATAGCACTATCTTTACATTAAAAAGCGCCTCGCCGTTTGCCGAATCGGTTACCTTTCCTTTTATTGACGAGTAAACCAATCTGCTAAGCTGGATATTTATTGTTTTGGGTGTTGAATCAGCAACGATGACCGAGTCGCTTTTCGAGTTGTAACCTCTAGCCGCCGCTGTAATTCTATACGATCCATAAGGCACATCGACTTTGAAAACGCCCGCCGAATCGGTGGTATCGGAAAGCATAGATATGCCGGCAATAAGACTTACCACAGCCCCTGCAATAGGAGTAGATGCGGCTGAGTCTGTAATTGTACCGGAAACGGATGCTTTCGGCGTTTTTTTCATTAATATATCGATTGTCTGGTTCACTGCAGCATCCTCTATTTTTACGCTTACACTGGTCTGTGAATAGGCGCCTTTCAGATCGATAGCGCGGAGGGTATATTCACCTACCGAGTCGTAAGAAATGCTGTAAGCGCCCGTTTCATCCGTGGTATCGCGTACCAGGGTTGCGGTCGACCGCAGAGCTATATATATATTCGGTAGCGGTTCGCCCGATATGAAATCCTTTACAACGCCGCTGATCACCGCAGCCCTGACTAGTGATGAAGCGGCAAACAATAAAATCACACAACCCATCAATATGCGCTTCATAATCAACCTCCTGTGTTTTGGGAAAAGAAAAACTATTATTGTTTTTGAAGTTATAATTGCTACCGGTTTTTAAAACAGATATAACGTCAATATATATAACAACTTCCTTATGGAGTAATTATGATTAAAACATTCTATTCTCAATAGAGAACTTTATTGCCCGGCGAAAAAAGGGTATAAGCAGCTATGGTGTTTTTCTAATCTGTCAATCTGAAACCGCCCTCGAGCGGCAGATTATCGGAGGAATTTCCTACTCTTACAATATATACGCCTCTTTCGGCTCTGAACGCGCCGATATTTATATCGTAAAAAGCAAGTTCCGCTTCGTTCAGTTCGAACTCAACCGTGCATGTCTGCCCCGGCTCAAGACGAATTTTTCTGAATCCTCTCAGCTGTTTGATGGGCATAATTACGCTCCATTGCGGGCCGTAACTCAGATAAAGCTGAATTACTTCCTTACCGGCTCTGTTCCCGATATTGGTTATATCTGCGCACACTTTTACCGGCAAGGAACGAATATTAACCTCTACCGGGAAAGATTCAGTTTTACCGTTGATTTTCAAGCCGGAAATACGGAATGACGTATAACTTAAACCAAAACCGAACGCAAACTGCGGCTTAATATTTTTTCTGTCATAGTATCTGTACCCGACTCCGTTTATCAGATCCTTTGAAAAATCGAACTCTCTGTCGCCGGGAGAACCAAGGTCCGGCATATCGGCGTCGCATCGCGGAAAGGTTATAGCCAGTTTACCGTCGGGATTATAGTCACCGAAAACAATATCCGCAATGGCGTTTCCT
>FWPV01002427.1_pt1 | contig 45447 bp, 42 predicted proteins | sample 2228371 | NCBI WGS metagenome assembly FWPV01 (sample SAMEA103939776, study PRJEB20133) | metagenome
GAGGGTCCTTCAGGGAGCGGCGCTCTCTGCAGGGGGCTGCGCGCCGTCCGCCTCATCCGCCGCGGGCTCTTTCGCTGCCGCGGTCGGTTTCTCCTGCCCCCCGGGCGCCGCCCCGGGAAGCGCGTCGAGCGGAGCGGGAAGAGGCTCGACGGACTCTCTCCTCTCGCCCGGGAGCGCATACGGAGGACCGGGCGCAGCTCCCTCTTCAGACGGAGCCGGCTGAGTCCCTTCGCCTGCCGCCGGAGCCGGCGCTCCGGCTTCCGGGGCGGGCGCCGGAGGCTCCAGACGCTCCAGCGCCGCTTTCGCCTCCGCATTGTCCGGGTCGAACTGCAGAGCGCTGCGGTAGTGGGCGACGGCCTGCCGGCTGTCCCCGTCCTCTTCGGAGAGCTTCCCCAGAGCCACCTGCGTCTCCGAATCGAACGGCATCATCCCCGCTGCGCGGTTCAGATGGGCCTTCGCCCGCTCCCGGTTCCCCATCCCGGCGTATGCCAGCCCAAGCTCCCTGTTGACATACGGGTCGTTGATGTTCCGCTCAAAGAGCCGGCTGAGGAACCGGACGGCCTCCACGTTGTTCCCGGCAAGCCTGAGCGCCCGTCCCTCCAGCTGCTCCAGTTCGGGGGAATCATCGGCCTTCCGGAGTTCGCGGATGCGCTCCAGACCCTCCCGGGTCCTGCCCGCTTCCACGTAGGCTTCCAGCAGCGAAAGGTAGGGGCGCGGTCCCAGCTGCGGCTGACTGTCGCACAGCTCGGACACCAGGGCAAGATAGTCTGCCTGCCGGCCCTCCGCCGAATAGATCTCCTTCAGCTTCATCAGCGCCTCGGAGGCGGCGGGCGCCACTCTGGCGAGCCGCAGGTAGGTCTCCCGCGCTTCCTCCGCCTTGCCCATCTTCATCAGGACGCCCGCTGCCCGCCCTAGCGCCGAGGTCATCCTGGAGTCGCGGCGGAACGCCTCTTCGAATGCCTGCACAGCCTCCTCGTCCCGGCCCTCCCGGGCAAGGATATCCCCCAGAGACATCTGGATGCCCGCATCCTGCGGGAATTTCTCCGCCAGACGGCGGTATTCGGCGATGGCTTCCTCGGTCCGTTTGGCGCGGTCCAGCATGCGGGCAGCCCCGCTCAGCATGCGCGCATCCCCGATGCCCTCCTCTTCGGCCTTCCGGTATTCCTGAAGCGCCTCGTCGATCTTCTCCTGCTTCTCCAGGAGCGCGGCGCGGCCCGTATAGACCTGCGGGTCCTTTGCATCGACGCTCGCGGCAGCCTCATACTCCGCCAGCGCCTTCTCCATATCGCCGGCGTCGGCATAGAGTCGCGCCATCGTGAAGAACGGCTCCAGGCTCTTCGGGTCCGCTTCCCGCGCCCGGCGGGCCGCGTCCGCCGCCCGCTCGAGGTCCTTCGCGGCGCCCCAGGCGCGGGCCGCAGCCAGCCAGTCCGAAGCGCCGTCCTTCGCGAGCTCCGCCGCCCGTTCGTAGGCCCGGGCCGCCTCCTCGTGACGCCCGCCGGCGGACTCCACGCGGGCTACCTCACGCCAGGGGGCCGCTCCGCCCGTCTCCGCGGCGCGCTCTTTCCAGACCCGCACCGCCTCGTCCCTCTTCCCGTCCCGTTCGTAGAGCCGCGCCAGACGCTCGAGGGTCTCCCCCTTCATCCCCGCTCGCCTGCGCCCGTCCTCCAGAGCCTTTGCAGCCTCTGCAAGCTTGCCCTGCTGCTCGCACGCATACGAAAGGCCCTCGTAGACGGCCGGGTTGGACGGGTCCTCCGCGGCGGCTTTGCGGTACAGCTGCTCCGCATCCTCCAGCTTGCCAAGGTAAAGGCGCGCCAGCGCCAGGTTGACAAGCGCCGCCGCGCTCTTCTGGTCCAGCTTCCGGGCCTCGGCGAACGCCTTCTCCGCCCCCGGGAAGTCGTTGACGGCAAAACGCATCCGCCCCAGGTTGAACCATGCCGCGAAGCTGCGGGGGTTCAGGGATGCGGCCCTCTCGTACTGGACCGCCGCGTCCTTGAAGCGCTTCTGCTGATCCAGGACCGCCCCGTAGGCCAGCCGCGCGCCCGCATCGTCCGGCGCCATCTTCACCGCCGACTCGGCGAGCCGGGCCGCGTTCTGAAGGTCTCCCGCCTCCCTGTGCGCCTCCGCGGCCATCAGACGGAACTGCGTGTTCCCCGGTTCGGCCTGGACGGCGCGCTCGAACGCCGCCGCAGCCGGGCGGAATTTCTTCTGCTCCATACGCGCCAGGCCAAGGTTGGCCCACGCTCCTGCGTTCTTCGGGTCCAGCTCGGCGGCTTTCGCGAAGGCCGGCTCCGCCTCCGCGGCCTTCCCGGCCCTGAGCGCCAGGATGCCCGAGGCCATGTGAGGCGCAGCGTCCCGCGGCTTGAGCGACGAGAGAGCCCGGCCGTATTCCCGCACCCCGTCCGCGTCACCGGCGTCCACGGCGATCTGCAGCAGCGTCCGCAGAGCCGGCTCGTTCTTCGGGTCCAGGCGGTAGACATTCCGGAACGCCCACCGCGCGCCGTCGGTATTGCCCATCCTGAGGCATACCACGCCCATGTTGAACCAGCCGGCCACCGCGTCGGGCCGGAGCGATGTGAAAGCCTTATACTTCTCCAGCGCCTCTTTGTAGCGCTTCTGGTCGGCCAGCTGCTGGGCTTCCCTGAAGAGCCTGTCCGGGTCCTGTCCCCTGCCCCCCTGAGCCAGGACGGGCCCCGCCCCGACAGCCGGGAGCAGAATCAGCACCAGGCCCGCCGCAAGAAGACGCGCGGAGATTGCAGCAACACAGCGCATAGACGGCATCCTTCACAGAAATGCGCAGCGCCGCCGGAGCGGCGCGCCGGAGAGGTATACGCGCAAACGACCCTGACGTGTTGCCGGGGCAGCGCCCGGACTCAGCGGCTACAGGCGGTGGTCGTCGTCCTCGTCGAAGCCTTCCTCGTCGTCCCCGCTGCCCGAAGCGTAGCTGAAAGACGAGACCTCTTCGCCCCGGAAGATGGTCACGAACATGTCCTCCCGGTCGAAGCTGGGGAGATAGCTGGAGGCCACATCTTCGTCGATCGCGGCGAGAAGCGCTTCCTCATCCGTCCGGGTGAGGTCCATCTCGAGCACCAGAGTGACGTGGATGGAATCCGGCAGGTAGTGCAGATGCACCTGTCCGATCCGGTGCTCCTCGGAGTCCCAGACCAGGTACACTTCCGAAGTCTGCGTCCGGACCAAACGCGACAGCTTGAAGTCGATCATCGGAGGGAACTCAGCTCCTCTTCCGCGCCGGACGCGCCAGGCCCGGCGAGCGCTTTGCTTGCCGGAGAGGCCGGAGGAAGACGCCAGCCCCGCTCAGGCCCCGGCGGCAGAGCTCAAAGAGTATGTCACGAACGGCGGGGCCCGTCAAGAAAGAGCGCAGCGCCGCCCGGCGTCAGGGCTTGCACACCCGGCAGGGGACGAATCCGGAACGCAGGGCCTCCTCCCGCGAGGCGAACGGGACCTGATTGTCCTCCGCCGGCATGAAGCGGCAGTCCAGACGGTGGAACTTCTTGCTGTTTTTGTTGCCCACGAACAGCACCGGCAGCACAGGCCCCTCCGGCGACGGCTCGGGCGGTGGAGGCGAATACTGCACCAGCGGCGGCCCCGGCCGCGGGACGGCGCCGGACGGCTGGCTCTCCAGCGCGGGCTGGCTGCCCGCCGCCCCTGAGGCGGAAGCGCCTCCCGCGCCGCCGGCCGCGCTCCGGGAAGGCTTCTCCTTCTCCAGCAGACTCGTCCAGGCGCCGGCCACGCTCGCGACCAGGGAGCTTGCGCACTTGCGCCGGAACACCTCCAGCGCCGCAGAGTCCTTCTCCCCGGTCAGGCGCAGGCATTCCTCGCGGGCATACTGCCCCTGACGTCTCAGGTCCCTCGCGAACGCAGCCGGGTCCGACGCCGACGGCATCTGCAGGGGCTGTATCTCATCGAGCTGGGAGACCAGCGCGATGCGCGACCGCAGCGCCGTCATCTCCGGCCCCGCGGCCGGGAGACCCAGCCCCACCACCGCCCGCGCAAGCGACGCCAGCAGCTCGGGACCCACCGTCCCCTCGGATGCCTGCCGGAAGATGACCTCGATCTGCACCGCCCGGTCGTCCACGGCCACCGGCGGCCGCGACTGCAGCCTCTCCAGGACCGCAAGAGCGTGCGGCGCCATCTTCGCCCTGGCGCCCTCCGGCATCTTCAGCAGCGCGAGCTGCGCGATGCGGGCGGTCACGCCCGGTTCGTCGGGCTCCTGAGCGCCGTCAACGGCGACCGGCAGGAATACGGATGCAACACACAGCAGCGGCACCAGGCTACGGAACATCCCCGCGCTTCCCCTTCCACTGGAGCACGGCGGCGTACACCTCCCGTCTGGGGCGGCCCGACTTTCTGGCCAGCAGGCTCACCGCCGTCCTGTCGTCCACTCCCTGCGACGCCAGGAGGCGATATTCCTGCTCCAGATTATCCGCCGTGCCTTCCGAGACCGGAGCGCCTTCGATGCCGATCACGAACTCCCCGCGCGGGCGGCGCTCGCAGAAGACCGCCAGCACATCCTCCACCGTCCCGCGCAGGAACTCTTCGTGGAGCTTGGTCAGTTCCCGCCCCACGCACACCCTGCGGCCGGGCAGCGCGGCGGCCATCGCCTCCAGGGTGGCCCTGACCCGGCCGGGGGATTCATAGAAGATGACCGTGCGCGTCTCGGCGGCGAGGTCCTGGAAGAAGCGGAGCCGCTCGCCGGGCTTCCGCGGAGGGAACCCGGCGAAGATGAATGAGGACGTGTTGAGCCCGGCCGCACTGAGGAACGCCACCAGCGCACAAGCCCCCGGCACGGGATGCACCGGAAGCCCCTCCTCCACGCACCCGCGGATGAGCTCGTGGCCGGGGTCGCTGATGCCGGGAGTCCCCGCTTCGCTCACAAGCGCAACACTGCCCCCCGAGCGGATGCGGCCTATCAGTTCGCGCGCCCTGGCTCCGCCGCTATGCTGATGGTACGAGACCAGCGGCGTATGGATGTCGTAGCGCGCGAGGAGCTTCAGCGTGGTGCGGGTGTCCTCGGACGCGATGACATCGCAGCGCCTCAGCACCTCCAGAGCGCGAAGCGTGATGTCCTGCAGGTTGCCGATGGGCGTGGCCACCACATACAGCCCCGCCTCCAGAGACCTGCCGGAGACGGCTTCGCCGCCTCCGGCCTCCTTCACCCGGCTACCGTCCGCCGCGCTCTTTACCCCCCGGGGCTTCGCCGCCACCCTGCTTCTCCTCCGCCGCCGGCGGCGGCTGCATGGCCCGCTGGCGCTCCATCTCCCGCTCGACGATCTCCCGCGATTTCCGGGCACGCTCGGCGTCCGGGAAGCGCTCCTCGAACACCTGCCGCAGCTGCAGGTGCACCATCCAGTCCGCCGTGACCTCGGACGCCATCCTGTAGTGCTCCAGAGCCTTGTCCTTCTGACCCAGGGTGTCGTACATCCGCGCCAGTTCCAGCCGGACATAGCCATCCTCGAAGCGCTCGAGCCCCCGTTCCAGGAGCGCCGCAGCCTCCTTCGTCTTGCCCTGCATCTGCAGGATGCGAGCCAGCTGCACGTACGAGGTGTCCGCGACGGCAGAGTCGGGGTTCTGCTTGATGTGCCGGTCGAACGCCGCAGCCGCCTTCTCCAGGGCCTTGCGCGCATCCACATCAGGGCTGTAGGACTGCGACAGCCACCAGTAAGCTTCGAACTCCGGGTTCACGAACTCGATCTTTGCGTCCCTGCGGAGCCGCTCCAGCACCTGCCCCCAGGTCTCGTCCGCCAGCCGCTTCTGCTGCTCCTTGCGGTAGTCTTCCTTCTTCTTGACGAAGTCGGCGGGCAGCTGCAGCTTCGTGGACTCCATCTTCAGGATCTCGAAGCCCTGACCCGTCTCGATGATGTCCGAGATGTCGCCCGGCTTCTTCAGCCTGAGAGCCGCTTCCCGCACCTCCCGGGACGGCGCTCCGAACCCTCCCATCGACGGCTGGCTTCCCTGGATGGGAGGCAGAAGACCGCCGGCGGAAGAGGTTGCGGGGTCGTCGGAGAACTCTTTTGCGAGCTTCGCGAAATCCTCCCCCGCCTTCGCCTTCGCCAGGACCTCCTGGGCCCTCTTGCGGGCGGAGGCTTCAGGGCGCTTGGCGCTGCTGATGAGGATGTGGCGCACGGTGACGGTGCGGTACAGGTCCCGCAGAGCGCTGTCGCTCAACTGCACCTTGCTCTGGACGCTCTCCTGGAATTTCCGGACCATGAGCTCCGCACGCAGCGAATCCCGGTCGATGCCGCTCTCGATCTCGCGCCGGACCTCGCGCAGGCTGCGCTGGACGCGCTTCTTCAACTCGCGGTCCAGGTCGCGGTCCGTCTTTTTGGCCGCATCCTTCCCGAAGAACATCTCGCGGTACTGGTCCAGCTGAGCGTTGACCAGCTTTTGATACTCCTGGTCGAGCTCGCGCCGCGACACCTTGATGTCGGAGCGGGCCGCCTCCCGCAGGACCAGCTCCCTCATGATCAGGGAGGGGATGAGCTGCGCCTTGAACTCGGCCATCCGAGACGCCCCGTACGGCTGCCGCTGCTCCCGGAGACGCTCCCTGGTCTGCTCCAGCTGGCGGAAGTAGGTCTCCGTGGAGACCGGCTTTCCGTCCAGCTTGAAGGCGATGTAGAGCTCCGGCTCCCGCTCCGCGCGCTCGCGTTCGTGGAGGCGGCTCGAGCCGAACCCGACGAACACACTCACCAGGAACGCCACCAGAAGCACGCCCACGATGGGCGCCATCAGCTTCTTGATGGCCTGCTCTCGAATCTTGATAATGGACATTCAGTCTCCCCTCACCATCGCCGCCAGGCTCCTGAGACTCTCCTCCGATGCTGCGGCCTTGCCGCCCGAATCCAGCGCATAGTGCGTCTCCAGCGACAGCAGGCCGTCATAGCCGTCCTGCTTCAGCTGCCGGATGTGCTCCTGATAGCCCACCTGACCGTCGCCCACCCTGCAGAACGTCACCTTCCCGTCCGGCCCGCGGACTCCGTCCTTGACGTGGATGTGCCTCACGTAGGGACGTATGGCCAGATATCCGTCCGGGAACGGCTTTTCTCCCGCACAGAGGGCATTGCCCGGGTCCCAGACCGCAGCGATGCCGGCTCCGTCGAGTCGCCGCAGCACCCGCGCCGTCTCCTCGCCGGTCCCAAGGAAGCAGGCGTGCTCGTTCTCCAGAAGCAGCTCCATCCCGCGCTCCCGCGCGCGCCGTACCGGCTCCTGGAACATCTCGACGATCCTGTCCTCTATTTCGGGTGTCGGGTCGCCTTTTCTCCAGAACGCAAACACGCGGATGCGGTTGGTCCCGAGCATCTCCGCGATGTCGAAGCAGCGCTCCAGAAGGTCCATCTGCTCGGAGAGCGGCCTCTCCCGCGCCTGGTGCGTCATCCCCCGCTCCGCGCGCTGGTCTTCGAACAGGTCGCACTTGTAGAACGGGGACGCCAGCCCGCAGACCGAGATGTTCTCCCTCCGAAGCAGCGATGCCACCTCCTCGACCCCGGCGTCGTCCATGTCGGTGACATTCACCCCGCCGACCGCCCGGATCTCCGCCTGGTCCACATCGCACCGGCGCATGACTTTTATGGCCTCGCGCAGGTCCTGGGAGATCTCGTCCGTGATTACCGCAACATCCACTTCAGCCACTCCTCGCCGCCGGCCGCGCCGGCAACTACGCGGGCCCTCCGGACCCGCCGCTGAATCTTAGAGACCGAGCGCCTGCTCTGTCAACTCCGCTCCGAAGCCCCGGAACACGGCAGCGTGAACCAGAACTCCGCGCCCTTTCCCTGCTCGCTGACAGCCCAGGTCTCTCCCCCCATCGCGGACACCAGGCTGCGCACCGAGGCAAGCCCCAGTCCGGACCCGCCGCGGCGCAGCCTTGCGGACGTCTGCTGCAGGGAGACGAACGGCTCCCAGATGCGCTCCATCATCTCCGCGGGGATGCCCGGTCCCGAATCGATGACGCCGACAGCTACCGAGCCCGGCCGCTCCCCGGCCTCCACCCGGATGACTCCCCCATCGCCCGACTGCCGCAGAGCGTTGTCCAGCAGATTCATGAGCACCCGCTTCACGGCGGTCTCGTCCGCACGGACCGCGGGCAGGCCCTCCGGCACGGCCGCCTCGATCCGGATTCCGCGCCGCGCTGCCTGCATCGAGAAGGCGTCCAGCACTTCCCGCACGCAGCGGCCCGCGTCCAGGTCCTGGAGCTGCAAGTCGGGTCCGCCCGCCAGGACCTCGAGCGTCTCTCCCAGACCCGAGAGCATACGCCCCATCAGCCGGGTCTGGTCCAGAGCGAGAGACAGCAACCTGCGCCGCTCGGCAGGGGTGGTCTTCTGCTCCAGCACCGCTTCGATGAACCCCTGCACCACGGTGAGAGGCGAACGGAGGTCATGCGCCACCCGGCTGAGCATCCCGAGGCACTCGCCTTTCAGCCTCTGCTCCCGGGAGGCATCGGTCAGGATGATGGCAACGGCCATTCCTCCGTCCGGCAGAGCGAACGGACAGACACGGGCATCCAGAGAGCTCTCCGCCCCGCCTGCCGGCAGAGAGCGGATTGCCTCGAGCCGGTGCCGCAGACATCGTCTGACCAGGCTGCGCAGTTCGCTAGTGGCAGGCTGAGAAGGATCCAGAGCCCCTGAAGGCGGCGCTCCCGGCGGCAACCCGAGCAGCCGCCTCGCCGTTTCGTCCACGAACCAGACCTGCAGGTCCGGCCCTGCGACGACGAGCCCGGCGCAGTCCTCCGGCTCTTGGCCTTCCACCCGTCCGCTGAGGCTGGGCCTGTCCGTCTCTTCGGCGGATGTCCCGGAAGGCGACCCGATGCTCATCTGCGCACCCCCGCAGACGGGCGCTTACACGGGGACCCCGTGGTCCCGTATCTCGAACTTGTAGCCCACGCCCCAGATGGTGGTGATACGGCAGGGGCTGCCATCCACCTGGATCTTCCGGCGCAGCCGCTTCACGTGCTGGTCCACGGTGCGCTCGTCCCCGTAGAACTCCTGATACGCCCACACCTGCTCCAGCAGCTGCTCCCGCGTGAAGACGCGGTTCCGGTGCTTGGCGAAGTGCCAGAGCAGGTCGAACTCCTTCGGCGTGAGGTCCACCGTGATGTCACCCATCCGCACCTCGCGGCTGACCCGGCTGACGGTCATCCCGGGCAGGGTGAGCACCTGAGCCTCCTCGGACGAAGACGGCAGCGCGGCCCGCCTCAGCACCGCCCGCACCCGCGCCAGAAGCTCCCGGGTGCTGAACGGCTTGACCACGTAGTCGTCGGCTCCCATCTCCAGACCCAGGATGCGGTCCACCTCATCCCCCCGGGCGGTCAGGGCGATGACGGGCAGGTTGCCCGCTCTCCTGAGCTCGCGCAGCACCGTGAGTCCGTCCATCTCCGGAAGCATGATGTCCAGCACGACGAGGTCGGGGTGGAATTCCTGAACGCCGGCGAGCGCGGAGCCGCCATCTTCTGCGCAGGAGACCTCGAATCCGGCATTGGAGAAATATTCGGAGAGCAGGCTGCGGACCCCCTCGTCATCGTCCACAACCAGGATGCGTTGCTTGGTCATGCGGAGTGCGTCTCCCCTCCCCTTCCCGCGCGCCCGACACGCTGAGCGCGCCACTCGAAGAACCCGGCAACGGATTCCCTGCTTACACAACAATCATAGAAAGAACACAGTAAAAAGTCAAGTGGCCATGGTTTTCACAACCATGTTCGGAACGCAGACTTCCGCAATACAGGGGGCGCAGGGAATCTGCGGCGCTATCTCAGCGCGGCGGCCACCAGGTTGACGACCCGGCGGCGGGTCCGGCGTATCTTCGAAGCGTCGGCATCGGTGCAGACCCGGTTGGTCAGAAGCACGATGCACAGCTCCTCGGATGGCGACAGCAGCACCATGGTCCCGGTGAAGCCGGTGTGTCCGAAAAGGTCCGGAGGAAGCAGGTCGCCGGACGGCAGCATCTGGTTGCCCTGGCAGAACCATCCGAAGGACTGCCCCCCCAGTCCGGGCGCGACCTGGCTCGCGGTGTAGCGCTGAAGCGCCAGCCGCCCCAGGGGGCGCGGTCCGTCCTCCCAACCCATCAGCACGTGGCAGAAGCGCAGCACGTCGCCCGCGGTGGAGAACAGACCGGCGTTGCCGCTGACGCCGCCGAGCCGCCAGGCGTTCCCGTCGTGCACCTCTCCGATGAGTTCGCGCGGACGGGCGGGGCAGTTCGCGGTGGAGGCGATGCGCCCGGCAAGGGCCTCATCGGGACAGTATCCGGTGTCCCGCATCCCCAGAGGCTCCCAGACCTCGTTCTTCAGCGTCTCCTGCAAGGACGCTCCGCAGACCCTCTCGCAGACAAGGCCCAGCAGGATGTAGCCCAGACAGCTGTACTCGTAACGGGCGCCCGGCTGCGCCTCCAGCGGCAGGCTGAGGAGCCTCTCTACAGCCTCGTCACGGGTGGTTGTCCCCGTGTAAAGGTCCACCCAGGCCGGCAGTCCGGAGGTGTGCGTAATGAGATGCCGCAGGGTGACGCCGTTCAGATGCGGCAGGCTTCTTTCCGGGAAGAACTCCCTCGCCTCCTGAAGCAGGCTGAGCCGTCCGCGCTCGACCAGCCGCAGCGCAAGAAGCGCCGCCGTCATCGGCTTCGTGACGGATGCCATATCGAAGATAGTGCCGGGAGTCACCGGCGCGTCCCGGGTGGGCGAAAGGGAGCCGCAGCAGTGCAGGAACACCGGCTTCCCGCCCCGGGAGACGGCGCAGACCGCTCCGGGATACGCTCCCTCCTGCCGCTCCTCCTCGAGCACCTCGGCGATGATGCGAAGGCGCTCAGAGTCCATCCCCTGCTCTTCCGGGTCTACTGTGGTAACAGGGTCCATCCGCTCTCTCCGGGCTGAAGATGCCGTGCGCGCCCGGCTTTCCCGGGCCGTCCGGCCACAGGATAACGGAAATTTCACCGCGTGGAAACTGGCAGGCAATCGGCCTCTCCTAGAATGACAGACGTAAACGCGACCGCATACAGCCTCTTCACCTCCGTCCCTGCAAAGGGACTGCCGAAGCGAGACGACTTGCTACTCGCTAGCCGCCCGGGGGCGCTCCACTTGCGCCGGTGGAGCGCCCCCAACCCCTCCTGGCTCACTCCCGGCACTTGCGGGACCGCGCCCGCGCCGATATAATCTGCGGGTGTTGGACGCGGCCGGTCCGTCGGGACGGCCGCCATTACTTCCCGCCCGGGGTGACACTCGCCGTCCCGGGCTCAAGAACACTCTAACGATCCAGGGGAGGTAGCCTTTGCGAGAGTACGAATGCCTTTACATCCTGCACCCCGGACTGTCCGAGGAGGACGTCCCGGCGCTTTCCGAGCGCTTCAGCCAGGTCGTGCGCGACAATGGCGGCGAAGTGCTGACCGTCAACCCGTGGGGCAAGCGCCGTCTGGCCTATGAGATAGCCCACTGCAAGGAGGGCATTTACATCCAGATGCGCCTGAACGGGGACTCCACGGCCACCGGAGAGCTGGACCAGGCGCTGCGGTTTTCGGAGCACGTCCTGCGGCATCTGATCGTCCGCGCCGACGAGCTGGACCCCGCCGCCACCAACGAGATTCCGGAGCAGCTTCCGGAGCCCTCTCTGGACGACTATGACGCCAGGAGGGGGCGGGCGCCCCGCGCCGAGGCTCCCGAGGCGGCTGTCGAGGCCGCTGAGAGTGAGGAGGCTGGCGAAGCGCCCGCGGGCGAAGAGGCTGGCGCCGCGGAGGAGTCCGCTCCGGCTGAGGCGGCCGCCGCCGAAGCCGGGCCCGCCGGCGTTCCGGAGGAGTCCGCAGAGCCGGAGCAGGCTGCTCAGGAGTAGTCCGGGCTTCCGGCTTCGCGGCGACTGCACACAGGGAGGAGGGCCCACCCTTGCTGAACAGGATCATTCTCATCGGACGCCTGACGCGCGACCCCGAACTGCGGTACACCCCGCAGGGAGTCCCCGTGGCCACACTGGGGCTGGCCGTGGACCGGCCGCGGTCCAGCCGGGACGCCGAGCGCCAGACGGACTTCATCGACATCGTCTGCTGGCGGCAGTCGGCGGAATTCGCCGCCAACTATCTGGCGAAGGGCCGGCTGGTGGCCGTTGAGGGGCGCCTCCAGATCCGCGACTGGGTGGGCCAGGACGGCACCAAGCGGCGCAGCGCCGAAGTGGTGGCGGACAACCTGCGCCCGCTGGACAAGCCACGGACGGCGGAGCCCGGCGAAGCCGCCGTTGCCGGAGAGCCGGCAGACACGTTTACAGATGTCCCCGGCGAGGTGCCGGACGCTTACGACGACCCGTTCGTGGACGAATGAGAACGGCACCGCCGCGCAAGCGGGACCTGCTCTTGATGGGAATCGTGGAGAAAGACTGAAAAAGATGGCTTCGACGAAGAGATCCGGACGCTATCGCAGGGGGCGCAGGAAAGTCTGCAGCTTCTGCGTGGACGCTGTCGAGATCATTGACTACAAGAACATCTCACGGCTGCGCCGCTTCCTCACGGAGCGGGGCAAGATCGTGCCGAGGCATACATCGGGGAACTGCGCCAAGCACCAGAGGATGATGGCGCGCGCCATCAAGCGCGCCCGCCACGTGGCCCTGCTGCCTTTCGTGGTGAAATAGGAGACCGCGCGGCGGTTTCCGCTGCCCCGGTTCCGCGGGCCGGCCTCTCTGAAGAGGGCCGGCCCGTCCGCTTTTCCGTGTGCGGGAGGCAGGACCCGCCAGCCGTGTAGTAAGATATCGCGGAGCGCGCCGTCCGCGGCGCGCCCGCGCACGCGGGAGGTCCCGCGAGCTCACTTTCCAGAAGAGAGGCCCGGAACGACATTGCCAAAGATAACACTCATCGGCGCGGGAAGCGTCATCTTCGCCCGCGCGCTCCTGCAGGACATCCTTTCCTTCGAAGAGCTCAAGGAATCCGAGATCTCGCTGCACGACATCGACGAGGAGCGCCTCCGCGTGGCCGAGGTGATGGCCAACAAGGTGGCCGCGGCACTGGGCGCGCATCCGAAGGTCACTGCGTCGCTGGACCGCCGCCAGGCGCTGGAAGGGTCCGACTATGCCATCAACATGGTGCAGATAGGAGGCTACAAGCCCTGCACCGTCACGGACTTCGAAGTGCCGAAGAAATACGGCCTGCAGCAGACCATCGCGGACACTCTGGGCATCGGGGGCATCTTCCGCGCCCTGCGCACCATCCCGGTGATGTGGGACATGGCTTCGGACATGCTGGATGTCTGCCCGGATGTCACGTTCCTCAACTACGTGAACCCGATGGCCATGAACACCGCCGCGTGGGCGCGCGCCACGGACATCCCCATCGTGGGGCTGTGCCACAGCGTGCAGGGAACGGCGATGATGCTGTGCGGAGACATCGGAGTGCCCTACGAGGAGGTCAACTACCTGTGCGCCGGCATCAACCACATGGCCTTCTTCCTGCGGTTCGAGCGCAACGGCGAGGACCTGTATCCCCTCATCCACAGGGTCTATGACGAAGGACGGGTCCCGGACTGGAACCGCGTGCGCTACGAGATGCTCAAGAGGCTGGGATACTTCGTCACGGAGTCGAGCGAGCACTTCGCGGAATACGTCCCCTACTTCATCAAGAAATCCCATCCGGAGCTCATCGAGCGCTTCAACGTGCCAATCGACGAATACATCCGGCGCTGCATCTCTCAGAACGAGGGCTGGGAGAAGTTGCGCGAGGAGATGATGGGCGACCAGGAGATTCAGGTGGGGCGCAGTCACGAGTACGGCTCCCTCATCATCCACAGCATGGAGACGGGCACCCCGCGGGTCATCTACGGCAACGTGCTGAACGACGGGCTCATCGACAACCTGCCCGCGGAATGCGCCGTGGAGGTCCCCTGCCTGGTGGACCGCAACGGCATCCAGCCGACCCGCGTGGGGGCCCTTCCGCCGCAGCTGGCCGCCATCATCCAGACCAACGTGAATGTGCAGATCCTGACGGTGGAGGCGCTGCTGACGGGCAACAAGGACCACGTCTTCCACGCGGCGATGATGGACCCGCACACGGCCTCGGAGCTGACGCTGGACGAGATCTGGGCGCTGGTGAACGACATGTTCGAAGCGCACGAAGGATGGCTGCCCGACCTGCAGGGGACGGTTGACCGTCTGAAGTGCGCCTGGGCCTGAGCGGCGCACCCGTGGCTCCGTCCGCGAACAGGAAAGGCAGACGAGCCGCGCAGGGGGGCGCTCCCGGACGCGTGGAGTACGAGTTCACGCTCCAGGACGCTCTGGCCTTCAACGAATATCATTTTCAGCACTCGCCTGCCGGCCGCCGCGCCCGGCTCCGGCATACGTTCCTGCCTCCCGCCATCTGGATGGGCTTGGCGCTCGGGTTCGAGCTGTTCGCGAGAACAGGCTCCGGCCACTGGTTCGCCATCGCGCTGGCGGCGGTGTCCGGCATCTGGGTGCTGACGTCGCCGCTGTTCCTGCAGCGGCAGATACGCCGGAGCGTGCTCAGGATGTACGGGCAGCCAAAGAACCGCTCCGTGCTCGGCCGCCACGTCCTGACCCTGTCGCCCGACGGACTCAGGGACGAGAGCGCCCACACCAGAAGCGAGGCGTCCTGGGACTCCGTGGCGCGCGTCGCGCGGACTCGGGACCACCTGTTCATCTACCTGAACGATGTGTCCGCCCACGTGGTCCCGGCCAGAGCCTTCCGGGACAGGGAGGAGTTCGAACGGTTCGCGGAGACCGCCACCGCACTGGCAGCCTCTGCCGGCAACGCCGGGGGATAGGAGACACGCCGTGCCTTCGGAAGACTGGCTGGACTGGGTCGTCCGGGTTCAGGCCATCGCCCAGAGCGGGCTGGCCTACGTGAAGGACCCGTATGACCGGGAGCGCTACGAGCAGCTGCGCGACATCTGCGCCGAGTTCATGTCCCGGCTCTCCGGCGAGGAGCCGGCGAAGGTCCGCGACCTGTTCACCTCGGACACGGGATACGCCACGCCGAAGGTGGACGTGAGGGCGGCGGCCTTCCGCGACGGCAGGGTGCTTCTGGTGCGGGAGAAGTCCGACGGGCTCTGGACGCTGCCGGGCGGGTGGGCGGACGTCTGGGAAAGCCCGTCGCAGGCGGTGCTGAAGGAGCTGCGCGAGGAGTCCGGGTTCGAGGGACGCGTGGTGAAGCTTGCCGCCATCCTGGACCGGGACGCGCAGGGACATCCGCGCTGCCCCTGGCGCATCTACAAGGTGTTCTTCATCTGCGACATCGTGGGGGGCAGCCCTTCACCGGACAGGGAGATAGAGGAGGTCGGCTTCTTCGACCCTGCCCGGCTGCCGCCGCTCTCCGTCAACCGCACCACGGAAGCGCAGGTGCGCAGGATGCTGGAGCATCATCTGGACCCGTCGATGCCCGCCGACTTCGACTGACGCCGGTCAGAGCCTCACGATGTCGCCCGCCGTGCGGGCCCGGAGCAGCCGGCGGTTGGTCACCTGACCGGCAGGGATGCTGCCTTCCACGATCCCCGTGGTCGATGCCGCGCACCGCGGGCGAGTGGACACGCGCAGCGACTTGCTATACAATGTGATTATCATCAAATGATGAGGAAGCTTCTACGATGCTTTCACAGGAGCAAGTCCAGTCCTACAGAGACAACGGCTATCTGCTCGTGAGCGGACTTCTGACGCCGGAGGAGGCGGCGGAATACCGCCGCGAATGCCACGCGCTGGCCGAACGCCTCAGCAGGGAGCGCAATATCGATGCAACGTGGGGCAGCGCCCGCGAAGCCGTTCCCGGGGCCCCCGAGACACGCATCCTGCACTGCCACGACGCGCAGTTCCATTCCGCAGCATTCACACGGCTGCTGGTCCACCCCGGTTTCGTGGAGGCCGCTTCTCGACTGCTGGGCAGCCCGAACGTCCAGCTGCACCACACCAAGATGTTCATCAAGCCGCCGGAAAAGGGGTCCCCGTTCCCGATGCACCAGGACTACCCTTATTTCCCGCACGAGCGGCACACCATGATGGCCGCCATCTTCTTCTTCGATGACGCACCGGAGGAGAAGGGGTGCGTGAGGGTGTATCCCGGAAGCCATCGTCTGGGGCCGCTCGAGCACTCTCCCGAAGGCGGCTGGCATCTCCCGGTGTCCGAGTATCCTCTGGAGAAGGCGGTCAGCTGCCCCGCGAAGGCTGGAGACGCCCTGTTCTTCAGCTATCTGACCATCCACGGCTCCGGGCTGAACACGTCCTCCGAACCCAGGACCACCCTGCTGGTGCAGTTCCGGGACCCGGAAGACCGTCCCACGCAGGACATCCACCGCTCACGCGGCCAGGGGATGATGCTCGCGGGGATAGACCCCCTGCTGCCTCTTACAGGGCCCGGCACAGGACCGTAGCGGAGCCGCCTCAGTTCGTGGTACCCTGCCGGTGGCGGACCGGCCCGACCCGCCCGAGGCCGGTCCGGAGCATACGCCGGAAGAGGGTGACACGACCATGTTTTCGGAAGAGGCGCGCATGCCGGCACGCGAGGGATGCGGCGAGATACCGGAGATAGTCCAGGGACTGCTGGCGTCCTACCGGGAGCTGGGGGGCATCAACCACCTGGAGGGCGCCAACCTGCCCAACCGCGAGGCCATCCAGGGAATCACCGACGACCTGCTGAAGCTCGTGTTCCCCGGATTCTACGAAGATGACGGGCTGCGCTCTTCGGCGGTGCAGTACGTGGTGGGTGCGCGGATAACATCTCTGGCCGAGAGGCTGAGCGCGGAGGTGGAGCGCAGCCTACGATACGGCGGGAACGAAAACGTGTCGCCAGCTGACGCGGAAGAGGTGGTGTGCCGGTTCCTGAAGTCCATCCCTGACACACGGCGCCGGCTCGCCCTGGATGTGCAGGCGGCATACGAGGGCGACCCCGCCGCGGTCAGCGGCGAGGAGGTCATCCTGGCCTACCCCGGTCTGACGGCCATCGCCGTCCAGCGGCTGGCGCACACCCTCTATGAGCTGAAGGTCCCCCTCATCCCTCGCATGATGACGGAAATCGCGCATTCGGCCACCGGCATCGACATCCACCCCGGCGCGCAGATCGGCGAGTTCTTCTTCATCGACCATGGCACGGGGGTCGTCATCGGCGAGACCACCATCATCGGCGACAGGGTGAAGATCTACCAGGGCGTCACGCTCGGAGCCAAGAGCTTCAAGAAGGACAGGGACGGGCACATCGTCAAGGGGGGGAAGCGCCACCCCACCATCGAGGACGATGTCACCATCTACGCCGGGGCCACCATCCTGGGCGGCGACACGGTCATCGGAAGGGGTTCCGTCATCGGCGGAAATGTCTGGCTGCTGGAGTCCGTCCCGCCCTACTCCCTTGTGACCTATCAGGAGGGGGAGACCCGGAAGGCCAGCCTTCTGGCCGAGCCAGACCTGGGCGGCGGCATCTGAACCGCGCCGCATCAGCCGAGGGCCCTCCCGCCACGAAGCGCGCTTTGCCGGGAACTTTTTGCCGCGCCTTCCGTTGCTCGCAATGATTGCGACTCAATCGCGGAGGTTAGCGGCTTCGATGAAAAATCTGATAGACCGGCGACAGTTCCTGAAGGGAGCAGCCGTCAGCGCCGGGGCGGCGATGCTGGCCACTCTGACACCTGCAGCGCGGCTGGCTGCAGAGGATGCGGGACCCTTCTCCCTTCCCCCCCTCCCCTATCCCTACGACGCGCTGGAACCGCACATCGACGCGCGCACGATGGAGATCCATCACTCGAAGCATCACGCGGCCTATGTGAACAATCTCAACGCCGCCGTGAAGGGCACACCCATGGAGAGGATGTCCATCGAGCAGATCATGCGCCGCGGGGCGCACGAGCTGCCCGCCGCCGTCCGCAACAACGGGGGCGGTCACATCAACCACGCGTTCTTCTGGGAGATCATGTCCCCGCGCGGGGGCGGCGAGCCATCGGGAGCTCTCCGGAAGGCTCTGGAGGACACCTACGGGTCGTTTGCGCTGTTCCGGGAAAAATTCGAGCGCGAGGCGAAGGGCCGGTTCGGCTCCGGGTGGGCGTGGCTCGCGGTCAAGCGGGGAAAACTGGAGTGCTACAGCACGCCGAACCAGGACAACCCGTGGATGCAGGGCATCGTTCCCATCCTGGGGCTGGATGTCTGGGAGCACGCCTATTACCTGAAGTATCAGAACCGGCGTGCCGACTATATCAGCGCCTGGTGGAACGTGGTGGACTGGGGAAAGGTGGAGGAGCTCTACTACCGGGCGCTTCACGGCAGCCGCTGACGCGGCCGGCACCGTTCAGTCCGGGACGAGAATCTCTGCCAGCCTGAGATAATCGTCCACACCCAAATCTTCGGCGCGGCGGTCGGGGTCCAGCCCCGCCCGCCGCAGCGCTTCCTCCACATCCTGCTTCGGGACGCCCAGCGCCTCCGAGAGCGGATTGGGCAGCCGTTTGCGCCGCTGAGTGAAGGCCGCGCGCGCCAGCCGCAGAGCCGCGTCCATCTCAGCGCGGGATGCCCTCGGCCGGCCGGGCGTCAGGAGCAGCAGCACCGACTCCACCTCGGGCTCCGGATGGAAGACATGGCGCGGGACCGTGAACGCGATGCGAGGCGCAGCCAGCATCTGACAGAATACCGACAGGCTCCCGTACTGCCGCGTCCCCGGGGCTGCCGTCACGCGTTCCGCCACCTCCCGCTGAACCAGCAGAGCAATCCCCGAGACATCGTCCCGGTGCTCCAGAAGACGCTCGATGATGGGGGTCGTGATGCTGTACGGGATGTTCGCCACCACACGCACCGGGAGCCGCGCGGGAGCAAGCAGGTCCCGGAAGTCCAGCTTGAGGAAGTCTCCGTGCACCACCCGGACGCCGGCGCGTCCGGAGAAGCGCGCCGAGAGCTCCTCCGCCAGCCGGGCGTCCACCTCCACCGCTGTCACGTCCCCGCCCGCGGCCGCGAGGGCCTCCGTGAGCATCCCCAACCCGGCACCGATCTCCAGACAGCTCTCTCCCGGCTGCACCCCGCTTGCCGAGACGATGCGCCGGGCAATACCCCGGTCCGTAAGGAAGTTCTGGCCGAGCCTGCGGCTGGGCCGGATGCCCTTCTCCGCCAGAAATCGGCGGACGGAGTGGACGCTTGCGGGATTCACCTTGTCGCTCACGCCCGGATTATGCCCCGACGGAGCAGCGACCCGCAGGAAGCGTCAACGAGCCGCGCCGGGTTCAGTCGTCGATGATGTGCACCACGACCGGGCGCCGCCCGAAGCGCAGGGCCGCGGAATAGCTGTCGTGCCCGAGATCGATCTTGGCTCCCTTGATGGCCCGGCCGGTATCGCCCGCGACGGCGAAGCCGTAGCCTTCGATGTAGAGCCGGGTGCCCAGCGGAATGACGCGCGGGTCCACGGCCACCACCCCCCTGCCGGCCTTCATCCCGGTGGAGGTGCGCCCGTTGGCGTAGGGGCCGCACGAGCGGGGACCCGGGTCGTAGGCGGTGGCGGTCATCACCATCACCTTCCGGCTGAAGAACCCGCGAGACGGGAGCGGGGAGCCCTGCCCGTACAGGACCACCCTGGGCCGGGCAGGCCGAACGACCTCCGAAGACACGCGCTCCTTGAGCACGCGCTTGCCATCCGCGTAGGTCAGCCGGTACGTCACCTTCTGGAGTCCGTCCTCGCCGGGGTCGCCGAGCCGCGAATGGCCCGGGCGGAGTGAGGCGGTCGGCTTTCTGACGGTCTGGCGGGCTATCTGCTCATTGACCGTCACCTCCCGGACCTCGATGCGCATCACGCGCGCCTTGAGTCCTTCCGTGACGGGGATGTCCGGGTCGGGGAATACTTTGTCGCGGGGACCGATGGAGACGCCGGCTTCTCTGAGCGCTTCGCCCAGCGTTGCCGCCGCGGTCCTGATGGTGACGGTCCTGCCGTCCACAGAGAGGGAGAACTCTCTCTCTTCCTGCGGACCGGCCAGCAGGGAATACCCTGCCGTCGCTGCCGTTACCAGCCCTGCAGCCAGCGCGGCTGCGAAGGCTTTCTTCGCTTTTTGCCGTAAGTGCACGTCCAGTTCTGCCCACCTCCTTTGCCAGGTATTTCCCCGCCGGCCGGCCGCGCTCCCTCGCTACGGGCGAGTATGGCCTCAAACGGGAACGCAAGCCAGGGAACCGGAAAGAAGTCGGCGTACGGGGCCGGAACGGGGATGTGGGTTCAGTTGTGAGTGCAGGGGGATGATACCACCTCCTGCGCTTGAGTGTCAACTGGGGCGTCACGGGCCGGCCTGCTCCAGCAGGAAAAGGCCTCCGCCAGGGGCGAAGGGAGCGCCGGAGGACATACAGGGACACAGCGATGGAAGTCAGGACGCTCAGCGGTCAGGAGATCGACGAAGGGGCCGATGTCGCCACCATCGCCTTCGACTGCGAGCCCGGAAGCTGGAGGGCGGGCTGGCACCGGACGGAGGAGCTTTGCGGTCCCGGCGCCATCTGGGGAGTCTACGCCGACGGCCGGCTGGTCTCCAGCTGCGTCGCACCTCCCCAGCGGGTCTACGCCGGCGGACGCTCCATCCAGGGGGGGTTCGTCGGAGGGGTGGCGACGCTCCCGGAGCATCGCTGCAGGGGATGCGCCGAAGCGATGCTCCGCGCGGCTCTTCAGGCGTCCCGCGAGCGGGGAGTGCTGATAAGCTACCTCTGGCCCTTCTCCTACCGATACTACCGCAAGTTCGGCTGGGAGCTGGTGAACGACGGCGTCCTGGTCACCGTGACCGCCGAGCAGCTTGCGCGGCTGCAGGACGTTGGAGAGGTGCACGATGTCACGTTCGGCGAGCTGGACCGCGTGATGGCGTTCTACGACGCTCACGCCTCCCGCTTCAATGGCATGGGCGACCGCTCCCGCGAGTGGTGGCTGCGGTTTGTGGCGGACCGGCCACCCTGCTCCGGAGAACCCGGCGAGCCGGTGTTTGCCGGAGACCTGAAGGGGACCGCCCTTTGGCGGGACGGGAAGGTCGCCGCTCTGATGCTCTGGCGGGCGGGCGAAGAGGAGGGAAATCCGGTCGTGACGGCTTCGGACACCTTCTACTCGGACGGCGCCTCTCTCGGCGGTCTTCTGGCAGCCCTGGAGAGCCGGGTGGAAGGATGCGCCAAGGTGAGCTTCGGCTGTCCCGCAGCGAGGTCTCCGCACCTGCTCTGGGAGGAGCCGCGCGACGTCTCCCGCAGTCTGCGCTGCGGCGCGATGGCGCGGGTGCTGGATGTCTCAGGCTTCCTTCAGGCGACCGGCTGGAAGCCCGGCATCGAAGGCCGTCTGACGCTTTCGGTCCAGGACCCGGTGTTCGGCGATTTCCGGGGCAGCTTCGAGGTCTCCGGCGGCAGGGCTGCTGCCTGCGCTGCGGGGGGCGCGGAGCTTCACTGCAGCGTGCAGACGCTCGCGCAGATCGCCACCGGATATCTTCCGCCGGAGGAAGCGGTCTCGCTCGGCCGGGTGGCAGCGTCGGAGCTGGAGGCCGCACGCCTGCTGTCGGCCGCTTCCGGCGGTATGCACCCGTTCCGGTCCCCGCAGGAGCCGGGCTGAGCGGCGCGTCCCGCCCCGGCGCCGGCGGTTGACAGCAGGGACGGCGCGGCGTTACAATCAGACCGCCCTTGCAGGGGCGCCACCTCACAGGACGGTACGGCTGCATTGCCCAATTTCGCCATCAACTTCTACACGGAACTCTACGGGGATATCCTTCGCAAGGGACGCAAGACAGCCACCATACGGCTGGGAGACAAATCCGGGAAGTATCAGCCCGGGCAGCTGGTCTGGATAACGGTGGGACGCCGGTTCGGCCCCCGCCAGAAGCTCTTCACCGCCATCATCGACGAAGTCACGGTCAAGCCCATCAGCGCCCTCACCCGCCGCGAAGTGGAGAAGGAGAACCCGGAGTTCCGGCAGATGGAAGACGTGTGCGCCCTGCTCTCCCGCATCTACGACCGTCCCGTGACCCCGCTCGACACGGTCACGGTGGTGATGTTCTCGCGGGTGACGGAATAGCTCAAGGCCGCCGGCAGATTTTCTGACGCGAAACGGGCCGGCCCCGTCGGACGGGGCCGGCCCTTCTCCTGATGCTGAAGCGGCCCGCTCAGGCTTTGCGCCTGCGCAGCCCCAACAGCGAGACCAGTCCCGCTCCCAGCGCCAACACGGACGCGGGCTCCGGAACGATCTCGAACCAGCTTTCAGTCGTGAAGCTGTTCGCTCCGGCCGGAGACCAGATTCGCAGCCACTCCGTGATGTTGTCCACGGTGTAGAGGTTGCCCGCGGCATCGAAGGCGATGTCGCGGATGCGGCTTCCGGCGTCGAAGCTGTCGATGAACGCTCCGGTGTTCATATCGAAGATGAACACCTCGCCGGTGTTGTAGTGCCCGTAGGCCACCCAGCCGGCCGGCTCATACAGGGAGATGCCGTAAGCGTAGACATACTTCGTGATGTCCGTCTCCCAGGCGGGAGTGTTGATGGGCGGAGTGCCGTCCAGGAACTTCGTGATGGCCGGGGCCTGGTTCGGGTTGGCACGATACTGGTTCATGTACCAGTTGCCCGCGCTGTCCCGCTCCACGTCACGCGGATAGAACGCGAAGTAGTTCGGACCGATATACTGCGTGCCGGTGTCGCCGGGCGTGGCCGTGGCGTTGCCGCCAAGGTCATACATGATGAGTCCCTTGCGGCCGGGAGCCCCGCCGTAGTAGTTGGAGTCCACCAGGTAGATCTTGCGGTTGCCGTCCGCCTGCGTGCCCTCCACCCAGACGCTCTCCACATACTGGTTCGGGGTCTTGTTCGACGCATCGATGAGCTGCGTCACGGAGGACAGGTCGTCGTTGAACTCCCAGACCAGGTCGTTCGAGAAGTCGGCCACGTACAGATGCCCGTCGGGACCGATGGTGCTCTTGAACGGCGAGGAGTTCCCCGCGGCCGCCCAGTCCTTGCCACCCGTGAAGAACCCGATCTCCGTGGCGTCCGCGTTCAGGGCATAGATGCCGCTGGTGGTCGGCCGTCCGAAGGCGGTGGTGCCTCCCTGCCCGTTCGACACATAGATGGTGCCGAACTTGGGGCTGTTCATATCCTTGAACACCGAGACTCCGACCGGGACGTAGAACGACGTCGATGTGGAATCCGGGATGATCTGCGTCCATCCGGCGTGGCCGTTGGCGGACGCCACGATGCGGGCCTTGTAGGTGTTGCCGGGCGTCGCTCCGGCTCCGCTCCAGGTCCAGGTGTGCGTCCCCTTGCCGAGGGTTCCCAGGCTCTCCGAATAGACCATCCCGCCGCCGACCTGCCAGACCTCCATGGTCACGCCGGCCGTGGCATCCTCGTTGAGGATGAACGAGAACGTATCGGGAGCGAGCGGCTTGAGGGCCGAAGCATAGACGTTGGCGGAGGCCGGCGCCGCGCAGCCGAGGGCGACCCCCACGGCGATGACGGCGATGCCCGCCCCGCGCGCGATAGCGGTGAGGCTCATCTCCTTTTCTCCTTCCGGGCGTCTCACGCCGCGCTTGCCGGGCTCGGTGCCCGTGCCGCCGGCGCGCAGCGCCCTGCTCTTTCTCGAGATGCATCCGGCACCTTTTCCGTGCCGGGCATCACCATTATACGCCCGGGAGCCACTCCGAGCGGGTCTGCACCCGGAAAACCAGCAAATATACCGGGGTCGAACTGCCCCGCGGAGTACGAAAAGAGCCCCCCGCGGTCCGCGGGGGGCAACCGGTTCAGCAACGCCGGACTTGCGCTGCTTCTGAGACAGCAGAAAGGAGAAAAGGTTCCAACTTGCTCGTTCCACCTGTATTACGATTTCTTCACATGAATTGTTCCGGTTTTTGAACGGGCTAACGGCGCTCCCCGGCGGCAGGGAGGGACGGCGGCCCCGGAGCGCTAAACGGAGCTTACTATGACGCGACTCGAGGATGACTTCGGAGACATCATCGGAAAGGCCAGGCGGGGCCTTGGACTGGACGCGCGCGAGGTTGCCGCCCGGGCCGGGATGACGCAGGAGCAGCTTGCCGCACTCGAAGCCTGTTCCTGCGTGCCGGGCGCCGGGGAGGTCTCGCGGCTGGCCCGGACGCTGTCGCTCAAGGAAGACGCCCTGCTGCGCATCGCTGAAGGACGCTACGTCCCGGAGACGCCCCGGAGGCCGGGATGGGACTGCATCCGCCTGATACACTCGGACTACGGCGGGATGACGGTGAACGCGTTCCTGGTCTGGGATGACACCAGCCTCCACGCCGCCCTTTTCGATACCGGCACGGACCTGGCCGCCATCCGCCGCTCCATCGAGAGTCTCGGACTGACCCTGCGTTTCGTGGGCGTGACGCACACCCACGCCGACCATATCGCCGTCCTCGAACAGCTGAGGACGGCGTTCGCGCCGGTGGTGCTCTGCTCGCCGCGGGAACCTGTCCCGGGCGGACAGACCGTCCGGGAAGGAGACGTCGTGGAGATGGAGTCGCTCTCCATCGAGGTGCTGGAGACGGACGGACACAGCCCGGGAGGACTCAGCTTCCATGTTACCGGGTTCCGGGACGCTCCGGGAGCCGCTGCTGTGGGAGACGCTCTGTTCGCGGGCTCGGTGGGCGGAGCGCGAGTCTCCTATGAGCGCCTTCTCGCAAACATCCGCGGGAAGCTCCTGACGCTTCCGGAAGATACGCTCCTTTTGCCCGGACACGGACCGATGACCACGGTGAGGCAGGAGCGGGAGAACAATCCCTTCGCGGGATAAGCCTTCTCGCAGGCCCGGCAGCTTTGGGAAACCTTGACGCAGGTCAAGGTTTCCGTTAGGCAGAGCGCCTATCTTTGGAGTGAGATGCGTGACTGCCGGCAAAGCAGCGCGCCGGAGCGCGCCCGGCAGTCGTCGCCTGCCTGAGAGGACGCGGGGAGACGAGCGCGATGACCGTGACGGCCATGCAGAAGCTGGCGGCCGCCCTGACGGGGCTGCTGATCGGGACCGGGGGATTCACGTTCCTGTACGCCCGCGGCTTCTCCTATCTCTCCGACACCCCGGAGACCTGCGTCAACTGCCACGTGATGCGGGAGCAGCTGGACGCCTGGTATGCCTCGAGCCACAGCGCCGCGGCGGTGTGCAACGACTGCCACACCCCCCACCAGAAGCTGGCGAAGTATGCGGTGAAGGCTGTCAACGGCGTGAAGCACAGCGCATATTTCACCCTGGGGAACTTCCACGAGCCCATCCGGATCTCTCCCTTCAACCGGAAGGTGGTGGAGCAGAACTGCCGCCGGTGCCACGAGCACCTGGTGGGAGCCATCCACGGAAGCCCCGATGAGCTTTCCTGTCTGTCGTGCCACGTGCGCGCGGGTCATCAAAGATAGCACGAGAAAGAGGTCACCTCCCATGACAAACAAGCGGAATCTGGCCGTCATCCTGGGACTGGCAGCCATCCTGACTTTCGGAGTCCTCGCGCTGCTGGCGAACATCTTCGAAAGGAAGCAGGAAGCGCGCGACCGGTTGTTCCGGGTGGTGGAGATCGGCGAGTTCGAGACGGACCCCGCCGTCTGGGGCAGGAACTTCCCGGACCAGTACGACGCGTGGAAGAACACCACCACCGACTACGGCAACACGATGTTCGGGGGGTCCGGCAAGCGCGACAAGCTGGCCGAAAACCCGCGCCTGAAGGAGTTGTACGCGGGCTATCCGTTCAGCATCGAGTACAACGACGAGCGGGGGCACGGATGGTCGCTGGTGGATGTGAAGGAGATAAAACGGCTGGGCAGGAACAAGCCGGGCACCTGCATGAGCTGCAAGAGCAGCGACAACGTCCGCCTGTGGAAGGAGATGGGGCCGAGCGCCTTCTACAACACCAACATGTACAAGCTGGACGTGAAGCACCCCATCAGCTGCCTGAACTGTCACGACCCGAAGACGATGGACCTGCGTGTGGCGAACCCGGCGTTCATCGAGGCGATGGAGAAGCGCGGGGTGGACCTCAAAAAAGCGACCCGCCAGGAGATGCGCTCCTACGTCTGCGCCCAGTGCCACGTGGAGTACTATTTCGAGAGCAAGCAGAACCCCCACCTGCACTTCCCGTGGAAGCACGGATACACCCTGGACGATATGGAGCGCTACTACGACGAGGAAGGGTTCCACGACTGGGTGCATCCGCAGTCCGGGGCGAAGCTGATCAAGATGCAGCACCCTGACTTCGAGCTGTGGAGCACCGGCATCCACGCCCGCAGCGGGGTCTCCTGCGCCGACTGCCACATGCCGTTCAAGCGGGTCGGGTCTCAGAAGATATCGGACCACTGGGTGCGAAGCCCGCTGGTCAACGTCGCCGCAGCGTGCCAGACGTGCCACCGCTGGAGCGAGGATGAGCTGAAGTCCCGGGTGCTGGCCATCCAGACGCGGACGCGCAAGCTGATGGACCGCTCCGAGGAGGCCATCATCGCCGCCATCCGGGCCATCAAGACGGCAAGGGATGCTGGAGCGGGGGACGCGGCCCTCGAGAAGGCGCGGAATCTGCACCGGAAAGCCCAGATGCGCTGGGACTATGTCCAGTCGGAGAACAGCATGGGGTTCCACAGCCCGCAGGAGGCGGCCCGTCTCCTCGGTGAGGCGATAGACTTTGCCCGTCAGGCGGAAGTCGAGGCCATCCGGGCAGGAGCGGCGGGAGGAAAATACGCCAGGGCGGCGAAGCGGCCCTAGACGCGTCCGGAAACGCCGGAGACGCTCCGGCGCTGTAGGGCCTTGTCCCGTCTGGCTGGTGGAGGCGCACCATCGGGAACGGGAGCCGGGCGCGACTTGCACACCACGAGGAGGATGAGACAATGAAGCTGACGTGGTTCGTGACCTGCCCGGTCCTTGCCGCCCTCGCGCTGTTTTCCGCCGCGGGGCTGGCTTCGGCGCAGGACGAGGTGACCCCGCGCGCGACCCGGATGAACACCTTCCACGGCTCGACGGGCCTGCTGCGGGTGCCGACGGCCTTTGTTGCGATGCGGAACAACGCGCAATACGGCGTGGCCCTCAGGGAGAACGAGCGGGCGGCGAGCGTGACATACGGGATGACCGACTACGCCGAGGTCGGAGCGACGCTGGTGGACCAGGACGGCCGCAGCAACAAGGCCATCGTCACCGGCAAGATCAACGTCATCCCCAGCAACATCGGATGGTTCCAGCTCGGGCTGGGGGTTATCGACCCGTTCGATGTCTACGACGACAGCTACTATATCGTGGCCTCGACGGATATCCTCGGCGCGCCGAGGCGACTGGAGGAGAAGAGCATCGGGCTCAGGCTCCATCTCGGCTACGGCACCGGAATCTACCGCGAGGACCCCATCGGGGGAGCGGAGCTCTTCCTGGACGAGCGGTTCTCGCTCATCGGCGAGTATGACGGCGACGATTTCAACTTCGGCCTTCGCTACAGCCACCGCCGGCAGCCGTTCCGCATCCTGGCGGGTGTGGCGGACACGGATTTCTTCCTGTCCAGCACGGTGTCTCTGGAGTTCTGAGACCCCCTGACGGCCGCCGTCGGGATGAGCGGGCTGCGGCGTGGAGAACGCAGCCCGCTCCCGTCTGCACCTGCAGCCGCGCGCCGGAACCCGCGAGCCCATCGCCCTGTTATCCTAGACAAGATGTCCGGCTAGCCGGACAGAACCTATCACCGAGCGTAGAAAGTAGCGACAGCAAAGATGAAATGTCCTGTGTGCGACGTCGACCTCAACATGTCCGAAAGGAACGGCGTGGAGATCGATTATTGCCCGAAGTGCCGAGGTGTATGGCTGGACCGTGGTGAGCTCGACAAGATCATCGAGCGGTCGTCCGCAGAATATGACGAGCGGCCCTACCGCGAAGACAAGGGCTTCCGGAGCCGGGAGCCCGAGCACCACTATGACGACGAGCCAAGGCGCCGGCATCCCGGAAGAAAGCGCTCCTTCCTGGGGGATCTGTTCGATTTTGACTGAGCCGGGTCAGGACAGGTCAAGATGAGATGGTCCTATAAGGTCGCAGAGTTCGCCGGCATCGGCGTCTACGTGCACGCGACGTTCTTCGTGCTTCTGGCGTTCGTGGCCATCGCCTTCCTGGTGCAGGGGGCGGGGCCGGCCGGGGCGCTGGCGGCGGTGGCGTTCATCCTGACTCTGTTCGCCTGCGTGGTGGCGCACGAGTTCGGGCATGCTCTGGCGGCTCAGAGGTTCGGCATCCGGACGAAGGAGATAACCCTGCTGCCTATCGGGGGGGTGGCGCGTCTGGAGCGGATGCCGCGTGAGCCGATGCAGGAACTCTGGATAGCGCTGGCCGGACCGGCGGTGAACATCCTCATCGCGGCGCTGCTGCTGGGGTGGCTCGTTGCCGCGGACTGGTGGAGGCCCGTCGGGGAGGTCGGCATCATGGGGCCGGGCGCGTTCGTCGAGCGGCTGCTGATGGTGAACCTGTTCCTGGTGTTCTTCAACATGCTGCCCGCGTTCCCGATGGATGGAGGCCGCGTCCTGCGCGCCCTGATGGCCACCCGGATGGACTACACGCGGGCCACCATCCTTGCCGCCTCCATCGGTCAGGCGATGGCCATCGGCTTCGCCTTCCTGGGTCTGTTCACCAACCCCCTGCTGCTTCTCATCGCCTTCTTCGTCTGGGTGGGCGCGGGACAGGAAGCCGCTCAGGTGCAGATGCGGTCGGTGATGGCGGACATTCCGGTGAGGCGGGCCATGATAACCCAGTTCAGCATCCTCCAGCCCGGAGACAGCCTGGCGAAGGCGGTGGAGCTAATCCTCAGCGGGTCTCAGCAGGACTTCCCGGTGGTGATGGGCGACGAGGTTGTGGGCATCCTCACCCGTCAGGACCTTCTCTCGGCGCTGGCCCGGCTCCCTCAGGACACCCCCGTGAGCCAGGTGATGCAGCGGGAGTTCCGGCAGATCGACGAGTCCGAGACGCTGGAGCAGGCTTTCACCCAGCTGCAGGAGTGCTCCTGCCACACAATGCCGGTCACGAGCCACGGGCGCCTGGTCGGGCTCCTGACGATGGAGAACGTCGGGGAGTTCGTGATGATACAGACCGCGATGGGAGCCACGCGGCAGGCAGCCTGAACCGGCCCGTGCCGGCGGGCGGCGGCGTTGCCGCCGCCTGCTGAATTATGCGACACTGCGCACGGGAGGAGAATCTGCTCCTCCCGCCGTGCAATGGCTGAGAGAGACCGACACTGCGACGAGAGCTTCTGTCTTTTCGGTGCGCAGGTGCTCCAGAAGCGCTTGCAGGCGCTCACCCGCGAGATTGCGGGAGTCCGGGAAGCGGAAGACCTGGAATACGTGCACCGGATGCGCGTGGCCTCGCGCCGCCTGCGGGCCGCCTTCTCCATCTTCGAGCCCTGCTTCCCTCCGGCCCAGATGGCGCGCTGGAACCGACGCGTGAAGCGCATCACGCGCGCACTGGGGGCGGCGCGCGACACAGATGTGCAGATCGCCTTCGTGGAGGGATTCCTCGGCACTCTGGAGAGCCAGCGAGAGCGGAAGGGAGTGGAGCGGCTGCTCCTCCGGCTCAGGCAGCGTCGGGCGGTTCTCCAGACCGACGTCCTGAAGACGCTCGACCGGCTCGAATCAAGCGGTGTGCTGAAGGAGATGGAGGAGGCCCTTCTGCAGCGGCTGGTGGAAGCGCGGGTGAACCAGGTCCCGGAGAGCTCTCCCTGGATGTACCGGCGCTCCTGCGAGATGATAACCCTGCGGCTCGAGGAGATGCTCGCGTACGAGGTGTACATCCACCAGCCGGAACACGTCACCCAGTTGCACGCCATGCGCATCGCTGCCAAACGGCTGCGCTACACGATGGAGATCTTCGAGCCGCTCTACGCGGGCGACCTGAAGCGGTTCATCCAGGTGGTGAAGACGGTGCAGGAGATGCTGGGAGACATTCACGACGCGGACGTCTGGGCGGAACAGCTGCCCGTCTTCATCGCGGAGGAGCGGGCGCGGACGCGCGAATACTGCGGCTCGGAAGGCCCGGCCCGCCGCCTGCTTCCCGGGCTGGAGGCGCTGCGGGCGGACCGGGAGGCGTTCCGGGAGGCCCGCTACCGGGAGTTCGTGTCCTTCTGGAAGGAACGGACGCGGGAGGATGTCTGGGGCGAGCTTCGCGCGCTGGTGCTGGCGCGCGCTCAGGAGGCGGCGCGGTCCACGGCGCCGGCCCTCGACGACGTGCCGCAAGGCGAGCCGGAGCCGGACGCCGCGGCATCCTGACCGCAGCCGACGGACACTCAAGCTACCAGCGGAAATCCCGGGCGGTCTGAAGCGCCACGTCCACCGCTTCAGGCGGAGTCCCGCTGGGCAGCGGGCTGCCGGTGCTGAGGATGAACGGCGCGCCGGGGCCTGACTCTTCGAACTGCCTGAGGACGTCAGCTCGGATAGCGGCCGCGTCAATGGCCGCCAGAAGCTCCTCCGAATCGAGGTTCCCCATCAGGCACCGGTCCGCTCCGAACACCTCCCGGACCTTCTTCACCGTGACGGAGAAGGTCTTGCGGGGCTGCTCGAAGGCAAAGGCGTCGTAGTCCAGCTGCGCCTCGAGGTCGAGGATGGGGACCACGTCCCCTTCGTTCCAGAGGATGCACTTCAGGCCGGCCTTGCGGCACGCCTCGGCGAACGAGGCCTGGTAGGGCAGCGCGAAGCGGCGGAACATCTCCGGGGAGATGATGTCGCAGGACGCCCAGGCATCCGCGATGAGCACCACCTCGCAGCCCGCCTCCGCCAGCTGGCGCATCCGGGGCTCCTCCGCCCTGCGATGAAGCTCGCAGACATACAGGAACAGGTCGGGCTCGGTCAGCATCATCTCCATGCTGCGCTCGAATCCCAGGGTGTAGCAGGACGCGATATAGGATGTGCAGTAGTTCGGCAGGACGAGCGCACGGTCCCCCAGCTCCCGGATGAGGCGCGTGAGGCCGTTCAGGTAGGCCTCCCCCCACCCCGTGAACTCGCCCACGACCCGCTCCGCGTCCTCCTGCGAATGGATGCCGCGTGCCGCTTCGACCTTCTGCGGGCGGGGCTCCACCGCTGTCAGGCCGAGTCCCGTCTTGTTGACCAGATAGTCCCGTCCCGTGTTCGGGTCGTGGACCGTCCAGTTTTCCGCGTCTTCCGAGAGCAGGACAGGGTCTTCCGGCCCGGAGCCTCCCCCGGAATACCAGATGATGTCCGGACGGTGCCGCTCGTACATCGCCAGGTGCGCCCGGTGGTACATCCCGCAGGAGCCCACGGCCAGCTGCCACGGTTCGAGGCCCGCCACCTCCCACAGGTAATCGAAACCCCAGGTCATCACGGTGGCAGGCACGCGCTCGAGCGGACGCCCCTCGAGGGCGTCCAGAACGAGCTGTTTTCCCGAACGCTCCTCTGGCTTTTTCACGCGCTTACACTCCTCCTCCTACGGACAGAGCAGCTCCCCTACCCTTCCAGGCAGCTAAGGATCTCTCGATAACGCCGCCGGTATTTATACCTGAAAATGGCTACCCATGCTTGAAATGTCCGGGCGCTGGCATTATCCTGAAGGAGATTCAGGAATGTCCGGCCGACCGGGCAGGCTCGGCCGGCCTGTCGCGGAGGGTGAACGACAATGCGCCTTGCTATTATCCTTGCAGCCGCCCTGGCGGCCATTGGCGGAGCGGCCTCGGCTCAGTTCATCGACGACTTCGACAGCTACGCGGACCAGGCGGCGTTCAACGCCGTGTGGAGCGGAGCCTCGCCGATGTCCCTGACGAACAACAACTGGGTGTCCGCCCCGAACTCCATCTACCAGGGGACCGTCGCCCAGCAGAGCTACCGGCACCTCGGGACCTCCATCCCGCTCCAGCAGCTCTACTTCAGCTTCAACTTCTACGATGAGCGAGGCACCGCCTCTCTGGCCCGCACCTACGGGATGGTGTACTCCCGCGCGGGCGACCAGTGGACGGGCAGTCTGCAGCAGATCATCGCCGTCGGCAAGTACAACACCATCGCCACCACCAAGTACAACGCGCGCATCGCGTTCGGCAGCCTCAACTGGTTCGTCCTGGACGCGCCCGGCGCGCCGGACCGCTCGGTGGGCTGGCACAAGGCTGAGGTCATCGGCGGAGTGGACCCCGTGGACCCGTCGAAAGCCCAGGTGAGCATCTTCATCGACGGCATCCTGGGAAAGACCGTCACCGGCCTGGCGAACGTCGACTTCAACTGGGTGGTGATGGGCTCCGGCCTCTCGTCCACTCACGGGATGTATTTCGATGACGTGGTCGTTGCTCCCATCCCCGAGCCGGCCAGCATGGCGCTCGCCGGGGTGGGACTGGCAAGCATCCTTGGCCTGCGCAGGCGCGGGAGGGCCTGAGCCGGTCCCTGCGTCATCAAGATTCCCCGGGGGCTGCGCCGCCCGCTGCGGCGCAGCCCTTCTGTATTCCCGTGGAGGTGAGTCGAAGAGCTTCGGACAGGCCTCACGGCTCACCCGGCCGCGGCGGATGCGATGAGCTCCGTCCCGGCGAACCGGTCCAGCAGGGCAAAGAGCACGTAATCCCGGGGCTCGGGCCGGATGGCAAGGTTCACGGCATTGGTCCTTCCTTCGACCGAGAGCACGACCGCCACCGTCCCGTCCGGCTCCTGCCAGACCCGCACTCCCAACAGCTTCGGCCACTTGACCCGGATGGTCTTGCGCAGACCGAGGAACGACAGTCCGGCCGCATCCGCCACCAGGTCCCCGCTGTCGACTTCCACCAGCGCCCTTGTCGATTCGAACCGGCCTCTCGAGCCTCCCAGCCGCACGCGGACGCCCTTCAGTCCGGGCACGGGCATGCTCACGGATGGAGTGGCGCTTGTCCACCCGGAGCGGACGGCGCGCTCCTCGCGGAGGACGGCCGCTATCCTCGACGCCGGCGGGTCCACCTGGCCGCTCGCGATAGCGCGGAGGCGCTCCAGCAGCGCCGCTCCCTCGGGGGTCGACCACGGGTCCGGGGGTGATTCAGTCCGGGCGGGCACGTTTTCAGGCAGTGGAGCCTTGCAGTTGTAGCACTGATCAAGCCGCTGCGGGTTCGGCGCCCCGCACTGCACACATCTTTTCATGCTGGCCATCGTTCCACCTCCCCGGCCGGCACCAGCCAGACGGGCAATCCTCGAAGGAGTCTGCCGGAAAATCCACGGATACCGGAGATATGGTACCGGCGCGGGCGGTGCCTGTCAACGCCGGACCGGCCGCCGGGATTACAGCTCGTCCGGGACCTCGAGGGCGGCGCTCAGACGCCTCATCTCCTCGAGCAGACCCCTCTGCGTGTATGCATACCCGGGGTCGTCGTGGATGTTCTGCAGTTCGTGCGGGTCCTTCTGCAGGTCGTACATCTCCCACTCGTCGACCGTGTAGAAGTGGATGAGCTTGTAGCGACCGGTCCTCACGCCGCGATGAGGGCGCACCCGGTGCGACTGCGGATACTCATAGTAGTGGTAATACATCGACGTCTGCCAGCCTGCCGGGCGCTCTCCCCGCAGGACCGGCATCAGGCTCCGCCCGTGCAGCCCGTCAGGCGGCCTCACCCCTGCGGCTTCCAGGAAGGTGGGAGCGAGGTCGGTGTTGAGCGCGAAGAGGGGAGCGCGGCTTCCCGGGCGGCAGAGTCCGGGATAGCGCACGATGAGCGGCACACGGAGCGATTCCTCGTACATGAAGCGCTTGTCGAACCATCCGTGGTCCCCCAGGAAGAACCCGTTGTCCGACGTGTAGACCACCAGTGTCCGCTCCGCCAGCCCGGAGGTGTCCAGAAAGGCGAGGATGCGCCCGACGCTCTCATCCACCGCGGCGATGGTGCGCAGATAGTCCTTGATGAACCGCTGATAGTTGTAGACCGCGGGCTCCCTGGCGGTCAGCCCTTCGGGAGCATCCCCCGCGTAGTCCGGCATATCGGCGATGCGCATGTCCGCGTGCGCCGCGGAACTGGTGCGGGTGGAGTAGTCGTCCTCGAACGTCGCGGGCAGAGGAACGCCGGCTCCGGAGAACAGAGCGGCGTGCCGCGGCGCAGGCTGCCAGTTTCGGTGGGGAGCCTTGTGATGCAGCAGCAGACAGAAGGGACGGTCCCTCCACTCGCGCATCTTCCCGATGGCAATGTCGGTGAGGATGTCGGTGACGTATCCCGGACGCCTCTTGCGTTCCCCTCCCTCGATGAGGACCGGGTTCACATATGCGCCCTGACCGGGCAGGATGCTCCAGTAGTCGAAATCCACCGGCGCCGAGCGCAGATGCCATTTGCCCACGAGTCCGGTGCGGTACTCGGCCTGGCGAAGCGCCCGCACGAACGTCCAGTGAGAGGTGTCGAAGTCCGTGAAGTTGTCGCGCACTCCGTGGGCGTGGCTGTACAGGCCGGTCAGGATGGTGGCCCGCGACGGCGCGCACAGCGAGTTGGTGACGAAGGCGTTGGAGAACACCATCCCCTCCGCCGCCAGCCGGTCCAGCGCCGGGGTGCGGTTCAGGCGGCTGCCGTAGCAGCCCACCGCATGAGCGGCGTGGTCGTCGCTCATGATGAACAGGATGTTCGGACGCGCGTCGCGCGCGCGGGCGCCGGATGGCAGCAGGGCCGCGGCCCCCGCCGCTCCCATCCACTGAAGCACGCTTCGCCGGCTCACGCGGGCCGGACGGCCTTTCCCTGTCGCCTCGCTCATACTGCCGGGCTTCTCCGGCCGCCGGCGTTTCCCCTGCAAACGGCGGAGCCAAGCGGAAGGGCCTCACCGCGCAGCAGAAGGAAGGAATCTGAGAAGGAGTTCACGAACTCATCCGGCGGCCGGAACGGCGCGGGAGTACCAACAGCCTATTGCCGGACGCGTCGCTGGACGTAAACATAGAGAGCCGGCCGGAGCTTGCCGGAAGACACATCCTGACGGGAGTTTTGAGAACCATGCAGATACCTGACGACCCGAGACAGGTGCTCGAGATGGCCCTGAACAATGAGAAGCAGGGCTACAAGATCCTCACCGACGCCAGCGCCGCCTGCGAAGACAAGCTCGCCAAGGCGACCTTCGAGTTCCTCGCGCGCGAGGAGCTGAAGCATATGGACATCATCAAGAAGTACGCCGAGACGGGCATCGCCGAAGCGCCCACCAGTGCGGCGGTCATCACCAAGGCGGACATGGCTCGCGGTGTGAAGGGGATCTTCGAGCAGTTCGGCTGGCAGTACGAGCAGGCCGCCGTGCAGGACGAGGCCCGCGAGGAAGCCTACCGCACCGCGATGGAGATGGAGCGGCACGGGCACCATTTCTACGCGCAGGCCGCGCAGAAGGCTCGCGACCCCGAGGCGCGCAAGTTCTACGAGTTCCTGGCGCAGGAGGAGATCCGGCACTTTGAGATAATCCAGGACTCGCTCGATTTCCTGACCCAGCCGGACGCGATGCTGGCGATGGAGGAGCGCTGGATGCAGGTCTGAAGACCCGCATCATCCGGGCGCGCGGAAGCGCGCTCGCAGACAGGCGCCTGCCGCGGCGCCGCAATGGCGGCAGGCGCCCGGCAAAAACCAATGCCCGCCCCGCACAGGGCGGCGACGAGGTCGTGACAGTTGAAGACTCTTCCCGATCTGGAATCCAGCCGGGCGCTGATCAGCCCGGCTGAGGCGATGCCGCCTGACCGGCTCCGGACGCTACAGGACGAACGGCTCAGAGCCGTCGTCCGCCGCGCCTACGAGACCGTCGAGGTCTACCGACGCAAGTGGGACGCCGCCGGAGTCTCCCCCGAGGACATCCACGGGGTGGACGACCTGCCCCGGCTCCCGTTCATCACCAAAGACGATTTCCGCGAAGCCTATCCGTTCGGGATGTTCAGCGCTCCGCTCTCGGAGATCGTGGAGATCCACGCGTCCTCCGGCACCACCGGAAAGCCCACCGTGGTGGGATACACGCGGGCTGACATCGAGATCTGGGGCGAGGTGATGGGCCGGACCCTGGCCGCGGGCGGGGTGACTTCCGACGACATCATCCAGAACTCGTACGGCTACGGGCTGTTCACGGGAGGGCTGGGCGCCCACTACGGGGCCGCGCGCATCGGAGCGGCCGTGGTGCCCACCAGCGCAGGCAACACGAAGCGGCAGCTGCAGGTGATGGAGGACTTCGGGACCACCGCCCTCTGCTGCACCCCCTCCTATGCCATCGTCCTCGGCGAGACGGGGCGCGAGATGGGGATGGACTTCGAGTCTCTGCCGCTTCGCGTGGGATTCCACGGCGCGGAGCCCTGGTCCGAGAGCATGCGCCAGGAGATAGAGAAGTCGCTTTGCATCCGGGCGCTGGACATCTACGGGCTGTCCGAGGTCATCGGCCCGGGCGTGGCGTACGAATGCCTGGCGCAGAGCGGGCTTCACATTGCGGAAGACCACTTCTACCCGGAGATCATCAACCCCACGACGCTCGAGTACGTCCCGGAGGGCGCCCACGGAGAACTGGTGTTCACCACCCTGACCAAGACCGGGCTGCCCCTCATCCGCTACCGCACGCGCGACATCACGCAGATCATCCCGGGGACGTGCGAGTGCGGCAGGACGCTGCGCAGGATGGCGAAGGTCTCCGGGCGCACGGACGACATGCTCATCATCCGCGGGGTGAACGTGTTTCCGTCGCAGATCGAGCAGGTGCTCGGGGCCGTGGAGGGCACCGAGCCGCACTACCAGCTGGTCATCGACCGGCAGCCCGGCCGGCTTGACGAGGTGGAGCTGTGGGTGGAGGTATCAGAGGATGTCATCTCCGATGAAGTACGCCGGATGGAGGCGCTGGAGATGAAGATCCTCCGGGAGCTGGAAAGCGTGCTCGGCCTCTCCATCAAGGTGCGTCTGGTGGAGCCGAAATCCATCGCGCGCAGCGAGGGCAAGGCCAAACGGATCGTGGACAAGAGGGAGCTCGGAATATGAAGGTCAGTCAGATCACGGTGTTCCTGGAGAACAAGAAGGGCCGTCTGGCCGAGGTGACGGAAGCCCTGGCCCGCAAGGGGGTGAACATCCGCGCGGCGTCCATCGCGGACACCATCGACTACGGGCTGCTGCGGCTCATCGTGAGCGACCCCGTGCAGGCGAGGCAGGCGCTGGCGGAAGCGGGCTTCAGCGCCAGCGAGACGGAAGTGCTGGCGGTGGAGGTTGAGGACCGGCCGGGCGGGCTCGCCGCCATCATCCGCTGCCTGGCGGACGCGGGCATCAACATCGAGTATCTCTACGCGTTCGTGGGGAAGAGCGGCGAGAAGGCCATCGTGGTGCTCCGCTCGGAGGACACGGAGCGGGCGCGCGAGGTCCTGCTGCAGAACAACGTGACTCTTCTGACCGGCGAGCAGGTGCACCGGCTGTAGGATGACGACGACCACGCGCCGCCTGCCTCCGCTGAAGCACCGCCTCTGGGAACCCAGGGCGGAAACGATGTCCCGCGAAGAGCTGGAGAAGCTCCAGCTCGAACGGCTGCAGTCCACCGTCCGGCGGGTCTATGAACGCGTCGCCTTCTACCGGGAGAAGCTCGACCAGGCGGGAGTCAGGCCGGAGGACATCCGCACGCTGGACGATGTCCGGCTGCTTCCCTTCACCTGCAAGGACGACATGCGCGCGGCCTACCCGTACGGGCTGTTCGCGGTCCCGCTGAAGGACATCGTCCGCATCCACGCTTCCTCTGGGACCACCGGTCTGTCCACGGTGGTGGGCTACACCCGCAGAGACCTGCGCAACTGGTCCGACCTGGTCGCCCGGCTGCTGACCGCCGGAGGGGTGACCCGGCACGATGTGGTGCACATCTCCTTCGGATACGGGCTGTTCACGGGGGGGTTCGGGCTGCATCAGGGTTCCGAGCGCATCGGCGCCAGCGTCATCCCGGTGTCCAGCGGCAACACGGAGCGGCAGGTGCGCCTCATGAAGGATTTCGGGGCGACGGCCCTGGTGGGGACTCCCAGCTACGCCCTGCACATTGCTGAGACGATGTACGAGATGGGGGTGAGCCCGGACGAGCTGAGCCTCCGGGTGGGCCTTTTCGGAGCGGAGCCGTCGTCGGAGACGCTGCGCCGGGAGATAGAGGCCAAGCTGCAGATCCTGGCGACGGACAACTACGGGCTGTCGGAGGTGATGGGGCCGGGAGTATCGGGCGAATGCCTGAACAAGAACGGCCTGCACATCAACGAGGACCATTTCCTGGCGGAGATCATCAACCCGGAGACGGGGGAGGCGCTGCCCGAAGGGTATACCGGGGAGCTGGTCCTCACCACGCTGACCAAGGAAGGGATACCGCTTCTGCGGTATCGCACGAGGGACCTCACGCGTCTGGACTCCTCGCCCTGCTCCTGCGGGCGGACGTTCCGGCGGATGGCCCGCGTGCAGGGCAGGACGGATGACATGATGATCATCCGCGGGGTGAATGTGTTTCCATCCCAGATCGAGAACGTGCTGCTCGAGATCGAGGGCGTGGAGCCGCACTACGAACTGGTGCTGGACCGCGTCGGAGCGCTGGACACCCTTGAGATAAGGGTGGAGGTGACCCCCGAGATCTTCGAGGGCCGGATGGCCGGACTGGTGGAGCTGGAGAAGAGAATCCGTCACAAAGTGCAGTCGGAATGTGGAATCACTCCGACGGTATCGCTGGTGGAGCCGAAATCCATCCAGAGAAGCCAGGGCAAGGCGAAACGGGTGATAGACAAGCGAGTGTTCTGACCGGCAGGCCGGCCGGTCCGGAACGGAGGGAACGTGGAATGGCGCGACTATTGAAAGGAGCGGCGGCGGGAGCTTTGCTGGGCCTGCTTCTGCTGCCGCAGGGGGCGCAGTGCGCGGAGGTGGTCTGGCACGGCTATGCGCAGCACCGCTTCTATGCTCCGCAGGGAGGAGCGGCGCGGTTCCGGGTGGAACGTGTGTCTCTCTCGGCGACTGCCCAGATAGACCCCACCACCACGGCGTATGTCGAATGGTATGTCCACAACTACGTCCCCGCGGTCTCGGCTGCGGAGCCGTACAGGACGTATCTTGAGAGCGCTTACGCCGACTTCAAGCTGCAGCAGGGCACGCTGAGGGTCGGCAAGGGACGGCGAATGGCCTTCGCCATCACGCCGTCGTATCCCGCCCGGAAGCTCTCCAACTACGGCATCTTCTCCGAGGCGTTCACACAGGACAGGGCGCAGGGCATCCAGTACTTCGTGAACGCACCCGAGAAAGGCTATGAGGCCGGCATCGCTCTGCTCACCGGGATGCGCATTGGCAACCGCGGCATCGGCGACGTGACGCTGGACGGCACGAACACCGTGAAGAGCCTGGCCGACCGCGATGTCCCCCACGACATCAACGAGAGCCTGCAGGTCGATGCGAAGCTGGGCCTGCTCAGGAAGGACGGCGCCCGGCTGGGCATCACGGGAAGCTTCGGGCATCTGGACCGCTCAGACCTCGAGTTCCTGAACGGGACGGAGACGGTGGGCGGCGTGCCGGTGGCACGATTCGCCGGGCCTCACACGTCGCGGACCCACAACCGCTACGGCGCCTACTTCACCCTGCCCTGGAAGGACTACATCGCGCAGGGCATCTACATCGAAGGCAAGACCAGCGACATCAAGCAGGCCGGTTTCGAGCTGCTTGCCGGATACAGCCCGAAGGGTCTGAAGCCCAAAGCCTACATCCGCTACGCGGGCGTGGACATCGACGTGCCCGTCACGGCCAGCCAGTATACCTGGGACAAGCGGCAGGTGGGCGTGTCGGTGGTGAAGCCGCTGAAGCCGTCGGTCTGGGTGCAGGTGGAGTACGAACGCAACATGGAATCCCAGCCGGCCGGGATGGCGAAGGTGAAGAACGATATCGGCTTCGTGGAGCTCTTCACCGGGTTCTGAGCGCCGGGGACAGCATTTGATGCGTGACGGGCCCTCTTCCTCACGGAAGAGGGCCCTATTTATGAACAGCCCGCCGGAGGTTCGCGGCCGCCCCGGACTTCAGGAGCCGAACGAGGACTCCACCTCCTCGGCCTTCATGGGAGGCGTCAGGAGCGAACCCAGCCACGTCACCAGCGCGGACACCGGAAGAGCCACCACCAGCGAGTCCACCACGGTCCATTTGGTCCCCGCGGCGATGCTGGGCCTCCCGAACAGAAGCTGCGACAGGCCGAGCGCCTCGGACTCCCGCTGGTGCACGAAGAGCACCCACAGCGCCCACACGCACAGCCCCGCCACCATCCCGGCGGTGACGCCCGCGCGCGTGGCTCGCTTCCAGAACAGCGCTGCGACATACGCCGGCAGGAACACCGCCGCGCACATCCCGAAGAACAGCGCGGTCGCCACCGCGATGATGCCCGGCTGGAGATAGTAGGCCAGCGTGATGGTCAGCACGAACCCGAAGAAGACCCCCAGCTTCGCGATGGGCAGCGTGCGCTCCTGGTGCCGCCCGCGCGCCAGCGCCTGCTGATACAGGTCCCGCCCGATGGACGTGCCGATGGCGTGGAACTGCCCGCTCAGGGTGGACATCGCCGCCGCCAGAAGCGCCAGCATGAACAGGTAGCCGAACCACTCCGGCATCGCGTGCTGGATGTAGGTGGGGATGATCTTGTCCACGTTGGGCTTCCCGGACGGGTCCATCACCATCTGGATGGCCAGCTTCCCCTCGTGGCGCATGAAATACAGATTGCTGAGCGCCCCCACCATATAGGCCACCCCGGGGATGCACAGGATGAACAGGGAGCCGGGGATGAGGGCCCGGTAAAGCTCGCGGCCGCTCCGCACCGTCATGAAGCGCACCGCGAGCTGCGGCTGCGCCAGCACGCCGATGCCCACGCCCATAATGATAGTGGTCACCACGGTGAACCAGAGCGGAGAGCCGAACTCCGGCATGGCCGTCCACCCCCGATGTCCCGCCTCGGCAAGCTTCTGCGGCACAAGATGGGCCAGACGCGTCAGCTCAGCGTGGCTGGAGAGTCCTCCCAGGTGGGAATAGGTGGCGAACAGGAGGATGACCATCGCGGCGAACATGATGCCCCCCTGGAAGGCATCGGTGTAGATGACCCCCTTCAGCCCCCCGAAGAACACATAAGAGACCACCACCACGGAGAAGACGAAGAGCGCCAGGTTGAAGTCCACGTGCAGCTGCACCTCGAGGAAGCGCGCCCCGCCGATCATGACGCCTGCCGCGTACAGAGGCATCAGAAGGGCGATGACCGCTCCCGAGAACCCCTGGATGAAGCGCGACCGGAAGCGGCGGCCCAGCAATTCGGGAAACGTGTGCGCGTCGAGCCTGGCACCCATCCGGCGCGTCGCCCGCCCGAACACGACGAATGCCACGAAGATGCCGAAGAAGATGTTCAGCATCACCAGCCAGAGGAGGCTCAGGCCGTACATGGCCGCCACCCCCCCGAAGCCCACGATGGCGGCGGTGCTGATGAAGGTGCTGCCATAGGCAAGCGCCATCAGCATCGGATGCACCTGGCGGCCCCCCACCAGGTAGTCTGCCGCATTGCGCGTGCGCCGGTACCCGAGCCATCCCAGATAGCCGACCACCAGCACGTACGCGGCGACGACGATCGTGAGAACGTGGAAGTTCAAAGCCCTCTCCTTCCCGCGTCAGCACGCCGGCGCCTCACTCGATGGGGCGCCGGTCTCTTCGAAGCGCGCCTGCATCCGGACCCGGCTGCGCCGCCGGGAGCCGCGGGTCAGGCCTGCTGAAGGGGAGAAGCCGCCGTGCGCTCCGCCTCCGCCTCGCTCCGCCCGCGCCGGAACGCCTGCAGGTTCACTTCGACGCCCTTGTCCTTCAACCTGGCCCGGAAAGCCTCCTCCCACTGCTCCTCACTGAATGGCAGAAGGAGGGACGCCGCTCCGAGGACGGCCGAATTGATGACGCGCGGGTCGCCCAGCTCTCCGGCGATGCGGGGGCCGTCCACGAACACCAGCCGGGGAGCCTCGGCGCGCAGTCTCTCGTCCACATCCGGCGGATACGTGGCCATTCCGGAGGTCACGGTGGAGGGCGCGATGGACTGCCGGTTCACCACGACTGTGCCATCGGGCTTGAGGGCGGAGAGGTTCCGGAGCGCCTCCAGACGCTCGAAGGCGATGATGAGGTCCACCTCGCCCGGCGCGGCCAGCGGAGAGAAGACCTTTTCACCGAACCGCACATCGCAGGTGACGCTGCCGCCCCGCTGGCTCATCCCGTGGACTTCGGCCTTCTTGACATCGAGGCCGGCAGCCAGAGCCACTTCCCCGATGAGGTTGCTGGCAAGGACGATCCCCTGCCCTCCCACCCCGACGATCCTGATGCTCACGGTCTCCAATGCCTACTCCTCTCCCGCCCGTGCGGCGGCCTCCCGGTGCTCCCCTGCGCGATGGATGGCGTGCTTCGGGCACATCTGCTCGCACAGGGAGCAGCCCCGGCACAGCAGAGGGTCGATGGACGCGCATGAGCGTCCGTTACGCGCGTCCTCCTCGCTGGCCGACAGGGCCGGGCAGCCGAGCCGGAAGCACAGCTGACACGCGGAGCAGTCCTCCGTCTCCACGACGAGCGCCTCCTCCCGGACGTCAGCCTGAAGGGCACAGGGGCTCTCGGCCACGATGACAGCCGGGCCGTGGTATCTGACGCCCTCTTCGATGGCCCGCTTCGTCTCTTCCAGGTCCAGCGGGTCCACCCGGCGGACATACCCCACCCCGATGGCTTCGCAGAGCTTCACCAGGTCCAGCGCCGGAGCGGGCTCGCCCATCAGCGTCCGCCCGGTGGAAGGGTGGTCCTGCCCGCCGGTCATGGCCGTGGTCTTGTTGTCCAGGATGACCAGGGTGATCTTCGTGGAGTTGTAGACCGCGTCGATGAGTCCGCTGATGCCCGAATGCACGAAGGTGGAGTCCCCGATGACCGCCACCATGGGACGGTCATCCTCCGGACTGCGAGCCCTCTCCATCCCGATGGCGCCGCCCACCGCGGCGCCCATGCTGATGCAGATATCGAGGGAAGACAGAGGCGGCAGGGCTCCCAGCGTGTAGCAGCCGATGTCCCCCGGCACGATGGCCCTCATCCGGTTCAGCACCCAGAAGACCCCGCGATGCGGGCATCCCGGGCACAGGACCGGCGGGCGCGCGGGCAGGTCGGGAGGCGCGGCGGTCCGGACGGGCTCCCCGTTCAGCGCGGCGCGCACGATGCCGGGGTCCAGTTCGCCCTCGCGCGGGATGATCTCCTTGCCCGTGCACGGGATGCCCATCGCCCGAAGCTCCGTCTCCAGGAACGGGTCCAGCTCCTCCACCACCACGACGCGCTTCACCTCGGATGCGAAGCTCATCAGCCTGCGCTCCGGAAGCGGCCAGGTCATCCCGAGCTTGAAGACGGAGGCTTCCGGAAACGCCTCCTTGACATACTGATAGGCGATGCCGCTGCAGATGATGCCGATGTCCAGCAGGTCCCATTCGATGCGGTTGATGGCATCCTCTTCAGCGAACTCGCGCAGCAGCCGCTCCCTCTCCAGCACCGCCGAGTGCCGCCGGCGGGCGTGGCCGGGCACCATGACGAACTTGCCCGGGTCCTTCCGGAAGGGACGCGGCGGGGGGACCGTGCGCTCCCCCGTCTGCACCGGGCCCGCGCTGTGGGCGATGCGGGTGGTGGTGCGCAGCATCACGGGGGTGTCGAAGCGCTCGGATATCTCGAACGCCAGCTTCGTGAAATCGTAGGCTTCCTGGCTGTCGGAGGGCTCCAGCACCGGGATGGAGGCCATCCGTCCGAAGTGGCGGTTGTCCTGCTCGTTCTGGGAGCTGTGCATCCCGGGGTCGTCGGCGCTGATGAAGACCACGCCTCCGCTCACCCCCGTGTAGGCCAGAGTGAGCAGGGGGTCAGCCGCGACGTTGACCCCCACGTGCTTCATGGTGGCCAGTGCGCGGACGCCGCCGAAGCTGGCTCCCGCGGCAACCTCCATGCTCACCTTCTCGTTGGGAGCCCACTCGCAGTAGACGTCCGGGTAGCGGGCAAGGTTCTCCAGAATCTCCGTGGACGGGGTTCCGGGGTATCCGGATGCGACCCTGACCCCGGCTTCCCAGGCGGCGCGGGCGATGGCTTCGTTGCCGCTCATCAGCCGCCGGGCGGCCGCAATCGCTGATTCTGCCATGGTGATGTCGGACCTTTCAGGGCGGGGTTTGTGCAGACAGCCTCAAACTAACTCATCTATCCTACCATCATTGCAGCGAGTCTTCAACAGCAGAGGCTCCTGCCCTGAGGGAGCATCCCCCGAGGCGTCCGTTCCCGGCACGCCGGCGGGAGCAGGGAGGCGGGCCGCGCTTCGGGACGGACCTCAGGAAGGGGCGGACGCCTCGCGTTTCGGCGACGCAAGGAATACCAGAAGGGACGCGGCCAGGCCGGGAAGCATCGGCTCCACCCCCAGTGGATACTGCGGCCAGCCGTCCGCGGACCTGGCAAGGCCGGCGGCCAGCCACACCAGCGCAGTTCCCGCGCCCGCCGCCATGCTCGCGGCGCAGGCTCCCGGCGTCATCTTCCTCCGCCCGAAGTAGCTGTTCAGCACCGGCAGGATGAGACCGGGCACGAAGACGCTTCCCAGCGTATACCACAGCTGCACCACGCTGGGGATGGCGACGGCCAGCGCCACGGCCAGGACGCCGGTCAGCAGGATGCCCGCCCGCGTGTAACCCGTCAGCCGGGACTCGTCCTTATCGCCACGCAGCCGCCAGACCACATCCCGCCCCAGCGTCACGGCGCCGAGGAACGTGTAGGAGAGCACCGTGCTCATGATGGTGGCCAGCATCCCGACGTAGAAGAACCCCTTCACTCCCGCGGGAAGCACCGCCTCCGCCAGCAGGGGGTAGCTCATCTTCGGGTCGCCGATGTCCGGCAGGGCCGCCCGGGCATACAGGCCGGTGGCGATGGTCAGGAAGTCGAAGACCACCCAGCAGCAGACCGCCGCGAAGATGCCGCGCCGCGCGACCTGCTCGCTGCGGGCAGCGTAGCATCGCTGATGGAACCCGGGATCCACAAGCGTCCACACGGCGATCAGGAACCAGACCACCGTGCGCTGAAGGCCCTCCGTTCCCTGTAGCCGCAGCAGCTCAGGCGCAAGGTTCGCCGTCAGGAACGACGGGCCTCCGTACTTCAGCGCAGCCATCGGGAGGATGATGCCGAATCCCGCGAACATCAGGAGGAACTGGAAGATGTTCACCCGGATGTCCGTCGCCAGCCCCCCGCGGGCGACGTAGAACGTGCTGAACACGGCGCCCAGCACCACGCACACGGCCAGACTCCACCCCGTGACGATCTGCAGCAGCACCCCGAGCATCAGCACATACGGGGCGGGGCTCACCAGAACGAAGACGAACAGGGACCCCAGCACCGCCGGGCCCCTGCCGAACCACTGGGCGAGACGGTCCGGGATGGTGTAGAGAGCCGCCCGCCGCACAGGTCCCGCCAGAAAGACGGCGAACAGCACCGCGAAGACGTAATACGGGATGCCCAGGGCCAGCCAGGTGTATAGCCCCGCCGTGTAGGTGAACTCCCCGACCCCCAGGATGCCGCCGTACCAGGTGGCGACCAGCGTGGCGACGAACGCCGGAAGGCTCACTCTGCGCCCCGCCACCAGATACGTCTCCGCGTCGCCGCCCCGGGACCTGTACAGGCCCATCCCCACCGCCACGGTCGCGGCGAGATAGACCCCTAT
>FWPV01002465.1_pt1 | contig 45439 bp, 39 predicted proteins | sample 2228371 | NCBI WGS metagenome assembly FWPV01 (sample SAMEA103939776, study PRJEB20133) | metagenome
TCACGCTGCCGATTACTGTCCTGGTCGGGGTGGCGCTGGCCGTGGGATGGGGGAGCGTCTTTGCCGACCGCCGCGTCCGGCGGTTGTTCCCTAGCCAGGGGGTCCGCCTCGGGGCGGAGTTGGCCTTCTGGGGAAGCGGCGGTTCGCTGGCCATCGCCACCGTGCTGATGTGGAGGGGATTGACGGCGGCGCGACCCGCTCTGATCGTCGCGGGTATTGCCGCCGCTCTGTTCCTCGGCACGGTGGCGGCGGTGCTCATCATCTGCGGCGCGTCGGCGTTGCGACGAACAGAATAGCGACCTCAAGGTAGCCGACGGGGCAGGGTCGGCCACGACCACGTACGTTCTCTTGGACACCCCATGCGACGAAGCACCGGTGCGAGGCGCTGCGCGGCGAGCCGCGCAGCGAGGGCTTCGGCCCGTGGGAAGGGCCGTGCACGCCGGGCCGAGGGGCTCGTACCTGCCGGCCGCGCGGGGAGGGGCGAGTGCCCGCTGCGCCACGCAGCCGGCTCGGAAGTCCCCGCTGACCCCCCTCGGCGGACCCGAGATCGGCCCTCGCGGTCCCGCTTCTTGATCCCCGGCCCCTCGACCGTCCTCTTTTTGCATCACCCAAATGGGTGATGACACGGCCTCCCGCCGGCTGGTACCAAGGATCCAGCTTTCGCGGTCGCACACCTCGACGCCGCACCGCGGGAAAGGAGGCGGACATGCAGGCGCTGGTCCTGGGCGGGGGGTCCATCAAGGGCGCCTTCCAGGCCGGGGCACTGGGCGAGGTCCTGTCGCGGGGCTTTGCGCCCCGCATCATCACCGGCATCTCGGTGGGGGCGCTCAACGGGGCCTTTCTCGCCGAGCGCGCCGGCCGCGCCGCCGGCGCGCCCGACTGGCCGGCCATCGGCGCCCAACTGGTGCAGTTCTGGAAGGACAACGTCACCAAGCCGGACGACATCATCGAGGTGCGCTCCAAGGGCAAGGTGGCGCTGTCGGCGCTCTTTGCCCGCTTCGACGGCCTGGTCAAGACCGACCGGCTCAAGGCGCTCGTCAGAAAGGAGCTGAAAGAGGAGAACCTGCGCAACTCGCCGGTGGCGTTCTACGCCGGCTCCGTCAACCTGGCCGACGGCGAGATCGTCTACGCCGGCCTGGGCTTCCCCAACCTCGTCGACTACATCATCGCCTCCACCGCCATCCCCATCATGATGCCCATCTCCATGATCGGCGACCGCCCCTACTACGACGGCGGCATGCGCGACATCGCGCCCTTGAAGCAGGCCATCGACGCGGGCGCCACCGAGATCGTCTGCATCGCCTGCCAGCCCTTGAAGACCGGCGGCGCCGACTTCGACCGTGGCAACATCCTGCACCTCGTCGACCGGGTCGTGACCATCATGACCAACGAGATCCTGCGTAACGACCTGGAGTTCGCCGGCTACATCAACGAGTACTGCCCGCGCGACGGCTCGCCCATCTCCTCCGGCCCGCTGCGCGGCTACCGATACATCCCCATCCGCGTCATCCAGCCGGCCATGCCCATCGAGGTGCAGATCGACGCCTTCACCACCAAGGACATCACCGAGATGCTCGACCTCGGCCGCTTCGCCGCCCGCGAGGTCATGAACAGAGCGGGGGGGTAGGGGGCGGGCGCCAAGACGATCAGTCGCGGGGTGGGACCGGTGTGCGCCCCGATTCCTTCGCGTTTGTCAAGAACCGGCTGTCAGGCGTCGGCGAAGAACAAGCCTGGGCTGCAGGGCAGTGGTTGGGGCGTTGCCGGGCGAGGGCGCTCGGCTGACGTCGTCCCCGCCTCGGAGAATGTGACACCACAAGAAAGGGAAAGATGAGCGATGAGCAAGCGAGTCGTGTTGTGTATTCCTGAGCTAGGGGTGAGGGCCGGTGGTTGGGAGCGCAATAAGGAGATCTACGTTATCTCTTTCGCCACCGATCTCGGAGCGGTCGGCAATGGACCCAAGATGCCGGACGCGATTGCCGCGTACAACGAGACCCTGGTCAACGCAACGCCTAATGTCATGGGTGCCGACATGATGAGGTACGTTGTTGTGGCTGTCTCAAACGTTTTCCCTCGTGTCCGGGCGGACCAGCCCGTATCGCTTAGTGGCAGCGGCATCATCCTCTATCCAGATCTCGATCCAAACGGCGTCCTTGCTTCGCACTTCGTGATTGTTGAGAGCGACGAGGGCACCCGCAACCTCGGCAAACTGCTCGACCAGGTCAGCTCCGATCAAGCAGTCACCAAGGCGGTTGCGGCATTGATAGCTGCCGCGTCGCCGACGCAACCCCTTCTTGCGGCGCTCATGAACGCTTTGGTTTCCCAGACGCCGAAGATCTTGAAGAAGAACAAGGATGACCTGCTCTTCGCGCACAGTCATTCCGGGTTTGTGTTCGACAACTACGGCTGCCGGCCAGGTGAGAGTGCCTCGTCCTACCAGCTTGGGAACGATCGCGCTTTTTGCACTCTTCGCGTGCTTGTGCGCGAGCAGAAGCCCTCGTAGGTGGCCCCCCGTGGAATCGGTTGTCCTCGTGTTGTTGCCACGGTTGACCCATGGATTGACGTCGGATGCGCTGTGTTGGATCGCTCGGTGTGGCCCGCCGTTGAGATGAGCTCGATGTTTCTGGGAGAGTAGGCGGCTGGTGGCTGCACTTGGCAGTTTCCGAGTGGCGCATCCGGCACCCCGTGGCGCCATGCTGGCGCCTACGCGGGCGCTCGTGCGCGGGGCTCGAACGAAAGGAGCAGATTTCGATGAGCAAGAGGGTCACTGTTTCGGTGTCTGTCGTGTTTGGCCTGGCGCTGGTCGCCGCGACGGTGGAGATCAGCACCGCGCTGGCGTTGCGTTGCGCCATCGCGACAAGCCCTCAAGCCGAGAAAAGCGTTGAACACATGGGAACCCAGTACAACTGGAAGGACTGGATGCTGCATCACGTGGCGCCCAACCAGCTTGGGCCGCTCAGAGCCTGGCTCCTGGAGAGCAGCTCGAGCACCCTCCGGGGGGCCCAGTACGCCATCGCCGGCCTCGGTGGCGGCGTGTTCGCGTACTGGCTCTGGCTGCTCGGCGTACGCCCGGGGGATGGTGAGCGGATGGCGCGGCCGCTGCTGCGAATCCTCGCGGGCGGCGTGGCGGGGCTGCTTGTCATGCTGGTGCTTCGGTTGCCCGCCCCCTTGCTCGCGAGATGGCCCGCGTTCTCGCTGGCGCCGCCGCCGCGGCGCAGGCCCAGGTCGTGGCTCCCACAGCCAGTCTTGAAGAGATCCGAGTGCAACTGCGCCTGGTGTACTGGGCGTGCGTGGATCCCCTTTGCGACCCGCTGTGCGTCAGTTTGAAAAAGGATCCCGACGAGCGCGGAAGGGACTGCCCGGACTGCCGGAGGTGGGAGGAGCGAAGCGTTGAAAGTCCGCTGGCTCTCGGTATGGGCAGGGACCGTTACAGCTACGAGACCGGGCCGCCGCGCGCAAGCCAGTTTCTCAGCGACGCGGCCCGCCAGTTGTACGGCGATGAGGCGGCCGGCGCCGGCGTGCGCATCAGCCAGCTCTGGGAGGATCCGGAGAGGCAGGGCTGGGTCGAGGTCGATCCTGGCCAGGAGCTCATTGGCACGATTGCTGTGTGGCCGTCGATCGCAGGCGTCGTGGTGAAGCAGCGACGAGAAGGAGCGAGCGATTCCGCGGTCGTGCTGTACCCGAGCGACAGGCGGGAAGGGGAGCTGGCGCACACGGAGGCGCGCTTCATGAATCCCGGGATCGAGCCAAAGTTCGTCGTGCCGCGCGCCGTGCTCGACCGAGCAATGGTCCGCGGGGTGCAGTGAGGTCGTTCGTGCTGCGGCAGCAGGGGGATGAGTGCGAGGGGGCAGTCGGCAGGGGCCGGCCGTTCATTGCCGCCGGCAGTCACGGTGGTAGCGGGCGGCGTGCCGCAGCGGCGGCAAGAAAGGAGGTCGAAGATGCCTGATTTCGTGGGAGTGTGGAACACGGAGCGGTTCATCGACGAGGGGACACCCCTTGAGCCGCTCGAGCTCGAGATCACGAGCGAAAGCCCGGAGACGCTGGACGGGCTCATCCACACGCCCGGCCACGACATGACGCTGCACGGCAGCCTGCTCCTCGGGAATCGCGTGTGGAAGGGCACCTACCAGGTTCCCGGGGCGCAGGGGGAATTCGTCTTCATCCTGTCGGGGGACGGCAACGCCATTGCCGGCGGCTGGACCGACGGCAGCATGCCGCCGGCGCGGGCGTGGCTGGGGGTGCGCCGGTAGTACTGCGCGCGGCGTGCCGCCGGCGCGGCGCGGCCCGGCGCCGTGGCGCGTAGAGTCGGCGGCGCTCAAGGGCGACCGGGCAGGGGAAACCATCCGCGCAGGACGGCCACGAGTTTGCCAAAGGCGTCATCGTGGCACGGGGCGAGCGGGGCGAGCTGGGCAAGGTCCTCGAAGAGGCGTGATGATCGGGGCCTGCGGACGTGGCGCAGGACGGCCGCCAGGGCTTCTTTGGGGCGATCCGGCTTGATCTGGTTTTGTTTCAAATAGTTGGTGTGGCGAAGCCAAGCCAGGAGGTCGATGGTTGCCGCCGACCAGCCGATTATCTGGGCAAGCTTCTCCGGTCTCGCCCACGCCCACGCCTCGAGCTCGGGAACGATGGCGACGGCAGCCGCGCGGTTGTGCCAGCCATTGCGGCTGAGGAACCCCTCCACGTGCGCTTCCACGGCGGTGCGGCCGGTGCTCTCGTGGCCGCAGCCCTCGAGGTCGAAGACCACGAGGGCGTGCCGGTGGGACCGCAGGAAAGGACGGAGGAAGTTGTGACTGTCGCCGTAACAGCCGGGGTCACGGTACGGGTGGCGGCGGAGGTCCACGTCGAATCTCTTCACGCCAAGCTCTGCGTGCCGAGCCAGCAGACCGCGGAGGGCGAACTCGATGTCCTGGTCCGCGGTGACCACCACCAGGTCCTTAGCTCCCCGCCCGGCGCTCACCCCAGGACCCCTCCGGCGAAGAGAGCTCCCAAGTTGGTCTCGCCTCGCCAGTCGCGCAGGGCGGGGTGGGCGTCACCACGAACAATGTCCGTTGCCCCTTCGACGGTCCTCGCAAAGCACAGGACCGTGGCGACCTCGGCAAGGCTTACGATGACGGGAGAGTGGGTTGCAAGCAGCACTTGCGCCCCGTAAACCGACGACAGCGATTGGAACATCGTCTCGACGGCCTTCGGATGGATGCCGTTCTCCGGCTCTTCGATCAGGAACACCCCCGAGACGTCGCGGAGATAAGCTGGGAGGGTCAGTGCGAGGAGGCGGAGAGTGCCGTCCGAGACAACCCATGAGGGAACCGTGAGTCCCCCGCGGTACGCCAACTGGAGATAGCGATGCTTGTCGTCCTCGCGTTCGACGGTGCGAATGTCCTCGAGATCAGGCAGGGCCGTCTGCAGGTGGGCGATCCACGCCCGGAAGCGCTCAGGATCGCGCCGGTAGAGGTCGTCCACCACCCAGGGCAAGTTGGAGCCGTCAGGCTTGAAGCTCCTCCCCTGGCCGGGAGGGCTGGCCCGGCGGATGGCCAAGCTGTTGAGGACAATTTTCTGTAGACCTTGCTCGAGGAGATCCTTTAACCACGAGGTGGCTGGGAATTTCGTCTCGTCGGCGGGCATGTTCCCCAGCGCTGACTTCCGCGGCCCCAACTTAAAGGAGGGTACCCAGCCTTTCCCAGCTTCGCCCGAGATTTCCGAATAATAATTGTCGTTTCCGTTGTGAACCTTGTTGATGATCGTCTTCGTCCCTCGCCCGGCCCGTCGAGTCAGGATGGTGGGCGGTGGTATGGCTGCTTCGGGGAAGAGGACCCGTTGTTTCGGTACGTCTTTGGGTTGCTGGGTGAGAAGAACTTTCTCGGCCACGAGATGGACTTCTCCCGATTCGTCGTCAAAGCCAAGGCCAACTTCATAGCGAATGCGCTCGTACCTCCTCGCTGGAAGTCTGTCCCGTATTGTGGTGGGGATCTCCGCTTCCACCGCCAGCTCGAGACGATCGCCGGACCGCCCCCAGAGAAGGTCGCGGAAGGTTGACGATCGATTAACGATGGCTTCGTCCGGTCCATCGGAGACGAGCTGCCCTAGGAAAGCCACAACGTCGAGAAAAGTGGTCTTGCCGCTGGCGTTCGGCCCAACCAGTACGTGAAAGGGCCCTAGCGGCTGGCTGAGGTAACGCAGGCAGCGAAAGTTCAGGGCCTCGACGAGGGTGAACATTCGCCCTCCTTACCGACCGGCGTCTGCCAGCCGGGTCTTTCGCCTCGGTTCTTGGCTATTTGAGTGGGCCTTTGGCCAACACGATACTCAGTGGGCATGAGCTCAGCTTAGCATGGGGAGCACACAATAAGGGAGAGCTAGTGGGGGCAGCCCGGTGCTTGGTTGGCGGTGTTAGCACGATCTCTTCTTGGTGCGGCTGCTCCGGCCCCTTCAACCAGTCTCGTGAGAGGAGCTCAGGGTGTGGACTGGTCGGTGTCCTCCGGGCACGTAACGTACCGGATCTGCGGCGGGGGTAGAATCGAGCTGTGATCCCGCGGTGGTCGACGTTCGCGCTGCTCGGGGCGCTGGCGACGGGCGGGGCGCAAATCGAAGTGGCGGCGCTGCGCGAACAGGCGCGGGCGGCGGCGAGCCAGGATGCCGCGGCGGCGGTGGCGCAGGCGCGCTCGGCCGAGGCGCCGGCGCTGCTCGCCGAGGCGCTCCTCGTCGAAGGGCAGGCCCGACAGGAAAGCGGCGACCACGCCGGCGCCCGGGAACGGCTGGAAGAGGCGCGCGAGCTCCTGGATGGCTTGCCCGCCGCCGAGGCGCGCGGAAGGCGGCCGGTGGTGCTCGCGGCGCTCGGCGAAACCCTCACCCGTCTGGCCAAGGATGGGGAGGCCGCCGCGGTCCTGCGCGAGGCCGTCGCACAAGCCCGCGCGGCAGGCCTCGCGAGCGTGGAGAGGGCGGCGCTTTAGACCCTCGCCTGGGCGGAGCTTCGCCTCGGCCGCTACGACGATGCCGTCGAGCACGGCCTCGAGGACCTGCGCCAGGCCGAAGCAGCCGGCGATGCCGCGCTCGACGCCCGAGCCAACCTGCTCATGGGGTTCATTCGCCGCAACCTGCAGCAGTGGGACGAGGCGGTGCAGTTCTTTGCCCGCGCCCAGGCGCGGGCCCGCGCCAGCAACGACCTCGTCCTCGTGGTGCGCGCCCGCAACGAGCAGGGCAACGTGCTGCAGATGCGCGGGCGACCGCAGGAGGCGCTGCCGCTGCACCAGGCGGCCCTCGAGCTCGCCAGGCAGCTCGGCGACCCTGTGGTGCTCGGGAGTTGCGCCAACGATCTGGGGGCGAGCCTCTACAAGCTCGGCCGCTACGAGGAAGCCCTCGGCTACTTCCTGGAGGCGTACGAGGTGCACCGGCGGCTGGGCTCCGCCCGCGAGGTGGCGCTCGGCGCCGCCAACATCGCCTCCCTGCACCAGGCGAGGGGCCGGCTGGAAGAGGCCACGGCCTGGGCAGAGAAAGCGCTGCGCACGGTGCTCCCCACCCAGCGGCCACCGGACGAGGAAGCCGTGCGTAGGGCCCTGGCCGACATCCTGGCGGCGCGCGAGCGCTACGCCGAGGCGTACCGGGAGCTGGGCCGCGCGTACGAGCTGCGCCGGATCGTCGCCAGCAACGAGGGGGCCCGCCGGGTGGCCGACCTCACCGTCTTCTACGAGGCCGAGAAGCGGCAGGCGGAAATCGCCATTCTCACCCGCGACCGGGCTATCCAGGCCCTCGAGCTCGATCGCGAGAAAGGCCGGCGGCGACTCGTCCTCGGCGGCCTCGCCGGCAGCTGCGGCGTGCTGGTGCTGCTGGCCGTGGGCTACCGCGCCAAGGTCCGCGCCAACCGGATCATCACCCGCACCAACGCGGCACTGGCCGCCGCGCGCGACGAGCTGGATCGGCTGTCGCGCACCGACCCCTTGACGGGGCTGGCGAATCGCCGCCATGTGGAGGAGCAGCTCGCCCAGGAGGTGGCGCGCTTCGAGCGCAGCGGTTCTGGTTTTGCCGTGGTCATGGCCGACCTCGACGACTTCAAGCGGGTCAACGACGAGCACTGGCACCCGGCGGGCGATGCGGTGCTCGTCCACGTGGCAGAGGTGATCCGGACGACGCTGCGCAGCCTCGATACGGCCGGCCGCTGGGGCGGGGAGGAGATCATCCTGGTCCTGCCCATGACCGACCTCGAGGGGGCGTGTCACCTTGCCGAGAAGGTGCGCCAGCGGCTCGCTGCATCCCCCCTCGCCTTCCGGGATGCCACCCTCGCTGTGTCGGCGACCTTCGGCGTGGCGGCGTATGTTGGCGGCGACGTGGCCCGCACCCTGCGCCAGGCCGACGAGGCCCTGTACCGGGGCAAGCACGCGGGCAAGAACCGGGTCGAGGCCGCACCCCCGACCTCCACCGGCGCCGTGGGGGCCGTGCCCGTGCACGGCGACGGAGCAGCCTGAGGGACGAGGGTCGGGCAGCCGGCCATGGCCGCATCGGGCGACAATGGGGTGTGGTGCCGCGTCTGCGCTGCGCCCTGCCCCCCGCCCTCGGCGGCCGGGGCGAGTTGGTGGCGGTAGAGCCCCGCTGCGTCCTCTCCGCCCGCGGGCGGGAGGTGGTGCGGGAAGGGAGCGAGGCGAGTCCGCCCTCGCCGTCCCTCCTCGCCGCCCTGGCGGCGGAGCTTGCCGCCGCCGGGCCGGGGGCGTGGGCGGTGGGGTACTTCGCCTACGAGTACGGCGCCGTCCTCGAACCGCTGGTGGCCGTCCCGCCCGGGGTTCGGCCCCTCCCCGACGCCTGGTGGGCCGTGATGGAAGCGAGGGCAACCGTCTCGCCCGCACCGCCCGTCGGGCCGTACCGGCGGACCGGCCCACTGGCGGTGAGCCTCGACGAGGCGGCCTTCGAAGGTGGTGTCGCCGCGATCCGGCAGGCCATTGGCGCCGGCTCGGTATACCAGGTCAACCTCACCCGCCGCTGGGAGACCACCATCAACGGCGATCCCGCGGCGCTGTTTGCCGCCCTCGCGGGCGACACGCCGCCGCGCCTGGCGACGTACCTGGAAGACCGCGCCCAGGGGTGGGCGGTGCTTTGCCTGACCCCGGAGCTGCTGCTCGAACGCCGCGGCCAGTTCGTGTCCACCTGCCCCATCAAGGGCACCCGCCCCCGCCTCGGCGACGACGCACGAGCCCTCGAGGCCCTCGCCGCCAGCGGCAAGGACGCGGCGGAACTCGCCATGATCGTCGACCTCGAGCGCAACGACCTGAACCGCGTCTGCCGGCCCGGCTCGGTGCAGGTCCTGGCCGCCGCACGCCCCCTCACCACCCTCGACGTGGTCCACCACGAGGCGGTGGTGGCAGGCCAGCTCGAGGCCGGGGTGGGGTGGGCGGAAATGCTCGCTGCCGTGTTTCCCGGGGGCAGCGTCACCGGCGCGCCCAAGCTCGCCGCCTGCCGGCTCATTGCCGAGCTCGAAGGGGTGCCGCGCAGCGTCTACTGCGGTGCCGTCGGCGTGCTCCGCCACGACGGTGACGGCACCCTGGCCCTCGCCATCCGCACCGGCTACACCGTTGCCGGTCGCCTCTTCTTCCACGCCGGCTCCGGTATCACCTGGGAGTCGCGCGGGGACGAGGAAGCGGCGGAGAGCCGCGCCAAGGTGCGGCGGTGGTTCGAGGTGCTGGAGGTGTAGATGCGAGCTCCCGAGTGGATCCTTCTCGGCAACCGACTGGTCCGTGGCCGGGCGGTCGGCCTCGCCCCCTGGTGGCCGGCGGTGGTGTGGGGGTGCGGGCTCTTCGAGACGGTGGGGTGCGAGGGTGGTGCCCCGCTGCGCTTCGAGGCGCACCGGGCGCGCCTCGGCGAGGGGCTGGCCACTCTTGGCTGGCCGGCCGCCACGGTGCCGGACGGGCACGCAGTGAGGAGGCTCCTGGCCCGGGCGGGGATCGTCGGCGGCGGGGTGCTGCGGGTGGTGGCGGCGCGCACGCCGCGCGGGGTGCAGGTGGTGTCGTGGGCACGGAGGTTCCGGCCGCCGCGCCGCCTGCGCCGGACCGGCGCCCGGCTTCTGTCGGTGACGCTCCCCGCAGGGCCCCTCGCCGGGGTCAAGAGCACCTCGTACCTGGCGCACCGCTGGGCCCGCGAGCGGGCCATGGCGGCAGGGGCCGATGCAGCGCTGCTCGTGGAGCACGACGGTACCGTGCGCGAGGGCGATGCCGCCAACCTCTTCGCCGCGCACGGGGGGGTCGTGGTCACGCCTCCCGCACCGCGCCGCTGCCTGGCCGGGGTGATGCGCGGGTGGTGCCTCGAGACCCTCCGCGAGGCAGGCGTGCCGGTCGAGGAACGCGACCTCTCCCGTGCCGAAGTTGTCGAGGCCGAGGAGGTGTGGCTCACCTCCTCCTTGGGCGGCGTGGTGCCGGTGCGGGACGTGGACGGCCACCCCATCCCCGTGCCGAGGCATCTGGTCGGCGTGCTCGAGGGGGCCGGGGTGCCGGCACCCGGCTACCGGCGGGGCTCGGTCGAGGCGGGGTGAGGCGGCGGCCCGCTCCCAGCGGCGCGCTCCCTGCTGGCGGACGGCTCCCGAACGGTGAGGAGCAACGAGACCCAGCGCGGGGGCATGGGAACCCCGGGCACTTCCTCGTAGGCGCGGTTCGAGAGGTTGCTGGCCTCCAGGGCGACCTCCACCGTCTCGGCGAGGGGGCGAGCCAGGCGCAGATCGACGACGGCGTAGCCGCCCTGCCGCTGCGGGGTGCGGTAGCGCACGCCCGCGTCGAGCTGCACGGCGAGGGGCAGGCGAGCGCTCACGGCCACGGACGCTTCGAGCCGCGGGTGGGTGACGGCGTAACGGGAGCGCCCGGGATCCACCTGGAGGTCCGAGTCGAGGCGCGAGACCGAGACGCGCACTGTCTCCCAGGGGCCGACGTGGCGCACCACGGCCGCCGCCTCCACCCCGGTGGTGGTGACCGCCGCGTGATTGGTGGCCCGGTAGATACCGGCGTCGTCGCGCAGGTAATCGATGAGGTGGCGGGCCCGCCGGCGAAAAGCGGCCAGCTCGAGCTGCCACGGGCCCGGGGTCGCGCGCAGGATGAGCTCGTCGCTCCAGGCTCGCTCTGCCGCCAGCGCCGGGTCGCCCACCGTGTCCGGGGAGGTGTAGTAAAGATCGGTGAAGGAGGGCAGGCGGAAGGACTTGCCGCCGTGGTAGGCGAGGGTGACTCCCGCCCCCACCCGCCGGGCGAGGGTCACCGCCGGCGCCGCCTCCCACCCCAGGCCGGCCAGGCGGTCGGCCCGCCCCTGGAGGGCACAGCGCCAGGCGCCCCCGCGCCACCCCACCTCGGCGAAGAGGGCGCTGCGCGAGCGATCGTGGCTGCCCAGACGGGAGGAGACGATGAGGTCGCGCTGCACCTCCGCTCCTGCCGACCAGTCGACGACTCCACCGCCGCCGGCGAGGGTTGCCTGGAGCAACGCCCCGCGGGTGCGGTGGCGGTTGCGGTACCAGTCGGGACGCTGCCGATCGAGGACGAAGACGTCGCGGTGCTGGCGGGCGTTGCTCCTGAGGTCGAGCCACGCCGCCTTGAGCCGGCGCCGCGCCACAAGGGTCGTCACTGCCGTTGCCGTGCGCTCCTGCTCGTTGGGGAAGCGCCGGGAGTAGAAGGCCCAGGCGCCGAACTCCTTGCCCTCGGCGGCAGCGTCGAGGAAGAGGTCGAACCCGCCCACCGCCCCCCTCCAGCCGACGGCAGCGCGAGAAAGGGCGAACTCGGTATCGGGGCGGAAACCGCGCGAGGTGACACGGCTCGCCGCCACCCACCCCCCGCCGCCGAGCGGCGCCGCAGCACTGCCCTTGCGGAGGGCGTACTCGCCGAGGCGGAGGTGACCCTTCGCCGCCGCAGGGGCGCCCACGGTGATGTCGATGACGCCGCCAAAGGCGTCGGGGCCGTGCACGGCGGAACCCGGCCCGAGGAGCACCGTCACCCGTTCCACGGCCTCCAGGGGGTACGGGAGATCCAGGTGGAAGTGGCCGGTCTGCGGGTCGTTGACCCGCACACCGTTGACCAACACCGCCACCTGCTCGAAGGTGGCGCCGCGCAGGCCCGCGTCCGCCTGCACCCCCCACGCGCCGCGGCGGGCCACCCCGGCGCCGCTGATCCAGGCCACCAGGTCGGCCACGGAGCGCACGGGCAGGCGGGCGATGTCCTCCCGGGTGAGGACCACGACCCGCCGCTCGACCTCGCCGTCGAGGCGGGTGGCGACCACCTCGATCCCCTCCCGGTAGCGGGGCACGGGGGGCTCGGCGGCGTACGACGTTGCCACGAGCACCCCGGCCACGAGCCCGCGCACCACGGCCATGCGCATCGACGCGGAGATGATACCCACCCTCCGAACGGCGCGGCAACCGTCGCCCGGTGTCCTCGACCTACTCCTTGTGCCATACCGGCAGACGCCCCGGCGTGTAGGGTGCCTCGGCCATTTCCATGGCCTCCTCGATCTGCCTGAGGTCCGTTTCCACGAGAACCCGCAAGCGCGGCAGGAGCTCGGCGAACTCCGTCGCCGCCACCTGGTAGCTCTCGCGCTGGGTCCGGGTGGGCGCCGCCGTGGCGTTGTAGCTGGCGTAGACGATCCGTTCGATCCGCTCGACGACGGAGGGCGGCGTGGGCTCGTTGCGCCTGGCGAGCTCCCGGTCGCCGGACAGAGCGATCTCCAGCGCCACGAGGCGCGTCTTGAGCTGGCGCAGACGATCGCCGAGGGCGGGATCGGCCTTGGGGGTATCGGCGAGGGCCACCTTCATGAGCTCCACCCGCTTGTGGACGTCCTTGACCACCTCGGCGGCTGCCAGGACGGCCCGCTGCAGGCGCGCCACCTGCTCCTGGAAGGCGAGCTGCCCGGCCTTGTCCTTGTGCTCGAGGGTGGCGAGGCCGAGGGGCGTGACCTGGAAGCTCTGGACCTCGCCCAAGGGGGCTTCGACGCCCCCGACGCGCTTGGCAAGCTGCACCTGGTAGGTGCCGGGCACGGCCAGGGGTCCGCGGTCGGGGGCATCCCACGGGTCGCGCTCCACCGCGTCGGAGGGGAGCCTTGCCGGGGTGGCGGCGGGGAAACGCAGGTCCCAGGCCACCCGGTGGAAGCCCTTGGAGATGTCGCCCGCGAGCCGGCGCACCACGTTGCCGGCGCTGTCGCGAACGGTGAGGACGATGGCGGGCGGCTCCTCGAGCGCCTCGGCGCGCAACTCGTCGTTGGAGGGGTAGCGCACGGGCAGGCCCTTCTTTTCGGCCTCTCGCTCCGCCTCGTGCCGAAGCTCCTTCTTCGTCTTCAGGCCATCCTTGAGGTAGTAGGTGAACACGGCGCCAAAGGGCGGGTTCTCGGCGGTGAAGAAGGAGTCGCCGAGGCTCGCCTTGCCCTCGCCGCCCAGGGGCGAGGAGGGGATGAAGGCGTACGCCTCCTTGACGGGGAAGAGCACCGCTTCCTGTTCGAGGGTGGCGCGGCTGAGGCCACGCAGGGGGGTGTAGTCGTCGAGCACGTAGAAACCGCGCCCGAAGGTGGCGAGGACGAGGTCGTTCTCCCGTCGCTGGATGGCCAGGTCGCGCACGGCAATGGTGGGCATGTTGCCGGCGAGCTTGATCCACCGCGCGCCGCCGTCGACGGTGAAGTAGGCGCCGAACTCCCCACCGGCAAAGAGCAGCTTGGGATCCACGTGGTCCTCCGCAAGGGCGTAGATGACCTCGCCCTTGGGCAGGTCGGAGGCGATGGAGGTCCAGCTCCGCCCCCGGTCGGGCGAGCGGAGCAGGTAGGGGGTGAAGTCGGCGTTCTTGTGGTTGTCGAAGGCGGCGTAGACGACGTTGGCGTCGTGGCTGCTCGCCACCAGGCGAGAAACGTAGGTGCGCACCGGCACGCCGGGGAAGGTCTCGAAGCGCCGCCAGTTGCCGCCGCCGTCCTCGCTCACCTGCACCAGCCCGTCGTCGGTACCCACGTAGAGCAGCCCCTCGACGAGGGGCGATTCCGCCAGCGCCACGATGTTGCCGTAGAAGGAGGTGGAGGCGTTCTTGGCCACCGCGTCGGGGGGCCACACCTTCCCCATGACCGGGAGCTGGTTGCGGTCGAGCTGGCGCGTGAGGTCGGGGGAAACGGCGCGCCAGGAGTCGCCGCGGTCGTCGGAGCGGAACAGCTTGTTGGCGGCAAAGTACAGGCGGGTCGGGGAGTGGGGCGAGATGATGAGGGGGGCGTCCCAATTCCAGCGCAGCGGTGGCTCCCCCTGCCCTTCCACGGGGCGGATGTCCACCTCCTCGCCGGAGCGACGGTCGTAGCGCACCAGGCCGCCGTACTGGGACTCGGAGTAGACGATGTCGGGGTTGCCCGGCTCGCTGGCCGCCCAGAAGCCGTCGCCGCCGGTGGTGATGAACCAGTTGTAGTTGGTGATGCCGTGGGTGGTGGTGGTGCGGCTCGGCCCGCCCTGGGTGTTGTTGTCCTGGGTGCCGCCGTAGATGTTGTAGAACGGCCTCGCATCGTCCACCGACACGCGGTAGAACTGGGTGACCGGCAGGTTGGCCTTGAAGTTCCAGGTGGCGCCCCGATCGAAGGTCTCGTAGATCCCCCCGTCGCAGCCCACCAGCATGTGTTCGGTGTGCACGGGATCGATCCACATGGCGTGGTTGTCCACGTGCTTGGTCTTCTCCCCCACCCGCCGGAACGTCTTGCCGCCGTCTTCCGATACCTTGAGCCAGGTATCCATGAGGTAGACGCGGTCGGGGTTCTTTGGATCGCAGACCAGCTCGTTGTAGTACTGGGGCGAGGAGGTCATGGTGTCCGAGCGCTTCTCCCAGCTCTCGCCCCGGTCGGTGGAGCGGAACACGCCCCCCTTGCCCTCGGCTGCCTCGACGATGGCGTACACCACGTCGGGGTTGGCGGGGGAGATGGCGAGGCCGATGCGCCCCTTGTCCACCTCGGGCAGTCCCTTGTCCACCTTGCGCCAGGTGGCGCCGCCATCGGTGGACTTGTAGATGGTCGACTCGGGTCCGCCGTTGATGAGGGTCCACACGTGCCGACGGCGCTGGTAGGAGGTGGCGAGCAACACCTCGGAGTCGCGGGGATCCATCCACACCTCGTTGACGCCGGTGTCGTCGCTGATCTCGAGGACCTTCTTCCAGGTCTGCCCCCCGTCGGTGGTCTTGTAGAGCCCGCGATCGCCGCCGGGACCCCAGAGGGGGCCCTGGGCGGCCACGTAGACGGTCCGCGAATCGCGGGGGTCGACGACGATGCGGCCGATGTGCTCGGACTTGCCGAGCCCCACGTTGGTCCAGCTCTTGCCGCCGTCACGGGACACGTAGACCCCGTCCCCCCATCCCACCGAGCGCTGGGAGTTGTTCTCCCCCGTGCCCACCCAGACGGTGTAGGGGTTTCCGGGGTCCAGGGTGACGCAACCGATGGAGTAGGACCCCTCCGTGTCGAACACCGGCTCGAAGGTGGTGCCGCCGTTTTCCGTCTTCCACACGCCCCCCGAGGCGACGGCCACGAAGTAGCGGTGGGGCCGCTGGGGATCGACGGCAAAGTCGCCGATCCTCCCCGACATCAACGCCGGCCCGAGGGCACGCAGCTTCAGCCCGGCAAAGGTCTGCGCCGACAGGAGTTCTGGGGTCTTCTCCGGGGCCGCACCGGCCTTGCCCCCTCGCCCCGGACCGGCAATCACCACAGCGGCGACCAGCGTGGCCGCGATCATCGAAGCTGCGAGCGTCCTGCCCATTGCCACCTCCTCCTCGGCTTCCAGCCGCCGCCTACTCTACCTCGTTTCCGCCGGCAGCGACCCCCATCGCCGCGGCCGCACTCTTCGGGGTGACCGTCGCCGTGCTACCGTGCCGGCGCCGCCTGGGGCCAGGCGGCCCCGAGGGCAGGAGGAACCCATGAACGCGCGAGGGATGACCGAGACACCGCCTCCCGGGCGGCGCATCTACGCCAACCGGACCCTCAACCTGCGGTCCATTGCCGTGATCGGGTACGACATGGACTACACCCTGGTGCACTACCGGGTGGCGCCGTGGGAGGAGCAGGCCTACGGGCGCCTCAAGGCCAAGCTCGCCGAGCATGGCCTGCCCGTGGAGGGGCTTGCCTTCGATCCGGACCTCGTGGCGCGGGGGCTCGTGGTCGACCGCGAGCTCGGCAACCTCATCAAGGCCAACCGCTTCGGCTACGTGGTCAAGGCCTGCCACGGCTCCCGCCTTCTCGACTTCGAGACGCTGCGGGCCACCTACGGGCGCATGCTGGTGGACCTCTCGGAGGCGCGCTTCTCCTTCCTCAACACGCTGTTTTCCCTTTCCGAAGCGTGCCTCTTCGCCCAGCTCGTCGACCGCCTGGACGAGCGCGGCACGGCCTCGCCCCTGGGGTACGCCGACCTCCACCGGCTGGTGCGCCACGGGATGGACGAGGCGCACCTCGAAGGGGAGCTCAAGGCGATTATCACCAACGACCCGGAGGCGTACGTGGAGCGCGACCCGGACACGGCCCTCGCCCTCCTCGACCAGAAACACGCGGGCCGCAGGCTCCTCCTCATCACCAACTCCGACTGGGCCTACACCGCCACCATGATGGCCTACACCATCGATCCGTTCCTGCCGTCCGGCACCACCTGGCGGGACCTTTTCGAAGTGGTGCTGGTATCGGCCCGCAAGCCGGACTTCTTCCTCCACCCCATGCCGTTGTTCGAGGTGGTGAGCGACGACGGCCTGCTGCGGCCCTGCCCCGGCGGCCTGCGCAAGCCGGGGATCTACGTCGGCGGCGACGCCCGCGACGTGCAGCGCTACCTGGGGGTGAGCGGAGAGGCGATCCTGTACGTGGGCGATCATCTGTTCACCGATGTTCACGTATCGAAAAACGTCATGCGCTGGCGCACCGCTCTGGTCCTCCGGGAACTCGAGGAGGAGCTCGCCGCCCTCGACGCGTTCGCCCCTGCGCAGGCGGAACTGGCCGCCCTCATGGAGGAGAAGACCCGCTGCGAATTCGCCGCTGCCCAGCTTCGCCTCGCCATCCAGCGGCGGGAGCAGAGCTACGGCCCGCAGGGGCAGGAATCCCTGTCCCAGCTCCGCGAGACGTTGACGGCATTACGAGAACGCCTCCTCGCCCTCGACGCCAAGGTCGTCCCCCTGGCCAAGGCGGCCGGGGAGCTCGCCAACCGCCGGTGGGGCCTGCTCATGCGCGCCGGCAACGACAAGTCGCTCCTCGCCCGGCAGGTGGAGCGCTACGCCGACCTCTACACCTCGCGCGTCTCCAACTTCCTCTTCTCGACCCCCTTCGCCTACCTGCGCGCGCCGCGGGGCTCCCTCCCCCACGACGACCGGCCTCTCGCCGAGTAGCCGGGTGGCGTGGTCCGACCAGGGAGGGGCGAGGCTCCCTCGCCCTGGATCTTCCGGCCGTCGGGCCGCGCAACGCCGGTCTCGAATGCTACGTGGTCGTTGGGCTGATGCGTTCCTCGAAATCCTCCTACGCGACGGGATTGTGACCTGCCCGTTCCTCGCAATCCTCGTATGCGACGGCATCGCAACCTGCCAGTTCCTCGAACACCTCGTATTCGACGGGATCGTGGACTGCCAGTCCCTGGAGATCCTCGTACGCGACGGGATCCTTCGGCCGCCTGCGGCGCGCAGCGTCGAAGGGTCTCGACGCGCGTGCAGCTCGCCCCCCGCGCATGGCGGCCCTCAGTCGCGGTGCGGGAGCGTGCGGCGCGGCGGCGCGGCCAACCGCTCGAAGGCGAGGGGCACCCGAACGAGATCACGGTCGAGGCCGGCGTTGGCGCGCACGTAGTAGAGGTGCGGGGTCCGGCCGCTGACCTCGAAGTTGGGGGTGGCAGCGGCGTGGTCGATGATGGAGGGGTAGATGATGGAACCGTTCGGGTTGCCGTCGGTGGTGCACGGCGGGTAGGGCAGCGTGCCGGGCAGGAGCAGCTGGGGTGAGGACCAGTGGATGAGGTCCTCGGACAGGGAGAAGAAGGTCCCACACACCACCGCCCCGTCCCGCACCGTCACCCCAGACCCCACCAGCAGGTAGGCCTCGAGGTACGAGTTGTAGGTCAGGCTGCCGTGGAGATCGCCGATGGTCTCCGGGCTCACGAAGGTGCAGGGCGCGAGTCCTGTTGGGGCCGGGGTGCCGTCCTCCGTGTAGGGGGGGCGCATGGTGAGGGCAAAGCCCGTGCCGTCCCACGCCTGCCACGACGCGGGGTCGGCAAGATCGTCCGTGCGCATGAGGCAGGTGCCGCGCACCGCCTGGTTGACCGGGTCGGGAATGGCAAAGAAAAGAGCGTAGTAGAAGCCGTCCTTGTGGCGCACGATGTTGCTGGGCGAAAAGTAGCCGTACGGTCCCGGCGTGCGCCCCCGCGGGCCTGCCGTCGGGTTCCAGGGGGTAGGGACGGCGGCGACCACATGGTGGGGGAAGGACGGTTGCAGGAAGGAGCGCCCGCCGTCGGTGGACACGGCGTAGGTGATGGCGTTGTACCAGCAGGGGTTGGAAGGGTCGCTGACGCCGGGGCGGCAACCCGCAGCGATGGGGTCGTGGTACTCGTTGTGGATCAGGGCGTGGACCCTCTCCCCCTCCCGGTAGACGGAAACGATCCACTCCTGGTTGTCGAAGGTGAATGGGTAGGGGGAATCGCCGGACCGCAGCACCGGCGTGCACACCCGCGCCAAGGCATCGAAGCTCGGCCCGGCGAGCCAGTAGTTGTCGGGCGCGTTGCCGGAGACCAGCCAGAGAAGGTCGTCGACGGGGCTGCGAAAGGCCCGTGCCTGCACGTCGGGGAGGTCGAGACCGGCCGCCTCCCGACAGCCGACGCGAGAGGTGTCCATGACCAGCTCCTCTTCACCCACCGTCACCCGGACCGCCGCTGGGGGCCCGGCGGGGAGATCGGCCACCATGGACAGCACGAGACAGACCAGCACCGTGCCCACGGACCCCGGCCTGCGCCCCGCGACGTCGCCATGCCCTTCGAACAGCTGTCCTGCGCCGCTCATCTCCCGGGCCGTGCGGGGGACGAGGCACGCTCCCAGAATGGGTAGAAGCAGAACCACTGCTCGGGGTAGCTCCGCACGTAGCGTTCGAGGACGCGCACCCAACGCTGCAGCGCGACCTGCACGCGCCCGTCGACCTCCCCCTCACCGGCGCATTCGATGGGCTCCTCGAACACCACGTGGAAGCGGCGGTCCGCATCCACCAGGAAGAACACGGGAATGACCACCGCCTGGCCGTGGACGGCCAGGAAGAAGGGGCCAGGGGGGAAGGTGGCGGGAGCACCGAAGAACTCCACGGGCCAGCCCTGGTCGTTGAAGTCGCGATCGCCGTGGGCGGCCAAGAGTCCCCCGTCGCGCAGCACCCGCAACGCCGGCACGGCGGAGAGGGGCGAAGCATCCACGGGGATCCCGAACACGTTCCCCTTGAGTCGCATCCTGGTCCGGAACTCCTCGGCGGTGGCAAAGCGGTCCCGAAAGTAGAGCACGTGGACCGGCTCGAAGTGCTTGCCCATGGCCACGGCCCCCACCTCGGGGTTGCCCATGTGGGCGGTGAGCAGCAAGGTGCCCCGGCCGTCGCGCCGTGCCCTTTCGTAGTGCTCCCACCCCTCGACCCGTGCCACATTGGCCTGGAGCTGCTCGTCGGAACGCTGCGACCAGCGGAAGAAGTCGATCCAGTGGTAGGCGTGCTCGAACATCATCCGCCAGGCGAGGCGGCGCACCTCGCGGTCGCGGGGGGAACGCCCGAGGATCCGCGCGTAGTTGCTCCGGACCGCCCGCGGGTACTTGGGCCGCAACAGGGCAAAGGGAACGATCACCAGCCAGCGCGCCATCCAGTACATGAGGGACAGCGGCCACCAGCCCGCCGCCCACACCAGGGCCGGGATCCAGAAGCCGAAGTAGAGCCGGTAGAAAGCCTGAACGGCGCGGGGCGAGCCCGCCATCTTGAACTGCACGTGACAATGTTACCAGGGAACCGGCCCGCCTGCCGGGTGGAGGAGGAACACGAGGAGGGTGCCCTCCGCCACGGCAAGTTCGATCCTGTCCCCCAGCGCCACGTTGGACACGCCCGTCCGGCTCCGCACGTCGAGGGCGTCGCCGGCCAAAGCCCAGCGCAGCCCCTCCGTCGTCACCCCCTCGCACCGCCCCAGCGGTACCAGGGAGACGGTCTGGCCAGGGCGAGTGGCGAAGGTGGCCCGGCCCTGGACCGCCACGATGCGAGCCGTCTCGTCCACCAGCTCCACCGCGAGCCGACCGAACAACCGCGCGACAAGCGCCAGGTTCTCCAGGGCGTGGTCGAGCCTGCCGCCGGTAGCCGCCAGCACCGTCACCCGCCGGGCGCCGAGCTCCTCCAGGGCGTAGCGGAGGGTCTTGTCGAGGTCCGTGGTCTCCTGATCCGGCCGCGGCACCATGCGCGCCTCGCCCACCCAGCGCCGCACCCCCGGCAGGATGGAGTCGAGATCGCCCACCACCGCCTGCGGGCGCACGCCGAGGCGCGCCAGATGGTTGGCGCCGCCATCGGCAGCGAGCACCTGCTCGGCCCGTCGCACGAGCTCGGCGAAGAAGGGCGTCCACCGCCACGGCGCGTTGGCCACGACCACCGTCTGCACACCGTCATGCTACACCGGGCGACCTTCCAGGAAACGCAGCGCAGGCGGTGCACGAGGTGGGTCGCCTCCGGCCACGTGGGCCAAGGGCAAAGCCCAGACGGGTCGCGGTGCGCTCGACAACCGCCAGGGCGAGGGCGGTGCCGCGCCCCACACGCACGATCGGGTTTGCGGGCACCACTGTCGCGACGGGCTTCACGACCCGGCGCCCGCAGCCCCGCCGCCCGCGCATCGCCGGCCTCGAGCGCGACGGGCTCGCGGCCTGCGCGTTGCTCGAAATCATCGTACGCGACGGGATCGCGGACTGCGCGTTCTGCAAAACATTCGTAGGCCACGTGATCGCAGACTGCGCGTTCTGCAAAAGCTTCGTCCGCGACGGGATCCTTCGGCCGCCTGCGGCGGCCTCAGGATGACAGGGCTGGCGTCCTGTCACCCTGAGACGCGCAGCGCCGAAGGTCTCGTCGCGCGGGCAGCACGCCCCCGTGCATCGCGGCCCTCAGTCGCGGCGCGGGAGCGTGCGGCGCAGTGGCCAGTGCCGCACGCCTACCAGGCCTTCTGTGCCTGGCAGCCCGCCTTGCTCTCGTTCGCGTACCCCGTTCCGCGCAGTCCGTTGTCCTTCCCAATTCGTCCCTTGACAGGGCGCGGGTCGCGTGCTTCGATCCTCGCCGAGGAGGCCGTGGCGGACTCGAACCCCGAAGCACGTATCAGCAGGATTATCCTGTACCCCGTCAAGGCGCTCGACGGCGTCGACGTTGCGGCAGGGGTCCTCCTCCCTAGCGGCTCTTTGGAACACGACCGCGAGTTCGTCCTTCTGGATCCCGAGGGAAGACCCGTCAACGGCAAGCGCTACGCCTGCGTCCACCGTTTGCGCGCCGCTTTCGACCCGGGGGTCACCCGCGTGACGCTGCGGGCCGAGGGGGCAGGCGAGGCGGAATTTGCCCTTCGGGGCCAGGAGCCCGAGCTCGAAGCCTGGCTTTCCCGCTTTTTTGGTTTCCCGGTTCGCTGGCTCCGCGTTGAAGGGGGCAGTCCCGACGACACGAAAGCGCACGGCCCCACGGTGGTCTCCCTGGCCACGCTCCGGGAGGTGGCGTCTTGGTTCGAGGGGTTGGACGAGAACCAGGTGGTGCGGCGCTTTCGCGCCAATCTCTTGCTGGATGGGTGTCCTCCCTTTTGGGAGGATCGTCTCGTCGGTCCCGAGGGAACGGCCGTACGCTTTGCCGCGGGCGAAGCCCAGCTCCTGGGGGTGAACCCGTGCAGGCGGTGCGTTGTGCCTACTCGCGACCCTTTTACGGGCGAGCCCACTGCGTCCTTTCCGAAGGTCTTCGCCGAGCGGCGACGCGCCGCCCTCCCGCCGTGGGCGGAGAGTTCCCGTTTCGATACCACCTACCGGCTTGCCGTCAACACCGCGGTGGACAGCGCCCAGGCGGGACGGGCAATTCGCCGTGGCGACGGCGTGCGCGTCACCGGTCGTGAGCCCTTTCCGCTCCCAGGCTCCGTTGATCCGGAGCTTGTGCTCTGACCGTCCGGGCGAGACCTCCCTGGAAGGCCTTCACTTGGACGACGCTGCTCGCGTTACCTTTTCCGAGGGCCCATTCCAAGAAGCCCAACGCAGGCGGTGCGCGAGGTGGGTTCCCTCAGTAGGCGTGGCGGTGGCGCCAGAAGCGCAGCAGGGTGAGCCAGAGGATCTTCAGGTCGAAGCCCAGCGACCAGTTGTCGATGTAGTACAGGTCGTGGGCAATGCGCTTGCGGATCGAGCTCTGGCCCCGCAGGTCGTTGACCTGCGCCCAGCCGGTGATGCCGGCGCGGACGCGGTGGCGGGACATGTACTCCGGGTACCGTTCGCGGAAGCGGGCCACGAACTCGGGCCGCTCCGGCCGCGGCCCGACCAGCGACATCTCGCCCTTGAGGACGTTGATGAGCTGCGGCAGCTCGTCCAAGGAATAGCGGCGCAAGAAAGCCCCGACACGAGTGACCCGGGCGTCCCGACGAGCGGCGAAACGCGGGCCCCTCCCCTCCTCGGCGTTCGGCACCATGGTCCGGAACTTGAGAATAAGAAAAGATTTGCCGTCGAGGCCCATGCGCAACTGGCGGTACAGGACCGGACCGCGGTCCTCGAGGTAGACCACGAGGGAGATGACGAGAAGCAGGGGCCACAGCATCGCCAGTGCGAGGGCCGAAACCACGAGGTCGAACGCGCGTTTGACGAGGCTGTACCAGCCGGCCAGGGGGATCTGGGTGAGGTTGATGACGGGGATGCCGTCCAGGTCCTCCACCCCGGCGCGGAGGGCAAAGTACTGGAGGAGATCCGGCACCACACGCACCTCAAGCAGGAGGGGCTCGGCCCGCTTGAGGAGGCGCACCGTCTTGTGCTGTACGCCGAGGGGCAGGGCAACCCAGAGGGTGTCTACCCGGTACTCGCGGGCGACACGCTCGAGATCCTCCAGGGTCCCGAGGACCGGCGCACCGGAAAAACGAGCCCCCGCCTTGCCGGGATCGTCGTCCAGGAAACCCACGAGGTCGAGGCCCAGCTCCTGGTGCGACTCCAGTTTGCTCGCCACCATACGGCCCAGCTCGCCAGCGCCGGCGATGAGGGCCCGCTGCCGGCGCTTGGAGGAGGCCCAGATACGCGACATGATGGCCCAGAAGGCGAGCCGTCCAAGGCACAGGAACACCACGTCGAGGACGGCGAAGATCCCGAGGGTGAGCCGCGAGAAGGTGAACTCCCGGTAGAAGCCGAGGCCGGCGGCCAGCACCACCATGGCAATGGCCACGGCGACGGCGACGGCCACGCACTCCTCCACCCGCGAGCGCAGCGGGCGACCGCTCAGAAGACCCCGAAAGTAGAAGACCAGCGGCCAGATGAGGGCGATGATGGGAAACAGGGCCAGGTACGGCCCGAAGGGGGGCACCCCCTTGGTGACGGGGAGGATCTCGATGGTGAAACGGAGGTAGAAGGCGGCCGCCAGGGCCAGATAGGTGGCCACCAGGTCCACGCCGACCAAAAGCGTCCGGTTGATCTTGAGCTTTTCGCCGATCATGGACGCCTGCCCCCGGGCAGCACCCGCTCCAGGAGATAGCCGAAGCGTCGCCGGAAACGCGGCCGGGAAAATCCCTCGGCCCTGGCCCGCAGGGTCCGGTGATCCCAGTGGCGAGAGAGCACGCGCTGACACGCCTCGACCAGGGCCTCGACGGTGCCGTCGGGCGCCAGGGCGCCGTGCTGCCCGTCCACCACCACGTCGGCGGTGCCGCTGCCGAGCAAGCCCACCACTGGCGTCCCGCAGGCCAGGGCCTCCACCGTCACGATGCCGAAGTCCTCCACGTTGGGCACCAGCACCAGCGCGGCGCTGCGGTACTCGTCGCGCAACCGCTCCCTGCTCACCCAGCCGAGGAACTCCGCCCCCGCCGGGGCGTGCCGGGCGAGGGAGCGGCGCAGCGGGCCCTCGCCCACGATCCGTACCCGCCGCCCGAGTCGTGCTGCCACCGCCATCCCCACGTCCACCCTCTTGTACGGAACCAGGGCGGCAACCATCAGGAGGTGCGCTCCCCGCGTGCCAGCGGGGGTGAAGAACTCGGTGTCCACCGGCGGTGGGATGACCTCGGCCTCGCGCCGCCAGTAGCGCTGGATTCGCCGCGCCACGAGCTGCGAATTGGCCACGAAGTGGTCAACCCGGGCAGCCGAGACCACGTCCCAGGTGCGCAGCCACTCCAGTTCGGCGCGCACCACCGGCCGCAAGGGGGGAACGACCGTTCGCAGGTACTCGTCCCGCTGGTCCCAGAGGTAGCGCATGGGGGTGTGGCAGTAGCAGACGTGGACGGCGCCGGGGGGCGGGATCACCCCCTTGGCGACGCAGTGGCTCGACGAGATGACCAGGTCGAAGCCCGTCAAGGAAAAGGACGCCACGGCGCCCGGCATGAGCGGCAAGAGCGGCCGGTACACGCGGCCGCCCAGCGACAGCCGCTGCAGGGCCGAGACGTGGATGGGATGGCTGGTGATGGCCGCGGATACGCTTCCCGGTCGGTGCACCAGGGTGAAGATGGGCGCCTCCGGAAAGAAGGCGCCGATCTCGGCCAGCACGGCTTCCCCCCCCCGCATGCCCGTGAGCCAGTCGTGGACCAGGGCCACCCGCATCAGACCTCCTGCTGGACGGCACGGTAGACCGACAGCGTTGCCTCGGCAGCACGCCGCCACTCGTAGCGGGCCGCCACCGCCCGACCGCGCGCGGCCAGCTTCTCGCGCAGCTCCTGCCGATCGAGCAGGCGTCGCACCGTCGCGGCAATGGCCTCCACGTCGCGGGGGTTCACGCGCAACATGGCGTCTTCGGCGATCTCCCGCACTGCCGGCACGTCGCCCGCCACCACCGGCACACCACACCCCATGGCCTCCAGCACCGGCAGACCGAACCCTTCGTACAGGGTAGGGTAGACAAATACCGTGGCCCCGCGGTAGAGGGCCGCGAGCTCGCCCCGTTCCAGGTGGCCGAGGCAGCGGACCTGGCCCCCCAGCCCCATGGCGCGCGCCCGGGCGGCCAGCGGCCCGGCCTCGGTGAAACCACCGGCCAGGATCAAGGGGGGCAGGCCGCCCTGGCGCTGATTGGCGAGGAGCTGGTAGGCCTTGAGGACGCTGCCGGTGTTCTTGTGGGGCTTGTCGTTGCCCACGTGGAGGAGGTAGGGCGGCTCCACGCCCAGCCGTCGCCGCACCGCCCCATCCGCAGCGGGGTCGCAAGGAGCCAAGAAGTCGCGGTGGATGCCGTTGGGGATGACCCGCAGCGTGTCGCCGCCGGCCCCGAAAAGTCGGCGCAGGTCGGAGGCGGTGTTGGCCGAGACGGCGATGATGCGGCGGGCGCGCCGGATTGCGGCGCGGATCAGGAAGCGGGCGTAGGCGAAGCCCAGCGGGTGGGGGAGAAACTCGGGAAACATGACGTGAATGATGTCGTGCACCGTCACCACCAGGGGCACGGGCGAGAGCAAAGGAATCACGTAATGCGGCTCGTGCAGGAGGCCGACACCGGCTCGCCTGGCGGCGAGGGGTACCTCGACCTGCTCGCGAACCGTGTAGCCTTCGGCCTCCACCTCGACGATCCGCCACCGTTCCGGCAGCTCGGGCAGGAGATGGCGGGTCTCGGGCTTGGTGAGGAGAACGACCTCCTCCCCGGCGCACAAGGTGACGAACTCCCCGAGCAGACCCTGGAGGTACGAGCCAATGCCAAAGTCGGCCAGCTTGCGCGCGTCAATCCCCAGGCGGCGCATCCGCCGGCATTCTAAGGCCATCGAGCAGCGCCCGCCAGGAAGCTGCCGCGCTGGCCCAGCTGAACGCACGGGCCCGGGCCAGGGCTCGCTCGCGACGCGCGGCGCGGTCCGGCGCCCCCAGCAGGCGGGCGAGGGCTTCCGCAAGGGCCGCCGCGTTCCCCCGCGGGACGTGGACCGCGGCCCCTGCGGAGACCTCCACGAGGGCCTCCTCGTCGCTCGCCAGACATACTGCCCCGCACGCCATGGCTTCGGCCAGCGGCAGGCCGAACCCCTCCTCCTCCGCCGCCACCACCACCACCTCGGCGTGGCGGAGCAGCTCCCGGGCATCCTCGCGGGAGACGTAGCCGGTGACGTGCACTCGCTGCGGCGCCGGGTGGCGGGCCAGGGCACTCGCGAGGAGCCGCCGCCCCCAGCCCAGGGCCCCGGCCAGCACCAGCTCCGGTGCGTCGGGCACAGCCGCAAGCAGGCGGGCGTGGGCGTCCACCAGCGTGGCCACCCCCTTGCGCGGCTCGACGGTCCCGAGCTGCACGATGAACGGGCGCCCCGCGGCAAAACGATCGCGGATCGGCTGCGCCTCGGCGCCGGCCGCCGGCGGTTCGAAGAAGGGGTCGATGCCGGGGGGGATAACCTGGGCAGCGGCGGCCTGGCGGGGCAGCAGGCGCGCCAGCCGCCTGCGGGTGGCTTCCGAGTCGCAGACGACGGCCCGTGCCGCCGCTATCGACTCCTCGAAGTAGGCGTTGAAGCAGAAACGGTTGGCCAGCGTATGGTGGTGCGGACGGGTGCGCGGTGTGAGATCGTGGACCACGTCCACCGCCGGCACCAAAAGACGCCGCGGCAGGATCCCCAGGGTGCCGATGTACACGTCGGCGCGCCCGGCGAGGGAAGGCCCGGCCACCGTCATGAGCCAGAGGGTGCCCGGCATCGGCATGGCCGGCGCGACGATCTCGACCTGGCCGCTCCAAGCTTCCTCGGGCAGCCGGGCGGGGCGAGGCAGACAGAGGAGGAGGGTGTGGGACTCGGCCGCCAGGCAACGGAGCAGTCCCGCAAGCCACACCCCGACGCCCGTGCGCAGACCCAGAAGCGGCCTGGCGTCACACGCGATACGCATCGGCAAAGGGCTCCCGAAGACCCGTGGCGCGACGGAACACCGCCGAGGTGGCGCGAGCAGTCTCCTCCCACCGGAAACGCGCGGCTCTCGCCTTGCCCGCCTCGCCGAGCTGCCGGCGAAGCCCCGCGTCGCTCGCGAGCCGCAGGATCGCTGCGGCAAGCTCGCCTGGCTCGGCCGGGTCGACGTAGAGCACCGCGTCACCCCCCACCTCGGGCAGGGATGAGACGTTGGAGGTGATGACCGGCACGCCCACCGCCATGGCTTCCACCACCGGCAATCCGAACCCTTCCAGGAGCGACGGGAAGACCACCGCTTCGGCGCCCCGCAGTACGGCGTTGAGCTCGTCCCGTTCCAGGTAGTCGAGGTGGGTGATGCGGTGGCGCACCGGCGACGACGCCAGGGCGGCACGGGCCGCCTCCGTCCTCCATCCCCAGCGACCCACCAGCACCAGGTGGCCGGGGTAGCCGCCCGCCACCGCCGCGGCAAAGCCCTCCAAGAGTCCGACGATGTTCTTGCGCGGTTCGAGGGTCGAGACGAAGAGCAGGTAGCGGGGCGGCAGCGGGAGCCGGGCAGGGCGGGGCGCCGCCAGAAACGATGGGTCCACCCCCTCGTGAACGACGTGCACCCGCCGGGGCGAGACTCCGAGGAGGGTGACGAGATCGTCGGCCGTGGCCTGGGAGACGGCAATGAGCGCGTCGGCCGAGACGACGGCGCGCGGCAGATGCCGATGGAGGTTGTCCAGGGTCTCCCGCTGGACCGTCTCGGGGAAGCGCAGGAAGGCGAGATCGTGCACCGTGGCCACGTGCCGCGCCGCCGCCGCGCCGTGCCGCCGCGGGACAAAGAAGTTGGGAGCAAAGAACAGGTCGTTGCCGTCGAGGAACAGGAGCAGAGGCTCCACCACCGCCCGCAACGCGCCGATGGTGGGTCGGATCGGCAGCACGAACCCGTCGGGGATGTGGTGGAAGCGAAAGCGGCACCGGGGACCCAGCGGCAAGGGCGGGGGCGGCGCCTCGTCGGGCGCCGCGAAGGTGTGGGCGTAAAAGTTCAGGTGCAGCGCACCGTCCACGGCCGGGAGGTTGGCGAGGAGGTTCCACTCGTACCACCCCACGCCCGTCATCCGTTCGAAGAAGGGGAAGATATCGACACCGACGGTGAGAACCTCCTCCCCCAGCACCACCCGGCGGTACCAGCGGCGAAACCGCGCCGCCCCGGTGCCGAGCACATCGCGTACAAGATGGAGGAAGAACCGGCCAGTGGCAGCGAGCCGCCCCATGTCGGGCAAGGGTACACTAGCTCGTGCGCCGTACTCTCGCCTGTGCCGCCATCCTGCTGGCCGCAGCGGCAGCCGTTGCCTTCTGGTGGATGGCGCTCCCGCGCGACACGGCTGCTGCCCTCGTCCGCGCCCTCGAGCTCGCCCCCGCCGACGCCGAGGGGGCCGTCGCCATTGCCGCACCGCGCCGCACCGCTCGCTGGCTGGCCCGCCGACCGCAGGCCCTCCTCCTCGCGCTGGCCGCAAACCCCAAGCTGCGCGACACCATCCCTCCTCTGCGGCCGCTGGCGCTGCCCTTCGTGGCCGCGGCCCGCGGTCCGCTGGTGGTCTTCTGGGCGGGGGGCGAAGCCGGTGCCGTGGCGCGGGTGTCGTCCGGGGCGCGCCGCGCCCTGGTCGAGCTGGCCGGGCGCAGCAACCTGGACGTGTCGGCCGGACCCGACTGGTGCGCCGTGGCCACCTCCCCGCAGCTCCTTCCCGCTGGCCCGACGCCGTTCCCTCTCGCGGCACCTCCCGGCACCCATACCGCCCTCGCCCGCATCGGGGATCGCCTCTGGGTGGTGCGGGCCGGAGGGCGGACCCTCGAGGCGGCGAGCGGGGCGGCGCCGGCGCTCGCGATCGGCACGCCCGGGACGAGCACGCTCGTCCTCGCCGACGCCCGCATCCTCTCGCTCTGGCTGGGCCTTCCGAGCGGCACCCTCGGACCGCTCCGGGCGGTCATGGACGACAGCCACCAGTGGGCGGTGGCCCTGCCAGCGCTGCACCTCGAAGGGCTCGTGCGCACCCTCGTGGGTGGCCCCCCCGAGCGCGTGGCCACGGCCACCCCCTGGAAAGGGCTGCTCGGAACGATCTGGGTGGCGGAGGCGGAGGGTACCGCCCTCGCGTCCGCCGCCGCCGTCCTCGACCGCCTCCCCCCTGGTGGCAGCGGCACGGTCCAGGGCGTGGTCCACGGCCGCCACGCCGCCTGGCTTGCCCGGCGAGCTGCGGCGGTGGCGGGGCGGGTCCCGGGGATGCCGGCGAGGGAGGAGGAGCTGCACCGCGCCGCCGCCCTGGCCGAGGGTCTCGAAACCCTGTCCTTTCGTCTGGAACGCGACGGCGGCCGCTTGCTCCTCTCGTGGTAGGATCGGCGCCGTGAACACCGTACGCCTGGTGCACGACGAGAGCGTCGTGGTCCTGGAGCTCGCCACTCCCGCCACCGGCAACGCGCTCACCGCCGCCCTGGTGGCGGACCTTTCCCGGGCCGTTGCTGAGGTGCGCGCCTCGGCCGCCCGGGCGGTGGTGCTCACCGGCGCCGGCAAGCACTTTTGCACCGGCGCGAGCCTCGACGAGATCGCCGCTTCGGGGGAGGCGTCCCTCGCCGAACGACAGGCGGACGCCGATCGCCTGGGGGCCCTCTACGCCGCCTGGTTGCGCCTGCCGCAGTTCACGGTGGCTGCCGTGCACGGGGCCGCCTACGGCGGTGGGGCGGGGCTCGCCGCCGCCTGCGATCTGGTGGTGGCGGGACCGCAGGCGACGTTCCAGTTCTCGGAGCTGCGCCTCGGTTTCGTGCCGGCCCTCATCGCCGTCTTCCTCGTCCGCCGCCTGCCGCCGGCGCGACTGTTGCAGCTCTTTGCCGACCCCGCGCCCCTCACCGCCGAGGAGGCGCGGTGCTGCGGCCTCGCCGACGAGGTGCACGAGGATCCCCGCGCGCGGGGGCGGGAGCGAGCCCTGGCCGTGGCCGCCAAGACGGCCCCCAGCGCCGTCGCCCTCACCAAGCGGTGGCTCCTGGAACTCACCCTTCCCCACCTGGACGAGCAACTCGCCCGAGCTGCCCACCTCAACGCTGCCCAGCGCGCCCATCCGGAGTGCCGCACGGGCGTGGCCCACTTCCTCGCCCAGCGCACCTTCCCGCGCTGGTCGACGCCGTAGGACACGAGCCCCCGCCGGCAGGCCGGAACGACCTCGAGGCTCTCCCTACGACGCGCGGGGCCTGGCGGTGCGCCGTCCCCGCGCTGCGCGACCTTTGCCCGCGGCGAGACGCAACACCAGCACCGGACAGGGGGCGAGGTGGAGCACCCGCCGCGTCACCGAGCCCAACAGGGCGTGCTGGAGGCCGCGCGCGCCGTGGGTGGCCATGACGATGAGGTCGCACCCCTCCTCCTCGGCGAACTCGGCGATGGCGCGGGCCGGATTGCCGCGGACGACGCACACGTCGACGGGACAGTCGGTGTCGCAGCGCTGCTGCAGCTCAACGAGCTTGGCCCGAGCTGCTTCGCGCAGGTGACGGTAGTAGTCGGCCCACGGCATCTGAAACGACAGGATGTCGGGGTTGGGGAAGGAGTCGTCCACCACCGACAGGAGGACGACGGTCCCACCCCCGGCGCGGGCCAGTTCGACGGCCGTCTCGAGGGGCTTGGTGGCCGGCTCGGTGAAGTCCACCGGAACCAGGATTCTCGTGAACATGTCCGCCTCCTCCGTACCCTGCTTCCATTGTACCCACGCTGCCCGTGCCGAGCGCCGCTGGCTCCCCCCGCGGCGGGTCAGCGGCCCGCCGGGTCGGGACGCTCCGCCTCGATACCGAGCTCGGCCATGGCCGCCCGCACGGCTCCCGGGTCGAGGCGCCCCTGTCGGGCCAGGGCAACCAGCACGGCGACCGCCACGTGCTCGGCGTCGATCTCGAAATGGCGGCGCAGCGCCTGGCGCGTGTCGGAGAGACCGTAGCCGTCGGTGCCGAGGACGGTGTAGTCGCCGCCCACCCAGCGAGCCACCAGGTCCGGGTACGCCGTGGTCCAGTCGGAGGTGGCCACCACCGGTCCCTCACCCAGGGCGAGCTGCTCGGCCACGTACGGCAAGCGCGGCGGCGCGTCGGGGTGGAGGCGGTTGGAGCGCTCGACGGCGAGGGCGTCGGCGCGCAGTTGCTGGTAGGACGTGACCGACCACACGTCGGCGGCGACACCGAAGCGTTCGGCCAAGAGGTCGGCGGCGCGCAGCACCTCCCGCACCAGTGGCCCGGAACCGAGGAGTCGCGCCCGCTGCGGCAGGCCCTCCTGGCCCCGGCGCAGCAGGTACATGCCGCGAACGATCCCCTCCTCGACCCCGGGCGGCATGGGCGGCATGGCGAGGTTCTCGTTGTAGAGGGTGATGTAGTAGAAGCAGTCCTCCTGGGCAGTGACCATCCGGCCCAGACCGTCGGCGATGATGACGGCGAGTTCGTAGGCGTAGGCGGGATCGTAGGCACGCACGTTGGGAACCACCGAGAAGAGGAGGTGGGAGTGGCCGTCGGCGTGCTGCAACCCCTCCCCCTGGAGGGTGGTGCGGCCCGCCGTGGCCCCCAGGAGGAAGCCCCGCCCCTTGGCGTCGCCGAACGCCCAGACGAGATCGCCGACCCGCTGGAATCCGAACATGGAGTAGAAGATGTAGAAGGGGATCATGGTCTCGCCATGGGTCGCGTAGGCGGTGCCCGCGGCCGTGAAGGAGGCCATGGCGCCCGCCTCGGTGATCCCCTCCTCGAGGATCTGACCGTCCCGTTCCTCCCGGTAGCGGAGGATCATGGCGTGGTCCACCGGCTCGTAGAGCTGACCCCGGGCGGCGTAGATGCCGTGCTCCTTGAAGAGCGACTCCATGCCGAAGGTTCGGGCCTCGTCGGGCACGATGGGGACGATGCGGCGGCCGAGGGCTCCGTCGCGCAGCAAGGCCCGCAGGATCTGCACGAAGGCCATGGTGGTGGACACCTCGCGCCCGCCGGAGCCAGCGCGAAACTCCTCCCACAACGAGGCAGGGGGGAGCGGCAACGGCGCGGCCCGTTCGCGGCGCACCGGCAGTGGCCCGCCGAGGAGCCGCCGCCGCTCACACAGGTACGCCACCTCGGGGCTCCCGGGGCCGGGGTGGAAGTAGGGGGGATCGCCGTCCTCCAGCGCCGCATCGCTGATGGGAAGCTGCAGCACATCGCGGAACGCCTTGAGCTGGGCCGTGTTGAGCTTCTTCTGCTGGTGCGTGGTGTAGCGCCCCTCGAAATCGCGCCCCAACGCCCACCCCTTGACGGTCTTCACCAGGATGGCCGTGGGCCGGTCGCCGGGCTGGGTGGCGAGGGCGTAGGCCGCGTAGAGCTTGCGGTAGTCGTGACCGCCGAACTTGAGGTTCCACAGCTCGAAGTCGCTCAGGTGGCCGACCAGAGCGGCCAGGCGAGGATCGGTGCCGAAGAAGTGCTCCCGCATGAAGGCGCCACCTTCCACGTGGTAGCGTTGCCACCAGCCGTCGACGATGGTGTTGAGCCGTTCGAGGAGGAGCCCGTGCTCGTCCCGCCGCAACAGCTCGTCCCACTCGCGGCCGAGGATGACCTTGATGACGTTCCAGCCGGAGCCCCTGAACACCGCCTCCAGCTCCTGGATGATCTTGCCGTTGCCGCGGACCGGCCCATCCAGGCGCTGCAGGTTGCAGTTGACGACGAAGATGAGGTTGTCGAGCCCTTCGCTGGCCGCGAGGTGGAGGGCGCCCAGCGCTTCCGGCTCGTCGGTCTCGCCATCGCCGACGAAGGCCCAAACCCGGGACCCAGCGGTGTCGGCCAGGCCACGGTTGGCCAGGTACCGGTTGAAGCGGGCCTGGTAGATGGCGTTGAGGGGGCCGAGGCCCATGGAGACGGTGGGGAACTGCCAGAACTCGGGCAGCGAGCGGGGGTGGGGGTAGGAGGGCAGGCCGTGCCCGGTGGTCTCCCGCCGGAAGGCGTCGAGGTGCGCCTCGTCGAGGCGGCCTTCGAGGAAGGCGCGGGCGTAGATCCCCGGCGCGGCGTGGCCCTGGATGAAGAGCTGATCCCCCGAGCCGTCCGCAGCACCGCGGAAGAAGTGGTTGAACCCCACCTCGTAGAGGGCGGCAGCCGAGGCGTAGGTGGACAGGTGCCCGCCGATGCCAGGGTGGCGACGGTTGGCGCGGGTGACCATGGCCATGGCGTTCCAGCGCACGATGCGGCGGATCCGCTTTTCCATCTCCTCGTCGCCGGGGAAGGGCGGCTCCTGCTCGGGGGAAATGGTGTTGATGTACGGGGTCTGGATCACCTCGATGCCGAGGTCTTGCATGCGCGCCCGCTTCAAGACCTTGCGGAGGAGGAAACGGGCCCGCTCGCTGCCGCGCTCGGCCACCACGCGGTCGAGGGCTTCGATCCACTCGGCCGTTTCGCCGGGGTCGCTATCGTAGAGCTGCTGCTTGAACACGTCGTCCATCGTAGCTTCCTCGTTGTAGCGCGCACCTGCCGTTGAAGTCGAGCGGCAGCGCGGCCGCACCCCTGCCAACAGTGCGTCGCGGCGCCGTGTTTCCGCCGCGGCTACGAGCGTCGCCCGGACAGGAAAGGGCCCGCCTGGACAAGGGCGCAAGGGAACGCTGCTCGCCCATGGGGGAGGCGATCGACCTCGAGCGCGACGGTGGGTACTTGGCTCCGCAGGAGGGACTCGAACCCCCAACCCTTCGGTTAACAGCCGAACGCTCTACCATTGAGCTACTGCGGAGCGTGCTCAAGGTCCCCGAAACGGGGGCTCCTTTCTACACTTCGCCGGCGCGCCTGTCAATCGGCGTCGAGGGGGCGAGGAGGGTCCAGGCCAGGGACGCGTACCGCGAGGGATCTGCTGCCCCGGGCGCGGCGGCGGAGGGCGGGGACCAGGGCGGCAAGGCGTGGAGGGTGAGGCGGCGGCCGCACAGGGGCCAGGGACGGAGGCGGTAAAGCCGCGCCCCGACCCTGATGATGCGCGCCGGCGCCACGCCGGTGCGCCGGGGGAGACCGGGGAGGACGGCGTCACCGCCGTCGGCGAGGAGGTGGGCGGCCAGGTCCGTGCAGAAGGTGAGAATGGCCCGATTGACGGCGTCGGCGCCGGAGTCGACGGCGTCGCGGTAGCGGGGCTCTGCGACCAGGGCGGCGAGGAGCGGCTGCCACTCGGCCTGGGCCGCCTCCCCCCCCCAACAGCGCCGCACCAGGTACGCCGTGTACCGGCTCAAGGCCGCCGCCACACCGGGCAGGACCGCCGCGCCGCCATGGGGCGGCGCCGTCGTGCCGAGGACAAGGGCGGCGAGGAGCACGTCCAGGCGCGGTCGTGGCCGGGGAGTGGTGCGGTTGCCCCAGTGGTCCACGAGCTGGAAGGTCAGCACGCCCCGGGCAGCCGCCCATGGGTTGAGGGTTGCCGGCTCGGTGAGGTACGTCGTCACGGCAGGAGTGTAGCGCCTCGTCGAAGCATCACCACGGTGGCGGCGCGAGGCGGGCCGACTCGCCGAGGGCAAGGGGCAAGGGCCGGCGCACGCCACCGGCGCTGAGGACGAAGACCAGATCCGCCACGTTGGTGCCGGTGGGCCCGGTGAGGATGGCTTCCTCGGCCCCATGGAAGAACCCCCAGCTGTCGTTGGCCGCCAGGCAGGCGAGGGCGTCCCGCCCCCGCCGCACGCCACGGGCAATGGTGCGACCGTCCACCACCGCGCCAGCGGCCGGCGAGCTGCCATCCACGCCGTCCGTGGCCCCGGCGAGCAGGCACACCCCCTCGGTACCGACCAGCTGGAGCGCAGCGGCGAGGGCCAGCTCGAGGTTGCGCCCGCCCTGGCCACTGCCCGTCACCACGACGGTGGTCTCGCCCGCCGCCAGGAGGGCGACCGGCTCGTGGGCCAGGGTGGCGCAGCCGGCAGCGGCCAGCGCCGGCCCCACGGCCCGGGCCTCCCCCCGCACGACGCGGGTGAGAACGACGGGGCGAAACCCCGCCTGGCTCGCCACCGCCGCCGCTGCGGCCAGGGCGTCGGCACTGGAGCCGAGGAGCGAGGTGGTGGTGCCGGCCAGCCGCCGGTCACCGGGCTTGACGCTTTCGGCGGCGGGAGAGCTGCGGAGAAACGCGGTCACGTGCTCGAAGGTGTCGGCGAGGCCCCGCCGGGCCAGGATGGCCAGGGCATCGTCCCGACTCGAAGGGTCGGTCACCGTGGGACCGGAGGCGATCAGCGCCAGGTCGTCGCCGGGCACATCGGACACGACGAGGGCGAGGAGGGGCGCAGGGCAGGCGGCCGCGAGCCGACCTCCGGCGGCCGCAAGGAGGTGCTTGCGCACCACGTTGAGTTCGCCGATGGGGGCACCGGCGTGCATGAGCGCTCGCGTGACGGCGACGACGTCGTCCCGCCCAAGACCTGGCAACGGCGCCGCGAGGAGCGAGGAGGCGCCGCCCGAGAGCAGCATCAGCACGCCGTCGTCGCGATGAAGACGGCCGAGGAGGGCGAGCAGCTCGTCGGTGGCGGCCTCGCCGCGGGAGTCGGGAAAGGGGTGACCTCCCCGCCGCACGAACGGGCGAACCGGATCGGCAACGGCAACGCCATCGGTGGTGAGGACGAACACCTCGTCGGGGCGGCGCGCGGTGCGGGCCAGGAAGGCGGCCGCCAGCCCGGGGGCTGCCTTGCCGAGACAGACGAGAACGAACCGGCGCGCCGGGCACAGGGCGACAGACCCAAAGACGACGCCCTCGGGCACCATGTCGACACGGCGCAGGAGCGAGGCGGGCTGCACGGCGTCGACGGCAGCCAGGAACATATGGCGAGCCACCTGGGCAAGGGGGGCGAGGGAGCGATGGCGCTTCACAACGGCCACCGTTGCCGGCCCTGGGAAGCGGCCCCACGCCTCCGCCCAGGACCTCGGGCCTTCCGCACCTGGGTACGCACGGCACGGCCCGCCCCCAGCGCACGGCCCGAACCCGTCACTGTTCCCCCATCCTCCTTCTCCGCCTAGAATAGCGCGGTCGGCGAGCCGACATGGGAGGCGCGTGGCCCAGGGTGGGATGTGCCAGGCAGTGTTGCTCGACGTCGGGGGCACCCTCATCGAGTGCCGGCCGACGCCGCCCGAGATCTACGCCCAGGTGCTCTCCCGCCACGGCCCGCCGGTGACGGCGGCCGAGGTGGCCCCCCTGTACCGAAAGGTATGGCGGGAGCTGACGGAGCTCCACCCCCTCGGGAGCGACCGCTACCACCTCGCCAAGGGCGGTGAGTGGGAGTGGTGGGGGGAGTTCCTGCGGCGGGTGCTGGCCGAGCTCCGTCACCCGGCGCCCCGGGACGTGGTGCTCGGCGAACTCTTCGAGGTGTTCTCCGATCCCTCGGTGTGGCGGACCTTTCCCGAGGTCGAGGAGGTGCTCGGCGAGATGCGCCGACGCAGGCTCAAGCTGGCTGCCGTCTCCAACTGGGACTCGCGATTGCCCGCCTTGCTGGCGCAGCTGGGCCTTGCCCAGGCCTTCGACGCGGTCCTCGTGTCCGCCCTCGAAGGGGTGGAGAAGCCTTCGCCGGAGATCTTTGCGCGCGCAGCCACGAGGCTCGAGGTGCCGGCCCGGGCTTGTCTTTTTGCCGGCGACTCCCCCCTCGACGACTACCGCGGGGCGGAAAGCGCCGGGATGCTGCCCGTCCTCGTCGATCGTCACGGGCTGTTCGGCAACGGGTACCGCTGCGTGACCGACCTGCGAGGGCTGTATGCCTTCCTCTGAGCCGCCCCTCATTGCCGTCGTCATGGCCGGCGGCGCCGGCACGCGCTTCTGGCCCCTGTCGCGCCGCACCCGGCCCAAGCAGCTCCTGCCCCTCCTCGGCCAGCAGTCGCTGCTGGCGGCCACGGTGGCGCGCATCTTGCCCCTCGTGCCGACCGAACGGCTCTGGGTGGTGACCGTCGCCGAGGTGGCAGCGGCGGTGCGCCGCGAACTGCCGGACCTGCCGCCGGAAAACGTCCTCGTGGAACCGGTGGGGCGGGACACGGCCGCCTGCGTGGGTTGGGTCTCCTGGCGGGCCGCCCGGAGGCATCCCGACGCTCGCATGGTGGTGCTGCCATCCGACCACGTGGTGGCCGACGGCGACACCTTCCGCCGCGCCCTGGCGGTGGCGGTACGGACGGCCGAGGTGCGCGGCGGTCTCGTCACCCTCGGCATCCGCCCCACCCGGCCCGAGACCGGCTTCGGGTACCTGGAGTTCGGCGACGCGGTGGACGAGGTGGATGGCATTGCCGTACACCGCGTGGTGCGCTTCGTCGAGAAACCCGATGCCGACCGGGCGAAGGCCTACCTCGCCGCCGGCCGCTTCCGGTGGAACGCTGGCATCTTCGCCTGGACGGCGGCGGCCATGGTGGCGGCCATCCGGACGCACCTTCCCGCCCTGGCGGCGGGCCTCGACCGCATCGACGAGGCGTGCCAACGAGGCGACGAGGCCGCGGCCCTCGCCGAGTTCTACCCGTCCTTGCCGCAGATTTCGGTGGACTACGGCGTCATGGAAAAGGCCACCACCGTCTGGGGGGTGGCGGCGGAGTTCGGCTGGTCCGATGTGGGTTCCTGGACCGGCCTCGAGGAAGTTCTCGAAGGCGGTCCGGCTGGCGTCGCCATGGGCGAGGTGGTGGCCCGCGACAGCGCGGGCTGTGTCCTGATCTCCGACGGACCCCTCCTCGCCGCCCTCGGCGTCAGCGACCTGGTGGTGGTGGCGACGCGGGACGCCGTGCTCGTGGTCCCGAAGCGGGAGGCGCAGCGGGTGAAACAGCTGGTCGAGGAGCTTCGCCGTCTGGGGCGCGAGGAATTGCTGTAGGCGGAGCATCCGACCGCTCAGCAGTCGTCGACGAGGAGGTAGTAGTCCTCGCCGCTGGCCAGCTCGACGGTCCGTCGTTCCAGCATCCCCCCACGCGGGTCCAGGACCTCGATGACGTGCGGCCCGGGACCGATGTCGTCGAGGGTCCGGTCGGAACCGCTCTCCACCGTGAAGGCCAGGCGGCCGTCCAGGTAGACGGTGACCGCGCAGACGGACTCGTTGACCACGATGAGGTCGCACTCCGCGTCGAACATGTCGTCGCTGCACCCCAGGGCCAGAACCATGCCCATGGCCAGGAGCAACCCAGGGAGGCGGCGCACGGTCATTGGTCGCATCATAGGTGGTAGGAACACCCTAGCGCAAGTGCAGGCTTTACGTGGAATGTGCACTGTGGTACAAGGAAGTGTGCCACATGGCACGCGGAGGGAGCGATGAACCGGCCAGCCCTCACCACCCTGCTTATCCCGCTCGTGCTCCTGAGCGGGTGTAGCCGCAAGTTGATCGTCGGCGTCGTCCTGCCGGAGACCGGCGAGATGGCCGTCTACGGTGCCTCGGTGAAGAGCGGTGTCAAGCTGGCCTTCGACGAAGCCGTGGCGGCCAAGACCGCACCGGCTGATCTGGTGGTCGAGTACCGCGACTCGGCCTCCGACCCGGCCCGCGCCGCCACGGCCCTCGAGGCCCTCTACGCCGCGGGCGCGCCGGTGGTGATCGGCGGGGCCACGACGGCGGAAGCAACGGCCATGATCCCCATTGCAGCCCGTAAGGAGCGCGTGCTCATCTCGCCTTCCGCGTCGGCACCTGACCTGGCGCGGGTGAGCGTGTTCTTCTTCCGCACCTTCCCCTCCGACGACCTCGAGGGCGTGAAGGCCGCCGACCTGTTCACCCTCGTCAAGGGGGTCCGCACGGTGGCCATCCTCCAGGAGGAGAACCCGTACACACGTGGGCTGTTGCCCGTGTTCATGGGGCAGTTCCGAACTTCCGGGGGCACCGTCGTCGGTTCCGTGGAGATCGGCGAGCCGGGGTGGGAACGACAGACGGCGGATCTGCTGGCCTCCCACCAGCCCAAGGGGGTGTACATCTGCGGGTACGGCGAGGCCATCGTCGCTGCCCTCAAGGTGTTGCGCGCCGCCCAGTACGGCGGGGTCATCTGCACCACCTCGGCCATTTCGAGCGCCTCGGTCTTGAAGGCGGCCGGGTCGCTGGCGGAAGGGGTGTTCTTCCCCCTTGCCAGTTTCGATCCCACCTCCCAGCAGGAGCCGATCCGGCGCTTCGTGACTCGCTACCACGAGGCCTACAAGCTGGTCCCGGACACCTACGCCGCCCATGGCTACGATGCGGCGCTGGCCGTGCTGCACGCCCTCAAGGCAGCGCGTACCCCGACCGGGCGCGAGATCCAGCTCCGCCTCAAGGGCCTGGCCGAGGTGCGAGGGGTGACGGGGCCCCTGGCCTTCGACGACTTCGGCAACATCAAGCATTACTTGCGGAACTACTGGATCCACGACGGCAAGGTCGGGGATTACGATGCCTTCGTGAAGCAGGAGCAGGAACGCATCAAGGAAAAGATGTGGGAGCTCTTGCAAGGCCAGGGGCTGTGAGCGGGGCGGCGTGAGTCGGCCTGGACTCCTCGCCACCCTCCACCGGCATCGTGGCCTCATCGTCGTCCTGGTCGAGCGGGAGCTGAAGGCTCGCTACCGCGGCACCGTCCTCGGCTATGTCTGGTCGCTCCTCAACCCGCTGCTCCTCCTCACCGTCTACTCGGTGGTGTTCACCTTCGTCATCCCGGCCCGCGTCCCGAGCCGGGTGCCGTACCCGCTCTTTCTCTTTACCGGCCTGCTCCCCTGGCTGTTCGCCTCCGGGGCGTTGCTCGATGCGGCGGTGGTGCTCCTCGACAACGGCCCCCTCCTCAAGAAGGTGATGTGTCCCCCCGAGGTGTTCCCGGCCGTGACCGTGGTGTCGCACCTGGTGCATCACCTGCTGGCGCTGCCGGTGCTGCTGGTGGCCATGGCCGCGGCGGCGGCAGCGGGCCTCATGACCTTCCCCGTCACGGCCCTTCTCCTCCCCCTCGCCCTGGTCCCCTGGCTCCTGGCGGTCAGTGGCCTGGCCTTGCTCGTCGGCGCCCTGGCCGTCCACTTTCGCGACCTCAAGGACCTGCTGCACAACGTGCTGAGCCTCGTCTTCTTCCTCACCCCCATCATCTACACGCCGGAGCTCGTCCCCGAGGGGCCCCTGCGGCGGCTCGTCCTCGCCAATCCGGTGACGCCCCTCGTCCAGGTGTACCGCGAGGTGGTGCTCGTGGGTACGGTGCCGCCCATCGCCACCTGGGGGTGGGCAGCCGCGGTGGGGGCCGGGTGCTGGCTGCTCGGCGCGCTCGTCTTTGCCCGCCTGCGCGAGACCTTGGCGGAGACGGTATGAGTGCCGAGTCAGTAGTCCATGCGCGGGGGTTGAGCAAGCGCTACCCCATGCAGCGGGGACGCGGCCGGTTCCACTCCTTCAAGGGCGCGCTCCTGGGCGGGGAGCTGTGGCAGCGGCAGCGCGCCGCCGAGGGGTTCCTCGCCCTGGCCCATGTGGACCTGGACATTGGCGCCGGCGAGACCTTCGCCGTCATCGGTCCCAACGCGTCCGGCAAGTCGACGCTCCTCAAGCTGGTGGCCGGGATCCTCCGACCCACCACCGGGACCATCGAGGTCAAGGGACGGGTCACGGCCCTCATCGAGCTCGGCGCGGGCTTTCACCCGGAGATCAGCGGGCGCGAGAACGTCATCATCAACGGGATGATGCACGGTCTCTCCCGGGCCGAGGTGGTGCGTCGGTTGCCCTGGATCGTCGAATTCGCCGACGTGGGGGCGTTCATCGATCAGCCGATCAAGACCTTTTCCTCGGGCATGTACGTTCGCCTGGGGTTCGCCGTGGCCGTGGCTGCCGAGCCCGACGTGCTGGTGGTCGACGAGGTGCTCGCCGTCGGCGACCAGGCCTTTGCCCACAAGTGCCTCGACCGCATTGCCGTCCTGCAGCGGCGCGGCACCGCCATCCTCCTGGTCAGCCACGACCTCGCCCTGGTGGAGCAGTTGGCCCATCGGGCCCTGTACCTGCGGGAAGGGCGGCCGGTCATGACGGGCGGCGCCGCCGCCGTGGTCTCCCGCTACCGCTCCGACGTGGCGGCCCAGGAAGCGGGGGAAGCCACGGCGGTAGGCGGCACGCGGTGGGGCAACAACGAGGTGGTGTTGCAGCGGGTCGAGCTCGTCGACGCGCAGGGACGAGCCGTCGGCATGGTTCGGTGCGGCGAGGCGGCGGCGCTGCGGCTGGCCTACGAAGTGCGGAAGCCTCAGCGCGATTTCGTCTTCGGCATCGCCATCCATCGCGAGGACGGCACCCACGTCTTTGGCACCAACACCGATCTGGACGGCTACCGCGCCGAGCTCCTCGAACGGAACGGCGAGGTGCGGGTAGAGTTCCCTTCCCTCCAGCTGGCACCCGGCCGTTACTTGGTGGATGCTGCCATCCACGCTCGCGGCGGGCTGGCCTACGACTACGCCTGCGAGGTGTGTTCGTTCCTGGTCACGGCACCGGTGGCGTGGCCCGGGTGCTACGCCCCCGAGCACCGCTGGCACTTCGCCGGGCCCACCGTCGAGCCACCGCCCAGCCAAGGGTGACGGCCACCAGGAGCGGGCCCGACGCGCCCAGCCAGTAGGGAAGGGGTGAGAGGAAGAGGGCCACCGTGTGCTCGCCCGGCGGCAGTCGCACCCCGATCTGGGCACCGTTGACCACCTGTACCGGCGCTGGCCGACCATCGACCCGGGCCCGCCAGGACGAGAGGTAGCTCTGCCGCACCACCAGCAGGCCGGGACCGGTGAGGGCCACCTGAAAGCGCCGATGGTGGGGAACGCCCCACGTCCGCACCACGACCCCCCCGGCCAGCACCTCCGCCCCGCCGCGCCCCTCGACCACGGCATCCTCGCCGGGGCGGAAGGTGGCGGCCCCCATGGTCCGGATCGTCGCCGACCATCCTTCCGCTGGCAAGACGCGGCGGGCCAGGTACGCCAGGGCACCGCCGCCGTCCAGGGACGCCACCCACACGCCATCCACCCAGCTGCCCGACAACCCCGGAAGCGGGGCGTCGGCGACCACCAACGAGGCGCCAAGGGCGTGGGCGAGGCGTACCCGTTCCTCGCGGGCCGCGGTGGCGGCGAGAGCTCCGAGGAGCTCCTGCCGGAGCGGCTCGAGGCCGTCGGGACCACGAGTCAGCACGTAGCCTGCCCCCCAGCGAGTGGCGTACCCCGGGACGAGGGCGCCACGCGCCGCCCAGAACCGCCGCAGCTCGGGAGGCACGGTGGCCGGCACCTCGACGGCAGCAGGCGCGAGGGTGTACAGGGTGGGCGGGGGTGCCACCGTGTCCGCAAGGAGCACGGGCGGTGTGGCCCAGCGCTCGCGAGCGTCGAAGAGCAGCACCCCCCGGCCACCGAGCCAGCCGGCGGCAAAGGCCAGGGCCACCGCCAGCGCTGGCCACCGGCCCGCCAGCAGCACGGCGGCCGGTATCGCCAGCGCCAGGCAGTCCACGAGGAGCTGTGCACCCAGCGCCGCGCTCGGGATGGCCGCGAGGTTTCCCGCCGACGCCGGGTAGGCCGTGGCCAGCAGGCAGCGCCACAAGGGCTGGGCCGGACCGGCCGCAAGGGCGAGGGTGGCCACCGTCAGGAGGTACCACAGAGCCACCCGTCGTCGCCGGGGCGAGGGTGCACGTGTGACCTCCTCCCAGCCGGCCGCCAGCAGCGGCACCAGGGCCAGGGCCACGACCACCAGGAGCTTGATGGCGAACCGGACGTGACTCAGGCCGGGAAGGCGACTCGCCACCGCCGCCACCGGCGGGAAGGCGAGGGCGCTGGCGAGTGCCGCGGCAACCGCGGCCAGCCCCCACCACACACGCAGGGATCGCCCGCAGCGCCGGGCGAAGGGCAGGAGGAGCAGGGCGGCGGGCCCGAGGAACACGGTCGGGTAGTAGCGTTGCCAGGGGAAGGAAGGGGCGGCCCAGAAGCCGCTTCCCACATCGGCCATGGGGGGACCGAGGGCGGACGGCAGGACGAGCTCGAGGAATCGGCGTGGGGCGAGGGCGTCGGCGGCGAGGGCACCTGCAGGGGCACCGAGGGCGCCGCGTGCGGTCTCATGGTAGATGGCGAGGAGTGGCACGAGAACCGGCGCCGCCACGGCAAGCGCCGCCGGCGCGAGGGCGAGACCCCAGGGCGTCAGGGGCCGCGGCCAGCCCGTGGCGACGAGGATCGCTGCCACGGTGCCGGCCAGGGCGGCGAGGACGGGTTCGCCAGCGAGGAACGCCAACCCCAGCATCGCCCCTGCCGCCACGCCACGACGGCAGGCGGCGGCCGGCGAGTCCGGTGGGTTCACGAGCGGCGCCAGCGCCCACGGGCACCAGGCGAGGGAGGCCAGCACGTTGAGAAAGGTGGTGGCCGACCACACCACCCCGCCGGTTCCCACGGTGGCCGCAGCCACGGCCGAGGCCCCTCGTGACGCGCCGCCGCGCCGGGCGAGGACGTAACAACCGCCGAGGAGCAGCAGGTGATGCAGGGCGATGTGCACGAGCTCGGCCAGCTCGGGGCTGGGCAACAGGAAGAGGAGCGTCCCGGGATAGGCCGCCATAGCGTTGGGGTTTGCCAGGAGCGGTCGCCCCTGGTTGGAGGCCGGGTCCCAGAGGGGTACGGTGCCGGCTCGGACCTGGCCGGCCCACACCACGCGCCACGGGAGATGGGTAGCGGCGAGGTCCCGCGCCGGCAAGTAACGACCCTTGCAGAGTGGCGGCACGTAGACCGCGGCCCAGGCCACCAGGAGCACCACCAGCGGCAGGGTTCCGCGGCGCGGCACTGCACGAGTCTAGCAGGATGGAGGCGGCGGGTACGGAATTTGCAAGATCTCAGGTTGCCATGAAACCGGCGCGAGGATTCACCCTTGTGGAACTACTCGTGGTCGTGAGCATTATCGGGATCATCGCCGCCATCGCCATCCCGAACCTCCTCAACGCCCTCAACAAGGCCAAGCAGCGACGCACCATGGCCGACATGCGGACCATCGCCCTGGCAGTCTACGACTACTCCACGGACTGGGTGGCCGCCCCGGCCATCAGCAACGGCACGGTGGACGACCTCATCCCGTACCTGACGCCCACCTACCTCAAGAAGCTGCCCCGTCTCGACGGCTGGCAGAACCCCTTCTACTACGACGCTTCCGGGATCGACTACACGCTCATCAGCTACGGCGGCGATCAGCAACCGCAGGGCGCCTTGACACCCGGTCCCACCACCGATTTTGCCGCGGACATCGTGATCATCAACGGCGTCTTCGTGCAGTGGCCCGAGGGGGCGCAGGTCAAGTAGGGATGGCGCCCTGGGGCATCGCACGGCCCCAACGGTAACGTAATACGTCACTGACCCGAGTAACTGGCCCTTGTTGCCTGGCGCGGGAATTGCTTATCATGAAGCTCGAGAGGAGGACGTATGAGAAGGCAAAAAGGATTCACGCTCATTGAACTGCTCATCGTGGTGGCGATCATCGGCATCATCGCCGCAATCGCCATCCCCAACCTGCTGAACGCCATCAACCGTGGTCGGCAGAAGCGGACGATGGCGGACATCCGGTCGCTGGCAACGGCCATCGAGTCGTACGCCGTGGACTGGAACTTCTACCCCACCGGGAACTCGGTGGCCGACCTCGAGCCGTACCTCACACCCACCTACATCCGCAAGCTGCCGCGCAACGACGGGTGGAACAACGAGCTGATCGTCACCTCCAACAAGACGGAGTACACGGTTCAGTCCTACGCCAAGAACAATGCGGCGGACATTGCCCTCGGGGTGACCACCGACTTCAACGCGGACATCATTTACGCCAACGGCTCTTTCGTGCAGTGGCCGGAGGGCATGCAGGTCAACTAGCCCAGCCTCGTCCGAACGTATCGGGGAGCCTCACGGCTCCCCTTTTTTCTTGTCGCGGCCCCAGAAGACCGCCACGGTAGACTGAGCTTGCCATGGCTCGAGACTTATGCCCTGGCTTTCGCCGTGGGGTGTCGCCCTCGCGGGCGGGCGGCTTCACCGTCCTCGTTGGCGCGTTGCAACGGCCGACGGTGCGCCTGGCCCTCCTCGGACTCGCCGGAGTGGCTGCCTACAGCGGCTGTCTGGTCGCCGAGGTGGTGTGGGACGACGACGCGGCCCTCCTCGCCAACCCCGAGGTCCGCACCGTGCGTCACCCGCTCCGTTTCCTGACCGATCCCGAAAGCGCCGCCCCCTCGAGCTGGGCTTCCCGACATCTCTACCGGCCTCTGCGGACCTTGGGCTTCGCCTTCCAGTGGGCCGTCTTCGGCGACGTCGGCTGGGGGTTCCACCTGACCTCGTGGCTCCTCCACGCGGCCGGGGCGGCCGCGGTGGGGTGGCTCACCACCCTGAGCTTCGAGCGGGGGGGATGGACCGCCGCGGCGCTCTGGCTCGTGCACCCGCTGCTTTCGGAAAACGTCCTCTACCTGGCCGCCCAGGGCAACCTGCTGTGTCTGCTGTTCTCGGTGCTGGCCTGCGCCACCCACCTGGCGTGGCTGCGCGGCGGCGCGGGCTTCATGCGCGCGGCGAGCCTGACGGCCGCTGCCGGCGCCATGCTGAGCTACGAGTCGGGCGCCCTCGTGCCCCTCCTCGTGCTCCTCGTCGAGGGGGTGTGGTGGCGCCGCGGTGTGGCTTTCCCCCGCGGCTGGGTGCAGCGC
>FWPV01002466.1_pt1 | contig 45431 bp, 47 predicted proteins | sample 2228371 | NCBI WGS metagenome assembly FWPV01 (sample SAMEA103939776, study PRJEB20133) | metagenome
GAGCGCCTCGGGGTGGCGGGCCTCCTGGAAGAGGACATGGCGCTGGCCTGCTTCCTGTCGGGCGGGGCCGAGGACTTCGCGGGCCGGCTACGCAAGGTGCTGGACACGCTGGAGGCACGGGCATGACCCGGGGCATGTGGCGGCACGACGCGATCGGCTGGGCGGTGGCGATGGCGCTTCTGCCGCTGGCGGCGACGGTGCTTGCGGTGGGCGGCTGGGCGAGTGCGCTCGTCCTGGCCGCTGCACTGGCGGGGGCGGCGTTCTGGCAGGTCGCGTTCCGCGCACTGCGGGGCGTGCCGCTGTCGCCATCGGGGCTGGTCACGGCGCTTGCGGTCGCGACGCTGGGCCCGCTGGATCTGGCGCTTTGGCAGGTCGCGTTGGGGGCGGGCTTCGGGATCGTCGTCGGCGAGATGGTCTTCGGCGGCTGGGGCCGCAACGTGATCGGCGCACCGGCTGTCGCGGTGGCGTTCCTCTACCTGGCCTACCCTGCCGCCCCGCCGCCCTTGCCGGTCGAGGCGCTGGGGCTGGCGGCGGGCGTCTCGGGGCTGCTGCTGCTCCTGTTCGGCGTCCTGTCGCCGGTGCTGGTGGCCGGGGCGGCGCTGGCGGCCTCGGCGACGCTGACGGCACTTGGCGGCGCGGCGGATGCCACCAGCGCCTCGGCGCTCGCGCTGGCTCTTGTCCTGATCGTCGGCGATCCGGTGGCCGCCCCGACCGAGCGGGCCGCGCGTCTGGCCTATGGCGCGCTGGCGGGGGCGCTGGCGGCGCTTCTGTCCGGAGCCGATGCGGGCCTTTCGTCCCGCGCGCTGGTCTTCTCGGGGCTGCTGGCGCAGGTCTTCGCGCCCCTCCTGGACCACGCCGCGATCACCCTGACCCTGGCCCGACGGAGGCGCCGGCATGGCTGAACTGAACCCGATCACCCTGTGGCGCCGGTTCCTCGCGCTGCCGAACGAAAGCCGGGGCAAGACGCTGGGCATGGCCTTCCTGGTGTCGGCGGCATCGGCGCTGGCGGTCTCGACCGCGGCGGTCGTGCTGGGCCCGCGGCTCGACGCGAACCGCGAGGCGGAACGCGCGGCGCGGCTCGAGGCGCTGATCGGCGCGTTGCCGGGGCTGGCCGACGTGCTGAGGGGCAGCGGGGCCGAGGCGCTGGAGGCGATTGTGGTCGATCTGGCGACCGGCACCCGCGCCGAAGGGATCGACCCCGAAACCTTCGACCCCGCCGGCCCCGACGCGCAGGGGCGCACGACCCCCCTGCCGCCGGACCGCGACCTGGCGGGGCTGGGCGAACGCCCCGACCTCGCGCGCATTTACGTCGCGCGGGACGCGGATGGCCTCGCGCTGGTCATCCTGCCGGTGTCGGGTCAGGGCTACCAGTCGATGATCCGCGGCTACCTGGCGCTGGAGGGCGACCTGAATACCGTCGCGGGGCTGACGATCACCGACCAGGCCGAGACGCCGGGCCTTGGCGCGCGGATCGCGGACCAGTCGTGGCAGGACCTGTGGCCCGGCACGAAGCTGATGGACGACGCGGGCGAGATCCGGCTGGCGGTCGCGCAGGGCGGGGCCACGACCGAATACCAGGTCGACGGCATCACCGGGGCGACGCGGACCGGGTCGGGGGTGCAGAACATGATCCGCTTCTGGATCGGACCCGACGGCTTCGGGCCGGTGCTGGATGCCCTCAAGGACGGGAGGCTCTGACCGATGCGCCTGCCCAAGACGCTGACCGGACCGATCCTGGCTTCGAACCCGGTGACGCTGCAGATCCTGGGCATCTGCTCGGCGCTGGCGGTCACCACGTCGATGACGACGGCGCTGACGATGTGCCTGGCGCTGACGGCGGTCCTGATGGCGTCGAGCGCGACGATCTCGGCGATCCGGCGCCATGTCCCGGGATCGGTCCGGCTGATCCTGCAGATCACGATCATCGCCGCGCTGGTGATCGTGGCGGACCTGATCCTTCAGGCCTTCGCCTACGGGATCAGCCAGCGGCTGTCGATCTTCGTGCCGCTGATCGTGACGAACTGCATCGTGCTGGGCCGGGCCGAGGCCTTCGCCATGCAGAACCCCGTCTGGCCCAGCGTGCTGGACGCTGCCGGAAACGGGATCGGCTATTCCGCCGTGCTGATGTCGGTGGCCTTCGTGCGCGAACTCTTGGGCCGGGGCACGCTGTTCGGGGTGACGGTCCTGACGCCCGAAACGCAGGGGGGGTGGTTCCAGCCGCAGGAGTTCTTGTTGCTCGCGCCGTCGGCCTTCTTCCTGCTGGGGCTGCTGATCTGGGCGCTCAGGTCCTGGCGGACCGAACAGGCCGAGCCCGATCCCTACCCCATCCCCCTCGCGGAGGAAGGCGCATGAGCGAGATCTTCCTGCGCGCGGTCTTCGCGGACAACCTGATCCTGTCGCTGTTCCTGGGGATGTGCACGTTCCTGGCCGTGTCGAAGACGGTCGAGACGGCGCTGGGGCTGGGCGTCGCGGTGATCGCCGTGATGGCCGTGACCGTGCCGGTGAACCAGCTGATCCTGACCCGGCTTCTGGTGCCCGGCGCGTGGGACTGGGCGGGGCTCGAGGGCGTGGATCTGACCTTCCTGCGCCTGATCGTCTTCATCGGGGTGATCGCCGCGATGGTTCAGGTGCTCGAGATGGCGCTGGACCGGCTGGCGCCGGGGCTTTACCGCGCGCTGGGCATCTATCTGCCGCTGATCACGGTGAACTGCGCCATTCTGGGCGGCAGCCTCTTCATGGCCGAACGCCGTTACGACCTGGGCGAGGCGCTGGTCTATGGCCTGGGTGGCGGCGTGGGCTGGGCGCTGGCCATCGCCGCGCTGGCGGCGATCCGCGAACGGCTGGCCTATGCCGACATCCCTGCAGGGCTGAGGGGCCTCGGCATGGCCTTCATGGTGACGGGGATCATGTCGATGGGCTTCACCGCCTTCGGGAGCCTCGCCGCGCCATGACCGAGGTCCTGCTTGCCACTTTCGTCGTCGTGGCCGTTGTCCTGGGGCTGAGCCTCGCGGTGCTGGGCGCGCGGCGGGCGTTGCAGCCCGCGGTCCCGGTGACGCTGACGGTGAACGGGCGCCGCGAGGTGCCGGCGGTCACGGGGCAGAAGTTGCTGACAGCGCTGACCTCGGCCGGGCTTCCGGTGCCCTCGGGCTGCGCGGGGGCGGGCACATGCGGCCTGTGCCACGTGCGCATCACGGACGGCGGCGGCGCCGTCCTGCCGACCGAGGCGGGGACGCTGGGGCGCGCGGCCGTCGCGGCGGGGCAGCGGCTGGCCTGCCAAGTCGTCGTGCGCGGGCCGATGGCGGTCGAGGTCCCGGCCGAGGTGCTGTCCGCCGGGCGCTGGACCTGCTCCGTCGCGTCGAACCGGATGCTGGCGCCGCTGATAAGGGAGCTGGTGCTGGACCTGCCCGAGGACGCGGAGTTCAGCTTCGAGCCCGGCGCCTTCGTGGAACTGACCGCGCCGCCCTACCGGCTGGAGTTCTCGACGCTGGAGGTCGAACCACGACACGAGGCGGCGTGGCGGCGGATGGGCCTGCACGACCTGACCTCGGTCAGCGGAGCGCCGGTGTCGCGCGCCTATTCGCTGGCCAACCGGCCCGGCGACCAGGGACGGCTGGTGTTCAACATCCGCCTCGCCGTGCCGCCGCCGGGTCAGCCCGAGGCGCCGCCGGGTGTGGTGTCGTCGTGGCTTTTCGCGCTGAAGCCGGGCGACGCGGTCGAGGCCGCCGGTCCCTTCGGCGATTTCCGCGCGCAGGAGGGAGAGGCCGAGATGGTCTTCATCGGCGGCGGCGTCGGCATGGCACCGCTGCGCGCGATCGTCCACGACCAGCTCGACGCGCGTCAGACAAAGCGGCGGATGTCGTTCTGGTACGGGGCGAGGAGCCGCGCGGACCTGTTCTACGAGGACGAGTTCGAGGACCTCGCCGCACGGCATCCCAACTTCACCTGGACCCCCGCGCTGTCCGACCCGGCGCCCGAGGACGGCTGGACCGGCCCGATCGGCTTCATCCACGAGGTCGCTTGGCGGCTCTATCTGTCGGAGCACCCCGCACCCGAGACCTGCGAATACTATCTCTGCGGCCCGCCCCTTATGATGCGGGCCGTCACCGCCATGCTGGCCGACCTGGGCGTCGAGCCGGACCACATCTTTTTCGACGATTTCGGAGGTTGACTCGATGCCGCTGAACCGACGACTTTTCCTTGCTTCCGCCCTGTCCTGCGCGGCGCTGCCGCTGCGGGCGGGGGGAACGATGGCCCTGGGCGGGCGGGCCTTCGGGTCCTACTGGCGGATCGTGGTGCCCGAGGGCGCGGAGGCCGCCGGCGCCGCCGAGGTCGCACGGGGCGTGGTGGCGCGGGTCGATGCGGCGCTGTCGCCCTATCGCGCGGGGTCCGAGCTGTCGCGGGTCAATGCCGCCCGCGCGGGCCGGGTCGAGGTGTCGCCGCTGACGGCCGGGCTCACGCGGTCGGCGCTGGCCCTGGCGGCCGAGACGGGAGGCGCCTTCGATCCCACGGTCGGCCCGCTGGTCGCGCGATACGGCTTCGGCCCGATCCGCGATGGCGAGGCGGGGCTGTGGCGATCGCTGTCGGTCACGGACGGGATGGTCGACAAGGCCGAGGGCGCCGCGACGCTGGACCTGTGCGGCATCGCCAAGGGGCATGCGCTGGACCTGATCGTTGCGGGGCTGGAGGCGCGGGGCTTCCGGGACGTCCTGGTCGAACTGGGCGGGGAGGTCGCAGCGCGCGGCCGCCACCCGGACGGGCGCGGCTGGCGGGTCGCCGTCGAAGGCGCGGGCGGGGCGGTGCAGGCGGTGGCGGCGCTGGACAATGTCGCGGTCGCGACCTCGGGCGACGCGGTGCAGGGATACGGGCTGGGCGGCCACCGCTACGGCCATGTGATCGACCCCGCCACGGAGCGCCCGGCGGACGGCGGGCTGGCCTCGGTCACGGTCTTCGAGGCCAGCGCGGCGCGGGCGGATGCGCTGGCGACGGCGCTGTTCGCGATGGGGAGGACTCGGGCCGAGACCTTCGCGCGCCACCATGACCTCGCGGCGGTGCTGGTCGGGCGCGACGGCGCCCTGACCGCGACCCCGGGCGCGCGGGGGCGGATGATCGCCGGGGGGCCGGGATGATCGGCACGATCCTCCTGACGCTCGCCGCCTTCGGGCTGGCCGGGCTGGGGCTGGGGCTCGGGGTCCTCGCCGGGCGGGCGCCGCCGAAGGGCAGCTGCGGCGGGCTGTCCTGCGGCGTCTGCAAGGGCACCTGCGCCCGTCGCCGGGAGGATCCGGAATGACGGTAACGCCCACGACGGTCGAAGGCTGCATGACGCGGAACCCGGTCACCCTTCCCCGGGACATGGAGATCAACCGGGCCGCGGCGCTTCTGATCAAGCGCAACATCTCGGGCGCGCCGGTTGTCGATGAAAGCGGGCGTGTGGTCGGCGTGCTGACGGCCAAGGACTGCTTCCGCGCCGTGCTGCACGCGAGCTATCATCAGGACCTCGGCGGCACGGTCGCGACCTACATGACCGCACCGGCCGAGACGGTCGATGCGGACCTTGGGCTGATCGCGGCGGCCGAGCTGTTTCTCGGCCGCCCCTACCGCCGCTTCCCGGTGATGAAGGACGGCCGGCTGGTCGGCATCGTCACGCGGCTCGACCTGTTGCGCGCCTTCAGCGCGGGGTGGTGAGCCGGGGTCAGCCGGCCTTCGCCGCCTCGAAATGCGCGGCGAGCTTCTCGAAGAAGCTGGCGGACAGTTTCTTGGCGGTGCCGGCCACCAGGCGGCTGCCCAGCTGGGCGATCTTGCCGCCGATCTCGGCCTTGGCGCTGTAGGTCAGCAGCGTCTCGTCCCCCCGGTCTTCCAGCATGACGTCCGCCCCGCCCTTGGCGAAACCCGCGACGCCGCCGCTGCCCTCGCCGGTCAGCGAGAATTTCTCGGGCGGGTTCTCGGGGTTGAGCTTCACCTTGCCGGCGAAGCGCGCCTTCACCGGGCCGATCTTCAGCACGACCTTGGCCTCGAGGTCGGTGTCGGAATGCTTGATCAGCTCCTCGCAGCCCGGGATGCAGTCCTTCAGCACCTCGGGGTCGTTCAGCGCGGCATAGACCTGGTCGCGCGGCGCGGGGATGACGATTTCGTCGTTCAGTTCCATGGGGGCTCCGTGGTCAGGGCGCGGCCGGTGCGGCGCGCCGGTTGCCCGCCCGTCGGTGGGCGATGATCTCGGCGAGGATCGACACTGCAATCTCGTCCGGGGTGATGGCGTGGATGTCAAGCCCGGCGGGGGCCGACACGGCGTCGAGCGCGGCGCGCTCGACCCCGTCGGCGGCCAGCCGGTCGGCCAGCGTCGCGAATTTCCGGCGGCTGCCGACGAAGGCCACATAGTCCGCCCCCGAGGCGAGGGCGGCCCGGAGCGCGGCCTCGTCGCCCTTGCCTTGCGTCGCGACCACCGCGTAGCGCTGCGCCTGTCCGGCGGTGTCGAATGCGAAGCCGTCCTGCACCGCCTCGACGGCGGGCGCATCGGTCAGACCGGGCGCGCAGAGCGTGCGGTGCAGGTCGAAGCGCGCCGCAAGCGCCGCCAGCGCCAGCGCGACGGGGCCGGACCCGAAGATGATGAGGCGGGGCTGCGGGAGTTCGGGTTCCACGAAGATATCCATCGAGCCTTTCGAGGGGCAGCCGTTGCGGGCGAAGCGCACACCGTGGCGTTCGTCGCCGGGCTTCACGCCCTCGGCCTCGAGCAGCTCTTCGGGGCGGAGCGAGACGAATTGCGGCGCCCCCTCCTCCACCGCGCGGACGGCGGCTTTCGACACCGCGCCGCGCGCGCAGCCGCTGCCGACCCAGCCCGCGACGATTGTCCCGTCGCCCAGGATCAGCGCCTTGGCGCCGGGCTTGGCCGAGGTTGCATCGACCGTGCGCACGACGGTCGCCACCGCGAAGGCACGGCCTTCGGCGCGCAGGCGGGCAATCTCGGCGTCCAGACGGCGCTGCTGTTCGGCGGGAAGGGTCATAGCCGTTCGAGCCTCGGGGCAAGGGCGGCCAATGCGTCGAGCGTGTTGGCCGCGGCGAAAAGGTCGAGATGCGGCAGGGCGGAGGCCATGCCGCGGGCGACGGGTTCATAGCCGCGCCAGCCCTTGAGCGGGTTGAGCCAGACGATCCGGCAGCCGCGCCGGCGCAGGCGTTCCAGCGCGGCGCCGACCTGATCGGGCGCGTCGCTGTCATAGCCGTCAGAGAGGATCAGCACGACCGTGCGCCCGTTGACGAAGCGCCGCGCATGGGTCCGCGCGAAGGTGTCGAGCGCGCCGCCGATCCGCGAACCGCCGCCGAACCCGTCGGCCATGAGGCTGAGCCGGTCCATCGCGCGCATCGGGTCGTCGTCGCGCAGCGCCTCGGTGATGCGGACGAGGCGGGTGTGGAAGAGGTAGGCGTCCGTCGCGGGGTCGGCGCGCATGAGACCGGAAAGGAACGCAAGGAACGGGCGCGCGTAGACCACCATCGACCCCGACACGTCGCAGAGCGCGACGACCTTGACCGGCCGGTCGGGGCGGTGGCGGCGGCAGAGGCGGAACGGGTCGCCGCCGGTCGCGAGGCTGCGGCGTATCGTGCGGCGGAAGTCGAGGCCGGCCCCCCGCGCGGCGGCCTTGCGGCGGCGCGACCGGCGGTCGCGGAGCGCCGCGCCCAGGGACATGGCGACCTGTTCGGCCGCGCGGATGTCCTCGGGGCGAACAAGCTCGCGCAGGTCCTTCCTCATCAGGTTGGCGACGGACGAGGCGACGAGCTTGCCCGTCCCGTCAGACTCCGTCTCGCCGTCGCCGGTGATGTCGGGACTGTCAGGGCTGCCCGCACCCTCGGCCTGGCGGCCCTTCAGCTCGCGTTCGGCTCCGTGGCGCGACGGTTTCGGGGCCGCGGCGGTCCTCACGACCGTCTCGCGCACGCGGCCGCCGTTCAGCCAGAAGCCGTCGAACAGGTCGTCGAAGCGTGCCGCCTCGTCCGCGCAGCCGGTGCAGACGGCGCGGAGCGCGGCGCGCGCCTCCTGCGGGTCTGCGGCCCGCACCTCGGCAAGGGCGCGCAGCGCTGTGTCCGCCTCGGCCACGCCCAGGCGGAAGCCGTTGAGGCGCAGGTGGGCAAGGAAGCCCGACACCCGCGCAGCGGGCCCGGGGTCGCGGGCGGCGAAGCGGGCGACGCGGCTCATGCGGCCTTCCCCGCCAGGCGCTCGGCGACCTCGGTCGGGACGGCGGCGCGGTCGGCCTGGGTCTTGAGGAGCGTGGCGAGCGTGGCGTGGAGCACGGCGGGGTCCGAGGTCAGGTCACTGACCCCGAGCCCCGCAAGCGCCGCGGCGAAGTCCAGCATCTCGGCCACGCCGGGCTTCTTTTCCAGCTCCTCCTTGCGGAGCGCCTGGACGAAGGCGACGATCTGTCCGGCCAGCCGCGCCTCAACGCCCGGGCAGCGGGCGTTCAGGATGGCGAGCTCGGTCGCCCGGTCAGGGTAATCGACATGGGCATAAAGGCAGCGGCGGCGCAGCGCGTCTGAGAGGTCGCGCGTGCCGTTCGACGTGAGGATCACGACAGGCCGCGTCGTCGCGCGGATCGTGCCGAGTTCCGGCACGGTGATCTGGAAATCCGACAGGATTTCCAGAAGATAGGCCTCGAATTCCTCGTCCGCGCGGTCGATCTCGTCGATCAGGAGGACCGGCGGGCGAGGCTGTCTGATGGCGCGCAGAAGCGGACGTTCCAGCAGGAAGTCCTCGGAAAACACCCGCGCTTCGGCGCCCTGCCCGGCCGCGCCCGCCTCGGCCGCGGCGCGGATGGCCAGCAACTGGCGCTGGTAGTTCCATTCGTAGATCGCGTGCGAGGCGTCGAGCCCCTCGTAGCATTGCAGGCGGATGAGCTCCGCCCCCGTCGCAGCCGACAGGGCGCGCGCGACCTCGGTCTTGCCGACGCCCGCCGCGCCTTCCAGCAGCAGAGGACGTCCCAGCCGCAGCGCCAGGTGCAGCGCCATGGCAAGATCGTCGCCCGCAACGTAGCCCTGCGCGGCGAGGTCGGATTTCAGCGTGTGGCGGTCGGTCATCTGCGGTTCCCATGCGGCGAGGGCGAGGGGGGCACGTGGCCCACCCTACCCTATCGGCCGTCGCGTGCGTAGGGCGGGCGAGGCGCCCGCCCCTGCCTCAGCCGTGCAGGCCCAGACCGTTGGCGATCTTCCAGATGCGCCAGTGGTCGTGCGGCATGTGGCTGTGCCTCAATCCGAAGGCGCGGAAGGCGTCGTGCACCGCGTTCGAGAAAGCCGGCACCCCGCCCACGTTCGGGCTTTCGCCCACGCCCTTGGCGCCGATCGGGTGATGGGGGCTGGGCGTTTCGGTGTGGTCGGTGGTGTAGTGCGGCGTCTCCCATGCGGTGGGCAGGAAGAAGTCCATCAGCGTGCCGGTCTTGACGTTGCCGATCTCGTCATAGGCGATCTCCTGCCCCATGGCGATGGCCAGCGCCTCGGTCAGGCCGCCGTGGACCTGCCCCTCGATCACCATCGGGTTGATCCGCGTCCCGCAGTCGTCGAGCGCGTAGAACTGCCGGATCTCGTATTCGCCGGTATCGACGTCGATCTCCATGACGCAGACATAGGCGCCGAAGGGGTAGGTCATGTTCGGCGGGTCGTAGTAGCTTACCGCCTCGAGCCCCGGCTCGATCCCCGGGATCGCCTGATTGTAGGCGGCGAAGGCGATTTCCTTCATGGTCTTGAACCGTTCCGGCGCGCCCTTCACGACGAAGCGGTCGACGTCCCATTCCACGTCGTTGTCGTGAACCTCGAGCAGGTAGGCCGCGATCATCTGCGCCTTGGCGCGGATCTTGCGGCCCGCCATCGCGGTCGCTGCCCCGGCCACCGGGGTCGAGCGCGAGCCGTAGGTGCCGAGGCCATAGGGCGCGGTGTCGGTGTCGCCTTCCTCGACCGTGATGTCGTCGGCGGGAATCCCGATCTCGCTGGCGAGGATCTGCGCGAAGGTCGTGGCGTGACCCTGGCCCTGGCTGATCGTGCCCAGCCGCGCGATGGCCGATCCGGTCGGGTGGATGCGGATTTCGCAGCTGTCGAACATGCCCAGGCCCAGGATGTCGCAGTTCTTGACCGGCCCGGCGCCCACGATCTCGGTGAAGTGCGTGAGCCCGATGCCCAGAAGCTTGCGCGTCTTGCCGGCCTTGAAATCCTCGATCCGCTGGGCCTGCTCCTTGCGGAGCCCCTCGTAATCGACAGCCTTCAGCGCCTTTTCCCATGCGGTATGGTAGTCGCCCGAGTCGTATTCCCAGCCCAGCGCCGAGCGATAGGGGAACTGGTCCTTGCGGATGAAGTTCTTCGCCCTGAGTTCGGCCGCGTCCATGCCGAGCTCGATCGCCAGCACCTCGATCATCCGTTCGATGAAATAGGCGGCTTCCGTCACCCGGAACGAGCAGCGGTAGGCCACGCCGCCCGGCGCCTTGTTGGTGTAGACACCGTCCACCGCGCAATGCGCGACCGGGATGTCGTAGCTCCCGGTGCAGATGTGGAAGAACCCGGCGGGGAACTTGGTCGGGTCGGCGCAGGCGTCGAAGCCGCCGTGGTCGGCCGTCACGTGGCAGTCGAGCGCGACGATCTTGCCGTCCTTCGTCGCCCCGATCCGGCCCTTCATCCAGTAGTCGCGGGCGAAGGCGGTGGACATCAGGTTTTCCATCCGGTCCTCGACCCACTTCACGGGCTTGCCCGTGACGATGGAGGCGACGACCGAACAGATGTAGCCGGGATAGACACCGACCTTGTTGCCGAAGCCGCCGCCGATGTCGGGCGAGATCACGCGGATGTTGTGCTCGGCGATCCCCGAGATCAGCGACGCGACCGTGCGCACCGCATGCGGCGCCTGGAACGTGCCCCAGAGCGTCAGCTTGCCGTTCACCTTGTCCATGCTGGCCACGCAGCCGCAGGTTTCCAGCGGGCAGGGATGCGTGCGGTGGTAGTAGATCATCTCCTCGGCCACGACCTCGGCCTCGCCAAGGGCCTGGCTCGTGGCGTCGTGGTCGCCGACCTCCCAGGTGAAGATGTGGTTGTGGTGCTTCCTTGGCCCGTGCGCGCCCTCGGTCTTGCCGGCGAGGTCTTCGCGCAGCACCGGCGCGTCGGGGGCGAGCGCCTTGAACGGGTCGGTGACGACGGGCAGCTCCTCATACTCCACCTCGACCAGTTCCACGGCGTCGGCGGCGACGTAGCGGTCCCTGGCGACCACGAAGGCGACCTCCTGGCCCTGGAACAGGACCTTGCCGTCGGCCAGCACCATCTGCCTGTCGCCGGCAAGCGTCGGCATCCAGTGGAGGCCCAGCGGCGCGAGGTCCTCGGCTGTCAGCACGGCGACCACGCCCGGAAGCGCAAGTGCCGCCTCCTTGTTCACCGACTTGATGCGGGCATGGGCATAGGGCGAACGCACGAAGTCGCCGTGGAGCATCCCGGCAAGCTTGATGTCGTCGACATAGTTGCCCTTGCCCTGGGTAAAGCGCACGTCCTCGACGCGCTTGCGGGAATGGCCGAGGCCCTTGAGCTTTTCGGCGCGTTCCTTCTGGTCGGGGGTCATGTCGTTCATTCCGCGGCCTCCTTTGCGGCGTTCATCGTGGCCGCGGCCGCCATGACGGCCTTCACGATGTTCTGGTATCCGGTGCAGCGGCAGAGGTTGCCGGCCATGCCGAAGCGAACCTCCTCCTCGGTCGGCGAAGGGTTCTCCTGAAGCAGGCGGTGCGCGCGGGTGATCATGCCCGGCGTGCAGAATCCGCACTGGAGTCCGTGATGTTCGCGGAACATCTGCTGGAGGACATGGAGCGCGTCGGGCGAGCCCAGCCCCTCGATCGTGGTGATGCTTGCGCCGTTCGCCTGGGCGGCGAAGACGGTGCAGGACTTGACCGACTTGCCGTTCATGTCGACCGTGCAGGCGCCGCAGTGCGACGTCTCGCAGCCGATGTGCGGGCCGGTCAGGTTCAGCCGCTCGCGCAGAACGTGGATGAGAAGCTCGCGCGGTTCGGCGAGGACCTCGTGCTCCTCTCCGTTCACGGTCAGGGTGATCTGCATCTTGCTCATCTGTCTCTCCCTCAGGCGCGCGACCAGGCGCGCAGGATCGCGCGGCTCAGGATCACGCCGGCGACGTGGCGCTTGAACTCGACGGGGCCGCGGTTGTCCTCGCCGGGGTCGATGGCGTCCTGCATGGCGGCCAGCGCGGCCTGGATCGCCGCGTTGTCGCAGCCCGTGCCCACCAGCGCCGCGCCCGCTGCTTCGACCCAGACCGGCGTGTCGGACAGGTTGGTCATCGCGACGCTGGCACGGGCGACCTTGCCGTCCTCCTTCGCGATCAGGACGGCGGCGGCGGCGGTTGCGTAGTCGCCGATCTTGCGCTTCTGCTTTTCGTAGGCGTAGCCGCCCAGCGGTGCGGCGTCGAAGGCGATGCGTGTCAGGATCTCGTCATCGCCGCGGGCGGTCATGTAGGCGCCTTCGTAGAAGCCGCGCGCCGCGACCTCGCGCGTGCCGTCGGGGCCGCTCAGCGTGTAGGTCGCGTCGAGGCACTGCATCAGTCCGGGCATGTCGTTGCCCGGGTCGCCGTTCGCGACGTTGCCGCCGACGGTGCCCATGTAGCGGACCTGCGGATCGGCGATCTGAAGCGCCGCCTCGCGCAGGATCGGGGCGACCCTGGCAAGACCCTCGTGCGAGATCAGCTCGGCCTGCGTGGTCATGGCACCGATCTCGACCCGCGTTCCGTCGATGCGGATGCCCTTCAGCTCGGCGATGTCCTGAAGATCGACCAGATGCCCGATGGCCGCCATGCGCAACTTCATCATGGGGATCAGGCTGTGGCCTCCTGCGATCACGCGGGCCTCGTCGCCGTGCTCGGTCAGCACGCCGATCGCCGACGCCAGATCGCGCGGTCGATGGTACTCGAACGCTGCTGGTATCATGTGTGTCCTCCCGTGTGCGCCGTTCATGCGGCGCATCGACAGGGGCAACAAAGCGCCGGGGCCGGCTGCGTCAAAGCGCCACGCCACCGGTGGCGCCGTGCATTTCACGAAATGCGAAATCGCTGCACGAACTGCGAAAGCGTCAAATCCCGAGGATCACGCGCACCTCGTTCAGGTGCGACCGGCTGACCGGAACCTTCAGCGGCGCGTCGCCGCCGCCGACGAAGCAGATGCCGGTGTCCTTGGTCCGCTCGAACCCGCTGACCTGGCCTGCATTGACGAGGTAGCTGCGGTGGACGCGCAGGAAGGCCGTCCCCTCGAGCCGCTTCTCCGCCTCCGAGATCGACCAGGGGCAGAACAGCCGCTCTCCGCCGCGGTAGAGGATGGTGTAGTGACCTTCGGCCCGCAGCGCGGCGACGCTGTCGGCGGTGGCGAAATAGGTGCGGCCTTCCTTCTCGAACGGGATCGTCGGGTTGCGCCGGTCGTTGGGCTGTGCAGGGCCGGGTTCGGGCACCGGGACAGGCACTGCGTCCTCGGCCGCGGATTGTGGGGCGAAGGTCGCGCCGGTCAGCAGGAAGGCCCAGGAGATGACGAAGACGCTGATCGTCACGATGATGGCCAGCGCCTCGTTCCCGATGCGTGCGCCATTCGCGCCGAGGTCGGGCGCGGGCAGGAACCCGGTCCCGGCCATCGCAAGGAAATGGACCGCGAAGACCGCGCAGCCGAAAGCCGCCGTCCCCAGCAGGATGTTGCGCCGCCCGCGGTCGCTGTAGGCCAGCCGCATCGCCCCGATGCTCAGCCCGACCGAAGCGGCGAGGGCCAGTGCCACACCGGTGGGCGTGTAGACCGGCAGGCAGAGCTCGATCCCCGACATGCCGACGTAGTGCATGACCGGAATGCCCAGCCCCACGATCAGCCCGGCAATGGCGATGGTGCGTTCCGTGCGCGGGCGGAAATGCAGGATCAGAAGCGCAAGGCCGGTGATCAGGATCGCCAGCAGGGCCGAGATCAGCGTCACCAGCGCGTCGTAGTAATAGACCACCGGCAGCCGCAGCCCCAGCATGGCGACGAAATGCATCGACCAGATGCCGCCGCCCAGCGCGATGGCCGACATCGACACGACCAGCTTGCGCTGCCCCAGCGGCAGAAGCGACGCGCCGCGGGTCAGCGACAGCCCCGTGAAGCCCGCCATCAACGCGACGGCGAAGGACGCCAGCACAAGGCGAAGATCGTGCGAATAGTCCAGCACGGGGCGCGGACCTCCCTTCCGCCGGCCCTGTATCGGCGACCCCGGGGCCGTGGGCAAGTCCCGCGCTTGGTCTCAGGCCGGGGCGAGCGCCGCGCGGCACCAGTCGACGACGGCACCCGCCGACGGGTCGATCCGTGTCGCGAGGCCGTCCGCGAAATCCTCGAACGCCGGGAGGTTGCGCTGATTGACCGAGGTGAGGACCGGGATGCCTTCGGCCAGCGCGCGGCCGATGACGGTGCGGAAGCCCCTGCCTTCTGCCTCCTGCTTGCCGAACTTGTTCAGGACCAGAAGGCGCGGGGCCGGCGCGGCGTCGAGCCGCCGCTCGATCAGGGCCACGACACGCTCCAGCCCGTCGGGGTCGAGCCGGCAGCCCCGCGCGTCGCGGCCGAGATCCTGGCTGATGCCGATGCGTTCGGCCTCGCCGATCACCTCGATCTCCATGTCGCAGCGCCGTCCGCGGCCACGTTCCCCGTTCACCTGCACGGCACCGGCCAGCGGGATGCCGAGCGCGGAGAGCTGCCGGACGACGTCGGCCAGAAGACGGTCCGAGGCACCGCGCGCCTCCGTGACGACATAGCCGAGCATCGCCGCTCCTCTTGCAACCGGTAGGTCCGGCATACAGGATGGGCGCGACCCCGAAAAGCCGCCCCGCGAAGGCACGCCGCGAGTTGCAGTCTTCTCCCTCCTCCCCCGAGCCCGACCTGCCCGGCGTCATCCTGGCCGGCGGCCGGTCGCGCCGGATGGGCGGGGGCGACAAGGGCCTTCTTCCGCTGGGCGGGCTGCGCGTGCTGGACCATGTGCTTGCGCGGCTTGGCACGCAGTGCCGGCCCGTCGCGCTGAACGCGAACGGCGATCCCGCGCGCTTCGGCGACCTCGGGCTGGAGGTGCTGCCTGACAGCGTGCCGGACTGGCCCGGGCCGCTGGCCGGCGTACTGGCGGCGATGGACTGGGCCGCGCGCCTCGGGGCGCAGCAGGTCGTCACGGTCGCCGCGTACACGCCGTTCTTCCCCCCGGACCTCGTCGCCCGGCTGCGCGCCGGCGCCGGTGCGGGCGGCCTCGCCGTCGCGGCCAGGCTTGACGGAAAGGGCGGTGCGCGGACGCACCCGACCTTCGCCCTCTGGCCCGTCACCTTGCGCCAGCGCCTGCGCGAAGACCTCGCCGCGGGGGAACGGCGCGTCGGCCGCTGGGCCGAGGCGCAGGGCGCAGCCGTCGTGGCATTTGCCTGCGATGGCGCGGACCCGTTCTTCAACATCAACACGCCCGACGACCTGGCCGAGGCCGGGCGCCTGCTGGCCCGCTGGCGGGCGTGAGGTTCGACCGGATCATCGTCGCCGACTGGTCGGCCTCCTCTGCGCCCTCGCCCGCGCGGCCCTCGGCCGACGCGATCTGGATCGGCACGGCGGAGGCGGGGGGCGGCGCGGTGTCCACGTCCTACCACCGCACCCGGGCAGAAGCCGAGGCAGCCCTGCACGCAGCCGTGGAGCAGGCGCTGGCCGAGGGCACGCGGCTGCTCATGGGGTTCGACTTCCCCTTCGGCTATCCGGCCGGCTTTGCCGCCGCCGTGACGGGCCGACCCGAGACACCGGCGCTGTGGGACTGGCTGGCCGAGCGCATCCGGGACGGGCCGAGGAACGCCAACAACCGCTTCGACCTGGCCGCGCGGATCAACGCGGCGCTCCCGGGCGTCGGGCCATTCTGGGGGCGGCCCGTCGGGCTGGACCTGCCCGACCTGCCGGACCGCGGCAGCCTCAGGCGCGATCACGGGTTTGCCGAACGTCGGGCGGTCGAAACCGCCGTGCCCAGCGCCCAGCCGGTCTGGAAGCTCTACACCACGGGCTCGGTCGGGTCGCAGGCGCTGATGGGCCAGCCTGCGCTGTCGCGGCTCAGGCGCACCTTCGCGGGGCGGGTGGCCGCGTGGCCCTTCGAGCCTGCCGAGACTGCGCCCGTCGTGCTGGCCGAGGTCTATCCGTCGCTTCTGGCAGAGCGGGTCGCGCGGCACCTTCGGCAAGACCCTGCGGCCATAAAGGACGAGGTGCAGGTCAGGCTGCTGTCGCTGGCGCTGGCCCGGCTTGCGCGGGACGGGGGGCTTGCGTCGTTGCTTCGGCCGGATGTTCCGCCCGCCGTCCTGCGCGAGGAGGGCTGGATCCTCGGCGCCGGGCATTCCGCGACGCTAGGGGCGGCGCTTCCCTAGCCGCCGCGCCGGATCAGATAGGCCCGCGCGCCGTCGATGTCGTCGTCGCGCAGAAGCTGGTGTCCGGCCTCGGCGCAGAAATGCGGGACGTCGATAACCGCGGCGGGGTCGGTGGCAACAAGGCGCAGGACCTGCCCCGGCGCCATTGCCAGAAGCCGCTTGCGCGCCTTCAGCACGGGCAGCGGGCAGAGAAGCCCGCGCGCGTCGATTTCGTCGGTCCAGTCCATGGGGCGGGCATAGGGCCGGCGCGCAGCGCTGTCCAGCGGCGCCTAGCGCCCCGCGACGGCTGCCGCGATATGCGTCATCGCCAGCATCCCGGGGTCGTCCATGCCGCGGGTCTTTTCCCCGAAGATGCGCGCGCGGCCGATGGTGGCGAGGTGCGGGCGCATCTCCTCCTGCGCGGTGCGGGCCGCGTCGGCGGCGGCGCGGGCGACCTCGGCCGGGTCGGACAGCCCCTCGGTCGCCTTCGCCATCGCGTCGAGGCTGTCGAGCACCGTCTTGCCGCCCAGTTCCGCCTTGCCGCGCGCCTGCATCGCGTCGCGCGCCGCCGCGATCAGGGCCGAGACCTCGGACGCCTCGACACCGGTCCGCCCCCTCAGCGCCTTGGCCATCGCCATCAGCCCGGTCGCCATCAGCGTGCCGTAGGACGACCCCGAGGTCTTGGTGAAGGCCTGCGCGCATGCCAGAAGCGCCTGGCCAAGGTCGTCGGGCAGCCCGGGCCTGAGATCGGAAATCGCCCGCATGCCGCGCGTAAGCGTCACGCCCAGGTCGCCGTCGCCCAAGGCACCGTCCGCGGCGTTGAGCGCGTCGAACTCGCGCTCCATCGCCGCGGTCAGGCGGTCGATGGCGCCGCGAAGGTCGGCAACGGTCAGCGTCATTTCACGCTCCAGAACGCACAATCGCAAGGCGCCTTGAGGTAGCCTTCCAGCTCGTCGTCGAGCTTGCACATCGTGAAGGACACGCCCGCCATCTCCATCGAGGTGGCATAGCGGCCGACCAGCGGCATGACGATCGCGGCGCCCGCGCCCTCCAGCCGGGCCTTGACGACACGGTAGAGGATGTAGAGCTCCTCCGGCGGGGTGGCGCCCAGCGAGTTGACCATGATCGACACCCGGTCGCCCTTGCCCACGGGCATGTCGGCCAGAAGGCGGTCCATCATCTCGCCCGCGATGGCGTCGGCGGGCTTGAGCTTGTCGCGCCAGACGCCGGGTTCGCCGTGGATGCCCATGCCCATCTCCATCTCGTCCTCGGCGATCTGGAAGGTGGGCTTGCCGGCCTGTGGCACGGTGCAGGGGCTGAGAGCCGCGCCGACCGAGCGGCAGGCGTCGGCGGCCTTCTGGGCGATCCGCGTCACCTCGTCGAGGTCGCGACCCGCTTCGGCCGCGGCGCCGGCGATCTTGAAGGCGTAGACCATGCCGGCGACGCCGCGGCGCTTCCCGGCCTCCTCGGGCGGGGCGGAGGCCACGTCATCGGCCAGCACGACCGTGGTGCAGCGGATGCCGTCGAAATCGACCAGGTCGCCCGCCATGTCGAAATTCATGATGTCGCCGCCGTAGTTGCCGTAGAGGCGCAGGACGCCCGCGCCCTGATCGGCGGCGCGGATTGCGTCGGCCATCTGCTCGGCCGAGGGGCTGGCGAAGACGTCGCCGATGGCGCAGGCGTCCAGCAGACCGGGGCCAACGTAGCCTGTGAAGACCGGCAGGTGCCCCGAACCGCCGCCCGAGACGATGCCGACCTTGCCCTTGGCCCCCGGCGTTGCGCGGGCCACGGCGCGCTTCGTCTCGCCCACCAGCCGGTAGAACTCCGGGTGCGCGGCGCACAGGCCGTCGAGCATCTCGTCGACGTAGTCGACCGGGTTGTTCAGGATCTTCTTCATCACCGTCCCTCCGTTCAGCTGCGGCGCCGCGCAGGCCGCCAGGTGTTCACGATCATCACGAAAATCAGCAGGCTGCCCCAGATCAGCTCGCGCGCGAAGTTCGACACGCCGACCATGTTGAGGCCCGAGGACAGGAACTGCATCGACAGCACGGCCAGCACCACGCCAAGGATCTTGCCATACCCGCCGTAGGGATTCACCCCGCCCAGCACCGCGATGAGCACCGCGAGCAGCAGGTAGGACGACCCGTAGTCGGCCTTGGCGGAATTCGCGCGGCTCATTACCACCCAGCCCGCGACCGCGGCCAGCCCGCCCGACAGGACATAGACCTTGATCAGCATCCGGTCGATGTCCACGGCGGCAAAGCGCGCCGCCAGCGGATTCGCGCCGTACATCCGGACCTTCAGCCCGAAGCCCGTGCGCGTCAGCAGAAACGAAAGCGCCAGCGCTAGCAGCGCGAACAGGATCAGCGGCGTCGGCACGCCGAGGATCGTGGAATTGCCGATCCAGGCCATCGCCGGGGGCAGGCCCATGACGGCCGACCCGTTGGTCAGCGCGATGGCGATGCCGGTGAAGATCAGGCCCGAACCCAGCGTCGCCAGGATCGGCGGCAGGCCGAAGCGCGCCACGGCGATCCCGTTGAAGAGCCCCGCAAGCAGCCCCACGCAAAGCGACACCGAGAGGGCCATGACGACCAGAGCCGTCCCGCCGGCCGCGCCGCCGAAGGCTGTCATGATCATCGCGGCGATGATCGCCGACATGTTCGCGACGCCCACAACCGACAGGTCGATACCGCCGGTCAGCATGGTGACCGTCATCGCCAGGGCCAGGATGGCGAATTCCGGGAACTGGAACGCCATCGAGGTCATGTTCTGAAGACTCAGGAACCTGTCGGGCGACAGCGCCGACATCAGGGCGAAGACGGCGACCGCGATCACGGCCAGCCGCCCCTCGGGCGAGGACAGCAGGCGGTGTATCAGGCCGGGGGCGGGTCTGGTCATGCGCGCCTCATGCTGCCCGCGCCGCGGCGCGCTTGGCCTGCCAGGCGGGCAGGCCGGTGCCGAGAAGGATCAGGCAGCCGATGGTGATGGACTGGAAGGTGGAGGGGATGCCGAGCACGATCAGGCTGTTGCGCACCAGAACGATCAGCGCGACGCCCAGCACCGTGCCGGTCAGCGTGCCGTAGCCGCCCGCAAGACGCGCCCCACCCAGAACGACGGCGGCGATGACCGACAGCTCAAGCCCCACAAGGTCGAAAGGGTTCGCCACCCGCGCCATGCTGGCGTGGATCACGCCGGCGAGGCCGGCAAGCATGCCCACGTAGACATAGACGAAGAACTGCGTCCGCCGCACGTTGATGCCGATGCGCCGCGCGCTTTCGACCGACCCGCCGATGGCATAGATCGCCCGCCCCAGCATCGTGCGGTTCAGGATGAACCAGGTCAGGACAACCACCCCGACGGTCGCCAGGAAGGCCGCGTGGAGCGAATAGAACGACCCGTCCGCATTGGTGCCGCGCACGACCATCATGCGCCCGAACTCGCGCATGCCCGGCGGCAGGGTGGTGATCTGCTTCTGGCCGATGAAGGTCAGCATGAAGCCGCGGAAGATCGACAGCGTGCCCAGCGTCACGATCAGCGTGGGCAGGCCGAAACCGGCGATCAGCACGCCATTGAAGGCCCCGAGCAGCGCGCCCACCGTCATCCCGAAAGCAAGCGCCCCCCACCAGGGCATCCAGGGCATCGCGGCATTCAGCGTCATCGCGGTCACGTACATCGTGAAGGCCGCGACGGCGGTGAAGCTGACGTCGATCCCGCCCGAGACCAGCACCACGAAGGCGCCGACCGCGAAGATGCCCAGCACGATCCCGTTGCGCAGAAGGTCGGTCAGCGTCGCGACCGACAGGAAGCCGGGGTCCGAGACCGCGGCCAGCGCGCAGAAGGCCACGATGACGCAGGCCACCAGCGTTTCGTTGCGCGTCCAGTCGAGCGTCATGAGGCGAGCCTGTGGGCGAGGTCCGTTTCGGTAATGCCCCGGCCGGGAATATCCTCGACCAGGCGGCCTGCCTTCATCACCAGAAGCCGGTGGCAGGTCGCCAGAAGCTCGGGGAGGTCGTCCGAGATGACGATGACCCCCAGCCCCTGCGCGGCAAGATCGGCGATGATGCCATGGATCTCGGCCTTGGAGCCCACGTCGACCCCCACGCTGGGTCCGTTCAGGATCAGGACGCGCGGGCCGCGCGCCATCCAGCGGGCCAGCACCACGCGCTGCTGGTTGCCGCCCGACAGGGACCGGACCGGAGCCTCGGGGTCCGGCGCCTTGACCGAAAGGCGCTTCAGCCAGTCGCGCGCCTCGCCCCAGAGGCCGGGCAGGTCGAGCACCCCCCATGCCCCGGAATGCGCGTCGAGCCGCCCGATGGCGATGTTCTGGATGATGCTCTGCGTCAGGAACAGACCTTCGGTCAGACGGTCCTCGGGGACGTAGCCGATGCCGGCGGCCGCCGCAGCGATCGGGTCGCCCAGCGGCACGGGCCGACCGTCGAGGCGGATCGCGCCCGCCTCGGGCATGACGAGGCCGAACAGCGCCTTGGCCAGCGCCGTGCGGCCCGACCCCAGAAGCCCCGCGACGCCCAGGACCTCGCCTGCATGCAGGGTGAAGCTCACGTCCTCGAACGCGCCGGGCTTGGCCAGCCGCTCGACGGTCAGAAGGACGGGCGCATCGGGCGGCAGCGGTGCGGGCGGCGTCTCGCCGACGTCGCGGCCCGTCATGTGCCGGGTGAGCGAAGCCGCGTCGAACTCGCTTGCCGGCCCTTCGGCGACCTTCGCGCCGTTGCGGAGCACCACGACGTGTTCGCAGACCTCCAGCACCTCGGCCAGCTTGTGGCTGACGAACAGCACGGCGACGCCGTCCGCCTTGAGCCGCCGGATGATGGTCAGGAGCGAGCGCACCTCGCGCTCGGTCAGCGCGGTGGTGGGCTCGTCCATGATGATGAGCCGCGCGTCGGTCGCCAGCGCGCGGGCGATGGCGACGAGCTGCTTGTGCGCGACGGGCAGCGTCTCGACCGCGACATCGAGCGGGATGTCGACCCCGATCCGCTCCAGCGTGCGGGCGGCAAGCTCGCGCATGCGACCACGGCGGACGAGCTTCGCGCCCATGCCGATTTCCGCCGAGAAGGCGATGTTCTCGGCCACGGTCAGGTTGGGAAACAGGCTGAAGTCCTGGAAGATGACCTTGATGCCGGCATCCGCCGACAGGCGAGGGTTGAGCGGCCCCTGCGTCACGCCGTTGAAGGCGATGCGCCCGCGGTCGGGCTGCTCGACGCCCGCGAGGATCTTGATGAGGGTCGATTTCCCCGACCCGTTTTCTCCCGCAAGGCAGACGGCCTCACCGGCGGCGATGGAGAAGCCAACGCCGTCCAGTGCCGTGATTCCGGCGTAGGTCTTCGTCACGCCGTCCAGCGCAACCAGAGCGTCCGTCATCGCCTACCCTTCACGGGGTGAAGAGGCGGCTTGCGCCGCCCCGAACCAACATCCCGATCAGAAGGGATACTCGGCCATGTTGTCCTTGTTCACGTTCACCCAGGCCTGGCCGTAGATCACCTTGCCGTCGAGCTTGATCTGGTTGTAGCCCGGCAGCCCGAGGTCCATGCCATCGGTGACCGTTTCGCCGTTCATGACCATGGTGGCGAGCTTGTTCATCGCGTAGCCCGCGACCGAAGGATCCCAGAAGCCGATGCCGTCGACGGCCCCGGTTTCCAGATACTGTCCGGCGATCGACGGCAGCGATGTGCCGAATACGCAGGTCGTATCCTCGAGCCCGCGCTCCTCGATCGCAAGGCCGATGCCCGCAACGTCGGTCGAGGCCGAGCCCTGCATGCCCTTGATGTTCGGATAGGCGCGGAGCACCTCCTGCGCCTTGGCGTAGGCCTGCTGCTGGTCGTCGAAGGTCTCGTTCTTGTCGCCGACCAGCGTCATGTTGGGATAGTTCGCCTTCTGGTAGGCGATGGCGCCATCGACCCACTGGTTGTGCGTCTGGCTGGTCAGCGATCCGACGAAGACGGCATATTCGCCCTCACCGCCCATGCAGGTGGCCAGCTGCTCCATCAGGTTGGCGCCGAAGTCCTCGTTCACGAAGGCTTCGAGGTCATACGCTGTGTTCTGCTGGCTTGCGGCTTCGTGCGTGATGACGGTGATGCCGGCGTCCATCGCGCGCTTCAGGACCGGCTCGAGCGCCTCGGGGCTCATCGGCACGACGGCCAGCGCGTCCACGCCCTGCGCGATCATGTCCTCGATCAGCGCGGCCTGCTGCTGCGGGTCGGCCTGGGCCGGGCCCACCTGGAAGGCGTCGACGCCGGTGTCGGCGGCGTATTGCTTCACGCCCTCTTCCATGCGGTTGAACCACTGGATGCCGGCGATCTTGACCACGGTCGCGATCTTCTTGGCATCCTGTGCCGCGGCGGGCATGGACAGCAGCGCCGTCGACGCCGCAAGCGCGGCCAGAAGTGTCGTCTTCCTCATGTCTTCCTCCCTTGGCGGCCCGGTGTCGGGGCCATTTCGATTTTCGTGAAGTCTAGCCGATTGCGGCCGGTTTTCCAGTCTTTTGTCGCATGACTCCTCAGAAATTATCCAATGAAATCATTTTGTTGGGCAAAAGAAAGCACAAGCCCGCCACCTGCGTCGGCGGCAGTGCGAAAAGGGCCTGGCGTGCCGGTCCAGGGGCGGCGGCCGGGGTCTGGGCGCCGTCCTAGACATGCGCGGTCTCGCGCAGTCCCGCAGCACTGCCCACCGCGAGGCGAACGACCAGATCGGGCGCCGCAAGGTGCGGCAGATGGCCCGCCCCGCGCACCAGGTGGATCGCCGCCGCAGAGGGCAGATTGGCGACGTCGCGCCAGTCGAGCACACGGTCTTCGGTCCCGAAAACCACGGATACGGGGCACTTCAGACGTGCAAGGTCGCCCGAGATGTCGACCTGCTGGAACCCCCTGTGGCACATCGCCCGCGCCAGCGCCGCTTGCCCGGCACGATGATCCTTCAACCGCGCCAGCTCCTGCTCCGCCGCCACCTGCGACAGCGGCCCGGCGTCGAGCAGCGCCAGCGCGCGCGCAAGCGCGGCAGGGGTCTCGGCGGCCAGCATCCCGTCCACGAACTGCGCGTCAACCCGCGCCCCGAGACCGAAGGGGGCGATCAGGACCAGCCGCACGACCCGCCCGGGCGCACGCAGCGCAAGTCGGGTGGCGATCGCCGCCCCCAGCGAATGGCCGATCAGGACGACGCGGCCCGGCGGCAGGGCTTTGGCCATCGCATCGACCGCGGCGTCGAGGTCCGACACGGCGGGGGCATCCGGGGCGTGGCCGGGAAGGTCGAGCGCCACGACCTGTCGTCCCGTCGCCGCAAGCCGGCGCGGCAGGTCGCGCCAGCCGCCGGAATGGTCGAACAGCCCGTGGATCAGGGCAACCGCCGCCTGCGGCCCTCTGCCGGCACCGGCCACGTCGTCCGCAGTGACGCGTCCGCGCCGGCCGGATCCCTCGACAACCGACAGATCCACGCCGGCCCGGCGTGCCGCCGCGCGGGCGGCCGGGCTTGCAGCGACCCGGCCCTGAGCCGCGGCGCCGGCCGGGGCCGCCGCCTTGACCGGCGCCGCAGGCACGGACTCGGCCGGAGCGGCGGCGGATGACTCGGGCGGGGCGCCCGCACTTCCCGCCGCTCCGTCGGCGTCAACCTCGGCGATCGGCTGGCCCAGTGCCACCGTCTCGCCCGGTTCAACCAGCGGTGTAACCAGCACGCCGTCGGCCAGCGCGGGCACCTCGACAACAGTCTTGTCGGTCTCGACCTCCAGAAGGACGTCGCCCCGGCGGAACGCCTCTCCGGGCGCGACCAGCCAGTCCAGGACCTTGGCTTCCTCCATCGTCTCGCCCAGGCGCGGAAGGGTCAGCGTCACGCGGCCCATTCGGGTGCCTCCCGCGTCACGAGCCAGCGCGCCGCGTCGCGGATCAGCGCGGCCGAGGGGATAGACCCGCGTTCCAGCGCAGGCGAAACCGGGATGGGGATATCCTCGCCCCCGATGCGCAGGACGGGCTCCTCCAGCCAGTCGAAGCAGAGCTCGCCCAGTCGTGCGGCGATGTCGGAGGCGACCGAGCCGGTCACGACCGCTTCGGTCACGACCATCGCGCGGCCCGTCCGGCGGACGCTGTCCACCAGCGGCCCTTCGTCCAGCGGATTGAGGCAGCGCAGGTCGATCACCTCGGCCTCGATCCCCTCGGCGGCCAGCGCCTCGGCCGCCGCCAGGGCCTCGTGCAGCATGCGGCTGTAGGCCACGATGGAGATGTCGCGCCCCGCGCGGCGGACGACCGGAACGCCCCAGTCGCCGTCCGCGCGCGCCATGTCCAGGTTGCCCTTCATCGTGTAGAGCCCCTTGTGCTCGATGAAGACGACCGGATCGGCCTCGGTCAGGGCATGGCGCAGAAGGTGGTAGGCGTCGTTGACGGTGGCCGGCATCGCGACGCGCAGACCCGGCGTGTGCAGGAACCAGGCCTCGAGGCTCTGGCTGTGCTGGGCTGCGGCCGACCGCCCGGTGCCGCCCTGCGTGCGCAGGACCATCGGCACGCCGATCTGGCCGCCGAACATGTAGCGGCTTTTCGCGGCCTGGTTCGCGATCTGGTCCATCGCCATGCCGGCGAAATCGACATACATCAGTTCCGCCACCGGCCTGAGGCCCGTCATCGCCGCCCCCACCGCCGCGCCGATGATCGCGGCTTCGGAGATCGGCGCGTCGATCACGCGGTCGGCGCCGAACATGTCGATCAGCCCTCTGGTCACGCCGTAGGCCCCGCCGTAGAGCCCCACCTCCTCGCCGATGAGGACGACCGAGGGATCGGCCTCCATCGCGTCGATCAGGGCCTGGCGGATCGCCTCGCGGTAGGTGGTCTCGATCATGCGCGGGCGCCTTCGGACAGGATCATGGCCAGCCGTTCGGCCTGCGGGCGGGGGGGCGGAGAGGTCGGCGCATAGACATCCTCGAACATCGTCGCGAGGTCCGGCGCCCTGGCCGCGATGGCATGGTCCAGGGCCGCGTCCATCTCGGCCGCCGCGTCGGCGTCGATCCGGTCCAGGTCCGCCGCGCCGGCAAGGCCCTCGGCCAGAAGCCGCGCACGTGCCCCGGCCAGCGGGTCGCGGGCGCGGCCCTCCGCCTCCTCGTCAGGGGTGCGGTAGGGCGACTTGTCCATCCGGGCGTGGCCGTAGAAGCGGTAGGCGTCGATTTCCAGGAACCCCGGCGCACCGGCACGCGCGGCGGACACGAGCGAGCGCGCCGCGTCGTGCACCGCCTCGACGTCCGAGCCGTCGGCACGCGCGGCGTTCAGCCCGAAGGCCGTCGCGCGCGCCGGGAAATCGCGGCTCCCGGCCGATCGGTCGACGCGCGTGCCCATGCCATACTGGTTGTTGATGCAGCAGAACAGAACCGGCAGGCGCCAGAGCACGGCCATGTTCATCGCCTCGTAGAGGATGCCCTGGCTCATCGCGCCGTCACCGAAGAACGCGACGGAAATCGCGCCTGTTCCCCTGTTGCGGTAGGTCAGGCCCGCGCCCACCACATGCGGGATGCCGCCGCCGACGATGGCATTCGCGCCGAGGTGCCCAAGTGCCCGGTCGGCGATGTGCATCGACCCGCCCTTGCCACGGCAATAGCCGTCCTCCTTGCCCGCGATCTCGGCCATCATCCGGCGCGGGTCGGCGCCGCGGGCCAGGAACACCCCGTGACCGCGGTGGTGGGTGGTGAAGCTGTCGCCGGGTTCCATCGCATCCGTGACGCCCACGACCGCTTCCTCGCCGATCGACAGGTGCAGCATGGACCCCGCGCTTTCGCCCTTCAGGAACAGCTCGCCCACCCGTTCCTCGAACGACCGGATGCGCCGCATGGTGCGGTAGCGGGCCAGCATCGCGGTGTTGGCAGGCGGGGTCTGCGCGGTCATTCGGGTGCCCTCAGGGGTTTGAGCGCCTCGTAGGCGGCAAGGTAGCGGGCATAGACCGGCGCGTAGGCGGCGTGGGCCGTGCTGTCGGGCTCGATCCGGCGGGCGGTGCGCACCATCGCGGCGCAGCCGTCGTCGATGGTGGCGAAATGGCCGGCGCCGGTCGCGGCGAGGATCGCCGAGCCCAGCGCGCAGGCCTCGGTCTCCTCGGTCAGCTCAAGCGGCAGGCCCAGCGTGTCCGCGTGGACCTGAAGCCAGAAGGGCGACCGCGTGGCGCCGCCCGCGACGACGATGCGCCGCGCGCCGAAGGCGTCGCCGAATGCCTCGACGATGGCGCGCGTGCCGAAGCAGACGGATTCGACCAGCGCGCGGTAGACATGGGCGGGCGTGTGCTTCAGCGTCAGACCGGTGATCGCGCCGCGCGCCAGAGCATCGGTATGGGGCGTGCGGTTGCCTTGGAAGTGGTCGACCGCCAGCAGACCCTCGGCCCCCGGCGGCAGGGCGCGGGCCTGTTCGTTCAGCGTGTCGAAGTCGATGCCTTCGGCGAAGTTGCGCTTGAACCAGGCGATGACCGAGCCGGTCGAGGTCTGTCCGCCCTCGATGATCGGGCGGCCCGGGTAGACGCAGTCCATGTAAGTGCCCCAGACGCCGGGCGCATGCACCGACCGCGCCGCCACGCCGAGCTGGAGGTGCGAGGACCCGGTGATCAGCGCCATGTCTCCGGGCTGGGTGACGCCCAGGCCGATCATGCCGATGAAGGCGTCCGCGCCGCCCTGCACCACAGGCGTGCCCGACGGCAGCCCGAGGTGGCGTGCGGCCTCGTCCGTCAGGGGGCCCACGACCTGGCCGGGCGCCGCGATCTCCGCCGGCCAGCGGTCCATGAGGTCGGACAGGTCGAGCCGGTCGAGCATCGACACCGGCCAGCCACCATGATCGGTCTGATAGTGCCAGCGCATCGTGACGTTGTTCAGCGAGGCGACCCAGCGCCCGGTCAGGCGCAGGGTCAGGTAATCCTGGTATTCGCCGACCTTCGCCGCACGGGCCCAGATCTCGGGCTGATTGCGCTTGAGCCAGAGCGCCTTGGGGATCATCCATTCCGGGCTGACCGGTCCCCTGCCCCCACCGTTGACACGCAGCGCGGGGTCGCCGCAGCCGGCGACCTCGGCCGCCTCGCGGTGTGCGCGGACATCCATCCACAGCAGGCAAGGCCTGAGCGGCCGCCCCTCGGCGTCGAGCGCGACGACCGTGCACGAGGTCGTGTCGCAGGCGATGGCGGTGATCTGTTCGGGCCGGACGCCGGCAGCCGCGACCGCCTCGCGCACGGCGACACCGGCGGCGTGCCACCAGTCGTCGGGGTTCTGCTCGGCCCGGCCGGGTTCGGGGAACTGCGTCGCGTAGGCGCACTTGCCGACGCCGCGCGACCGCCCCGCCAGGTCGAAGACATGGGCGCGCAGGGACTCCGTCCCGCCATCGATGCCGATCACATAGGCCATGCGTCCTGACCCGCTTTCTGCGCCCGCAATGCCGCAACTGCAACATTGTGCAGACGCTGCACAATTGTTGATAGACGTTGACGAGCGACCGGGTCAAGTGGCTAGATGCCGGGGTGGCAGACGGAGTCGAGATGAGCCAGCCCCGGGAAATCGACGACCTGATCCAGGCGGCCTGGCTCTATTACATCGGCCAGATGAGCCAGGAGGAAGTCAGCCGCCGCATGGGGCTGTCGCGCTTCAAGGTGCTGCGGCTTCTCGCCGAGGCGCGCGACCGCGGGCTGGTTCGCATCAGCATCGAACACGAGACATCCCGCGCGCTTTCGCTGGCCGACCGTCTGCGCGACCACTTCGGCCTGACCGAGGTCCAGGTGGCCCCCGACGCGGGCGACGACGCGGCCGCGGCGCGCCGCGCGGTGGGGCAGCTGGCGGCGGGATACCTGTCGCGGATCGGCCGCGACGGGGCCGTGACGGTCGGCGTGGGCTGGGGCCGGACCGTCGCGGCGATGGCCGACGCCGTCACCGGGCTGCGCAACCCAGGCCTGCGCTTCGTGTCGCTGATGGGGGCGATGACGCACGGGTCGGCGACAAGCCCGCTCGACGTCTGCCTGCGTCTGGCGGGGCTCACGGGGGGAAGCGCAGTGTTCCTGCCCGCGCCCTTCCTGGCCGACAGCGCCGAGGACGCTGCACAGATCATGGCCCAGCGCATGGTGCGCGAGGCGCTGGAAGTCGCCCGCGCGGCGCCGCACATGATCGTCTCGGTCGGCGAATGCACGCCCGAGGCGCTGTTGGCCGCCAGCGGCGTCCTGACAGCCGAGGATGCGGCCGAGCTGGCCGCGGCAGGGGCGGTCGCCGACACGACGGGCAAGTTCTTCCGCGCAGATGGCACGCTGGCCGGCACCGGCCTGAACGCCCGGTCGCCATCCATCGGGCTCGATGACCTGAAGCGCTCGGACGTTGTCCTGCTCGCGGCCGGGACGGCAAAGGAGGCTGCGGCCCGGGCCGTGCTGCGCGCAGGCTTTGTCGACAGGCTGATCGTGGACGAGGCGCTGGCGGGCGCCCTGCTGGAGGACGACGCATGAGGGGATTCGGGGTCCACACCTCGATGTGGACGATGGCCTGGGACCACGCCGGGGCCGAACGTGCGGTTGCCGCCTGCGCCGACCTGGGCTTCGACTTCATCGAGATCGCGCTCCTTTCGCCCGACAGGGTCGACACCGCCCACTCGCGGCGGCTGCTCGACGCCAAGGGCCTGCGCGCCGTCTGCTCGCTGGGCCTGCCGGAAGGCAAGCGCGCCTCGACCGACCCCGAGGCGGCGGCCGCCTTCCTGACCTTCGCGCTGGACCAGGCCGCCGCGCTGGGGGCCGAGGCACTGACCGGGGTGACCTATGGCGGCATCGGCGAGCGCACCGGCGCGCCGCCGACCGAGGCCGAGCGCGACAACGTCGCCCGGGTGCTCGGGCAGGCGGCCGCGCATGCAAGATCGCTCGGCCTGTCCTTCGGCATCGAACCCGTGAACCGCTATGAGAACCACATCCTGAACACCGGCCGGCAGGCGGTCGAGATGATCGAGCGGGTGGGCTCGGACGACATCTTCGTCCACCTCGACACCTACCACATGAACATCGAGGAACGCGGCATGGCGCTGGGGATCCTCGATGCCGGGCCGCACCTGCGCTACATCCACCTGTCCGAGTCCGACCGCGGCACGCCGGGCGCCGGGAACGTCCGCTGGGACGAAGTGTTCGGCGCGCTGAAGGCGGTGGGGTTCAACGGCGGGCTTGCCATGGAGAGCTTCATCGACATGCCGCCCGAGGTCGCCTACGGCCTCGCCGTGTGGCGCCCGGTGGCCGAAAGCCGCGACATCGTGCTGGGCGAGGGGCTGCCCTTCCTGCGCAACAAGGCACGGCAATACGGGCTGATCTGACGGAGGCCGCGATGGACTATGCCCCGCTTACCCCCGAAACCCTGCCCGCGCGGCTGGGGCCAGCGTTGCGGGACCGCGTGGGCGACCCGTCGCGCTGGACCGTGGCCGAGGTCGGGGACGGCAACCTGAACCTGGTGTTCGTGGTGAACGGCCCCGCGGGCCAGGTCATCGCGAAACAGGCCCTGCCCTACCTGCGGCTGGTGGGGGAAGGCTGGCCGCTGCCGCTGAAGCGATCGTTCTTCGAATACCACGCGCTGACCCGGCAGGCCGCGCGCGACCCCGGCCGCGTGCCCGAGGTGTTCCACTTCGACGAAGGCCAGGCGCTGATCGCCATGCGCTACCTCACGCCGCATGTCGTCCTGCGGAAGTCGATCGTCGCGGGGCGCACGCACCCGAACCTCGCCCGCGACATCGGGCTGTTCCTCGCGCGGACGCTGTTCCGCGGATCGGGCCTGTCGATGACGGGGGCGGACCTGCGGGCGGACATGGCGCTGTTCGCGGACAATACCGTCCTGGCGGACATCAGCGAGACGCTGGTCTTCACCGACCCCTACTTCGACGCTCCGCGAAATCGCAATACCGAGGGTCTGGACGGGTGCATCGCGGCGCTGCGCGCCGACCGGGCGCTGCGCGTTGCCGCGCAGGAAGCCAAGCACGCCTTCGTGTCGAAGACCGAGACGCTGGTCCACGGCGACCTGCATTCGGGGTCCATCATGGTGACCGGGGACGACACCCGGGTGATTGACCCCGAATTCGCCCTCTACGGCCCGTTCGGCTTCGATGTGGGCATGTTCATCGCGAACCTGCTTCTGGCCTATCACGCCCAGTCCGGACACGAGGACGAACCGGGCGCGCGCGACCCCTACCGGGGCTGGCTGCTCGCCCAGGTGGCCGAACTCTGGCACGTCTTCGCCGAGGAGTTCCGCCACCTCTGGCAGACCGAGCGGACGGGGCTTCTCTACGAACGCAGCCTCTTCGAGGGCGCGGGCGATCGCGCGGGGGCCGAGGCTGCGCTGGCCTCGGTCCTGCGCGGGATCTGGACCGACGCGCTGGCCTTCTGCGGGGTCGAGATGCACCGCCGCATCCTGGGCCTCGCGCATGTCGAGGACCTTGAGGCGATCCGCGACCCCGCCCGCCGGGTCCTGTGCGAGGCGCGCGCACTGGAAACCGGGCGGCTGGTCGCGACCATGCGCCATTCCCTTTCGCCGGGCGATCTGACAGCCCTGGCCGCGGACATCGACGGAGGCGTGGCGCGATGAAGGTGGGGGACCGGAATTATCGATCGATCTGGGTCGAGCAGGGCGAGGTCCGGATCATCGACCAGACCCGCCTTCCGCACGACTTCGTCGTGGTGACGCTGGAGGACCTTCAGGACGCCGCCGTCGCGATCCGCGACATGTGGGTCCGCGGCGCGCCCCTGATCGGGGCGACGGCAGCCTATGGCATGGCGCTGGCGATGCGCGCGGACCCTTCGGACGCAGGCATGGCCCACGCTCACGACGTGCTCTATGCGACGCGGCCCACCGCAGTGAACCTGCGCTGGGCGCTGGAGGAGATGCGGGCCGTTCTCGCGCCCCTGCCCCCCGTCGACCGTCACGCGGCAGCCATGCGTCGCGCGGGCGAGATCGCGGACGAGGACGTGGCGATCAATGCGGCGATCGGCGACCACGGGCTTGGGATCATCCGCGCCATCGCCGCACGGAAGGGGGGCGACCCGGTCAACATCCTGACCCATTGCAACGCGGGCTGGCTCGCCACCGTGGACTGGGGAACGGCGACCGCGCCGATCTACAAGGCCCATGCCGAAGGCATTCCCGTCCATGTCTGGGTGGACGAGACGCGCCCGAGGAACCAGGGCGCCCACCTGACCTCGTGGGAGATGGCCAGCCACGGGATTTCCCACGCGCTGATCGTCGACAATGCCGGCGGCCACCTGATGCAGCACAGGCAGGTCGACATGGTGATCGTCGGCACCGACCGCACGACGGCGCGGGGCGACGTCTGCAACAAGATCGGCACCTACCTCAAGGCGCTGGCCGCGCATGACAACGGCGTGCCCTTCTACGTCGCCCTGCCCTCGCCCACCATCGACTGGCGGGTGATGGACGGCATCACCGAAATCCCGATCGAGGAACGCTCGGGCGACGAGGTCAGCTTCGTCCAGGGCAAGCTGGCCGATGGCAGCGTCACGCGGCTGCGCATCAGCCCCGAGGCGACGCCCGCCGCCAACCCTGCCTTCGACGTGACGCCGGCCCGGCTGGTCACGGGGCTGGTCACCGAGCGGGGCGTGGCGCCGGCCACGGCCGAAGGGCTGGCCGCGATGTTCCCGGACCGGGCAGGAAGATGACGGCCGAGGCCATCGTCGCCGCGGCGCGCGCGCTCGACGCGGCGGGTCTGAACCGCGGCGCGTCGGGTAACCTGTCGGTGCGCGACGGCGCGGACATGCTCATCACGCCGTCGGCCGTGGCCTCCGGCGACCTTGAGCCCGGGATGGTGGCGCGGATGCCGGTCGCCGGCGAAGGGGAATGGACCGGGCCGCTCAAGCCGTCGTCCGAATGGCGCTTTCACCGCGACATCTACCGCGCGCGTCCCGACGCGGGGGCAGTCGTGCACACCCACGCGCCCTGGTCCACGGTGCTGGCCGTCGCGCGGAGGCCGATCCCCGCGGTGCACTACATGATCGCGGCCTTCGGCGGGCCGGACATCCGCGTGGCGGATTACGCGCGCTACGGCACGGCAGAACTGTCGCAGGCCGTCCTGCGCGCGCTGGAGGGCCGCAATGGCTGCCTGATGGCGAACCACGGAATGCTGACGGTCGCCGGCACGCTCGACCGCGCCGTCTGGCTCGCCCACGAGATGGAGGCGCTGGCCCATCAGGTCGTCCACGCCGGCCTCGTCGGCGGCGCGCAGGTGCTGAGCGACGCCGAGGTCGCGGAGGCCGCGGAGGCCTTCGCCAGCTACCGGCCGGGGGCATGAGAACGCAGGCCCGCCACAGACGGGACGGTAAGGGAGGACTGGCATGGAATACAGGACACTGGGCCGCACGGGGCTGAAGATCTCTGTCATCACGATGGGCACCTTCACCTTCGGCGGCGTCGGCCCCTTCGCGCGCGTGGGCGCCCAGGGCGTGCCCGAGGCGCGGCGGCTGGTCGACCAGGCCATCGACCACGGCGTGAACATGTTCGACACCGCGAACATGTATTCCTCGGGCAAGTCCGAGGAGATCCTGGGCGAGGTGCTGGAGGGACGGCGGGGCGACGTCCTCATCACCTCGAAGGCGCGGATGCGCGTGGGCGACGGACCCAATGACGAAGGCACGAGCCGGCTGCACCTGATCCGCGAATGCGAACGCAGCCTGAAGCGGCTCAGGACCGACTGGATCGACCTCTACTACATCCACGAATGGGACGGCACGACCCCGGTCGAGGAGAAGATGGCCGCGCTCGACACGCTGGTCCAGCAGGGCAAGGTCCGCTACGTCGGCTGTTCCAACTACTCCGGCTGGCACGTGATGAAGTCGCTCATGGCCTCCGAACGCGACCGGCGGGTGCGCTTCGTGTCGCAGCAGATCCACTACACGCTGGAAGCGCGCGAGGCGGAATACGAGCTTCTGCCGATCGCGCTCGACCAGGGGATGGGCGTGCAGGTCTGGTCGCCGCTGGCGGCAGGCCTGCTGACCGGCAAGCACCGCCGGGGCAAGCCCACGCCCGAAGGCACGCGGCAGTTCGCCGGCTGGACCGAACCGCCGATCCGCGACGAGAACCGCCTGTTCGACATCGTCGAGGTCCTGGTGTCGGTGGGCGAGGCGCATGGCGTCTCGGCCGCGCAGGTCGCGCTGGCCTGGCTGCTGACCCGGCCCGGGGTGTCGTCGCTGGTGGTCGGCGGGCGGACCGAGGCGCAGTTCGCCGACAACTACGCCGCCGTTGACCTGAAGCTGACCGAGGACGACCTGTCCCGCCTGAACGAGGTCAGCAAGCCGCCGCTGATCTACCCCTACTGGCACCAGGGCCAGTTCGCCGTCGGACGCTTCAGCGATGCAGACTGGGCGCTGCACGCCGGGAACGAGCCGCCAGCGTGGTGACAGGGCGCGGCCGGCGTCGGTCCGGGCTTGCCGTCCGGGCGATTTCGCAGCAGGTAGCGTCGGTCGGGAAGCGCGCACAGGGGTTGGGATCCGAATGACGTCCGCGACGATTGCCGGAGTACCGCTCGACCGCCTCGCGGCGATGGAACGGCGCGAGGCGGAGGCTTTCGCGGCCAGTCGTCCGCGGTCGGCGGCCGCGCTCAGGTCCGGCGCCGGGGCCTATCTGAACGGCGTGCCGATGCACTGGATGCGCGACTGGCCGATGCCGCACCTTCCGGTCGTCGCCAGGGCCGAGGGCGCCCGCCTGACCGACATCGACGGGCATGTGATCGACGACTTCTGCCTGGGCGACACGGGCTCGATGTTCGGCCATTCGCCCCGCCCCGTCGCCCGCGCGATCCGGGCGCAGGCGGGGCGGGGTCTGACCTACATGCTGCCCACGGACGACGCGCTTGCGGTCGGGCGGCTGCTGACCGAACGGTTCGGCCCCTTCCTTTGGCAGATCGCGACGACCGCGACCGACGCCAACCGCTTCGCCATCCGGGTGGCCCGCGCGGTGACCGGACGGCCGAAGATCCTGGTCTTCAACGGCTGCTATCACGGCACCGTCGACGACGTGATGGTCGAGCTTTCGGACGGCGCGACCGCCGCGCGCTCAGGGCTAGTCGGACAGGTGCAGGACCTGACGCGGGGTGCCGTGGTCTGCGAGTTCAACGACCTCCAAGGCGTCGAACGTGCGCTGGCCAAGGGCGATGTCGCCGCGATCCTGACCGAGCCGGTGATGACCAATTCCTGCATGGTGCTGCCCGAACCGGGGTTCCACGACGGGCTGCGCGCGCTGGCCGACCGGCACGGCGCGCTTCTGATGATCGACGAAACCCACACGATCTCCTCGGGCCTCGGCGGGTATGCCCGTGTCCACGGGCTGAAGCCGGACATGTTCGTGGCGGGCAAATGCGTCGCGGGCGGAATGCCTACGGCCGTCTGGGGCATGACGGTCGAGGTTGCCCGGCGCTTCAACGACTACGATGCCCGGCGCGCACCCGGCCATTCGGGGATGGGCACGACGCTGTCGGCGAACCCGATGCAGTTCGCCTGCCTGCGCGCGACCCTCGCCGAGGTGATGACGCCCGAGGCCTATGCCCGGATGGAAACCGGCGCGGCGCGGCTGGCCGCGGGCCTGCAGCAGGCGATCGACCGCCGCGGCGCGCCCTGGCATGTCGTCCGCGTCGGCGCGAGGGTGGAGTTCATCTGCGCCCCCGGACCGCTGCGGAACGGCACCGAAGCGGGCGCCGCCCACCAGCCACGGGTCGAGGCCGCCGTCCACACCGCGCTTCTCAACCGCGGCTGCCTGATCGCGCCGTTCCACAACATGATGCTCGTCAGCCCTGCGACGAAGGCCCGCCAGATCGACCGGCTGATCGCGGCCTTCGACGGCATCCTGGCCGAGCTGTTCGGCTGACCGAAGGACCCGTTCCATGACCGACATCGCCAGCCCCTCGGGCTCCACCCTCGCCGAGGCCGAGGACTTTCTCCACCGGCACCCCGAGATCGAGGCCTTCGACATTGTCCTGCACGACGCCAACGGCATCGGGCGCGGCAAGATCATCAGGCGGCACGAGCTTCTGTCCTTCTACCGCTCGGGGCGGCATCTGCCGATCTCGATCCTCGGGCTCGATGTCTGCGGCGAGGATGTCCACGAAACCGGCCTGATCTGGGACCAGGGCGACGGCGACCTGCGCGCGTGGCCGATCCCCGGGACGCTGAAGCCGCTTCACGGCACGACCCCACCCCGGGGCGAGGTCTTCATGTCGATGTACGAACTCGACGGCCGCCCGATGACCTCGGACCCGCGCCACGCGCTTCTGCGGCAGGTCGAGGCGCTGGCGGGCGAGGGCCTGCGCGCCTCGGGCGCGTTCGAGCTGGAGTTCTTCCTTCTGGCGAACGACCGTGGCCCCGACGGCCGCATCCAGCCCGCGCGCGACGTGCTGGACGGCCGTGCCAGCCGCAAGACCGAGGTCTACTCGGTCGATCACCTGCACGGGATGCTGCCGCTCTTCTCGGACATCTATGCCGCCGCCGGCGCGGCCGGCATCACCGCCGAGACGATGATCTCGGAATACGCGCCAGGCCAGTACGAACTCACACTGCACTATCGCGAAGACCCGGTGCAGGCCGCCGACGACCTGATGCGGCTGAAGCGGATCGTGCGGCTTCAGGCGCGCCGGCACGGGGTGACCGCCTGCTTCATGGCCAAGCCCTTCGAGGGCTACGCCGGCTCGGGCATGCATTTCCATGTCTCGCTGCGCGACGGGACGGGCCGCAACGTCTTTGCCGAGGCGACGCCCGGCACCTGGTCGGACACGATCCTGCACGCGCTCGGCGGGCTGCGCGCGACGATGGGCGACTCCATGCTGGTCTTCGCGCCGCACGCCAATTCCTGGCGCCGCTTCGCGAGCCAGTCCTACGCGCCGGTCAGCCCGACCTGGGGCGTCAACAACCGATCGGTCGCGCTGCGCATCCCGGCGGGCGACGTGGCCGCCCGGCGGATAGAACACCGACCCGCCGGGGTGGATGCCAACCCCTACCTCGTCGCGGCGACGGTCCTTGCCGGCATCCGCCACGGGCTGAGGCATCGGCTGGACCCGGGGCCGGAGACCACAGGCAACGGATATGCCGAGGCGCAGGACGCCCCGCCTATCCCCGTGGACTGGCGCACAGCGATCGAGGCCGCGCGCGCGTCGGCCTTCCTCAAGGACTCGCTGGGTGAGGACATGCACCGCACCTTCACCGCGATCAAGGCGGCCGAACACGCCCGCGTCGCGCGGACGGTCAGCGAGGTGGACTACGACCTCTACCTCCACACGATCTGAGGCGTCAGGCCGGGGTCGAGGCCCCTTCGGACGCGGCCAGTTGTTCGAACAGCCGCGCCACGGCCTCGGCGCCGGGGTCGTTGTGGCCGGCCAGCTTGCCTTCGGAGACGTAGCTCGCCCGCCCGGCCTTGGCCTTGGTGATGGTCGCCGTCACGTCCGCGCCGTGCCGCCCGGCGCGGGCCGCGGCGCCGATCCCGTCGGGCAGCGCCTCAAGCGCGGGGAACAACGCGTCGATCATGGTGCGGTCGCCCGGTCGCGCGCCGCCCACCTGCTGGATCCGGTCGAGCCCGGCCTTCAGCGCGGCGATGGCGCTTGCCCCGCTGGCCGAGGCATCGCCCGCGGCGGTGAAGAAGATGGCCAGCAGCACGCCCGACGACCCGCCCATCGTCTGGCTGAGCTCGAGCCCGATGGCGCGGTAGAGCTGGGTCAGGTCCGCCAGCGGCAGACGGTCCAGCGCCTTGATCAGCGCGCGCGACGCGGTCGCGAGCGTGCTGCCGGTGTCGCCGTCGCCCGACTTGGCGTCGAGCGCGTTCAGGTCGGCCTCGGCCTCGATCAGGATGCGGCAGCAGCGTTCGATGAAGGCCCGCCGCCCCTCGTGCTTGGACGGCATCGGCTGGATCGGGGTCAGCCCGTCGGGCAGGGGCAGGACCGCCGCCTCGGCCACCGCGTGGCAGCCCGGCCAGGCCCATGGCGCCACCGGCGCGCTCAGCGCGCTTTCGTCGGCCTTGCTGACCGGCATGAGCGAGACGGAGAACCCCTGCATGTCGAGCGAGGTCATCAGAGGCGCCGGCCCGACCATCCACCGGATCTGGGACCCGATGCGCGAGCGCAGAAGCTCCTCGGCCAGCACCGACATTTCCAGCTGGGTCGCCCCGCCAAGGTTGTTGAGCAGCGCCACATGCGGGCCCGGCCCCATGTTCGGCGCAAGGCGGTCGACGACCATCTCCATCGCCTGGCGGGCGCTCGTGAACTCGACCTGCTCGATCCCCGCCTCGCCGTGGATGCCCAGGCCCAGCTCGGCCTTGCCGGGCTCTATCCGGTCCTCCTTGGGCGAGCCCGGGACCGTGCAGGTGTCAAGCGACATGCCGATCGAGACGACGCCTTCGATCACCCGCCGCGCCGCCTGGGTGACGGTATCGAGGTCGGCGCCCTGGTCGGCCAGCGCGCCGGCGATCTTGTGGACGAAGAGCGTCCCGGCAACGCCCCGCGCCTGCGGCAGATCCGGAAGCGCGATGTCGTCGTCCACGACCACCATCGCGACCTTCAGCCCGAAGGCGCGCGCCCGTTCGGCCGCAAGGCCGAAGTTCAGCCGGTCGCCGGTGTAGTTCTTGACGATCAGCAGGCACCCCGCCTTCCCGGTGACGGCAAGGATCCCCGCCAGCACCGCATCGACCGAAGGGCTGGCGAACACGTCGCCGCAGACCGCCGCGGTCAGCATCCCCTGGCCGACGAAGCCCGCATGCGACGGCTCGTGGCCCGACCCCCCGCCCGAGACCAGCGCCACCTTGGACTTGTCCCAGTCGGTCCGCACGACGACCTTGATGTGCGGATAGCCGTCAAGCCGCGCAAGCCGGCCGCCCGCCGTGCGCAGCGCGCCGTCGATCGCCTCGGTGACGAGGGTTTCCTTGGTGTTGATGAACTGCTTCATGGCCGGTCTCCTCAGGCGATGCGGGCGCCACTGGCGTCGAAGTAGAGCGGGTTTCTCGGTTCGACGGCGATGGTGTCGCCGTGTGCGAGGTCGGAATGGACATCCGTCAGGGTGACGATGTCGTGGCCTTCAAGTCGCAGGTGCAGCCGCGTCTGGTCGCCCAGATGTTCGACCCGGACCACGGTCGCGGGCTTGCCCGACCCCTGGACGATATGCTCGGGCCGCAGGCCGATGGTCTTGGCCCCGTGCGGCGCGCCGCCGAACAGGTCCGCGGGCAGCAGGTTGATCCGGGGCAGCCCCAGGCGTCCGGCGACATAGAGGCTGACCGGGCTTTCGTAGATCTCGCGCGGGGTTCCGAACTGGACCAGGCGGCCGTGGTCCAGCACGCCCACATGGGTCGCCATGGTCATCGCCTCGATCTGGTCGTGGGTGACGTAAAGCAGCGTCGCGCCGAGGTCGGCGTGGATGCGCTTCAGTTCGATCCGCAACTCGGCCCTGAGCTTGGCGTCGAGCGAGGACAAGGGTTCGTCCATCAGATAGATCGACGGCCGCCGCACCAGCGCGCGCCCGATCGAAACGCGCTGCATCTCTCCCCCCGACAGCGCGGTCGCCTTGTTGTCCAGCTTGTGCGCGATGCGCAGGACCTCGGCCACCTCCTGCACCTTGCGGCGGATCTCGTCCTCGGGCGTGCGCAGGATGGGCGACCGCAGCGGAAAGGCCAGGTTCTCGCGCACCGTCATGTGGGGGTAGAGCGAGTATTGCTGGAACACCATCGCGACATCGCGCTGCGCCGGCGTGTCGTTCGTCACGTCGCGCCCGGCGATGGCGATGGTGCCCTTGTCCGGCCGCTCAAGCCCCGAGATCAGGCGCAGCGTGGTCGTCTTGCCTGCGCCCGTCGGACCCAGCAGGACCACGAAGGCGCCGTCGGGGACCGCCAGCGTCAGGTCCCTGACCGCGACGCTGGACCCGAAGGCCTTGGTGACCCCCCTCAGCTCTACCTCAGCCATGCGACAGCACCCCTTCGTTCAGGTCCGACCTGAGCGCGCGGCCCGTCTGGGTGTCGAACAGCGTGATCGTGGTCGGGTCGAACTCAAGCCCGACGGTCTCGCCCGCCCGCGCAGGGTGGTCCGACGGGACACGGGCCTTCAGCCGGCCATGGTCGGTCTGGATCGTGACGATCTGCGTGGTGCCGAGATATTCGGTCGCCTCGATCCGGCCGCGGAAGGTGGCGGCGTCGGTGAGGCGGATGTGTTCGGGGCGGACGCCGAAGGCCATGTCGCCGTCGAAGGGCTCGCGCAGTTGCGGCACGCGGAAGGTGTGGTGGTGCATGTTGACCGAGGTCGCGCCCGCCTCGACCGAGCCATGGAAGCGCAGGAAGTTCATCGAGGGCGAGCCGATGAAGTCGGCCACGAACATCGTGGCGGGCTTGTCGTAGATGTCCTGCGGGGTGCCGAACTGTTCCACAACCCCGTGATTCATGACGACGATCTTGTCGCCCATCTGCATGGCTTCCAGCTGGTCGTGGGTGACATAGACGGTCGTGGCGCCCATGCGGTCGTGAAGGGCGCGCAACTCCTCGGACATGATCTCGCGGAACTCGGCGTCGAGCGCGCCGAGCGGTTCGTCCATCATGAAGGCCTTGGGGTTGCGCACGATCGCGCGGCCCAGCGCGACGCGTTGGCGGTCACCGCCGGACAGGCCGCCGATCGGGCGGTCGAGGATGTGTTCGATCCTCAGCAGACGCGCGACCTCTTCGACCTTCTCGCGGACGCGGGAGCGGGACATTCCTTGACTTACAAGGGGATAAGCGATGTTCTTGCGCACGTTCATGTGCGGGTAAAGCGCGAACATCTGGAAGACGAAGGCGATGTCGCGCTGGCTGGCCGGCTTCTGGCCGACCTCTTCGCCGTCGATCCAGATCTCGCCCGAGGTGGGCAGCTCAAGCCCCGCGATCATCCTCAGCGTCGTCGTCTTGCCGCAGCCGGAAGGCCCGAGCAGCATGAAGAACTCGCCGTCCTCGACCCGGAAGGACGAGGACTGAACGGCGGTGAAATCACCGAAGTCTTTCCGCAGGTTACGTATGACGATCTCGGCCAAGGGTCACTCCGGAAAGTGGCTGACGACGATGAACATGACGGTGCCCACCAGCGTCACGATGAACGAGTAGGTGTAGGCCCACAGGACGAAGGGCTGCATCAGCATGACCACGCCGAGGGCGATGAGGATGGTGGCCAGCATCTCCCACGGGCCGCGGCGCAGGCGGATCAGGCCGGACAGGAACGCGGTCATCTGGACCCCTCCGGATGGGTTGCACCGGGCGTGCACCGGATGTGCACCGGATGTGCACGGACCTGTGCCGAGGCGGGACGGAACGTTGCGGTCATTTGCGCACCGCCCCGAAGGTGATCCCGCGCAGGAGGTGCTTCCTGAGGAGGATCGTGAAGACCATCACCGGCACCAGGAACAGGGTCGCCCCGGCCGCCACGGCCGGCCAGTCCTGCCCGCCGACTCCGATGATGGTCGGGATGAAGGGCGGCGCCGTCTGCGCGGTGCCCGAGGTCAGCAGAACCGCGAAGGCGTATTCGTTCCAGGCGAATATCAGGCAGAAGATCGCGGTCGAGGCGATGCCCGTCGCGGCCTGCGGCAGGACGACCTTGTAGAACGCCTGGAACCGCGTGTAGCCGTCGATCAGGGCCGCTTCCTCGTATTCGCGGGGGATCTCGTCGATGAAACCTTTCAGCAGCCAGACGGCCAGCGAGATGTTCACCGCCGTATAGAGCAGGATCATCCCCAGGTGGGTGTCCGACAGCCCGAGTTGGCGATACATCAGGAAGATCGGGATGGCGACGGCGATGGGTGGCATCATCCGGGTCGAGAGGATGAAGAACAGAAGGTCGTCCTTGAGCGGGATCTTGAACCGGCTGAAGGCGTAGGCCGCGAGCGTGCCGAGGAAGATCGACAGCGCGGTGGAGCCGAAGCCGATGATGACCGAGTTCAGAAACCTTTCGCCGAACCGCGACGGGCCGGCGATGACCATGTCGTACTGGCGCACGATCTCTTCGGCGAAGTTGGCGGGCGGCGGCAGGGCGGCCAGCGCCTCGGGCGAGACGCGGGTGCGGGTGGTGAAGACGTTGACGTAGCCTTCCACCGTCGGGTCGAAGAAGACCTTGGGCGGATAGCTGATCGCGTCCGAGGGCGTCTTGAAGCCCGTCGCCACGATCCACAGAAGCGGGATCATCGTGATGACGGCATAGAGCGTCACCAGGATGCCTGCGGTCCACTTGGCGCGGGCGGTGGGTTCGGTGATGGAATAGGCGGTCATTTCTGCTGCGCCCCTGCACTGTCGGATGGAAGCACCCGCCCGGCGGCACGCCGGGCAGCGCCCGCACCACCCCCCCGGGGCGGGCGCTTCTGCGCCCTCCCCGCGGCGCGGGCGGGGGCCTTGTCGCCTTGCTCGAACGCTTTTGGCACGGACATCACCGCTCCTTCACCTTGTTGAGGGCCTTCACGTAGATCGAGGCCAGGCCGAAGACGGTCACGAAGAGGATGATCGCATAGGCCGAGGAATAGCCCGTGCGCCATTTCTCGAACGCCTCGCGCTTGAGGTCGATCGAGGCCAGCAGCGTGGTGTTGCCCGGGCCCCCGCCGGTCAGCTGCACCACGAGGTCGAACATCTTGAAGTTCTCGATCCCCCGGAACAGCACGGCGAGCATCAGGAAGGGCAGCACCATCGGCACGGTGATCGTCCAGAACTGCCGCCATTTCGAGGCGCGGTCGATCTCGGCCGCCTCGTAGATGTAGTCGGGGATGGACCTGAGTCCGGCAAGGCAGATCAGCATCACGAAAGGCGTCCACATCCAGGTGTCGACGATGACGATGGCCCATGGCGCCAGGGTCACCGACCCCAGCATGGAGAAGCTGTTGGCCGGAACGCCCGTGAAGAACTCCACTACGTAGTTCACCAGGCCGATCTGCGGCTGGTAGAGGAAGGTCCAGAAGTTCCCCACCACGGCCGGCGACAGCATCATGGGCAGGACGATGATCGTGGTGATCAGGTCGTTGCCCTTGAACTTGCGGTTGATGAGCCAGGCCAGCGTGAAGCCGATCAGCACCTGGAAGAAGATCGTCCAGAACAGGAAATGCGCGGTTGCCTGCATGTTCATCCAGATGCCGTCGTCGGTCAGGATGCGTTCGTAGTTTCGCAGGCCAACCCATTCGACATCGCGGTTCGGGCGGTTGGCGCGGAAGTCGGTGAAGGACAGCCGGATCGTCCAGATCAGCGGAAAGATGTTGATCGCGAGCAGCAGGAAGATCGTGGGCGCCACGAAGATCCAGGCGATAGCCCGGTCGGACAGCCCGCGGATGCGGCGCGAGACCGGTTCAGGCGTTGCCCGCGCCACGCGGGTGATGGGACTGTCCGTCATGGGTGTGCCTCAGCCATGCCGGTGGCTGCGCCGCCCGGCCTTCGCCTTGGAAAGGGGGGCGGGCGCACCCGCCCCCGGTTTCTGTCAGAGCTTGCCTTCGTCCTCGAAGACCTCGGTCCAGTCGGCGATCAGGCCGTCGAGCGCCTCCTGCGCGGTGCCCTGGTCGGCGACGATGTAGTTGTGCAGACGCTCCTGCATGGCGAGGAGAAGCTCGGCATAGGCCGGCTCCTGCCAGAAGTCCTGCACGCCGGCCATCGCCTCGAGGAAGTCGCCCGCGAAGGGGGCGGAGTTCACGAAGTTCGGGTCTTCCAGCACCGAGCGGTGGCAGGAATAGCCGCCCATCGACCACCACTTGGCCTGCACGTCGGGCTGGGCGAACCACTTGATGTATTCAAGCGCCCCGTCGACGTTGTCGGAGTAGCTGACGACCGAGATCCCCTGCCCGCCCAGCGTGGAGGCGGCGACGTTCTGGGGGGGATTCACGAAGAAGTCGATCTTGTCGCCCCCGGTGTTCGGGTCGGCATAGAGGCCGGGGAAGAAGGCGAACCAGTTCATCGCCATGGCGACCTGGCCCGATTTGAACGCGTCGAGCGACTGCTCCATGTAGGCGTTGTCGTAGCCCGGCGGCGTGCAGCACTTGTAGAGTTCCTTGTAGGACTCCAGCGCCTCGACCGCGGCGGGCGAATTCACGGCGCCTTCCATGTCGTAGCTGCCGGGCGTGTTCTCATACTTGAAGCCCCAGGCATAAAGCGCGCCGGTCGCGCCCATCGTGATGCCTTCGGACCCGCGCTCGGTGAAGATCGAGGCGCCATAGACGGTCTGTCCGTCGATCTCGCGGCCCTGGAAGAACTTGGCGATCTCCATCAGCTCGCGCTGGGTCTTGGGCTCGGCCAGGTCGCGGCCATATTCGGCCTTGAAGGCCTCCTGGATCTCGGGGCGCGCGAACCAGTCCTTGCGGTAGAACCAGCCGTTGGCATCGCCCATCGCGGGCAGCGCGTAGTAGTTCGGCGTGCCCTTGGGCCAGGTCGAATAGGCATAGACGGTCGCGGGCGCGAAGTCGTCCATGCTGATGCCGTTGGCGTCGAAGAAGTCGTTCAGCTTGATGTAATGCCCGTTCTCGGCGCCGCCGCCGATCCACTGGCTGTCGCCGATCAGCAGGTCGCAGAGCTGGCCGCCCGAGTTGAGCTCGTTCAGCATGCGGTCGGCGAAGTTCGGCCACGGCACGAATTCGAAATTCATCTTGATGCCGGACTGCGCCTCGAAGTCCTTGCTGAGTTCGACAAGCGCGTTGGCAGGGTCCCAAGCCGCCCAGCACAGGGTGAGTTCCTGCGCCTGCGACGCCGAGGCGGCAAGGCCGGCCACGGTCGTGACCGCGGACGCCGCCAGAAGTCTCTTGATCGTCATTTCGCTGATTCCTCCCGTTGTATCGACCCGGACAGCGCCATGGCGATGGCTCCTCCCTGCCCAGATGGCGAAAGAGTAGATGAGGTGCGTACCTCAAGCCAAGGAGATTCTTGAGGTACGCACATCATCTTCCGCCGCGGATGAGGCCCGGGATTGCTTTCCATGCCGAAATCCACATCAATTCAGACCGATAGGGGTACCCAGGCCGCATTGCGCTGCGACGACCTCACACAGGCGTCGACGAAGGCCACGCCGGCCAGACCGTCCTGCACGCTGGGGAAAAGGCACCCCTCGGGCACCGACTCGCCCACGGCGAAGGCGCGAATCGCGCGGGCCGCCTCGGTGTAGATGTTGGCGAACCCCTCCAGATAGCCCTCCGGGTGGCCCGGCGGCACGCGGCTCACGCGGTTCGCCGCCGCCCCGGCCCCGGCGCCCGACCGCGTGAGGCGCCGCGTCGGCTGGCCGAAGGGCGAATGCCAGAGCGTGTTCGGCTCCTCCTGCTCCCAGGACAGGCCACCCTTCGTGCCATAGACGCGCAGCCTCAGCGCGTTCTCGTTGCCCGGCGCGACCTGGCTCGACCACAGCATCCCCCGCGCGCCGCCCGCAAAACGCAGCATCACATGGGCATTGTCGTCGAGCCGCCGTCCCGGCACGAAGCTTTGCAGGTCGGCCGCCAGCGCCTCGAGCTTGAGCCCCGTCACGAAGGACGCGAGGTTGAAGGCATGCGTGCCGATGTCGCCAATGCACCCGCCCGCCCCCGACTGCGCCGGGTCGGTGCGCCAGGCGGCCTGCTTCTGCCCGGTCGCCTCGGTCGCCTCGGTCAGCCAGTCCTGCGGGTATTCCACCTGCACCACGCGGATCTCGCCCAGCTCGCCCGCCTCCACCATCTCGCGCGCCTGCCGGACCATCGGATAGCCGGTATAGTTGTGCGTCAGCACGAAAAGCGCGTCCGACTTCTCCACCAGCGCCGCGAGCTTTCTGGCGTCAGCCAGGGTCGAGGTCAGCGGCTTGTCGCAGATCACATGGATGCCCCGCGACAGGAACGGCTTCGCCGCAGCGTAATGCACATGGTTCGGCGTGACGATCGCCACCGCCTCGATCCCGTCCTTCAGCCGTGCCTCGCGCTTCGCCATCTCCTCGAACGACCCGTAGACCCGGTCCGCCGGCAGGCCGAGGTCGGCGCCCGAGGCGCGCGACTTCTCGGGGGTCGAGCTGAAGCAGCCCGCCACCAGCTCGTATTGGTCGTCGATCCGGCTCGCGATGCGGTGCACCGCCCCGATGAAGGCGTCGCGCCCGCCGCCCACCATGCCCAGCCGGATGCGCCGCCCGGCCATGTCCTTGCGCCCCTCGATCGCCATGCGACCCTCCTCCCTTCATCC
>FWPV01002467.1_pt1 | contig 45422 bp, 37 predicted proteins | sample 2228371 | NCBI WGS metagenome assembly FWPV01 (sample SAMEA103939776, study PRJEB20133) | metagenome
GGGTACCCTTGTAACCCACCAGGCGCCCTTCCCAGTCCCTGGGCGTGATCATGCCCGAGTCGGCCAGGGCAGCGTACGCCTGCTGTCCGCGCTGCCCGATCAACGCGATCGAAACCAGCGGCAGCCCCGGATCGGCGCGGCGCTTGAGCAGCACGGCTGCGTCCTGGGTGGTTACCTGGACTTTGCCGGCCGCAAGCAACTGCAAATGCTGTCCCTGCCCGGCGGAATGCTCAATGGTCACTTCTAGATTTTCTTCTCGAAAAAAACCTTGTTCCTGGGCGAGGTACACGCCGACAAACGGCAGGTTGGCTTGCGGTTTATAGCCGGCCATGAAGGTCATCGCCAGCGGCGCGGGGGAGGGCGTCGGCGGTGCGGGAACGATGGCGTTGCAGGCTGACAGCAGAAAGGGGATCAGGAGCAATATGGTGCGGTGCATAACGACCTCGGAGAATGAATTATTGTTCGCGGGAGGCTGGCTGCCAGAAAACAGCCCGCGCCTCAGCCCAGGCCAGCAGGCGGTAGAGGATCATTCCGGCCGAGGCCAGGATGAAGATGGCGGCAAACAGGTACGGCAGGTTGAGGTTGGTGTAGGCCAGCCACATGGTTCGGCCGAGACCCCCGGAAGCCCCGGTCCATTCAGCCACCACCGCCCCGATTAGAGCCAGCGGTGCGCTGATCTTCAGGGCCGCGAACAGGTAGGGCAGGCTGCCGGGCAGCCGCAGGAAGCAGAACACCTCCCAGCGGGATGCCCGCCAGGAATGGAATAAATCCAGATAGGGCTGATCCACCCGCTGCAGACCGCTCAGTACATTGACGAGCACCGGGAAGAAAGTCAGCAGGGCGGTGATGATGATCTTGGGCAGCACCCCAAAGCCCAGCCAGAGGGTGAGCAGCGGCGCGATGGCGACCAGCGGGGTAGATTTCATCAGGATGGCCAGGGTCATCACCCCATCCTCGATGCCCGGCAGGAGGGTGAGCAGCACCGCGATAGCCACTCCAGCCAGGACGCCAAGCAGCAGTCCCGCCAGGGCTTCTCCGAGGGTGAGAAGCGAGGCCCGGGCGTAGAGGTCCAGGTTGCGGGCAAGCGTCGCCGCGATATGGCTTGGGGAGGGCAGCAGGTAGGCTGGCACATCCAGGAGACGAACGCCGGTTTCCCAGGCGAGCAGAAAGGTGATCACGATCCCCCAGGCGACCAGGGCAGTGCGTCGCGGGGACGGTTTCACAGCGCCGCCTCTCCCTGGGCCTGCGCGAGGAAGGAGCGCAGCCCGCTCAACGCCGATTGGAAGCGCGGATCGCTTTCACTGCGGGGACGGGGCAGCTCGACCGGTACATCGGCGATCAGCCTTCCGGGAGAAGCGCTCAGCACCAGCACCCGGTCAGCCAGACGTAAAGCCTCGTGGATGTGGTGTGTCACCCACAGCACCGTTGGGCGCAGCGGCTGCCAGAGCTGGAGCAGCTCCTGGGCCAGACGCTCCCGGGTAATTTCGTCCAGAGCGGCAAAAGGTTCGTCCATCAGCCAGAGACCGGCCGGCTGGAGCAGCAGGCGGGCAAGGGCCAGGCGCTGCTGCATGCCCCCCGAAAGGGTGAAAGGGTAGGCGTCAGCCTGGCTGCTTAAACCGACTTTTTCCAACGCTTCCACGGCGGAAACACCGCCGTTTTGGCCGTTTAAAAAGCGGCGGGCGAGGGTTACGTTTTCCCGGGCGGTCAGCCAGGGCAATAAGGCCGGACTTTGGGCCATCCAGGCGACCTGGCGGGCGGCGTTGACCTCGGCTGGGGTGCGCCCGTCAATGCGGATGCTGCCCTGGGTCGGCGCGAGCAGGTTTGCCGCGATCCGCAATAAAGTTGTTTTACCGCAGCCGCTGGGACCGATCAGGGCGGCGAACTGGCCGGAGGGGACGCTGAAATCCAGGCCGGCCAGAGCCGGGCGCGGCAGCTTGCCGGGGTAGGTGTGGCTGAGGGAGGACACCTCGATCCGCATGGCGTTTCTTCTTTAACCTTTATTGCCCGAAGAGGGCAGCCCCTGCCAGCCGCGCAGATGATCGACCTGGATGCGAAACGCGGAGGAAACTCGCCCGGCAGCTCTGGTTCGCTCGGCCTGGCCCAGATAGCGGGAGGTGAAGCGCTGGACCAGCTGCTCGAGTTCCTGACTGCCGGCGGGGATCGGAACTTTTTCGGCCCTGCCGCGTGCGGTCACCCGGCGGAGCGGCGGCCAGGGTTCGTCGACGGTCAGCGAGACCGAGGGATTGGCCGAAACAAAATCGGCCCATTGCGACCCTTCCCAGGCAATGACCGTAAAGCCCTCGCCGTCCCATTCCTGCCAGACCGGGATGACGTGCGGGCTGCCGTCCGGCCGGAGGCATGCCAGGCGGGCGGTCCAGGGTCCTTGCAGAAAGGCGCTGATTTCCTTGTTGGTGAGCGGTGCAGCCGGGGGCAGGGCGTCAGCAGCCTGGCGATGGTATGGGGTGTAGGTGGGCGCGCCCAGCCGGTAGGAGAGCCGAGCCGCCATCGTGCGCAACTCGGGCAGCCATTCCGCCTGCATCCGTGCCGCGCTGCAGCGGTAGGCGGGCGCCGAGAGCAGGACGGCCGCCTCGGGGCGCGACCCGTCAGGGCATACCGGTAGCGCCAGTTCGACCACTTCAGCCGATGCGACAACAGCATAACCGTTGGCAAGCACATCCTCGCGAGGCTGTGGGGAGAGGGAGAGGCGGGCAGCGGGCAGATCGGCAAGGACTTCTCCGCTGGGATAGACGCTGCGCACCTGCTGCTCCGGTTCGACCTGAGCGAGGATCAAGAAGCCGCCGGGGGCAGGGGCGACGAGCGCGATCGTTTCACCCCACGCACGGCTGGCGCTCTCATGGTAAAAAGCCGCGAGCAAATCCTGGCGCAGGTCTCCGCTGGCAGCGCGCCAGGATTGCAGGCGCGGTCCGCTGCGGTAGCGGCCTCGCCGCTCGGCCTGTTCGATATAGCCGAGATTTTTCAGCGTGCGCAGGAGCAGAAAGAGCGTTGAGCGCGACACGGCGACCTGATCGAGGATTTCCTGGGGGGATTGTCCGTCAGGCCGGGCAAGGATGCACTCAAGCACCCGCAGCGTCCGCTCGGCAGTCGAGGCGATCGGATTGGGATTGTTCGGATTGGGGTCTGTCATTTCGTACTTACGTCCAATATATCAGACGATAACAGGTTGGTCAAGTGTGGATTCGTGCGGAGAATATTTGCTACCGGGATTTACCGCCTCAGGAGATAGGGGCGTTCCCCGAATCAAGAATCCGCCAAAATGGTCACCGTTTGTCCAGTCAACCGTGACAATACGCGGATCCTAAGCAAAATTTATCCAATTGCGGATGACATAAATCACGGCTTTAAATTACAACCTTAATTTGACCCCAAAAGATCAGTTTGCTATACTGAAAAAGCAATATCGGATTGTCCAATGAATCGGGCGTTTCCCCTTCTTTCTTTTATTCCCGATTTGATTGGATAAGGCGTCATATATCGCAAGTCCATCCAGCCTTCAGGAGGATGGGCGTCGCTATTTATATACCATTCAACCCAAGGAGAGATAAGGAATGAAGCTTGAACTGCCTACCGATGTATCCGTTGATAAAATGGAAATCGAAGTCGCTGAGGTGGAGGCGATCCTGCAGGGTTATCCCATGCAGCTGCCCCCCTGGCCGGATGCGACGTTCCAATTAAAAGATGGGCGCACCCTCTACCTGCGCGCGATGACCCTCGACGATATCCCGACCCTGCTGGGTTTTATGGAACGGGTGATGAAATTCGAGAAGGATTTCTACGATATCGTCGGTGTCCGCGTCTACGGCGAAATCCTGGCGGTCAAACGAAAACGAATTAAGGACGGTTTTACCATTTTAGGTCTGGTGGACGGCGAGCTGGTGGGCTTCGCCAACGGCCGTTTCTGGGATAAGGACATCGCCATCAGCCTGCACACCATGGCCTTCTCCCGCCGCGGGCGGGTGGGCTGGGCGATGTATTATGCCAAGACCTACTACGCCATGGAAATCTGCAAAGCGAAAGAATGGTGGTCCACCTTCGAGAGCTACAACGGCTGGCGAATGGCCGGGCTGGCGATGGCTCAACCGACCAAGCCGTGGCCGGAGTACCAGCACGAGCTGGGCGGGGCCAAGGTCTTCTATATCAGTCAGGACCACTGGAACGTTCAATTGAAAAATTATCTGGTCAATACGATCGGCTCTGACCTTAACTTTAATGTTCCGGAGGAAGTGCGCAAAGCAAACGCGGTTTTGCGCGTCCCGGAAAAACTCGAGCTCTAGGTTTTACCCATGAGACCTGCCAGTTCTATGCTAGATGGATCATCGGTGGGATCCATCTAGCATTTTTGTCAGAAAATAAATGTGATTTTTCACAAATTGACACATTTTTTTGGAGGTGCTATACTTTTTGTGTGGTTGTCAAACAACCACTTGAACCGTACCATCATCGTTTCATCAAGTTTTCCCCTCCTAGACGCCCTGACGCGCACAAGCGCTGAAGATTCAGCCTTCCAGAGCCAAGGGTTGATTTAATTAACGGTACCGATGGATATTAATCTTGCTGGGGACCGAAGCCTGAGAGGGAGCATTCCCTCGTTCTCTGCGTTCCATTTTCAAACATTAATCATGATCAGGAGAAAAAGATGACAGTTATTAAGTCAGAAACCCGAAGCGGCGTTTATTATGATTCCGCCGTTCTGATGCAATTGCAGCGTTCGCTGGCCGGGCTTCCCGGCGTGGAAGACGCCGGCGTGGTGATGGGGACCGAGTCGAACAAGGAGCTGTTACGCCACGTTGATCTGGTCAACGCCGAGGTTGAAGCGGCCAAGGAGAACGACCTGGTGATCGTCGTCCGGGCTGAATCCGAGGCGGCGGCGGCCGAAGCGATCGGCCAGGTGGATGAGCTGCTCACCCGCCGCAGAACGTCGGTGGATCAGGAGTACCGCCCGCGTTCGCTGGATGGGGCCAACCAGATGCTTCCGGATTCAAACTGGGTGTTGATCTCCGTCGCCGGGCGCTACGCAGCCGGCGTTGCCCGCGAATCATTGCGTCTGGGCAAGCACGTTTTCCTGTTTAGCGACAACGTTTCAGTTGAGGACGAAATCTCTCTAAAGAAGGAAGCCTCCGAAAAAGGTTTGCTGGTCATGGGGCCGGATTGCGGCACGGCGATCGTCAACGGAGTGGGGCTGGGATTCGCCAACAAGGTCCGCAAGGGGCCGATCGGCGTGGTCGCCGCAGCCGGTACGGGTCTGCAGCAGGTCACCTCGCGGATCCACCAGCTCGGCAGCGGGATCACCTTCGGCATCGGCACCGGCGGGCGCGACCTTTCGGAAAAGGTGGGCGGCACGACCTTCCTGCAAGGCGTGGACGTGCTCTCCCGCGACCCGGAAACGAAGGTCATTCTGCTGGTTTCCAAGCCGCCCTCACCGGTCGTTGCAGAAAGAGTGCTTAAGGTCGCAAAGAAAGCCGGGAAGCCGGTGGTGGTCAACTTCATCGCCCGTACGCCGATCTCGCGCCAGATCGACAACTTATACTTCGCGTCGAGCCTGGATGACGCCGCCGCGCTGGCGGTCGAGCTCGCCAAGAATCCGCCGGAAGTCAAATCGGCCGATCTCGGGCTGGAGCGCTTCGCAGCCGGGCAGCGCTACCTGCGCGGGCTGTTCTCCGGCGGCACGCTGGCGTATGAAGCTCAATACCTGCTGACAGAATATCTGCCCAAGGTTTACGCAAACGCGCCGATTAACAAAGAGAATAAACTGAAAGATTCACTGGTCAGCGTGGAGCACAGCATTGTTGACCTTGGCGAAGATGAATTTACAGTCGGACGCCTGCATCCGATGATGGACAACGAGCTGCGCATCCGCCGCCTGATGGAAGAGGCCGCCGATCCCTCGGTCGCGGTCATTATGCTCGACGTGGTCATCGGTTTCGGCTCGCACCCCGATCCGGCCAGCGAGCTGGCGCCGGCAATTTTCAAGGCAAAGGAGACGGCGGCGAAGTCCGGACGTTACTTAGAGGTGGTCGCGGTTGTGACCGGAACGGACGAGGACCCGCAGAATCTCGATTCGCAGGTCAAACAGCTCAAGGACGCGGGAGCCTGGGTGCACACCAGCAACGAGGAAGTCGTCCGTTACGCGGGTCGATTGCTGCAGGCGCTCAATCAGCCGCCCGAGGCCGAAGAGACAGCCGGCACCCCGGTTGACCTGACTGTGCTCAAGCAGCCGGTGAAGGCGATCAACGCCGGGCTGGAATCCTTCGCAGAAAACCTGACTGCCCAGGAGACGCCGGTGGTGCATGTCGACTGGCTGCCGCCGGCCGGCGGCAATGAAAAGTTAATGTCGATTTTGGAACGGATGAAGTCAAAGTAATCCGGCTGGTTGGGCTGACCGGATATCCGAAGATCAGATAACGCCTGTAAGGAGCATGTCATGAAGATTGATGAAGCCAACCAAATAGCTGTTGAGCGGTTCATGGAGGCGCGTCCCGTGGTCGTTGGGGTGGCCCCGGCAATAGATGTCATTCCCGGCATGCATAAAGACTTGCTGCTGCACGCCGGTCCTCCAGTAACCTGGGAGCGTATGGCCGGCCCGATGAAGGGCGCCATGATCGGGGCGCTGCTTTTCGAAGGCCGCGCAAAGACGCCAGAAGAAGCTGAAACCATGCTTTCCTCTGGGAAATTCGAGTTTTCTCCCTGTCACGATCACTCAGCTGTTGGACCGATGGCGGGCGTGATTTCGCCCTCCATGTTAGTCTATATCGTCGAAAATAAAACCCACGGAAATATCGCCTATTCCGGTTTAAACGAAGGTCGGGGCAAAGTGCTCCGCATGGGGGCTTACAGCCAGGACGTGATCGACCGGATGAAGTGGCTGAACGAGGTGCTTGGCCCCACCACCGACGCTGCGCTTAAGCTCGCCGGCGGGGTGGACGTCCGCACCATTCTGGCCAAGGCGCTGCACATGGGCGACGACGGCCACAACCGCCTGGATGCGGCTTCGGTGCTGTATACCACCAGCCTGGCGCCCTATATCGTCAAGGCGGCTAAAAACGCCGATACCGCCGCAGAAATCTTGCGCTTCATGGGCGATAACGCCCTGACCATCCTCAACCAGGTCATGGCGGGCTGCAAGACGATGACTGACGCGGGTCACAACGTGGAAGGCAGCACCATTGTGACCGTGATGGCCCGCAACGGCACCGATTTCGGCATGCGCGTCAGCGGCCTCGGCGATCAGTGGTTCACCGCCCCCGCGCCGCACGTCAAGGCGCTCTACTTCCCCGGCTTCACCGAGAAAGACGCCAATCCCGACATCGGCGACAGCACCATCACCGAAACTGCCGGAATCGGCGGGTTCGCCATGGCGACTGCCCCGGCGATCGTGACCTTCATCGCAGGCACGCCGAAGGATGCGATCAAGACCACCATGGACATGTACGAGATCACCTTTGCCGAGCACAAGCATTTCACCATCCCCTTCCTGGATTTCCGCGGGACGCCGACCGGCGTGGATATCCGCAAGGTGGTCGAGAAAGGACTCCCCCCGCGGGTGAATACCGGTGTCGCCCACAAAGATCCCGGCGTCGGGCAGGTTGGAGCCGGGGTGGTTTCCATGCCGATGGAGCCGTTCGAACAGGCTCTGGTCGCATTTGCTGAAAAGTACGGTATCTAATTCAAATTCTATAGATGGAGGGATCGATGGACCGAGAAAAGTTTATTAAGATGATGGCGGAAGCGAAGCTGTACGATCTGACCCAGGGATGCAGCATCTACACTCCGCCGTTCCCCGGCGATAAGGCTCTGGAGGTACATTTCTTCAAGCGCCTGACCGGCGCCTACGGCGGCGGGGCGGGCGCCAACGGACAGATCCTCAACTGGAGCAACACCGTTGGGACGCACCTGGTGGGCGAAACCGCGTTTCATTCGGGCGGTCGGGCGATCTCCGACATCCCCTTGAAGGAGTTGTCCGGTCCGGGCGTGGTGGTCGATATTTCCGACATGGTTTCAGATTACTCGCTGTATACGCCCGAAATGATACTGAAAACGGCTGACGTCCGCAAGGGCGACATCCTGATCATTAACACCGGCTACCATAAATATTCATGGGATCAGCCGGACGTGCAAAACCCGAATGCTCAGGGAGGCGTGGAATCTAAGGAATTCGGTTTCCTGGTCCGCCACCCGGGTCCTTCGCCTGAATTCTTCCAGTGGGCGCTGGACATGAAACTTAAACTGATCGGCGTGGACTGCGGCTGCGCGGAACACCCGATGAACACCCCCATCCGCCGTCTGCACGAGGGCGAATTCAAGAAGGCGGAAGCCAAGCTGGTCAAGGAATACGGCAAGACCTGGGATGAAATGTATCCCCAGGACTGGTATTACGAGCTGACCCATATCACCCTGCCGAAGAACCACCTGCTCTTCGTGGAGTCGATTGTCGGGCAAATCGACATGCTCAAAAACCAGCGCGCCTGGATCGCGGTCATGCCGATCCCCTTCATGGAGGTTGAAACCGCCTGGGCTCGGGTGGTCGCTTACCAGGCTCCGGAAGGCATGGACGAAGGCGAGTTCTTCAAAGCGATGGATAAAGCCGATTTGATCGATATGACCGTGCCCTTCTCAGTCCGCTCTCCGCAGTGGGCCAACTACGAACCGCTCTCGGTCAAATACTTCAAGCGCGTCGGCGGAGCACACTACGGCATGGCTCGCAACGGTTCAATCTGCAACGCCTCCATTCACCTGGCGACCCACATGGACGGCGAGAAGCACTTCTGGCCTGCCGGGCGCACCATCGGCGAGGTCCCGCTGGAGGAGTGGGTTGGCCCGGGCGTGGTGGCCGATATCTCCCATCTGGTCAGCAATTCCAGCGTGTATACGCCTGCGATGATCGAGTCGGTGGTTGATATTCACGAAGGCGACATCCTGGTGATCAAAACCGGCTGGTCTAAATACGCCTGGAATTCCAAGGATTCGGACGAGTTCCGCTATATGATCAAGCACCCGGGTCCTTCGGCCGATTTCGCGGCCTGGGCGGCCGAGAAGAAGATCAAGTGGATCGGCGTGGACTGCGTCGCGGCGGACCACCCGATGAATACCATCCAGCGCATCTGGCATCCCAAGACCTTCCAGGAAGCCAATGAAAAACTCAAGAGAGACACTGGCAAGGATTGGGATGAGATGTTCCCGCTGGATCAGTATTACCAGGACATGCACCTCAATCTCTTCCCCAAGCATATCGTCCACGCCGAGAATCTGTCCCTCGGCCACGTTGAAAACGGCCGCTATTACATCGGCTGTTTCGTGCAAAAAGCGATGGAAGCCGAGTCGATGTGGGGCCGCTTCGTGGCCTTTAAGGAATAGCCTGTCGGAAAATTGCAGCCCTCCAGGATTTGCATTTTTGGAGGGCTGCATCGATAATATAGGTGAGAGATTGTCTCCTGAGTCCTGCAATTATCTGTTACGGTTAATAAACTTGGGTCACAAAAACCGCGAGTGTCTTCTGGATAACGCTCCAGCAGGTTTTTCCTTACGGTTTTTCGCAGGCTCAGGGTTCTCCCAGACAGTTTCTCCCCAGGCATGGGCGTTAATAAATGCCTGCGCATCATGATAAAGGATCAACGAGGTCCTCAGCGGCATATCGCCATTCATTGAGGAGGTCAGTGATAAATGAAACCCGCTCCATTTGATTCCTATGCACCAACCAGCGTTGAAGAAGCCCTCAGCAACTTGGCCGAATTAGGTTACTCCGGCAAGGTGCTGGCGGGAGGGCAGAGCCTGATCCCTGCGATGAACTTCCGCATGGCCAGACCGTCTGCCCTGGTCGATTTAAATCGAGTTAAAGAATTGTTTTATATCAAGCCAACCGCTGAAGGCGGTTTGGCCATCGGTACGATGACCCGCGTCAGCACCGTGGAACACAGCCCGGCAGTGGGGGAGCGGTTCCCGATTATCACCGAGACGGTCAAATACATCGCTCATCCGCAAATCCGCAACCGCGGCACCTTCGGCGGGGCAATTGCGCACGCCGATCCGGCTGCTCAACTCCCGGCCATCGCCGTAGCGTTGAAGGCCCAACTGGTCGTAAAATCGCAGAAGGGCGAGCGAACGGTTTCCGCCGACGATTTCTTCGTCGGTCCTTTCATGACCGTTCTGGAGCCGGAGGAAATGCTGGCTGAGGTTATTCTGCCTCCGCTGCCTCCCCGGACAGGCGGCGCGTACAAGCAGGTATCCCGCCAGCGAGGCGGATATGCTCAGGCCGCCGCGGTCAGCGTGGTGACCCTGGATGAGCGCAACCGCTGCAAGGAAGTCCGCCTGGTGTTGTTCAGCGTCGGTGAAACGCCGATACTCTCCAAATATGCCGCTAAAGTTCTGGTTGGCAATGAGCCGACCGCCGCGGCGATCGCCGATGTGGCGGCTGAGGTCGCCAAGAGTGAAGTGGATCCCGGTTCCGATCTGCACGGAACAGCCGAATACCGCCGCAATCTGGTGAATGTGCTTGTCGGCCGGTCGTTGACCGAAGCGTTCGCACGGGCGAGTAAATAGGAGGTTGACATGGCACAGAAAATGACAATTACCGTTACGGTCAATGGCACCCCCTACACGCGGGAGGTAGAGCCGCGAATGCTGCTCAGCGACTTCATCCGCCACGAGCTCAAGCTGACGGGCACCCACGTCGGCTGCGAGCACGGATTATGCGGCGCCTGCACCGTCCTGTTTGACGGCGAGCCGGTACGCTCCTGCATCATGTTCGCGGTGATGGCCGACGGGCATGACATCAAAACGGTCGAATCGCTTGGCACGCCGGATAAGCTGCACCCCGTTCAGGAAGCTTTCATGGAAAAACATGCCCTGCAGTGCGGCTTCTGCACGCCTGGGTTCTTGATCACCATCGTCGATTACCTCGGGCGCAACCCGAACCCCACGGATGAAGAGATCCGCGAAGCGATTGACGGAAACTACTGCCGCTGCACAGGTTATCAAAATATCGTTGAAGCGGTGAAGCTGGCAGCCAAGAAACTGTCTGCCAACTAGCAACGGGCATAGAAAAGAGGTGTACTGTGGCAGAAAAATTCATCAAAAAATCCGTACTTCGGCTTGAAGACCCCCGTATTCTGACTGGACAAGTGCAGTATCTGGACGATATTGAGCTGCCCGGGATGATCCACGCGGCTTTCAAACGCAGCGACTTTGCTCATGCTCGCATCCTAAGCATAGATACCTCTGAGGCGGAAAAATTGCCCGGGGTCATTGGGGTGTACACGGCCAAAGATTTCGGCGATTACATCAAGCCCGGCCCCTTGCAGGTTCCCCCGCCAACAGCCATTAAAGGATCGACCTTTCAGATTCGGACAACCCTGCCGATCGCGATCGATAAGGTGCGTTATTCCGGCGAGCCGGTGGCCATCGTCCTGGCGGAGTCGCGCTACATCGCCGAAGACGCCTGCGATTACATCTATATTGATTTCGAACCGCTTCCGGCTGTAACCGACCCGGAAAAGGCGCTCGAACCGGATTCACCCCTGGTGCACGATGACACCACCAGCAATCTGTGCGCTCATATCGTCCAGGAACACGGCAACTATGCCGAAGCGGCTGCCAAGGCGGATGTGGTCGTCAAGCGTAAGATCTACGTCGACCGGGTAGCCGGCGCGGCGCTGGAAAATCGCGGCATCATCGTCGATTGGGACGAGCGCGCCCAGTTGATGACCATCTGGTGCGGCTCCCAGTCGCCGATCACCCTGCGCAATCAGACGGCGGCACGGCTGGGGTTGTTTGAAAACCAGGTGCACGTCATCACCCCCTTCACCGGAGGAGGATTCGGTCCCAAGATCAATACCTCCATGCCGGATGATGTCCTGATCACCTATCTTGCTAAGAAGTTGGCTCGCCCGATCAAGTGGTTCGAAGACCGGCGTGAGAATTTCCTTTCGACCACTTCCGAGCGAGATCAGGTTCACTTTGCCGAAATCGCCCTGACTAAGGATGGGACGATCCTGGGCGTTAAAGACGTGTTCATCCATAACAGCGGCGCCTACAACCCCTACATGTGCACTGTGCCTCTCAACACGCAGACCCACACGGTGAGCAACTACCGGGTGCCGAACTTCTATACCGAGATCAAGATGACCTGGACGAACGAGATGATCGTCACCCCGGTCCGCGGCGCGGGCCGCCCGCAGGGCGTATTCGTCATGGAGCGCCTGATGGACGCCGCAGCGAAGGAATTGGGAATGGACCCGGTAGAGCTGCGCCGCAAGAATCTCGTCCAGCCGGAAGACTTCCAGATTCATACCGGCATCATCGGCCAGGATTTCGTCGAGGGCGTGCTTGACAGCGGGAACTATCCCGCCGCGCTTGAAAAGACGCTCGAGATGATCGAGTATGAGAAGTTCCGCAAGGAAATTCAGCCCAAGCTGCGCGCCGAGGGCAAGCACGTGGGGATCGGCGTTTGCTGCTTTACCGAAGGTACAGCCGTCGGACCGTATGAGGGCGCGAAGGTAACCGTTGGCACCAATGGAAAGGTAAACGTCGCCACCGGTATCGCCAGCCAGGGGCAGGCGCATTTCACCACCATGGCCCAGATCGCCGCCGATCAACTGGGCGTGGATTACCGGGATGTGAATGTTGTGACCGGAGACACGGGCCAGTTCGCCTGGGGCGCTGGAACCTTTGCCAGCCGCGGCATCACCATTGCAGGAACGGCGATCTACCTGGCGGCTGGAAAAGTCCGCGTAAAAGCACTCACATTGGCCTCCAAGTACCTGGAAGTCCCTGCGGAAAAGCTGGAACTCGCGGACGGCGTGGTGAGGGCCGTGGATGACCCCAGCAAATTCATTACACTCGGTGAGCTTGCTTCTCGGGCAAACCCAATGCGCGGAGTATTTCCGCCAGGGGAAGAACCCGGCCTGGAAGCTACCGCCTACTACGGCCCGCCGTACGGCGCGACCGGCGCAGGCGCGATGGCGATGATCGTCGAAGTAGACCCGGAGACGATGTCGGTCAAAATTAACCACCTGGCAGTCGTGCATGACTGCGGCACCCCGGTTAATCCGATGATCGTCGAGGGTCAGATGCACGGCGCTATCCAGATGGGCATCGGCAACGCCTTCTACGAGAAGATCTTCTATGACGATAACGGCCAGCTGCTGACCGCTTCGTTCATGGATTATCTCTTCCCGCAGGCGACCGACATGCCGTCTAAGATTGACCTCGGCCATATCGAGACTCCCTCGCCATTGAACCCGCTGGGATTGAAAGGCGTTGGCGAAGCCGGCGCTATTGCTCCGCCGGCGGTGTTCAATCAGGCGGTCGAGGACGCGCTGTACGACACGGGCGTCGAAATCATGGAGTCCAATCTGAGCCCGAGCAAGATTTTCTCTTACGTCAAAAAGGCGAAGGGCTGATTATGCCCTTCGCCATCATTGAACGGGATTACCCCGAAACCAAACATTTTGGAGGATTTTGTTAGATGAAACTGGAAGGTGAGCACGTTTTTAATGGTCCCCGAGAAGAAGTCTGGGAGATGTTTTATGATCCCGAAGTGCTGGCCAGCGCCGTGCCCGGGATGGATAAGCTGGATGTCGTCGCCGAGAATGAGTACGAAGGCGTGATGAACGTCCGGATCGGACCGGTCTCTGGCAAGTTTCAGGGCAAGCTTTCATTGACAGATGTTGTGGCGCCCGAAAGCCTGACTCTCAACGTCGATGGGCGCGGAGCTCCCGGTTTCGCCAAGGGCGTCGGCAAGGCAGTCTTCGTGGAACAACCCGACGGCACAACGCTGCTCAAATACGATGGTGAGGTCAACATCGGAGGCGCGCTGGCTTCGGTTGGTCAGCGCATGATCGACAGCGTGGCAAAGAGCATGATCCGCACCGCTTTTGAAACGCTGGACAAAGCATTGGAGGCACGCCTGGCTGCCAAGAAATCTGGCAGCGAGGTTGTTGATTTCAAACCCCCCACGCAAACTGAATTCGCGGCAAGCGTAGCGAAAGACATGGTTGGGGGTTTAAGTAAAGTGCCTGAATTACGGCTGCTCCTCTATATCATTCCGGTGGTGGTTGTCCTGTTGATCTTAGCGCTGATTCTTGGCAGATAAGAAATGAGAACCGGTTGGCCCTGCGAGCAGGGCTAACCGGTCATCTTTCATCAGCGCAGAGCAGACAAACCCAACGGTGATGAGGAGAAAGGAGGTGGTTTCGGAAAATAATCAATTCAATCCCCCAACCTTGCGCTAGCGGACTGGGCCGATCAACCTGGCTGCACCCTACAGGCCGTTGACGCAAGCACGTACCAATCCCCAAACTCATCCAATCATCCATATTTTTCAAGGGAGGAAGACTTCCATGGCAACCACAACTAAGAAGGCTGTACTGGGCTACCTGCCTAATGATACGCCTCCATTTGGCCAGATGGTTCTGCTGGGCTTTCAGCATGTGCTGACCATGTTCCCGGCGACCGTCCTGTGCGCGATCTTGATGAAGTTCCCGGTCAGCACCGTTCTGACCATCACCGGACTTGGCACGGTCGTCGCCCTGATCGGCTCGAAGCTGGCAATCGGCACCTACATCCCGCTGTACTACGGTTCGAGCTTCAGCTACATTGCGGCGGTGGTCGCGATCATGCAGGCCAAGGGTGTGGATACAGCGGTTGCGCCGCCCGAGGTCATCTCGGTCGTGACCGCCGGCTTCATCTGCACCGGCCTGATTAACATCATCGTCGGCCTGATCATCCGGGTCTCTGGCGGGAAAGAAGCCATCGACAAGGTCCTGCCGCCGATTGTAACCGGCCCCGTAGCCTGTACGATCGGTATCGGCCTGGGCGCTGCGGCGCTGCAGATGGCAACCGGTGTTTTCTCGGTCGAATTTGATCTGAATGCCCTGACCAACCTGAAATGGCTGGCGGCCAGCACAGTCACATTGTTAGCGGCCTTTATCCTCTCAGTTTACCTGCAGGGAAAGGGCTTCATTGGCATGCTGCCCATCCTGCTGGCGGCCATCGTCGGCTACATCGTGGCCATCCCGCTAGGATTAGTAGACTTCTCCCAGTTCGGCAAAGAGGCGATCATCCGCGCGCCGCAGATCAGCTTCCCGGTCTTCAACGATCCGCTGACAGCCACGGTGCTGGTTGGCGTCGGCATCATGGCGATCGCCACCATCCCCGAATCGACCGCCCACCTGTACCAGATCAGCCTGTACGTGGATCACCTGGCAGAGGAGAAGGGTGTGGAAAGACTGGCCTTGTCCAGGTACATCGGCATCAACCTGATGATCGACGGCCTGAATGACCTGGTCAACGGCCTGTTCGGCTCGACCGCCGGCACCAACTACGGCGAGAACAACTCGCTGATGGTGATCACCCGCAACTACTCCGGCCCGTCGCTGCTCGCCGCTGGCGTGATCGCGATCCTGCTCGGCTTCATCGGCCCGCTGGCTGAGGCGGTTGCTTCCATTCCGACGGCGGTTTCCGGCGGTCTGGCGATTTACCTCTTCGGCGTCATTGGCATGCAAGGTATTGCGCTGATGATGGCCGAGAAGGTCAACCTGTACGACCCGAAACAGCTGGCGATCGGCGCGGCGATCCTGATCATCGGTATCGGCGGCAACATCGGCTTCTCGGGCGGCTTCCTGCCCATCCCGCTGCTGAAGGGTGTCTTCCCCTTCGGCTGGCCTTCCATCGCCACCGGTGCTGTGGTCGGCATCATCCTGAACCTGATCACCACCTTCTGGAAACCCCCGCTGGAGCGCGCCGCGGCAGTGAAAAAGGATTAGCGTAAGGATATAACTTAAGGGTACAGGTCCCGGCTGCGATCAAAGGCGCTGCTGAAAACCTTTACCAAAAATCAAGGCTCCCGATGTCATTTCCCGGCATCGGGAGCCTTTCGAAAGAGAGCCTGGAAGGCGATAAAAATCAACTATAATGGAGCACATTCCAGGAGATGCTGAGATGATTTTGGTGACAGGCGCGGCGGGAAAGACCGGGATGCATGTGGTTCAATCCCTGGCGGCGCGCGGGCAGTACGTCCGGGCGCTGGTCCGCCGGGCAGAGCAGGTTGACCGGCTTAAGGCGCTGGGAGCGGCGGAGGTGGTCGTTGGAAATATGCTCGACCGGCAGTTCCTTTCTCGCGCGTTCTCAGGCGTCTCCTCAGTTTATCTGATTGCTCCAAATATGAGCCCGGCCGAGCTCGAAATTGGACAGGCTGCCATCCATGCAGCCCTGGATGCGGGTATGGAACACATCGTCTATCATTCGGTCCTTCACCCGCAGGTAGAAGATATGCCTCATCACTGGCTCAAGCTGCGGGTTGAGGAAGCGTTGTTCAAATCGGGGTTGAGTTTCACCATCCTCCAGCCGGCAGCTTACATGCAGAACCTGCTCGGCTATCGTGAAGCGATATTCGCTGAAGGCGTGTACGCCGTGCCGTTCTCCATCGATGCGCGCCAGAGCCTGGTGGATTTGAAGGATGTGGCTGAGGCAGCTGCAATGGTGCTGACGGAACCCGGCCATGCCAACGCCGTCTATGAGCTGGCCAGCCCGGATGCGCCCTCGCCGCGAGAAATCGCCGCCCTGATCAGCGAACGAATCGGCAGGCCTATCCAGGCCGAGGAAATTGACCGGAGGGAATGGGAAGCCCGGGCGCGAGCGAATGGGATGCCGGATTATGCGGTGGATACGCTGATCAAAATGTTTTCCTATTATGAGCTGTACGGCTTTTTGGGTAATTCGAACGTGCTCGGCTGGCTTCTTGGCCGCCCGCCGCGCCGGTTCGCGCAGTTCTTGCAGGACACATTCACTCCCTGATGAGGTTTCAATCGAATGGACAAGCGCAAAACCCAACATTACAATTACACTCGCGAGGCGCTGCCGACGCTCTTCCACAGCCAAACCAGCGGCTTTATGACCTACCTGGAACGGGACGGGCTAAAATTCCTTGAATTCTGGTGGGATCATGTTGGCAAGCGGCTGGACGATTCGCTGTTGTCGCGGTTCAAAGACGTGGTGTATGAAATTCATGAAGTGCCTGAGAAGAAATCCAAAGTCTATCTGGTAAAGCTGCCGCCGGTGCAGAATTACGGTGAAATTCATATGATGGCCTTTATCAAAATGCCTGATAAGCGCATGCCGATGGTGCGCTGGCCGAGTACCCGTGTGGTCGCGCTTGAGCATGTGGAATATAAATACAGCGATACCGGGACCATTCTGGCGGAGATCACCCCGCGGGGGCGGTTCGTCCCGGTCGGGAAGGGGCCGAAACCAGTGCTGCCCGCTTTTTACCAGGCGGTTTTGAACTATATCTGGAAGCCAAAAAGGATGTAAGCAGGATGAAATTTGATTTAGGTATCGCAATTGTCGGCGTATCGATGATCTTGTTTTACCTGCGTCTGGCTGTTCTGCGCGGCAAGAAGCGCCGTGAAAGGCGCGAAGCGCAGCTGGCGGCCATGCGCGGGGGAAAGAAGGCGAAGATTGAGCTCCCGGATCCCAACAAGCCTTTTTACCAGGTTTCAAACTGGCCGCTTGTGATCGTATCGATGGCCCTGGTGCTGGTCGGGATGGCAGCGAAAACGACCGCCGGATTTCCGGAATTGATGCAGCAGTACTGGTGGGCGATCACTTCCCTGGGTGTGCTCCTGTTCGCTTTTTGCTTCAAGTGACCGTATCGAGCGATAACAAATATCCTGATTTGCGCGGCCCCTAAAAATCCTTTATAATCATTATTAAGATAATATACATATAAATTAGCAGTGATTTTGGGACCGGACCGCATGGAAACCATACGAGAGCAAACCAAGCAGGTCATAATCGAATTCACCAACCTGGCGCGGGTGATCGCAGGAGAGAAAGAGATTCAGCGTTCTTTCCCCGATGGCGCTACCTATGCCGATGTGATTGGGTGGCTTGCGGATACTTATCCGGACATGCTCGGCATCCTGATCCAGGAAAACCGCCGCGCGTTTACCAACTCGACCATGTTCCTCATCAATAATGAGATGAGCCTGCCCGCATTTATCCTGGATGAAAAGCCGAAAGACGGCGAGCGGCTGACCATTGTCTCGATCCCTACGGGGGGATAGCCAGGATCAGGTAGTTGAAGGCGCGAAGCATCCGCAGATCGGATTTACCTGCGGATGCTTCATTAAAAAGCTTCAGAACAGTTCTGTGTTTTTCTGGCGATAGGCGGAAAAATCAGCGCAGGATGAACGACAGGATGATCAAGATGACGAAGAAAGAACCGGCCAGCATGCCGATCCGCTTCAGGTCTTTCTTCACGTCGCTGTAATCCGGGTTGAAATCCGTGACCGTTGTGCGGCTGGAGGCTGGGGCGGGGCTTTTCACTGCGACCGGTTGTTGGCGGACGGTTCCGGTACTGGTCTTGCGTTTTTGCTTTTTTGCCATGCTTGCTTACTCCTGATCAATGGAATTATTCCTGAAGTGAGGCTATCACCGCGATGCGGTGGGTGTCGACCATATAAGGGTAGCACGAGATCAAGGTGACGATGGGTTCGGGGGTGTCTGCCATGACCTCAACCTGGGTCGGTTCGACGATCTGAGTCTGCTGGACGACATAAACGAAGGTCTGGGTGCTGGTGAAGAGGATGATCTCGTCGCCCGGCTGCAATTTGTCCAGATCGCGGAAGATTTGCCCGTAAATATCGTTGTGGGCCGAGAGGACGATGTTGCCCGGCTCGCCGGGGTTGGGAGAGAGCAAGTACTGCCCGACGCCTTTTTTAAGCTGCTCTTCGCCGTCGCCCTGGACCACCGGCGCGTCCACGTTGATGGCGGGGATCTGGATGCGGACGGCGTGCTCCGGGCTGGGCGTGGGGACGGGCAGGCTCGCCATGGTCTGAACCATTGGGCGTAAGTGCTCGGGGATCTCGTTCCAGTTGAACTGGGCGCCACCAGGGGAGTCCGGCGGAGTATGGCCCGACGGGAGCACAACCGCGCTGATCAAGGGGGTGGGAGTCAGCGTGGGTTGGACAATCAAAGCGGCGATTTCTTTGTTCAAGCTGCGCATCAGCGAGACTCCGTTGAACAGGACGTAGATCAGCCCCGCAACGGCAAGCACCTCGAGGGCCAGTAAAAAATGGTCAATCGTCCGGCGGCGGGCAGGTTTCCGGGACGTCTCTCCCTCGGATTCGTCATCGGTCGGGCGGCTGACGCCTTCAAAGGCTGAGGGTACCGGCTGAGGCTCGACCAGGACGACCCGCCCGGTGCGGCGGAAGTGATCGAGCCGCCTGGTTCGTTCAGCCCTGCGTTTCTCAATCAGAAGATGGCGCAGCTCCTCGGTTGTCAGGTCTTCCACAGAGCGTCGGCGGGCCACAGGGTCGTCCTCATCCTTCCCTTAATCCAAAACGTTCCTGGATTATAACCGATTTTATCCGCGCCGCACCGCCCGGCGGAACGGGGCCCGGGTTCGGACTCTTTCCTCTTCGGCCGCCGGTTGGCGGGCGCGGCTCGCATCCTGAGCCTGCGGTTTTCGACCCGGCTCTTCCCGCTCAAAGGCTCCGCGAATCGCACCCAATGCGGTCTCGCTAATTAGGCCGGAGAACTCAATAGTCTGCCCGGCGGTCACGTGGCAGAAGGCAATTGTGGTAAGATTCTTGCCGGTCAGGATACCCAACCCTGGAGGCGGATGGATGAAGAGAATATTCGTGTTGCTGGTATGGCTGTCCATGCTGTTAGGTCTCGCCGCGCCGGTTGGAGCGCAGTCCCCGGTCACCTTTGACCAGATGACGATCGAAGTCTGGCCGGAATACGACCGCCCGGATGTGCTGGTCATCTACCGCATCCAGCTGGCTGATGACGTTTCTCTGCCGGCCCAGGTCAGCCTGCTCATCCCTCGGGAGGCGGGCGATCCCTATAACGTCGCCTTTCAGGACATGGACGGGCTGCTCTACAACCTTCAGTACACGAAAGAAGTGCAGGGAGATTACATCAAGGTCGTATTTTCCACTCCCACAGCCGGAATTCATCTTGAATATTACGATCCGCGCTTGAACCGCGATGGAGACGGGCGTCAGTTCGAGTTCGAGTGGACAGCCGACTACACGGTCAATAACCTGATCCTTGCGGTTCAGCAGCCGGTTAACGCCAGCGAGATGCAAATCCTGCCGACCATTGGAGCCGGGCAGCTTAAAGAGGATGGTCTGATTTATTACACTGCCAACATTGGCAAGGTCAACGGCGGTCAGAAAATCTCGATCGAGATAAAGTACAGAAAACCCGACGACCAGCTCAGCGTCGGGCTGCAGCCGGTGCAGCCAGCAGAACCCCTCGACGCGGGCACGCCGGGCAAAACCCGAGCCGGCGATCTCATCCCGTGGATCCTCGGGGGTTTAGGTGTGGTACTGCTGATCGGCGGTTTTTCTTTTTTTTGGTTGAACAAGAGCCAGTTCAGTCCGGCGCCGGCCTCCCGCCGCAGGCACCGGCCAAGCGCCGGGCGGCGCACAGAATCGCCCGCGGAAAACGCGGTCGTGTACTGCCATCAATGCGGCCGGCGGGCTGCGCCCGGCGACCTGTATTGCCGTACATGCGGCACGCGCCTGCGCGGAGAGTAATTTGTCAGCGGTCTGTAAAGTCCAGCCAGTCTGCTTTTTGCGATGTTTGTGGTATAAGTTAACTGTATCATTTGGATAGAATTTCAACAGCTGTGAACCCTGCGGTTCGCACCGGCTTATAGGGATTAACGGTTGAACGCATACCAGGCTGAGCCCATTGAGAATCCCCACGACGAATATCCCAAAACGCCGCCGTTGCTGAGGGCGTTATTGGACATTCTCCAAACCTTGATCCTGGCGATCGTGATCTATTTCTTGATCGACGCGGTCATAGCTCGGGTGCGGGTGGAGAATATTTCCATGCAGCCGACCCTTCAGCCGGGTGAATTCATCGTGGTCAACAAACTGGCATACCGGTTCAGCGACTTCCGCCGCGGCGATGTGGTTGTATTCCACTACAACCTTCAGGAAGATTACATCAAGCGCATTATCGGCATCCCTGGAGACAAAGTTGAAATTTCAGACGGCATGGTCAGGGTGAACGGCGTTCCCCTCGACGAGCCGTATATCGCCGCGCCGCCGATGTATTCCGGCACCTGGGAAGTGCCCGAAGACATGGTTTTCGTTCTTGGCGACAACCGCAACCAGTCGTCGGATTCGCATAGGTGGGGATTCGTCTCCAAAGACAGTATTGTCGGGAAAGCATTAGTGGTATACTGGCCTTTGGACGAAGTCAAGTTACTGAATCAGACGCTGGTAGTGAACGCAAAGAATTGAGTTGTTGAGCGGTTAACCATCGTACCGAGCAGACGGTAACCAATCGAGGTCAGATGAGGCTGAGAGAGAATCTCGACAGAAAAGACAGCAGCGCAGGATATGTGATCCCTTGCCAGGAGTGCCAGGCAGGTCAAATGCACCGCGAATACGTGGTGTATTACACCTGGATTGGCGACGACCTCATCACCGTGCCGGACTTCCCCGCCTGGATCTGCGATTTCTGCGGCAGGCGCGAATACGACGTCCACGCGCTCAACCGGCTGACCCTGATCCTCAGCCCGAATGCGGGCCATGCGATGGGCAAGCGCCGCGCGGTGCGCACGCGTCCCGCGCCAAAGGCTAAAAACCCGCGGCCAAGCCAACCAGAGTAGTGTAACGGCGCCTCAGGCGCCGTGATCATCCATCAGGGGGTAACGGCTGCCAGTCGGGCTGCATGTCCACGCCGGGAGAATTGGTCAAATTCACCTGGAATTGTCCGTTGTTGCTCATGATGTAGACTTCCAGGTTGCCGTCGCGGTTGGAGGTAAAGACGATCCAGCGTGAATCCGGCGACCAGGCAGGCTCCCGGCTGGCGTTATCCTCCGTGAGCCGGGCGATATCCCCGCCGCGTGAAGCGGTGCGGACCACATAAATCTGTTGACGGGAGCTTTTAAAGGTTTCGCTGCGAGTATACGCGATCCATTCGCCGTCGGGCGAGTAGGCCGGGTGTTCAACGTAGCCCAGCCTCCCGAGCAGTTCGACGTTGTCAAACCGTGTAAATTGTTCGAATTCCGAGAGGCTGCTGCGCAGGTAGAGAACTTCGTGGCTGGCGACATACATGATAAAAGCGAGATTTTTCCCGTCCGGCGAGAAAGCCGGCATGTACTCTTCCTGATCGAAGCTGATCCGTTTGAGGCCGCTTCCGTCCGGAGCCACGCTGAAGACTTGGCGGATGCCGTCATCCCGCCCGTTGTTGGTGAAAGCGATCAGCTTGCCGTCCGGCGACCAGGCCGGATCGGTATCGTCGCCCTTCCTTTGGGTGATGTTCACCGGTTCGGAGCCGTCGGCATTGACGATCCAGATATCCAGGCCGAAGTTCTCCCCTCCCGGAGCGACATAGGCCAGTTTTCTTCCGTCGGGCGACCAGGCCGGCTGGAATTTATCGCCTGGATCGAAGGTGAGTTGAACTGGCTGGTCGCTGTAAATGCGCCCGGAATTATCCATGAAGATGCGCATCGTCCAGATCTGTAAGACTCCACCCTCGCCGCGGTTACTGGAGAAGGCTACCACTCCGCCACCGCCGATCGGCTGAAGGGTTGCGGTAGGTGTTGCGCTCGGCTGCGGCGTGCTGGTCGGCTCGGGTGTCGGGCTGGGCTGCGCGGTGTGCGTGGGTTCAGGCGTTTCGCTGGCGGGAGGTTGGGTGGGTGTAGAGCTGGGCTGATCCAGGACCACGGGCAGGGTAGGCGCGGCAGCCGGACCGGCGGAGGGATTTAAGATCCCTCGGAGGATGAAAAATCCGCCGGCGAGCAGACCAAGCAGCAGAACAGCCCCTGCGGCGATCATCACAGGCGAGAAGCCGGCCTTTCCTCTTGGGGCGGCAACCGGGGCCGAGGGTGCTGCCTCCTGGCTGAGCGGCGTCTCAACGGGCGCGGCTGGCGAAGGCGGGGCAGCCATCACCGTTTTGGCGGGGGTTCCACCCACGAGCTCGGTGCGCATCTCCTCAGACGGCGGAGGAGGCGCGGGCTTCTCTTTGATGAGGGTTGCGTCCCCAGCGGTCTCCTGACCTGGACCTTCAACAGGTTCTTCGGCCTGCGCCAGGCGGGGCGTAGTCTGGGTGGGTTCGACTGCCTGTTCAACCGGACGGGGGGCGGGTTCACCAGTCAGGGCGGTCAGGAAGTCGCGAACGCTGGGAAAGCGCTCTTCCGGGCGGAGAGCCATGCCCTTGAGAACCGCCTGTTCAATGGCAGGGGGCACTTCCGGATTGTACTCGCGGATGGGGGTCAGAGCGCTCTGGTTGAGGGTGCGCTCGATGGAGTCCGCAGGGCGTTCGCCGGTCAACAGCATATAGATTGTAGCAGCGAAGGAGAACTGATCAGTATAGGGACCGGTGCGGGTGGAGCCGTATTGTTCGGGAGGGGCAAAACCGGGCGTGTAGCCGGATGCGCCGGTCGAGGTCGCCTGGGAGCTTTCAGCGGCTTTCGCGATGCCGAAATCCACCAGCACCAGTTCGCCGGCCGGGGTGATCTTGATGTTGGCGGGTTTAATGTCGCGGTGGACGACCGGCGGCTTCTGGCTGTGCAGGTAGACCAGGGCTTCGCCGAGCTGCCGCGCCCAGGAAAGCACTTTGCCGAGCGGCTGCCGTCCTTCACGGGCGATCAACGTACCGAGATCTTCGCCGGGGATGTAGTCCATCACCAGGAACTGATTGGGAGGGATCACGAAGTAATCGATCACCCGCGGCAGATGAAGGTGCCGAAGGGAGGCCAGCAGGCGCGCCTCGCGGTAAAACTGGGTTGAGGATCCCTCGCCGGGGCGGTAGTTGACTTTAACTGCAACCTGCTGGTCGAGCGAGGTGTCATGCGCCAGGTAAACCGCGCCCATCCCGCCCTGGCCGAGCAGGCGGATGATGCGGTATCGATTGTGGAGCAGGGTATCGGGGGATAATTCCATAATAAATTATTATAGCGAGAAAAGTAAAATCGTTGACGCTAAGGAGGGGGCGTGATAAAATCTGTTCGTCACGGGCGTGTAGCTCAATGGTAGAGCAGTGGCCTTTTAAGCCATTGGTTCAGGGTTCGAGCCCCTGCACGCTCACCTATGTCTCACATCTGCCATGCTGCCGTCGTCTGTTGCATGGATTTTCGATTCCAATCTTTTATCCGAAAATGGGCTGATGAAAACATCCGCAATCAGTCTTATGATTTGATCAGTTACGCCGGCGCTAGCAAAGACTTAGATGCGATCCTAAACCAGATCGACCTTTCGGTCAGGCTGCACCACATCCCGCGGGTTGTGTTAATTCACCATGAGGATTGCGGCGCGTACGGTCCTGAGGGCACGTTCGAGCGGCATGCAGCCGACCTCCTCAGGGCAAAAGAGGCTTTGCGCTCTCGCCATCCGCAGCTGGATATTGACCTCTATTACCTGAAACTCAACGGAGAATTTGAACCCATTCGATAAAAAGGCTTTCAAAGGGGGAATGAGAAGGACAGGAATGGTCGGCGGAAAACTGAATCCGCCGGGTTGGCGGCTGAGGAGCGGCCTCTCGGCGGCCGATATTCAGGTGCACCCGCGGGAACTTCGCGGCTGCCGTGGCGCGAATATTAAAAATATTTGACATCCCCGTCCATTTTTGCGATAATGATATTGGCTTTGAAAACGTTACCGGTATTGTTACCGGAAACGATTTAGGTCACCACCCCCCTCAAAATATGCGACGAAAGATACGCTCCACCACCATCCAGGATGTGGCGATAGCCGCCGGTGTTTCCGTTTCCACCGTTTCGCGGGTGCTCAACAACAAGGACGACATCGCCCCGCAGACCTACGAGCGAGTCATGGCGGTCATCCACGAGATGGGTTACGCCTCCAGCCTGGCGGCGCGCAGCATGCGCAGCCTGCGCAAGAACGTGATCGGGCTGATCATCCCGGATGCCGGCGAGCCGTTTCCGATCGAAGTCATGAAGGGGGTTAACAGAGCCATCGCCGCTTTGGAATACGACCTGATCATCTACACCTGCGGCGACGGACGCAAGCACTATACCGCTGACCGTGAAAAGAAGTTTGTGGCTCTGCTCAACAACAGCGTGACCGATGGAGTGATCGTCGTCACCCCTGAGGCAACGCACTTCAACACCAATGCGCCGGTCGTGGCGGTGGATCCGCATTATGAGATCAACGAATATCCCTCCGTCATCTCGACCAACTGGGAGGGCGCGGTCGAGGCGATGAATTACCTGATCAAACTGGGCCACCGCCGGATCGGATTCATCAGCGGGCGGTTCGATCTGCAGAGCGCGATCAGCCGGCTGCGAGGTTATCAGGACGCGCTGACACAGGCCGGTATTCCGATTGACCCCGAGCTGATCACCCAGGGGGATTTCACCGCCGATTCGGGGGTGAGATGCGCCCGGCAATTGTTGAGTCTGACCAACCGGCCGACGGCCATTTTTGCCGCCAACGACCAGTCCGCGCTTGGGGCTTACCAGGCTGCTCACGAAGCTGGCTTAACCATCCCTGATGACCTGTCAATTATTGGATTTGACAACATCCCTGATGCCGCCCAATCCGAGCCCGGTCTGACCACCATTCATCAGCCGATCCAGGAAATGGGAAAGATTGCTGTCCAAATGCTGTTGAAACTTATAGAAGGAGAGCCTCTGGAAGAGAAGATCATGAAAACCTCAACTTGTCTGGTGATCCGGGATTCCTGTCGGGCGGTAGAGCCAGCCGGGCAGTGAATCGTCAGGAACGTGTTTTTTTGGGTCGTCTCGGTATCGTTACCGGAAACGTTTTCAGGAAAAAGGAGGTGATCAAATCCGATCATGTGTGTCGACGATTGGGCTGTTCGTGACCTCGTCTCTGATTCGGCCCATCAAAGGCCTGCGTTGGGCTGTGGAGAGCGTTCTCCCACAGGTATTGGATCGTACAACCGGATGTCCCTTTCCAAAGGAGAAGAGAAACCATGCGTAAGTCACTATTTTTCATCTTGAGTGCGCTGATGGCGTTCAGCCTGATCCTCGGCGCCTGCGCCGCCCCCACCCCTGAGACGGTCATCCAGACCGTGGTCGTCGAAAAAGAGGGCAAGACGGTCATTGAAACCGTCGAAGTGGTGGTTACCCCCACGCCTAAACCTCGGGAAGAAGCCCCGCTCGTGCTCGGTACGCTGCCCAGGGAACAGACCCTGATCGTCGGCCAGCTGACCGGCCGGGTGGGAACTCCCAGCAACTTCAACGAGTGGGTCGGCTGGAAGTGGCGCGACCGCGGCATGCAGAATCTGGCCAATGAGCCGTTGTGGTCGATTGATTTCGCCACCGGCGAGATCATCCCAGGGCTTGCTGCTGGAGATCCGGTCTACAACGAGGATTTCACCCAGGTGACCATTCCCCTCCGCGAAGGCGTGGCCTGGGATGACGGCGAGCCGTTCACTTCGGCGGACGTCGTTTTCACCGTGGAAACCCTGATCAAGTACGAAGGCTTTAACGCCCACAACTTCATGGTCGATAATGTCGCTTCGGTCACTGCGCCGGATGAGAAGACAGTCGTGTTTGAACTGAAGCAGCCCAACTCACGCTTCCATACCACCTTCCTCGACCGCTGGGGCTGCACCTGGATCATGCCCAAGCATATCTTCGAAAAAGTAGACGATCCGATCACCTTCGAATTCAATCCCTTTGTCGGCACAGGACCGTACAAGCTGCACAGCTTTGACCCCAACGGTTTCTGGACCATCTGGGAAAAGCGCGCAGACTGGGACAAGAGCCCGACCGGCATTCTCTTCGGAGAGCCCAAGCCGCAGTACATTGTGTTCCAGGCTTTCGCCAATGAAGGTGCCAAGATTCTCGCTCAGCTGACCCATCAGCTGGATGCTGTTGACCTGTCCGCGGAAGGATTGAAAGCTGCTCTGGCTCAGGGCGATACCATCCGGGCTTACCAGCCCAATTACCCCTGGGTAGTTAATAACGACCCCGCGCTGACCGGGTTAACCTTCAATACCGCCGTTCCACCGTATGATAACGTGGACGTGCGCTGGGCGCTGCTGCTGGCGATCGACATCGCGGACTACGAGGGAATGGCAGTGGACGGCGCCGGTACCCTGAGCCCGGTTCACATTCCGTCGCTGGGCGCCTATCCCGAGCTGTACATCAAGCCCATGGAATCCTGGCTGGCTGATTTCACCCTGGATCTGGGCAACGGCGAAACCTACAAACCGTACGATCCGGACGCCCCGCAGCGGGTGGTTGAGTACGCCCGGGGCCGGGGCTATGTCGTGCCCGATGACCCCGCTGCCCAGGATCAAGCCTTCGGCCTCGGATGGTACAAATACGACCCGGATGCCGCGGCCAAGCTGCTCGAAAAGAACGGGTTCACCAAGAACGCCGACGGTCAGTGGCTGCTGCCAAACGGGCAGCCCTGGAGAATCGAGGTTCTCAGCCGGACGGATACTTCTCACCTTTCCTTCAAGAACGCAGCCGCCGCCGTGCAGCAGTGGAAGAAATTCGGCATCGACGCGGTCCACGTTCCGTCGGACAATTCCTCGCAGCTGGCGTATACAGGAGATTACGATGTCTCCGGCGAGTGGCCGGCTCAGGAGCCGTGGGGTGCAGGCGCAGACCTGTACCGCGTGCTGGACTTCTACAACTCGGCTTACATTGAGCCGCTGGGCACCATCACCACCGGCCACACTTCCCGCTGGTCGAGCCCAGAGATGGACGCGGTCATCGAAAGGCTGCGCCAGACCGATCCTTCCAATACTGACGAAGTCGTCGCGGTCGGCATCGAGGGCTTGAAGCTCCTTGTTGAGGAGATGCCGGGCATCCCGACCTTCGGGTATATCGGCTTTTTGACATGGGACGAGTACTACTGGACGAACTGGCCAGGGGCTGAGAATCCCTATTCCCAGCCGTATGTCCACTGGGGTCCATTCAAGTATATGACCCCGTTCCTGCAGCCTGCCGGGAGCTAGTTGTATTACCGGCAACCCGAATCCCCGGGCGGGCGTGAGACCGCCCGGGGTAGAATTAAGACAGCTTCAAATTTCTGGTCGGCGAAGGTTCTCGATGGGATTTGTTAAAGGGTATCTGATTCCCCGGCTGGTTCAATATGTCCTGGTGATCTTCCTGGGTCTGACGGCGGTGTTCATAATCCCCCGTTTGACCCCTACCGATCCGGTCAACCGGACGATCACTCAGCTTCGCTCGATGGGTTCCTACCTCGACCCCGCTTCGATGAATGCGTTCATCGAAGATTTGAACGAGCTGTACGGGCTGCAGGGTTCGGCGCTGGAACAGTACGGAGCCTTCTGGAAACGCTTGTTCCAGGGTGACTTTGGCGTTTCTTTCTTTCAATTCCCTGTCCCTGTCAATCAGTTGATCGGCAACGCTCTGCCCTGGACGCTGGGCATGCTGCTCACCACAACCGTCCTGGCCTGGATATTGGGGAACATAATTGGCGGTCTGGCTGGCTACTTTTCGCGATCGCGCTGGTCGCGGGCGGTGGATGTTCTGACCATGATTATCCGCCCCATTCCTTATTACATCTTTGCTTTTGCCCTGCTTCTCTTGCTGGCTTACGTCTTCCGTCTGTTCCCGGTCAGCGGCGGGACGGATATCGGCAGGAAAGTAGAGTTGAGCTGGGCGTTTATCCTGGATGTGCTCCGCCACGCCTTTCTGCCGGCTCTGTCGCTGGTCCTGCTCGGGACGGCTGTCTGGTTCCAGACGATGAAGCTGGTCGTGCAGAATGTGAACGCGGAGGATTTCGTTCAGTACGCGAAATTTGGCGGGATCAGGGACAGGCGGATTGCCACCCGCTATGTGATCCGCAATGCGATGCTGCCGCAGATCACGTCGCTGGCGCTGTCTATTGGGCAGATCTTCAGCGGGGCCCTGATCACCGAGATCGTCTTTTCCTACCCGGGGCTCGGCATGCTGCTCTATAACGCCATAATCACCGGAGACTACAACCTGATTATGGGGATCACCGCCCTGTCGATCATCGGGATCACGACGGCGATTTTTGTCATTGACCTTTTGTATCCGCTTTTCGACCCGAGGGTGCGGTACTTATAAGGCGGCCCGAAACGATGAGAGTGCTCAGAGATCTTTTCGAAGACTATCGCTTTGTGGTCAGTTTTTGCATCCTTTGCGTGCTGCTGTTATTGGCGGTCTTATCCTTCTTCTCGCCATACGACCCCACTCTGTGGGGAACCGTTCCGCGGGATCTGAAGCCTTCCTGGGAGCACATTTTTGGCACCAATTCCAAGGGACAGGATCTCTTCTGGCAGGCGACCTTCGCGGTGCGGAACTCATTGATCATTGCGGTGATTGCCGCCTCGCTTTCACGGGTGATCGCCGTTCTGGTCGGGATGGTTGCCGGTTATAAAGGCGGCTTGACCGGCACCATCCTGATGTTTTTCAGCGACGTTTTTCTGGTCATCCCGCTTTTTCTGATTATCGTGATGCTGGCGATGCTGGTGCGGGAAAGAATGACCCTGGCGACGCTGGGATTGCTGCTGGCTTGCTTTGGCTGGTCCTGGGACGCGCGGGTGATCCGCTCGCAAATTCTCAGCCTGCGTGAGCGCGGCTTTACCCAGACAGCGATTCTTTCTGGCACCGGTACGATTCGCCTGGTGTTGAACGAGTACATGCCCTTCACCACCCCGCTGATTTTCTCGACCTTGATCAATAACATGGCCTGGGTGATTGGTCTGGAGATCACCCTGGCTTTCCTTGGGCTGGTCAATATGGATATTCCAACCCTGGGAACCATGCTTCAATGGGCCATCAGTTACCAGGCAATCCTGCTGGGCTTCTGGTGGTGGGTCATCACCCCGATCATTCTCTCGGTTCTGCTGTTCGTGGCGCTGTACTGGCTTTCGGTCAGCATCAGCGAATACCTCGACCCGCGGACGCGCATCCAACGGGTCGGAGTGTAGAGGAGCGCCAATGGATAAGCCTGTCCTGCGCACCGATCAGCTGAAAGCCTTCTATGTCCTCGACGTACACGGCGAACAGAAGGTAGTCAAGGCGGTTAATCACGTCAATCTCGCCATCCGTGAAAACGAAGTCTATGGGATTGCCGGGGAAAGCGGCTGCGGCAAGTCCACTCTATTGAAGGCGATCTACGGCGTCTTTGATCCGCCGCTTCGATTGATGGGGGGAAGAATCTATTACCGGATCTTGGATTCGGAAGTGGACATCACTCAGCTCAGCCCTGAGGAGAAACGCTGTTTGCGCTGGGAGTACATATCCTACGTCCCGCAGGGTTCTATGAGCGTCCTCAATCCGGTATTAAAACTGAAAGAAACCTTCAGCGATTTCATCTCGTCCCATTTGAGCGGAAAAACCAGGGAGGAGGCGTTCGAGATTGCCAAAGCCTGGCTGGTGGAGCTGGGACTGCCCGCCAAGATACTGGACGCCTACCCTCATCAGCTCTCCGGCGGGATGAAACAGAGGGTGACCATCGCCCTGGCTGCGCTGCTTAAACCAAAGATCATGATTTGCGATGAACCGACCACTGCGCTGGACGTGGTCGTTCAGCGCGGGGTGGTCCAACTGCTCAAGGAAATCCAGCGGGATTTGGAAAATTCGATCGTTCTGGTCACCCATGACATGGGCATCCATGCCAACGTCGCCGACCGGATCGCAATCATGTACGCCGGGATGATCGTCGAGGAGGCGCCGGCCGCCGTCATTTTCAGCGCACCGGAACATCCCTACACGCGGTATTTGATCAATTCCCTGCCGAGATTCGGAGATAAATCCACTCGCGAGAGCGCGCCGGGAAATCCCCCGCTGCTATCCAATGTGCCGCCCGGCTGCCCCTTCCACCCCAGATGTCCTCACGCGATGGCTGTCTGCAAGGAGCAAATGCCGGAGGTCACCTCGCTGAACAAGCATCACAAGGTCGCCTGCTGGCTTGTTGTGGAGAGGGAAGATGCAAAAACTCCTTGAAGTCAGTCATTTGACCAAAGTATTTACACTGGGGACGATGCTCTCGAGGGTGAGGATCACCGCAGTCGATGATGTCACCTTCGATATTAAGCCGGCGGAGATCTTTGCCCTGGCGGGCGAGAGCGGGTGCGGAAAAACCACCACCGCCCGGATCATCCTGGGCTTTGAGCAGGCGACCTCGGGAGAGGTGCTCCACAACGGCAAACCAGCGGCGGGCGGCGGGAATAAGAAGGTCTGGTTCAGCGAGGGCATCCAGGCCATTTTTCAGGATCCGTTCAGCACCTTTAACCCTTTGCGCATTGTTGACTGTTATTTCTTTGAAACGCTGAGGCATTACAAACTGGCGGCTAAAAAAGAAGAAGCGATCCGGCTGATCGATCAGAAACTGATGGCGGTCGGTCTTTCCTATGAGGAGGTCGCCGGCCGCTACCCGAGCGAGTTCTCGGGGGGTCAGCTGCAGCGAATCTCGATCGCGCGAGCGCTGTTAACCGACCCCATCCTGATGATCGCCGACGAGCCGGTTTCGATGGTGGACGCTTCGCTCCGAATGTCGATCGTCAATCTGTTCAAGAAGCTCAAGGACGAATTTGGGGTGAGCGTCCTGTACATTACCCACGACCTGGCGACCGCTTACTATGTCAGCGACCGAATCGCGATTATGTTCCGCGGCAACATCGTCGAGATCGGGCCGGTGGAGCAGGTTTTAATGTCCCCCAAGCATCCATATACCCGCTTATTGCGCGAATCCATTCCGGAGGTAGACCCCGGTTTGCGCTGGAAAGAAACGATCACGCTCACCGACATCGAGCGGGAGGAATACCTGCGTAAGGGCTGTAAATTCGCCGGCAGGTGCCCCATGGTGATGGATGTGTGCAAAGACGTCATGCCGGAGGACATCGATGTGGACGGCGTGCTGGTGAAGTGCCACTTATACTCCGGCGAGGTTCATTCAGGATCGTAAATTCATCGGTGAAAGACATCTGGTTGGATGAAGACTAATTCGAGGGAAGGGTTGCCTGTGCGCAGACAGAGTATGGAAATCATGAATGAAGAGCGCCTGAAAACAATGATCGCTCAAATGACCCTGGACGAGAAACTTGCCCAGCTGGGGTCATTTTGGATCTATGAACTGCAAACTCAGGGCGAGCTCGACCCGGGTAAAATAGCACAAAAATTAACAAACGGGATTGGCCAGATCTCGCGCCTTGGAGGCGCTTCCACCCTTGACCCGCGCTCAGCCGCCCGGGCGGCCAACCGCCTGCAAAAATTCCTGGTCGAAGAAACTCGCCTCGGCATCCCGGCGGTCATCCATGAGGAGTGCTGCTCAGGAGCGATGATCAGAGGGGGGACAATCTTTCCCCAAATCCTCGGTCTGGCGGCGACCTTCCAGCCTGAGCTTGCTCGGGCAATGACCAGCGTCATCCGCAGGCAGTTGATGGCTGTCGGCGCCCGTCAGGGGCTGGCGCCCGTGCTGGATGTCGCCCGAGATCCGCGCTGGGGGCGTGTCGAGGAAACGTTTGGCGAGGATCCGACTCTGGTCAGCTGTTTTGGCGCCGCCTATGTCCAGGGACTGCAAGGGGATGATCTCTCCAACGGAGTCATCGCGACGGGCAAACACTTTCTCGGCCACAGTTTTTCTCAGGGCGGGTTGAACTGCGGTCCGGTTCATATCGGCTGGCGGGAACTCTATGAGGTCTTTATGCTGCCATTCCAGGCGGCGATCCGCCACGCGAAAATCGGCTCGGTGATGAATGCCTACCCCGAGCTGGACGGTGAGGTCGTCGCAGCCTCCCGGCGCATCTTGAACGATCTCCTCCGGGATGAGCTCGGCTTTTCGGGCGTGGTCGTTTCTGACTATGAAGCGGTGATGATGCTTCACAATTTTCACTACGTCGCCGAGGATCCCTCCGCCGCGGCGCGGATGGCGGTCGAGGCCGGCATTGACGTGGAACTGCCCACCTGGGATTGTTACCGCGAGCCGCTGCGCGCAGCACTGGAGGCCGGGCAGGTGAACATGGAAACGATCGACCTTTCCGTTTACCGCCACCTGCGGATGAAGATGGAACTCGGTCTGTTCGAGAATCCTTATGTGGATGAGAGCCGGACGCTGGAGGTGTTTGAGGATCCTCGCAGCCAGGAGCTCGCACTAGAAATTGCCAGGCGCAGCATCGTGTTATTAAAGAATGACGGGGTCCTGCCGCTGAAAAAGACCCTCAAGCGGATCGCCGTTATCGGGCCAAACGCAAATGACGGGCGCAGCCAGCTCGGCGATTATTCTTACCCGTCCATGATGGAGCTGGTCAGGATGCGGCGGTTGCAGGATCCGAGCTTAATTGATCAAATGTTTGCATCCGATCAAGGCGGACGCATCATAACCATCCTCGAGGGGATCCGCAGGGTGGTTCCCGAACGGATGGAACTCATCTACGCTCAGGGCTGTGATGTGCAAGGAGAGGACCGCAGCGGATTTGCTGAGGCTGCGGCGGCTGCGCGGGATGCCGATGCGGTCGTGCTGGTCCTCGGCGACCGCTCCGGTCTGACGCCGGAATGCACCACCGGCGAAACCCGCGACTGCGCCGGCCTGCGCCTGCCAGGCGTTCAGGAGGAGCTGGCGAAGGGAGTAACAGCCGCCGGCAAGCCGGTGGTGGTTGTCTTGATCAACGGACGCCCGTACGCGATTCCCTGGCTGGTTGAACACGCCAGCGCCGTTCTCGAAGCATGGCTGCCTGGCGAGCAGGGCGGTATCGCGGTGGCTGAAATCCTCTTCGGGAATGCCAATCCGGGCGGGAAACTGCCTATCACCTTCCCGCGCTCGGCCGGTCAGGTGCCGGTCTATCACTACGCCAAGCCGTCCGGCATGGGTTCGTTCTGGTATCGCGACTATGTGGATCAGCCCGCCTCGCCCCTGTTTCCTTTCGGGCATGGCCTGAGCTACACCACCTTCGCTTACAGTGATCTTCTCATTGAGCCGAAAGAAGCGCCTCCAGGAGGGCAGGTGGACATATCCCTCAAAGTGACCAACACCGGTCCTGTGGCAGGCGATGAGGTCGTTCAGTTGTACATTAGGGACGAATTTGCCAGTGTGCCGCGCCCCGCCAAGGAGTTGAAAGGGTTTATCCGGTTGAGCCTGCAGCCCGGTGAAACTCAGACGGTCACGTTTCACCTGCCGGTCAACCAGCTGGCTTTTTACGATCGCTGCCTGGATTTGACGCTGGAGCCGGGCAAGGTGCTGGCGATGATCGGTAGTTCCTCGGAGGATATCCGTTTGAGCGGCGAATTCGCGGTTTCCGGCGGAGCGAAAATCCCCGCCGCGGAACGCGAGATCTTCTGCCCGGTCGAAGTTGGATAGAATAGCGATAAAGGGATAATCCCTAAGAAAGATTCACAGTTCAGCGATGCGTGTAAAGGCCGGTTTAAGATCCGGATAAAGCTGTTGGTAGATCCGGTAGGCTGCCTGGTAGCGCTCGACGGCCGATTCCTGAGGCAGCGTGCTGCTGGTGATCCGGACCGTTGCCCGGCAGCTTTCCGGCACGTCCGGCCAGATGCCGACGCCTACGCCGGCAAGCAGGGCAAGCCCGCGCCGACCCCCGCCAGCAGCGCCGCGCCGAAGGCCGCGCCCTCGGTTGTGTTGACCGTGACCAGCTCTGCGTCCATCACGTCGGCGAGGATCTGCCGCCAGAGCGGACTCCGGGCGCCGCCGCCTGAGACGCGCACCTCGCGAATCTGACCCAGACCGGCCCGGCGAACCAGTTCCATGTTGTCGCGCAATCCAAAAGCGACGCCTTCCAGGACAGCCCGGGTCATGTGAGCCTGACTGTGACGGATGGTCAGCCCGATGAAGGCCGCCCGGGCCAGCGGATCGGGGTGGGGAGTTCGCTCGCCGGTCAGATAGGGCAGGAAAAGCAGCCCGTCGGCTCCGGGCGGGATTTTCGCGCAGGGCTCGAGCAGATCGTCGTAAGCGCTGCCAGGGGCAAGCGTGTCGCGGTACCACTGTAAAGAGCCGGCGGCCGAAAGCATGACACCCATGAAATGCCAGGCTCCCGGAACGGCGTGGCAAAAAGCGTGCAGGCGGCCCTCCGGCTCGATATGCGCTCCCGCCGTCGTCGCGAAGACGACCCCGGATGTGCCCAGGGTGAGGGCGACAATTCCCTCCGAAACCGCGCCGACGCCGACCGCCTGAGCCGACTGGTCGCCACCGCCCGCCACCACCGGGGTGCCGGGACGAAGACCCGTCTCAGCGGCCGCCTCGGCGAGGAGATGCCCGGTCACCTGAGGACCTTCGAACGTTTTCGGCAGCCATTCCTGAGGGATCTCCAGGGCAGCGAGGATCTCCGGCGACCAGTCGCGCGCCTTCAGATCGAAGAGGTGCATCCCTGCCCCGTCAGCCTTGTCCACCGCGTATTCTCCGGTCAGGCGGAAGCGGACGTAATCCTTGGGCAGCAGGATGTGAGCGATGCGGGCATAGACCTGCGGCTCATGGTTGCGTACCCAGAGGATTTTAGGGGCGGTGAATCCGGTCACCGGCTTGTTGCCGGTGATGCGCAGCAGGCGCTCGAAGCCTACCCGCCGGATGATCTCCTCGCATTCCGCGCCGGTGCGCTGGTCGTTCCAGAGAATCGCCGGGCGGAGAACCCGGTTATCCCTGTCCAGCAGCACCAGTCCGTGCATCTGTCCGGTGAGACCGATGGCAGCGACCAGTTCGCCGGCAGCCCCCGCCTGGGCCAGCGCCTGACGGATGCTGCTCACCGCCCCGGCCCACCAATCCAGCGGATCCTGCTCGGACCAGAGCGGATAAGGGGTGGAGAGGCTGAGCGGGGTCGTCGCGCTGCTGATGACCGATCCGGTCTGGTCGATCAACAGCGCCTTGACCCCGGTAGTCGAAACATCGATCCCCAGGAGGAGCGGTTTTGCAGTCATGCCTGCCTACCTGACGCCAAGGAGCAGCTCGACGGTAAGCTGATCCAGGCGCTCGTACATCATCCCGCGCTGGCTGAGGGCAGGCACGTCGAACGGGTAAGCTTTGAGCGCGTTGGCGGTCTGCGGGGAGTATTTTCCGCCAAACGGGCTCATGCTGCCGTCGTCGGCGTTGATCTGGCGGATCAGGTCTTGAATTTCCGGGTCGCGGTTGAAGCGTTCCGCCTTTTCCTTGAGGATCAGATAAGTCCGCATGCAGCCGCGGGCAAATTCCTTGACGCCCTGATAATCCTCGGTGCGGTAGGCGTGGGCGTCGAAGTGGCGGCTGCCGGTGTAGCCGACGTCTTCCAGGAATTTCACCAGGAAGAAGGCCTGTTTGAGGTTTTGAGCTCCAAAGCGCCAGTCCTGGTCAAACCGGACGTAGTTCTGGTCGTTGAGGTCGATGTGGAACAGCTTGCCGGCGTCCCAGGCCTGGGCGACCGCATGAAGGAAGTTCAGCCCGGCCATATGCTCGTGGGCCACCTCGGGGTTAACCCCGACCATCTCGGGATGGTCAAGGGTGGCGATGAAGCCCAGCATCGCCCCTGTGGTGGGCAGGTAGATGTCGCCGCGAGGCTCGTTGGGCTTTGCCTCCAGGGCGAATTTCAGATCGTACTTCTGGTCGAGGACGTATTCGGTCAGGAAGTTTAGCGCTTCGCGGAAACGCTGCAGGCCCAGCAGCGGGTCTTTAGCCGCATCTGTTTCGACGCCCTCGCGCCCGCCCCAGAAGACGTAGATTTTCGCGCCCAATTCGACACCCAGGTCAATCGCCTTCATGGTTTTCTGCAGGGCGAATTTGCGCACCTTGGGGTCGTTGGCAGTGAACGCGCCGTCTTTGAAGATGGGATGGCCGAAGAGATTGGTCGTCGCCATGGGGACGACCAAGCCCGTGCTCTGCAAGGCCTGCTTGAATTCGCGCACGATCCGGTCGCGTTCAGCGGCGCTGGAACCAAAAGGGACCAGGTCGTCATCGTGGAAATTAACCCCGTAAGCGCCTGCATCCGCAAGCAGGTGAACGAGGTCGACTGGGGAAAGCTGCTCTCGGACCGGAGCGCCGAACGGGTCCCGGCCGATGCTGCCTACGGTCCAAAGGCCGAAAGTGAACTTGTGCTCAGGTTTGGGCTGATATGGATCGCTCATTTCATGCTCCTCTTATGGATTAACGATGAGGGTGTTATTATTAGGCTGGTCAGACGATCTAGACGGATGGGGGTTGTGTTTAGGACAACGCAGATACGATTAACTCGCGGGCATCTGCTTAACCATGATTATAATAAAAAACCAGCGTAGTACCGGCTGACTACACCCTCGACAGCTTCCTCCACGCCTATCCAATTGATTATGTGGATGGGCCTGGTTCTCTTAGATCGGTCCAGGTGCGATTCAGCAGCCCCCTCCGCAGCGCTTGCAAATCCGCGGCGGGCATCCCGCTTGGATAATCCTGATAGAGCGGACCTGCGCTGCAAACCTTCCCCCGATCACCGGGAGCGGAAGGCAGGAATTTGATTCATTGACTGAAAAGCACTGCCCGGCTCCTGATGCGGTAAGCACGGTAATAGGAATTTTCTACTATAAAGCCGAATCCCGACCTGTAACTTCCGCCTTCTGGGCTGTCCAGACCAAAATGCTCGCAAACAGCCTTATCGCGTCCAAAGGCGCAGGCGTCAGATTCAGCAATAGCAGTATAGCGTCCCTCATCGTTACAAGGTTACTCGAGCTGCGAGATGAACGGCTGCTATCTAGTCCAGCTTTTATTTAGCGCAAATGCAGATAAAAAATGCGCTTGGGTCAGGTAACCCTGCTGGAATTCATGAGTCCGCAGCGCAAAAACCGCGTAGGAAGCTGTCTCATTCCCAATCAGCAGAACAGGCGCGGCGCGCAAATTCTCAACCGTTTCTCTCCGCACGTCAAAATAAGGCAGGCCGGAACATATGGCAGTTTGCTATACCCCTTTAAGGCACCCAGACAGAACCGCGCGGTGGTCATTCGGGCGATCTCGAGCTAGTGATGATATAGCCTAACCCCATCCCCGCCAAAAAGCCAATCACGCCTCCCGTTGTCCCCAGATATTCCTGGCCTATGGCTCCCAGCAGGATGCCCCAAAAAGCGCTTTTCGCCAGGGTGACAATCATGGTTCCTACATTGGGACGATTTCTGGCGCGGACCTTAACGGGTGGCGTTTCCCGAGCTTCCTCTTTGCTCGCATGAGCCTTCATCTCCCATGCGATTTCTCGAAGGTTGGTTGGGAGTTTGGCTATTTCATCCGGGTGAGAGAGTGCATGAGTGAGGAGTTCCATTTGTTCCGGGCTGGTTATCACCTGTTGCATCCGCGCCTGTAATCGCTCTTTGGATTCCGCCTCCGCCCACGACGGCGGCGCATTCTGATCATCCCAACGTTTTACTAGAAATAAAGCCAGACCGAGACCAACCAATCCGAAAACAATCGCGCCCGCGTTTCTTCCATCCGCAGGAAGAATCTTCCAGGCGATCGAACCGGCTGAGAGGACGAACACCATGGTCAAGAGAAGTCTTAAAAGAGCTGCGGTTAACTGGTGTTTATGTTCTTTTCTTTCAATCTCGTCTCGCCGGTCGCGCAGCCAATCCGATTCGCCGCCGCCTGAGATCAACCGGGTTGAATTATGGATGAACTTTGAAATATTTAAAAGCACACATAAAACATGTAGCAGTAAAGCCCCGAACAGGCCTCCGGCAACCGCGAGCGGAACTGCCGCATCCCTGCTGAAAACTTTAATCAGCACGAACCAGCCCAGCGTTGCACCACCGCCGATAAAAACGCTCAACGTCAAGGCCGCACCCACAAGGATAACAAAACCACCGATGATCATCTCGGACAGCTGCTTGGTATTTTTCTGGCAGCCGGCCGATTTCGGGCGGGAAATTGGATCGTTACGTTGTCGGCGCGCCTGTCCGTCCTTCGTTCCCTTGCGCACTCCGCGCAGTAGCACATTGCAGTGCGGGCAGCGGCTCACTTCGGGCCCGGGTAAGATCCCCCCAATTTTCACAAGTAAAAATGTCCATTGGTCGCTTTTCCTTTATGTCAGAAAGATCCATATCCTTCAAACGGCTCTCGTCAGGGCACCCAGGCGGCGAACGCCGCTGTATATTCAGTGCCAGAACTTTGGAATTGCGCCCATTGGATGGACGACTCCCGTCCCACCGCTTACCACCATCCGATCAGGCCCAGTCCGCGCTCAGCGCAGATGGAGAAGAAACGTTGGATATCCGCTGTTTCCCGCTCGCTGTGATGCGCATCAGGACCGAGAAAAGCCGGGAGAGGCTCCACCTCGTCCCAAATAATGGCCAGTTCTTCCGCGCTATACCTGTTTAACGCCCTTGCCATCAGACGCACCTCTTCGGGGTCAACCCATTTTTGATATAAACTGACGCCTGTCACTTTTTCGATCAAAGTGTTGTAGACTTTGCCGCGGAAGGAAACCGTCCCGTCACTTGTCAAGCCGCCACACAGGTCAATGCCGGCCTGTTCAAACACCCACCGGTCTTCTTTGGTTAGTCCGCCATCGGGGCGGCGGGCCGCATAATTATCCAGTCCCATACAGCCTATTCCTGGCAACCTGAGTAGATGGCAATTCAAAATTCATTTTATGTTTCTTGCGATTTCTTCCAACTTGCGCCGTACTCCTTCGGGACGCAGCCAGCCGTAGCCGCGATAGCCCAGTTCCTTGAGCAGGTTATGGAAATCTGTTTCATTCCATTGTGGCTCAGCAAGTCGTGTGAGGTTGTCGGATCCGCAGGGGGTGTGCACGGCGAGAAAAGTTTCCAGGTATGGTTGGGCGCCCTCATCCCAGTCGGCTGGGTGAGGAAAGGCGTAATCCCAATCTAGAGCCCAAATGCGGATTGTGCCATCCCAGCTACCAGAGACGACATACCGCCCATCGGCTGAAATGGCCACAGAACTTACCCGATGAGTGTGTCCTTGTAGGCAGCAAATCTCCTCGTGGTTCGATAAATCCCAAACTCGAACTGTTTGATCATCGCTGCCGGTAATCAGAAACTTCCCGTCAGGCGAGGGTACAATCGATCGGATAATTCCTTTGTGACCTTCAAGGCAGCGTATCTCCTGAGCTTTATCGAGATCCCAGATACTTAAATAGATTCCATTATGATCGTCGTGGCATCCAACATAAACCAAGTGGCAGTCAGGCGAGATATTGAGGCATGTAACGCGTCCGGGAATTTTTCCTTTCGACATGGAACCGCTGATGCAATGAACTTCCGGTATCCTATTGTCTCCGCTAAATCCCCTTACAATCGCTCTCAGGTCCCAGATGGATAGCGAATGGGTATTATTGGCTGAGACCACATAACGCTCGTCTGGCGAGAAGACGCAGGTTTCCGGTTTTTGGTAGGCGGTATTTTTTGGCGCCCACCTGAATCTTTTGATTTCTCCATTCGAAAAATCCCAGAGATATGCGTAAGTTTCCCCAGAAAGCGGATCTCCGCTCTGCGTTAGAACCAGACGGCCTTGTGGAGCTAAAGCGGCGAATTGGTACCCTGAAAAGTACTGTAAACGGCGCCCTTCCAATCGGGCAGCTTCCTTCCCCTTGAACAGATCCCACACAATCAGGGTATTGCCGCAGGCAGAGAGCGCTAACCTGCCGTTCTGTGAAATCGAGAGATGTCGAACAGCGCCCCTATGGCCTTCCCATCGATACAGTTGGTTTCCGTTATCAGAATCCCACAGGCATACCGTTTTATCTTCACCGCCCGAAATGATATATTTGCCGTCTGAGGATATTGATACGGCGTGTATGTCCCCTGATCTGGCATCTAAGGCGGAAAACAACAAGCCCTCTCTTAGCTTGATGCGAATTCCTTTCTGGCCGCAATCTGCCAGCCATTCGATAACTTTATGATCGTGCTCGTAATCCGGTATCGTTTGCACCTGGCGGAGAATATTTTGAGCCTCTTGGAAATTACCAGCGCTGATGTTCGCATGCGCGCTTGTCAGAAGTCTCCTCGCCTTGAATTGACGATCAGCAATTTCGGTATACCGCTCGGGACGGCAGAGAACAGGATAGACCGTTATACCCTTCCAATCCCCCGGAATGTCGATGTCCCAGATATAAAAAGCCCCGCCTCCACACGTGACGGCTTTTTTTGAATCTGGGGAGAAACAAACCGATGTCACCTGATCCGGATGTTTCACCAGGCAGCGGATCTCCTTTCCGGTTTTGATCTCCCAGAAGCGAGCGGTTTGATCCGCGCTCCCCGAAATTGCGAATCGTCCGTCCGCGGATACATCCACAGAGACGATGTAACCCATATGGGCTTTAAACCATTTCGCTGGCTGTCCATCGGTCAAGTTCCACAGGCATAGCGTACTATCCCCGTTTCCAGATAGTGCAAAGTTTCCGTTTGGGACGAATCTTACGGATATAGGATCATCTACCAACATTCGGCTCACTACTCGATTGCTTCTCACATCCCACAGGCGGATCAAGTTGTCATATCCGCTTGATAATAAATGCTGCCTGGAAGGTGAAATTGCAAGCGATTCAGTTCCCTTCCCGCCATCCCACTGGCGAATCATTTTCCAGTTTGCAGTATCCCATTCTGCAATACGCCCATCGTCATCAACAGAATAGACATATTGACCGTCAGAGCTAAATACAAGGGATTTCACATCATTCGCCTTGATGAGTTGATCCGTTGCTCCTAACAGTCGGGCTGCCCGTTTTCTGGAAAAATCCCAGCGAACAATTCCTTTTTTACATCCCCAGATGATAAAATCAGCTTTCGGCGAGAAGGCCACAGCTCTGGGCCAGCCCAATCCCCCACAAAGATACCGCCGTCTCTCGCCAGTTTTCAGATTCAACAGAACCACCGCGGGTTGATTCGTTTCAAGTCCTTCTTGGAAAACTATCCATTGGACGTCGGGCGAAAACTGGACTTGCCCGACTCCGTGTACACTTCTTTCGATGGTCACTCTGGGGTGTTTCCCGCTGTAAAGCACTTCCACCAGTGTCTTGTCTCGAATCTCGCTGCGAAGTCTTTCCACTTCTTCGACATTTCCCTGCTCCAGATATAACCACCCCAGCATAGACCAGTATTCAGGACGGGACAGATGTTTTCCCTTGAGGTTATGGAACTCATCTATAAAACGGCTGCCAGGCAGTTCTGCCTTCTGCCATCTGTAATACCCGTAATTGAAATTCGTCTCAAGGTGCGCCGGGTCAACTTTGAGAGCCTTTTCCCAGCAGTTAACCGCCTCCTCTTCCCGTCCCAGGTCCAGCAAGCTCACCGCTTTGTTATTCAGGCTGTCCGCCCGTAATTCGGCTGCCTCGGGCTTTTGACGCGGATAAGGCTGGCCGACCTCCTGCTCATACACGACTGCCAGCCGCTCCGCCGCTTCGTCCATACTCGCCGGGCGTCTCGCCGGCTCATCATGGAAACACTCGCGCAGCAATTCCGATACCGCATCTGGCATCCGCGGCAGCCCATCTGCCTGGCCGCCTGAGGACAGGTAATCCGCCAGAATATGTGGGGCAGCCGTGCCATAGAACCACGGCGATTCCCCCATGAACATCTCCAGCGCGACCAGTCCCCAGGACCAGATGTCGCTGCGGGGATCCACAGCCTTCCCGAGACTTTGCTCCGGAGAGCAATACTCCCGCGTGAACCCCTTTGCTCCAACCAGCCCAAAATCTGTCACCTTGAGGACGCCTTCGGGGGTCATCAGGGCATTGTGCGGTTTGACATCCTGGTGCACCAGCCCCTGCTGATGACTGTATCCCAGCCCCCAGGCGAACTGAATCGCTGCGTCTAAAATCTGTTCCAGCGTGCGCAACTTCCCCTGTGCAATCCAATCCTTAAGTGTCCCTCCTTCCACGCACTCGGCGAAGACGCGCGGAATGCCGCCCAGTTTCCGCACATAGTAGCACGTGACAATATGTGGATGCAGCCCCAGGTCCACCCAGGCTTCGGCTTCGCGGATGAACTGCTCGCTGCCGATGCTTTGCGTCAACACGATCGGCAGGGGCGATTTGACGGCCAGGTCCAGATTCCACCCGAGGTGGCGAACACGGTAGACGGCCCCCATGCCCCCTCGGCCCAATTCACCTTTAACCTCATACAGGTTTAAAAGAATGTCCCCGGGTTTCCAATCCAAAGGAATATCCGCATCGGCAATTTGGCTGATCGTCGGGTGCTGAGCTGCTTTCGTAGGTTCGACCTCTGTTTGGGAGCTCTCAAGCAGCGCCGTTTCGCGGGCTGATTGCCTGCAGGCCGGGCAAAGGACGATATCTGGGGTCGCTGGATGGAACGCTGCGCCGCAGCAGATGCAGTGGTGAGGGAAAGACTGTGAAGACATCGCTCCTCTTTTGACTTTTACATAGCGGGCAGCCAGGGGGCGCGGGTTTTATCCGTCATCTGAGAATGCTCGGCCGGGTAGAGCGTCCGGACCCTTTCCGTCGGCCGGTAACGTCCGCGTGGCAGGATGCGCAGGCATTCCGCCAGCACCGTGCGCCGGCCGCGCCGGATCAAATGGGGTTTAGGCGCGGGAAAATAAACTGGTCTGCTTTTACCCAATAAATGTTCGATTTTCCAGGGCAGCAACTTGTTGGGCAGGGTTTCCGTCCGATCAGCAGGGAAGATAATTTGATGACCGCGGCAGAGATGTCGCCAGAGGTACAATTGGGTTTTTGTTGGATTGTTGCTCCGAGACCTTGTCATGCCATGTTTCTCATAATTCATCTAGCTGGGCAACGGCGTTACCAGGGTGTTTAACCAACGGGTTAAGCCAAAACGCTGTTCAGCGGCAAACGAATTTATAGATGCGCTTCCTTTGAGGGATATTTGTCGGTTGTAAGGATAGATTAAATGATTAAACACAGCCTTGTCAAGCATGTTTAACAAGCGGAACGGGGTTCCTTTCGACCGCCGTCAACTTCGCTGAGGTTGCGGGGGTCCCGCCGATAGCCGGCGCCAGAGGTCAGGCAGCGATGACGCAAGATGCTTGACGAATGGCCATGCTGTCCGCGGCGGTGTCGGTTACCGCCGTTGCCCAAGAACGGCGTTGCTGAGAGAGCGGTTCACGCCGTTGGCGGGTCATTCTTACAAAATGGTACCTCGGGGATTTCTGACAGCCTGAAAAGATGATCACTTTTCAATTTTTTAATACAATTATGGTATCATTTCTCTTATTTGTATAGAGGAGAATAAAGCTGAATAGCGAATTGGAGCTCCAGGCGCGAATCATGCACGGCTTTCAATCTACAGTCTGAAATTCGCGTTGCGGTAATGGCATTTAACTTGGATGAGGAGAGTTAACAGGATGACCAAGCCAGACAGGCAGGTACCGGTCCTGATCACCTGGGACGTAGATCCCGACCAATGGGCCGATTCGACCCGGCGGGAAAACACGCTCTCCCAGGCGATTGATTTATGCGAAGAGCACGGCATTCGGGCAACCTTCTTCTTCACCGCGATCTCCGCTGATCAATACCCGCTGCACTTCCAGCGCCTGCAATCGCTCGACCAGGAGATCGGCTGCCACGGCCTTTACCATACCGCCGAGGAAGATTACGACCGGATGAGCGAGGATCAGCAGCGGGCGTATATCCAGGAAGCCCGCCAGAAGTTAGAAACCCTCGTGGGATCGCCGATCCACTCCTTCCGCAGCCCGCGGGTGAGAACGTCCGCGCTCACTTTGCGATTGCTGGGCGAGTACGGTTTTCAGATGGACAGCTCGGTTTGTTCTCAGCGGATTGACATGATCAGCTCTAATCTGCTCAACTTTGGCTGGCTGACTGCCCCTAGGCGCCCGTACCATCCGCATCATGCCAGCGCTTACAGGCGGGGCCGCCTGCCGTTGATCGAGGTGCCAGTTTCAGCCCTAGCTCTCCCGTTTATCTCCAGCGCATTTAGAGTTTTGGGGCTTCGGATCATGAAGGCGCTATTCTGGCTGCTCTATCAGGAGAGCCGGTTGACCGGCAAGCCGATTGTCTACCTGGCCCATCCGATTGAATTTGACGGGAAAGGCGGGCGCAAGAAAATCAAACTCAAGGATTTTTCGCCACGGCGCATCCGCACTCATGGGTTTATGGCTCGAAGATGGCTTTATCAACTGAGAGGGAAGTCGTTCTACGATGCGACCAGCGAATTGTTCAAATACATGAAATCTTTCCCGGATGCGGTTTTTCTGACCTGCGCGGACTATGTCCGCGGGTTGCATCGGCCTCAAAACCAGGACGGACATTAAAGGTCTAAGCTGCCTTTTGATTCCATGAGCAGCCAACAAGCCCTTCCATGTTCGATTGTCTTGCTCATGTCCTTTCTCGGGGTCGTCGCTTCTATTCTTATTGGTGTAGTTCGCGAGTATACGGGTCCAAACGGGCTTGAAAAAAATGCTCACCCTGCTCAAAGGGTTCGGGAACTGCCTTGGCGCGCTTGCCTTGAGGCTGATCGTTTATTTTTATTGCCCTCATATCTTCCCGCGGGCATAAGTTTGATGTGATTCGAGTAAGCCAGAACGTTTCGGAGCGGTGCGGTAGGTCCGAAT
>FWPV01002468.1_pt1 | contig 45422 bp, 44 predicted proteins | sample 2228371 | NCBI WGS metagenome assembly FWPV01 (sample SAMEA103939776, study PRJEB20133) | metagenome
ATACTACGGGCGTAAGCCCGTAGCAGTTAATTTTATAACAAATAAAATGAAAAAATTTTTCGAACAAAAACAAATATTATACTATCTGTTGCTGGGCGGATTGCTCCTAAGTTTCGTTCCGCGAGTTCTTTTTCTCACTCAGTCTCCCCCGGGACTGTTTTGTGATGAGGCTTCATTTGGATATAATGCGTTCAGTATAGCCGAAACCGCGCGGGACGAACACGGAGTATTTATGCCCGTGTTTTTTGAAGCTTTCGGAGATTTCAAGAATCCAGTTTATGTATATATGCTTGTTCCTTTTGTCAAATTGCTGGGATTGAGTGTGTTTTCGGTTCGTTTCACTTCTGCTTTCATCGGAATCGGATCAATACTGCTGTTCGTGGCCTTTCTTTTTGTCGTGACTCGAAATAGAAATTTTTCGCTTGCGGGCGGTCTTATAATGTCAGTGATGCCATGGCATTTTCATTTCAGTCGCATCGGGTTCGAAGCAATGACCTTTGTGTTTTTCGTTGTCCTTGCGAATGCTGTTTTTTGCTCTTTTTATTAGGAAAAAAACTTCTTGGTATTATTTTGCGTTCGGTGTTGCGAGCATTGTCGCATTCTTTTCCTATTCCACTGGAAGGCTGTTGGTCCCAATTCTTGTGATTGCGGCAGTAATCATTTGGTGGAAGGAAATTTTCCTGCGAAGAGATATTGTCCTGTTATCCGTTCTCTGCGCCTCGATTCTTTTTCTTGTGTTGGCTTATGATCGCTCTCTCAATGCCGAGGGAATTTTCAGCCGTCCTGCGAAAATTGCGGCGTGGAACGGAAGCTCTGGTATAGCTGAAACAGCAAGGCGTATTTCATGGGTTTATCTGAAACATTTTACTCCACAATTTCTCTTTCAGAGCGGGGATACAAACTATCGCCATGCTGTGGGGGGTAAGCAGTATGATGCAGACGTTTTTGCTTGCGCCGATTCTTTTGGGCATTGCTCATTTTATAAGAAGCTGGAAAAAATCTCGTTTTGCGAAGTATGTACTGATTCAACTTGCTATTTTTCCACTCGCCAGCAGCCTGACTATCATCGAAGAAAGCGGGCATGCCATTCGTACGATTCAGGCAATTCCTTTTTTCGCTATTACGGCCGTGTACGGCTTCGAAATATTATTGAAATATCTGAAAACAATTAAATTTGCGACAACCGTGTTCGCCATTTTCATCTTGTGGGAATTGGTCGCTTTTTATTCTTACTTTTTCTTCGTTTTTCCGACAAAAGCGGCAAATTATTTTGACCGCGGAGTACCCGAAGCTCTCCAGGCGGTATTTTCTTATGATGCCAGCCAATATTTCATATCTGAAACGGTTCCGCACGGAATAGAGGTGCCATTCTTTATGAAATTTGATCCGTTATTATATCAACAAGGGAAGCCCTATGATCCGCCGGTTATTAAAATTCGATCTCAAGATCTTGAGCAACCTATCGGCGGGACCGTTGCCGTGTTTAGCCGGCGAGACAATATTCCTCATTTTCCTAACGAAAAATTGCTTGACACAATTTCTTTTTCGGAAGAGCGAGTCGTATTTAACGAAAAAACAAACAAAGATGAGTATAAAGTCATTGAAGATGAGCTATTCTATATTTATGCATATGACTAATTAAGGATGAAAAAGATAATCTTTGTTTACAGGATTCCGTGAATTTTTGTATGTAAAAAAAGTCTTAAAAAAGCAAAAAAATGCCGTAATACGGATTTATTACGGTCAAATAATGTAAAATTTCATAAAGATTAATCAAAGCCCGACTTCCGCAAAGCAAACGCTCCGCGGGGATTGGGGAGAAAAAAACATGATGATCATAAAAAATCTGATCCTGCCGGTTGTTATCGTGCTGGTTCTTTATGCGATTCCGGTTGTGCCGACTTGGTTCGCGCTCAAAAAAAGAAAAGCCCCTTTCGGCGCGTTTTTGGGATGGATTTGGGGAGAAATGGTCTTAATTAATGTTATATTGTTTTTATTGTCCTTCGTAAATTTTTATTCTCCGGAACATCATTTTTTTGAGTTATCAGTTTTTGCCATATTTATTTCAGCATTTTTTCTTCTTTTCTCTCCTTTTATTGTCAGAGCGCTACTCTTCAAAAAGGAAAGTATAAAAAAAGCTAACCTGTACGCGACTATAGCATTTTTGATCGTTGTTTTACAGAGTATATTTCCAATTGCTGTGTTGATTTATGGATTTTCTCAATTTGAATTATAAAATAAAAACAATGAAGCCCCAACAAAAACAAATCTTTGCCGCTCTTGCAATCCTGTCCTTGCTGATCGCGCTTTTTCCCTTCAATTTCAATAATCTGTCTTCCCAAAACGCCGGAGCCTACAATCAATACATAACCCTCGACGGCGATATCCGCTGGACGCCTTCGGACAATCCCGGAACAATCAGGAGAGACACATATTTCATCAACGGCAGTCTCACTATCGAAGCCGGAACGCATTTGCGACTGGGGGACAATTCCGCGATATATGTGAAGGGAGATCTTTTCATCGAAGGCGAGGAAGGAAATCCCGTTATCATCGAAGGCCTTGAAGAATTTCCAAAATACAACTACGCCCTTTTTGTTGAAAGCGCGGTGGATGTGAGCGTCAATCAAGCCGTTTTTCGCCGCGGAGGAGGCTACGGCTGCATATCCAAGTCCCCGGGCTTTTTGAATTTCGCTCTCGCGGACTATGATTGTATTGAGGCGGCTCTTAATGTGGAAGCAGAAACGGTCACTATCAGAAATTCCACCTTCGATCACAATCTGCGGGCCGTCAATTTCTTCGACGGAGGCGATGATTCGCAATTCGTCAACAATATTTTCCACAACAACGAAGATTCGGCGCTCCGCTCGAATTCCGGCTACGAACTCGACGCCCGCGGCAACTGCTGGATGCGTCCGTCCGGACCAACGCACCCGGGTAATCCGAACGGTTTGGGCGAAAAAATCGAAGGAAATGTCGATTTCTCCGATTGGCAGGAATGCGGCACGGATCATCAGCCGGTGCTGATCATCCCCGGCTTCGGTGGGAGCTGGAACTGGGATGCGATGTTTGATAAATGGGGATTAAGCCCATGGACATTTTCCCCGACTATTCATGACTACAACTCCCTCATAAAATCTTTCGAAGAAAAAGGATTTAAAAAGGGAAAAGACTCGCAAATCATTTTCTACGACTGGCGAAAAGACAATCATGAAAGCGCCGAACAATTTCTCGCGCCCGTTGTCGATGATCTCAAAAACATATCCTTCGACGAAAAATACAGCATCGTCGCGCATTCAATGGGCGGAATCGTGGCAATGGACTATCTGCAAAATCACGGGAACAGCCAACTCGACAAGCTGATTTTTCTCGGAACTCCGCTGGGCGGTTCGGCCAAAGCCTACCCGGTTTGGGAGGGGGGAATTGTGCCGGAAGATTGGTCGATAATGGAAAAATATCTTTTTCTGTTGAAAATTAAAAATCTCGAAATCGGAAAAGACAATTACGATATGATTCATTCCCACATCCCTTCTGTCAAACAACTTCTCCCGATATACCCCTATGTTATTCCCGAAGGCGTGAGCGAGCCGGTTGCCTACGACGAAATGCATGAATACAATCAATATCTCGATGAACTTTTCTGGACATCTTTTTTCGAAAGCGACCTGTTCAACGAAAACACGCTGATCATCGAGGGAAGCGGAATCCCGACGAGCAAAATGATCGATGTTAAAGACTATCAGGGCGAAGACGACAAGCTCTGGAAAGACGGCGAGCCGGAGAACAACCCGCTCTTGAAAGACGAAACGCAAGGCGACGGGACGGTCGTGAACGCCGATTCCGTTTTTGACTTCATTCCTCCGCCGCCGGGTCAGTCGTCTCTCTTTTCGAGTTGTAAATATGAAACGCTTCCAAATATCAAACACACTCAAATCCCGACCGCCGCCATCGCCAAAGTTCACGATTTTCTCTTCAGCGAACCGCCCGCGCACGGCGATTATCCTCTTCCGAGTGAAAACAAAATCGTCTTCACTTTTGCCTCGCCGGTGGAAGTGAAAATCACTGCGCCGGACGAAAAATTCATCACCGAAGGCGAAAATACGATCGGCGATGGAGCCTACTATTATTCCGACGGAGACAATGACGGCGTGAAGATCGTCGAAATCCAGGAGCCCCAAAACGGCGAATACAAAATCCAGCTCACCGGAAACGGGGACGGAGAATATAATATTTTGGCCTCAAAACAGAATGGCGATGATTGGAGCGACGACGAAACGCGGGGAAACATAACCCTCGGACAAAACATCAATTACAAAGTCGACATATCCGCGGAAAATTTTGAAATTCGTCCGGAACAATCCTCCGACACCGCTCCGCCCGTCATCACCGTCACCTCTCCCGAAGACGGGAAAACATATCTCAATGATAACTATGCGCTTGAATTTTCCTCCCAAATCGAAGATGCCGAATCGGGGATCGACGAATCGTCGATTGAAAAATCATTGGACGGTGAATCGTTCGGAGAAAATATTCTCGATCTTTCGCTTGTTCGCTTGGGTGAACATGCTTATCGAATTTCAGTCAGCGACAAGGCCGGAAATCTCGCCAGCGAAGAGGTGAAATTTCACATCACGACCAATATCAATGCGATTCGGAACAATCTCTCGCATTATTTTAATCTTGGGCTTATTAAGGAAGAAGTTGCTTATAAACATTTCAAGCGAAAAATTGAAAACTTAGAAAATCTTTTTAATCTTCTGGAAAAAGCCAAAAACTCTGATCTTAAATCCAAACTTAAACAAATGGCTATTGGCGCGCTTAAAGAAGCCATCAATAAAAATATTGATCAAATCATTCGCCAAATTGATAAAAAATCTACCCAATGGATAGACCAAAAAGCGGCAGAACTTATTATTGAGGGTTTAAATGCCATAAGGCCATAAGATTAATATTGCTTGGAAATCTTTTTGTAAATATATTTTGGGGCTCTGAGCAATAACTTGAGAGTTATATTTTCACAGTGGAATGCGAAAAAAGAAGAAATTAGCAAAGTTTATAGGCTTATTAAATTTATAAAACTGTCAGGTTTTGGAAATCTTTGATAAGCCTATTGTTTTTTAGTATGATTAACCTGCTATGGCTGATAGGGATATTGCTATAAAAGTTGAAAATGTCTCCAAGGCTTTTCGCATTCCGCATGAGAAAATTTCCACCTTGCGGGGAGCTTTTGTGAGCGCGTTTAGCCGCGATCGGGGGTATGAAGAATTCAACGCTCTGGAAAATGTGAGTTTTGAGGTGAAAAAAGGGGAATTTTTCGGAATCATCGGGCGAAACGGCAGTGGCTTGACAAAAACAGGCAATAATGTATAATTAGTTATAACCATTTATACATTATATGTATTAATGGTATTATCATGAAAAGGCATCTCGATTCCAAAATCAAGCAGCATTTCAAAAAATACAGCCAAATCCTGGTTCTTTTGGGTTCCAGACAGGTCGGGAAAACCACCTTGATCAAAAAAATATTCAAAAAGGGAAGCTATTTTTTGGTAGACAACGAACCGATAAAAAAAATTCTGGAAACATATGATATTGAAACATACAAGACTTTGATAAAAAGGGGCGCGAAAGAAATCATCATTGACGAAATCCATCTATTAGAAAATCCAGGAAGGGCGGCAAAGATAATATACGACCAGATGAAAAATGTGAAATTGATCATCACAGGTTCGTCCTCTTTTCATATCAAAAACAAAACGGGCGAGAGCCTGGCCGGAAGAAAAATTGACTATAATCTTTTTCCGCTCACTTTTTCCGAATATTTGAATCAGAAAGGCATCGAGAAAAATTTGAACTTCAATATTTTTGAGAAAATTATCAACGGCAAAGAATATGACTCGAAAGACAAAATCTATCCCTTTGACATCGAGAAAGTGCTGGAGGGAATACTTGTTTTCGGGCAATATCCGCATTTGATCAACAATCCTAATGACGAAAAGTATTTGCGGAATTTCACAGACAGTTTGATTTTCAAGGATATTCTGGAGTTGAATTTAATTGAAAACAAGAAACTGGCGGCCGACTTGCTGCGTTTGCTGGCTTTTCAAATCGGAAGTCTGGTGAATTATTCCGAATTGGCAAGTCGACTCAATTCCGATCAAAGGACTATCAAGAGGTATATTGAAATTTTCGAGCAAAGCTTCGTTTTGTTCAGGATATATCCCTATTCAAAGAAAAAAAGGAATGAAATCGTCAAGTCGCCGAAGATATTTTTCTATGACACGGGACTCCGAAACGCGCTGATCGGGGATTTTTCCGGCTTGAATTCAAGAGGTGACAAGGGAGCGCTCTTTGAAAATTTTATCGTGAGCGAACTAATCAAACAAAACAGCTATTTGGAAAAAAATTATAAGTTTTATTATTGGAGAACAAAACAAGGATCGGAAATGGATATAGTGATGGAAAGGACTGGTGAGTTGTTCGGAATAGAGATAAAATATCAAAGAAAATCAGCCAACAAAGCCTTCAAAAACAGATATCCAAAAGCGAAAATCAGAATGATTACGGCAAGTAATTTTTATTAGCGCGGTATGAAAAATATTGCCATAAAAAGTTGGAGAAATCAGTAAGACTCCCCGTGTTCTCCAAGTTCAGCACAATACAAGAAAATAAGCATTCTTGAGGAGGAAATGGAAAACAAAAACAAACTTTTCAACCTAATAGCGCGCGGTGTTTTTCAAGGGACGCTTTTTTCTTTCTCATTTTTTCTTTTTGCGCAGGTTTCCTGGGCTGTTGAACCAACCAGAATGTCAGCAAGCTGGTTCAATACTTCAAAGGCACATCTTCACGAATACTCCTTCAGGAGTTTGCCCATCTGCGGAAAGCATTCTGGGGACGTCATTTCTGGGCGAGGGGGTATTATGCCGTATCATCCGGAAACATCACAGACGATATGATTCAGGAACACATCGAAGAACGGGAAGGCGAGCAGATCGCCGATGACAGTCAATTTCAAATTGACAATTAACCTTCAACCTACCGCCTTAAAGGCGGTAGTAGTTGAGTTTTGAATATGACGATTTGCCGCCGTCGGGGTCGATCATCGCCGTCTCGAACTACAAATACATGAACAATGTTTTTGCCCACTGGATCCCGTCTGAGCGAAAATACACGACGCTCGACAAACATCGTATCGCAAGAGTGGGGAAAACAATCTTTGTTTACAGGATTCCGTGAATTTTTGCAGGCAAAAAAAGCCTTGAGAATGGGAAAATTTTACCGTAATACGGGTTTATTACGGTGAGATAGTGTAAAATTGTATAAAAAATAAAAATTAATCAAAATCCGATGAATACAATTCTAATCATTCTGGGAACACTATTAATCACTTTTATCATCATTTCGCCGTTTTTCTGGTTACGATTTCTGTACCGCAAAGACCGGAAGCTTTATGTTTTTTATGCCATGCTGGCGACGGTGGGAATTTTTGCGCTTCATATATTTTGGCTAGATGATTATTTTAGTGATTTTTTTGCGAAAACTAATTCAGATTTGTACTATATCTGGTATGACGTTGGCTTCAATTCTATAATGATCGGACATTTTTTTGTGGTAATCTCTCCCTTTATTTTTACAAAAATAATCTATGAAAGAATAAGTATAAAATCATTTTTTGTCTCTCTCGTGATTTCGATTTTTATAGCCGCGGTATATGTATTTGTTTTTGTAAACATTCTGCTTCCAAAAGCCTTTGAAGAGCTAAATCGTCGTCTATAATACTTTAAGAGAAAATAAAATGAAAAAGAAAACAGTCTATCTGTCGGCAATATTTGCGAGTCTGGTTTTTTTCGGATTTGTTCACTGCCAAGCGGCTGGTCCAACAATCATTCCGGCTTATACATATATATCTGCTCCAACAACCTGGACAAAAGAGGATAGCCCGTATCTCATCGGCGGTCCCGTCTATGTGGAAGCCGAACTTACCATTAAACCGGGCACAATTGTGAAATTTGACTATACTCCAAACTATCATGCCGGAAGACTTGAAATTTATAACAAATTTACTGCCGTTGGCACCGAAGACGAAAAAATAATCTTTACTTCGGGTCGGGATGATTCGTTTGGGGGTGATAGCAACAAAGACGGAAACGCTTCTCAACCGGCAGCCGGCGATTGGTGGCATATCAACTTTTGCAAGCCCGAGTATCCGGCAAAATTGGAAAATGTTTCCGTATTCTATGGAGGGGGCACGCAGGGTTCTGTTGACGGGGCCATTCTTATAAACAATACCGACAATGTAAATGTCAAAAAGACGGAGATCAAGTATTGTTCGAATTACGGTCTCCAGATTATTAATTCTCAGCCGACAGTAGAAGACAATATCATTGCCAACAATAATATAGGCGTGGCTTCATCGGGTAAAAAGACCCCTGTCATTTTGAATAATTCGATAATTGACAACAAAGCAGGCGCTTTTGTGAGTTCGCCGTTGATGTATAAGCTTGATGCGAGAAATAATTGGTGGGGTTCGAGAACAGGACCTTATTACAAGAGCAATTATGGCTGGCCCGACAATCAGAATGGAAAAGGAAACAAGATTACGGACGGCGTCTATTTTAATCCCTGGCTCGGGAAAGACCCGAATCATATCAGAAAACCAGTGATCTTGATTCCGGGAATCGGCGGCACGGTCAACTGGGACCTCATGATCGGAGGTCTTTTTACGGACAACTGGAAATTAATGAGTCATACTTACGACGGAATTCTCGAGGCATTTCGAAACATGGGTTATGAGGAAGGAAAAGATCTTTTTGTCTGCTATTATGATTGGCGACAGAAAAATGCAGACTCAGCCAAAGATTTTCTGAAGCCGCTTATTGCGAAAGCTAATACAATAAACGGAACTACAAAAGTGGATATCGTTGCCCATTCTATGGGAGGGATTTTGGCACGCAGTTATATTCAAAGTAATGAATATGCCAACGATGTTGATAATTTAATAATGATCGGAACGCCGAACTAGGGTGCTTCGGATGTTTATTCTGTTTGGGAAGGGGGATATATTCCAAAAAATTGGGATAACAAATCTGTACTTAAAGGATATCTTTGGTTATTGAATATAAAAGGACTGACTCTAAACAATTATCAATCTATCTATCAGTATGTTCCTTCCGTTAAGGAGTTAATGCCTCTCTATAACTACCTTTATCCAAAGGATGATCCGCAAAATCTGAAAAATTATTTGTCAATGGTAGAAATAAACGATCACTTGAAAAACCTTAATGAGCATATTGATTTACTTAACCAGCGTGTAAAAGTGAGCATAATTTCTGGCAATGGTCAGCCAACTGTTAATAGTATTCCTGTTGTAGAGGTGAATGATGAATTCCTTTGGGTTGACGGAAAACCTGATCCAATTGATCCGGTAAGAAATGATATGCGAGGAGATAAGAGGGTTTTACTTTCTTCTTCAGAGATTGAAGGTGTTTTCGATCGTAAGGTTCTTGATTACGATCACGGGAGTATCGTTGATCAATCAGCGCCAATAATTGCTAATAAATTAAACGAGGAAGTTGACAAAATATTTGAGTCTCCTCCTATTGACAGCGAACTTTCCTTTTGGTTTGCATCTCCTGTTGATGTAGAAATAGAAGATCCGAACGGGAAAGTAATTGCCAAAAATCTCAATGAAATTGAGAACGGACTAGCTCAGTATTCCGGCGAATCAAAACCAGACGGCTTTAAATTTATCTCAATCCCAAATCCGGTTAAGGGAGATTACAAAATAAAATTAACTGGAAATGGCAACGGAGAATTTCATGCCGGTTCAATTTACGCTGATTACAAAAACGACATTCCGGATCAAGAAAGTCTAACAAAAGGAATAATTACGGAGGGACAAATTGTGGAATATAAATTAGAATATAATCCTGATAACACAGGAGATCCAGTTGGAGAAATTAAACCTATGGATGTTACTCCGCCTACTATTACTGGTTATGCAATGACGGAGCCTAATGCGAATGGCTGGTATAATCAGGATGTTGTTATCCATTTTGAGACAACAGATGCTGAGTCGGGAATTGAAAGTGTTACTTCTGATGTTACAATTTCCACTGAGGGCGCCAATCAATCTGTGACTGGTACTGCAACAGACAAAGCGGGGAATACCGCCAGTTTTACAGTGGGGAATATAAACATAGATAAAACTTCGCCTGAGATTACAATTTTTTCACCAGAAGAAAGGGTTTACATTAATGATGAAATTTTGGCAATTGATTATAAAGCTGAGGATTTTGGATCAGGTATAACAAATAATAATTGGCAAGTTGAAAAAGACGGACAAGTTCTTGATTGGCATAAGAAGAGCATTGATCTTTCTCTTGAACATTTAGGGAGTTATGCTTTCAAAGTTTTTGCGACGGATGAAGCAGAAAATTCAGCCGAAGCGAGCATAGAATTTCAAATTATAACTAATCTCGATGCAATTCAAAAAAATCTCTCGCATTATTTTGAAATCGGTCTTGTCAAGAAAGAAATCGCTTACAAATATTTCAGCAGGAAACTGAAAAACTTGGAAGAACTTTTCAATCTTCTTGAAAAAACAAAAAATTCAAAATCGAAATCCAAATCGAAACAAGCATTCATTGAAGCTCTTGAGAGAATGATCAATGCGAATATTGATCGGCTGATAAGACAAATCAATCGTAAAACTCCTCAGTGGATAGACCAAAAAGCGACAGATTTGCTTATTGAAGATTTGAATTATATAAAATTTTCTAAAAATTAACCAAGTGATTTTCGAACAACATACAGCTTTCAATGCATATAATTTGCTGAAAGCCAATTTGATCGGAAATTGCCAGAAATTATGTTTCTTTTAGGAGATCCAAGTATAAGCTTGTGGATTATGATGTTTCTTTTTGGAATATCATTTGTCATATCGCTGGTTGTCTTTGCGCTGGCGAAGAGAAAAGTATTAGCGCTTATCGCATTTTCTGTATTGGCGAATATTTCTGTTTGGCTTAATATTGGATCACAGATGTTCATTTCTTACAATATACTTTGGCTGAAATACTTCTCTGTCCTCATCTGGCCGATTCTCAACGTCATCTTCATCATCTGGTACGCGCGGACGGGGAGAAAGAAATGACTCAAAGAGAAGGCTCCCAAAATCCTCGACGAATCGGGGATTTTTTGGTATGATGTTTTTGTATGACCGACAAGAATATCGCCATCAAAGTTGAAAATGCCTGCCTTGTTGACTATACTATTTGAGTCAATGGGGTATCCAAAACCTTCCGCATCCCCCATGAGAAAATTTCCACTCTGCGGGGGGTTTTGTGAGCGCGTTTAGCCGCGATCGGGGATATGAAGAATTCAACGCTCTGGAAAATGTGAGTTTTGAGGTGAAAAAAGGGGAATTTTTTGGGATCATCGGGTAGAATGAGTTGTCTTTACAGGATTGATTATAAATGCTATATTTATGATTATCAAAGTAATCATAAATCAATTTAATGGAAAAAGAAGCCATTTTAAGGGAAATATACGCGCAAAATAAACACTGGAAAAACGACGAATCTTTTTTTGAGCATCAGGCATACAGAAGAAAACTTTTTCGTGATTTGGTCAAATATCTTCCGGAACGGCAGATTCTTTCCGTCGTTGGTCTTCGCCGAACGGGAAAAACAATACTTCTGAAACAGCTCATTCAGCATCTTATGAAGAACGAAAAAATAAGCGCGAGAGATATCTTCTTTCTCAGTTTTGACGAAGCATTGATTACATCGAAAACGACACTCAAAGATTATTTGGACGCTTTTTTGAAAATCATCTCCAGAAAAGAATCAAAAAGCGCGAAGTATATTTTTTTGGATGAAATACAATATATTGAAAAATGGCAACATATTCTGAAAAGATATTATGACAATGAGCCTGGCGTGAAATTCGTCATAAGCGGGTCGTCGTCGCTATTTGTCAAAAAAAAGACGACGGAGAGCCTGGCGGGCAGGATATTTGAGTTCAAGCTGCCGCCATTGGAATTTGAGGAATTCTTGGAGCTGGCGAAAGTGAATCCGGCAATGCTCGCGGGATATCGAAGATATTCAATTTCAACGGCTGAATTGAATTTGAAGCACAGTCGGAAAGATTATGAAATCTTTCTCGCGGAATTCGGAGACGCGCTGGAGACGTTGTTTGAGGATTATCTTTTCTATCGTCAGTTTCCGGAGATGGTTTTGCAAAACGATAAGGAGAAAATCAGGAAATATATTTCTGAATCGGTTTATAAAAAAACCATAGAATATGACATCCCCAAATTGTTCGGTGTGGAGAAAATCGATGAACTCAAGTTTTTGTTTCAAATGCTTGTGAACGAGAACGGATCACTGCTTGAATTCAAAAAGATTTCCAGCGAGGCCGGAATCGAGGAAAACACGCTGAAAAAATACATTTCGTATTTTCAGGAAAGTTTTCTCTTGAATCTGGTTTATAATCATTCAAAATCATTCAGAAAATCAAAAAGACTGCAAAAAAAAGGATATGTTGCCAGCACAAATTTTTTCTCCGCTTTCAGATTTGATTGGACCGAAAACAAAACATTGAAAGCGGAATATATCGGATTGCTGGCTGAAACGTATATTTTCAACTTATTAAAGGAGGAATATCAATATATTTCGTTCTATCGCAAAGGGAGGAATGAGATTGATTTTGTCGCGAGCAACGACTATAAGAACGTTGGCGCGCACGCGCTTTGCGAGGTAAAATATGTGAGTGCGATGAAATGGAATGACGTAAAATTCATTGACCGGGTCGCGCGAAAAATATTCAAGACAAAATACAGGGTTTATTCGAAAAATGAATTCAAGATTGACGAAAAAAGGCTGATAATTCCTTGTTTTTTGGTCAAATGAGCCTATGAACAAAGACATCGCCATCAAAGCTGAAAATGCCCGCTCCGTTGACTATGCTATTCAAGTTAATGGAGTTTCCAAGACTTTCCGTATTCCCCATGAGAAAATTTCCACCCTGCGGGGAGCTTTTGTGAGCGCGTTTAGCCGCGATCGGGGATATGAAGAATTCAACGCTCTGGAAAATGTGAGTTTTGAGGTGAAAAAAGGGGAATTTTTCGGAATCATCGGGCGAAACGGCAGTGGGAAATCAACGCTTCTCAAAATTCTCGTCGGAATTTATAAACCGGACAAAGGAAAAGTGAAAATCAACGGACTCATTTCGCCCTTTCTTGAGCTTGGAATCGGCTTCAATCCGGAGCTTTCCGGGCGGGATAACATCTATCTCAACGCGGCTGTTTTGGGACTCACCAAGGAGCAAATTGACAAAAAATTTGATGATATTGTGGAGTTTTCGGAACTGCGCCGTTTCATTGATCAGAAAGTAAAAAATTATTCTTCCGGAATGCAAGTGCGCCTCGCTTTCTCTGTCGCTATCCATGCCAATCGCGAAATCTTGCTGATGGATGAGATCCTGGCGGTAGGGGATGCCAATTTCCAAAGCAAGTGTCTTGAGGAATTTAATAAATATCGTGAACAGGGAAAGACAGTAGTTTTAGTAACTCACGATATTGCTACTGTACAGCGATACTGCGATCGGGCAATGCTTTTGCGAGAAGGAAGAATAGAGGCAATCGGTGATCCGGAGGAAGTAGGGAATAAATACATATATCAGAATATGAATGATGAAGAAAGGCGGATTTTTGACGAAGAAAAGAGACAAAAGGAAAAGGCAGAAAAGGAGTTGAAAAAAACGAAAGAAGAAGAGCAGGGGGAAGAACAGAGAAAAGAAGAGAGAAAGAACAAGGTGGCAGAGATTACGAAAGTCGAATTTCTTGACAAAGATGGAAAGGTGAAAAATGTTTTCCAGACGGGGGAATCAATAGATATTAGGATTGATTTTAGAATGTACAAAAAGATTGAAAAATTAAATTTTGGAGTGGGTTTACATGCGATATCTGGAGGTCAAATTTTTGGGTATAATACACAAATGGATAGAATAAAAATCAAAAATCATAGCAATTTTATTATTTTAAGTTTAAGTAAATTGCCTTTACTAAAAGGAGATTATTTTATAAATGTTGCATGCTGGGGAGATATAGAACAAAATCATTATGATTATAAACCAAATTGCAAAATATTAAAGGTGTATTCAATGGGATTAAAGGATAATTATAGGGGATTTTTTGATATTCCACATGAGTGGAAATTTTAATATTTGATTAAATTTTATGTCTTCTATTGAACAACAACTTGGCTTTAAGTTTCCAATTTATTGGAATGAGTGGTCTATCGAGAAAGAATTTGCGAAATATCTCATTTATAGAATTATTACTAGTAGGCCGATCAATGTTGTAGAATTAGGAAGTGGACTATCTTCGCTAATTATGCTAAAAACTCTTAACAAATTAGGATATTATTATACGTTAACGTCTTTTGAATCTGACAAGTGTTTCCTAGAGATGACGAAAAATTTATTGATTTCAGAGGGAGTGTATAATGAAAAGAAAGTAAAACTTATTCATTCTTCCATTTCCGATAATGAAATTAACAGCACCATATATAAATGGTACACGGTTGATGATTTCTTATTTAGTTTTGACAAAATTGATTTATTATTTGTTGATGGTCCGCCAGGGGGCCTATGTCGTAATTCTCGTTATCCCGCAGTAAACGTAATAAGGAAATACATTAGGGAGGGAAGTGTCATAATATTGCATGATGCAAAAAGAATTGATGAAATCGAGATTGTCGAAATGTGGAAAAAAGATAACCCGGATATTAAGAGTATTAATGAAATCGATACTCCAAGAGGTGGTGTAGAGATTATTTTTTAAATTTTTTTCTTGAATATGAAGAGTAGATTCGTAAGTGAAATATTTTCATTTCTTAGAAACTTTGGTGATCAAAAGAGAGAAAAATTTCATTGTCCTTTTTGCAAAAAAGAAACTATTTTTAACAATTTTGGAGATCCAATTAGGTTTAATGTACAGTGTACTTCCTGTGGATCGTTGGAAAGGCATAGGTTTTTGTATTATTTATATAAGATCTTATTTTTAGGAAATAAAGAAGAGATTAATCTTCTACATATGGCTCCCGAGGAATGCATTTATAATCTTCTAATTAAGAGTAAGAATATAAAATACATAGCAGCAGATTTACATCCTGAAAATATTAAATTTACTAACTGCAAAAAAGAGGATTTCACATCCATGTCATTTAAAGATCATTATTTCGATATTATTCTGGCCAATCAAGTTATGGAACACATAAAGGACGAACAAAAATTCCTTTCAGAAATCAAAAGGTGTTTAAAAGATGATGGATGCGCAATTATAAATATTCCATATAACTCCTTACTTGAGGAAACCTTAGAAGATGATAATGTTAAAACAGATGAGGAAAGAAAAAAATATTATGGACAAGAAGATCATGTTAGGATGTATGGCAAGGATGCATATTTTAGATTTTTAAAAATGGGTTTTATAGTAAATCAGGTGTTTACCGATGTTTTTCCAAAAGAATTTGTATATTCTTATAAACTAGAATGTGAAAATTTATCAAATTATAATCCAGGAGGGTATTTTATATTAAAGAAGAGGGTTTATAATAATTAGATTTTAAAGATAACTTAAGAAAATTGTTTAATGGGTTTTTACAGCAAACTAATAATAAAAAAAGTAAACTGATTATTAAAATATGAAGAAAAGAAGTGATTTAAAGATTCTTGCAATTGTTAATCATTATTATGGGGAAACAGAGGGTTTTAGAGGTAAATCAAATTATCAAGATGTAAATATAAGGAAAAAAATAGTTAAGCAAGTTATAGATAGTTTGAAAAATATATCAGGTGTAGAGGTAAAAGTTTGTGGGATAATTGGTTCTTCTTTAGTTCCTATTGATAAAGATTTTTCTTATATTATTAATCCTTCCTTCTTGGTGTATGAGACAATTGAATGGATGTTTTCTCAAGTTAACAAGTATGATTATTTTATAAATATAGAAGACGATATTTTGCTAGATCGTGAAACATTCGAACGGATTTTGGAATTTGACAGACACAATTTGCCTAATGAATGCTTTCATCCTAACCGCATAGAGCAGAAAGACGGAAAAGAATACTGCGTGGACTTGGAAGCCATGCCTGGATGGACGCAAATGTCAAAAAAATATTCCAACTATGATTTGAGAGTAGCATTAAATCCACACTCGGGAATTTCCATCTTGTCAAAAGAAAAATTATTGTATGCGGGTAAATATGTTGATTTTGAAAAGAGGGAAATAATTATTGGCCATTATATGGCTTCGGCCTATGCAAATCTTCATGCCCCCTTTTTAATGTATAGATCTTTTCCAGATCTAACTGCTCATAAAGTTATTCATCTCGATAATTGGGAACCAAAAAAATAATGAACTGGAAATATTACAAACCGAAATTCGAATACGAAGAAAAATTCCAAGATATTGGCTGGCCTTGGGCGGGGCATAAGAATTTTGCCTATGATTTAATAAGAAATTTGAAGCCAAAAATTATTGTGGAACTAGGAACACATAAGGGGACATCCCTTTGGTCTTTTTGTCAAGCTGTGAAAGATGGAAGCTTAGATAATCAAGTGTGGGCAGTAGATACCTGGAAAGGCGATGAGCATGCAGGATTTTATGGAGAAGAAGTCTTTAGAGAAGTAGAGGAAATTCGGGATAAATATTATGGTAGTGTTAGCTTAAAATTACTTCGAAAAACTTTTGACGAAGCAATTTCTGATTTTAAAGAAGAATCAATAGATCTTCTACATATTGATGGTTTACATACTTACGAAGCGGTTAAGCATGATTTTGAAAATTGGATTACAAAAATGAAAAGAGACGGGATAATAATGTTTCATGATACTTTTGTGGATGAAGATGACTTTGGGGTTTATAAGTTTTGGGAAGAATTGAAGAGAAAGTATAAGTCAATTGAATTTTTTCACTCCTTCGGGCTAGGAATTATTTTTTTGGACAAGGGTAAATATAACGATACTTTAGTGCTGGAGAAAGAATTTCAGCGAAAATATTCTTACCTAAGTGAAAATTTGAAAAATTCAAATTTAAGGAAAAATGTTGAGATTATCAACGAGAAAGATAATTTAATATCTGCTATAAGGCAAATCATCCAGCAAAAAGACGCCGAGCTTCAGCAAAAAGACGCCGAGCTTCAGCAAAAAGACGCCGAGCTTCAGCAAAAAGACGCCGAGCTTCAGCAAAAAGACGTCGAGATTGCCTTATGAAGAGTTCGAAGTTCTGGAAATTGCGGGAAAGGTATATGCTTCTGAAAAATAAATTAATCAAGAAAAAATAAAAAAAGTCCAGATGAAAATTTTTCTTGTAATACATGATTTTTGGCCAAAACATAGAGCGGGTACTGAAAATGCAACTTATTTTTTAGCTCGAGAATTGGCCAAAAAACACGAAGTTACGGTATTCACGATAGAACAAGAAACAAACCGGCCAGGATTTCAGGAAGTTTATCGTGTTGATAATTTCAGGGTTGTTAAGATTCATCATAAGAAAAATATTCCGGTTAATCTCAAGGAAAGTTCAATTGATATTGTCCTTGATAAAATTTTTGAAAAATATCTTAATGAAATTAAACCAGATATTGTACATTTTCAGCATTTGATTTCGCTTTCGCTAAATTTCATAAAAATAACAAAAGAAAAAAAGAAGCCTATAGTATATACAGTTCACGATTTTTGGTTTCGCTGTCCTTTAATTAGAGCATATTATCTGAAACAGAACTGTGATTTTTCTAATAGAGCAAGATGCAATAAATGTATTGAAGATAATATTGCTTTTAATAATCTAGATGAAAAAAAGTATAAGGATAGTTACTGGGTGAAGAAAATTCTTGAATTATCTAAAAAAAGATTCCGAAAGAGGATATTATATATTCTTCTTGACAATCTAAAACTGAGAAAATTTCTCTACGAATCAAGCAAAATTGATTGGATATCAATAAGAGAAAGACAGCTCTTGCAGTATTTCCAAGATATAGATGTTTTTATTACTCCCTCTAATTTTCTATCCTGCGAACTTGAAAAATTTGGAATTAAGAAAGAAAAAATAAAAACGATACCACATGGTATTCCTATTCCCGAGCCGTATCCAGTAAATGAAAAAAGGAATAAAGATAAAGACACTGTAAATTTTTATTTTATTTCACATATTACGGAAGATAAAGGCTTCTTTTTGTTGATTAATAATTTTCTGAAGCTTTCGAAAGTATTTCGAAATGTCAAGCTAAAGATTTATGGAGCATATAGCCGAAATGACCAAATGATCACTAAAGCAATAGCAAAATTGAAATATGAAAAAAATATTGATTATTTAGGCGTTTTTGATAATAACAATCTTGGTAGCATCTTAAAAGAAACTGATGTAATTGTTATTCCGTCCCTTTGGCGGGAAGTATATGGATTAGTACTCGACGAAGCATTCTTATATGGTATTCCAGTGATTATTTCACGGCGGGGCGCTTTGCCGGAACGAGTAAAAGATGGAATTAATGGATTGGTATTTGATCCAGACAAAAAAAACGATCTTTATAAAAAAATGGAAGTTATTGCTAAAAATCCAACTATTCTTAACGATTTGAAAAAGAATATTCCAAGAGTAAAATCGATAAAAACTTATGCTAAAGAAATTGAAGGGTTATATCGCCTTTTTATTAAGCAGGATTAAATCAAGAATCAAGGAAAACCGCTCTTCATTTTTTCTTAGTTTGTTGATTGTTTTTTCGATTATAGCCAGTTTTCTTTTTGCGAGGCGTGATCTTGTGGAAAATATTTTTTTCAGTTTTATTTTCTTTTTTTCTTTACTTATCCCCGGTTATGCTGTTTTATCAACTAGGTATTTTGGCAAACTAACTTCTCTTGAAAAATTCTGTTTTTCGTTTGGGTTGAGCAGTTTTTTTTACGCATTTTTGGCAATAATTTCGACGGTTTTCGCTTATGAATATCGTTATTTTTTTAATTTATTTTTTCTTCTTGCGATTAATGCAATTGGCATAATTTATATCTTGAGTAGAAAAAGTAAATCTAGAAGCACTAGGGATCGAAGAATAATTATTCAATTGACAATAATCTTTTTATCGTTTGTTGTTTTTTTACAAATTTTTATTACACTTCCTTTTAAGATGCCTGACCCGCTTCCCGATGGGCCATATGTCTTCAAAAATTCTCAAAATCTTCATGTAAAAATTCAGGCGTTAACAGGGAACTTGCCTGCTGATAATTTTGTTCCTTTTGTTTTCTCTCAATTTCTGCTTCAAAAATTTTCCTTTGAAAAAAATCGTCCCATGCTTCCTGGTCAAGAAGTTTCTAATCGTACGGTATTAATGGGGCTTGATTCCGTCTTTTTTTTATCAATTTTCCATAATCCTCAACAAGCTAAAAGCAGTGTTATGGAAAGATATATTTATGTGGATACGCTTTGGCCTGACGTTGGAAAATTAGGAAATGACAATAAAGCCTTTGCAATTTTTTTAAATCTCGGCATTATTTTAAACAGCCTATTTTTATTTACTGTTTTTCTTTTGGTTTCTAGATTATTTAAAGAAGCGAAGGCTAAGGCGGTAATTTCACTTTTTTTACTTTTTCCTTACACAGTGAGTCAGGTAATTTTTACTTGGCCTAAATTTTTGATGGCGTATTTTCTGATTACGGCATTATATCTTGTTGTTTCAAGAAAGATCGGAAGTACACTTTTCCCTTTCGCCTTATCTATGGCCTACCATTCCCATCCGTCAGCTATGATATATATCGGATTCATTATGATTTATTGGATAATTAATAATTATGAAATCAGATCTTTGAAAAAAGCGGCATTAAATTTTTCGAAAATATTTTTTGTATTTGCTGCTCTGATTGCGCCCTGGGTTATTTGGACTAAATTTATTATCAAAATACCTTCCGATCTCATCAGTCAAAATCTGGTTTCAGAGAGTTATTCACCATACCATCTTATAAAAACTAGATTGATCAATCTGCTCTACTTATTTGTTCCGTGGATTACTAAAGTTTCTGATTTTAAGACAAAAATTACTTATGAAATGAACAATTATTTTCCGGGGGCAGTGGGCGTGTATATTTTTATTTGTTATTTTTATATTCTCAGGTATTTCCGAAAATATTTTTGGGAAATTATTTTTCTGGTTCTGGGGCCATTAGTTGTTCTTATCCTGCCTTGGGGAAAAGTCATGGGGGGTTTTGCAGTTCTTTTTGCTCATCCTTCGGTGCCGCTTTTTTTTGCAATTAGCGCCATTTTGTTTTCTAAATACAAAAAATGGACCGTCATTTTTGTTTCGGTCCAAGCCTTGCTTTCATTTTATGTTTTGTGGTATGGGGTGTATAATTTGCCTCTGCAACTTGATAACTTTCATATCTCTAAAGTTTTTCTTATTTTTATGATTACTTTTCAAGTTATCTGGTTTTTTTCAGGCTTAAAACTTTTGGTAGAAAAACCGGAATCGGTTACTAACTATTCTTCCAAAGGATTAAAATAATTATTTACTTCTTGAATAAAAGCTCGAAATCCTTTCTGTTGGATTATTTTTATTCCAATACCTACTCGTTCAAAAAAAGATTTCTCTCTTTTTTGCTTTGTTATAGGTTTTTGATTCAATAAAATTTTGCGATCTGCGGCTATTTCTCCGCTTTTTATAAATTCAGCTAAGTTTTTTGTCAAGTTTTCCCAATAAAATTCCGGCTTAATCTGGCGGATATTTTTTCGCAAGGCTTCGAGTTTCATCCGATTTTGGATTAAATCAGTGATTTTTTTCTCAATTTCAACTTGAGAGTTTTCTTCAAGTATGACAGCGCAATTTTTTTGAGCAAGATACTCTGTCGCTTCATCACCACCTGTTGAAATGATCGGAAGCTCTCCCCAAATATAATCAATAATTCTGGTTCGCCAAGAATAAATGGATTCCTTTGACTTATGGTGCAAATTAATGACAAGATCAGACTCAAGGTACCAATTATTTCTTTCTTCGTAAGGAATCCAGTTTACAAAATGAATACTTTTTCCGAAGAGCCCGTTTTTTTTTGCAAAATCAAGGGCAAAGTCATATTGTTTCATAAAGCCTGGTTCGGTTACAAAGGGGTTTTTGCCTCCTAAAATTATAAGCTTAAGCTCTTTGTATTGAGATGAAAGATTTTGCATTGCGAGTAGTAGGGGTTTAATATCAAACCAGGGATAAAGACCGCCAAACCAAAGCAACATAAAGTCATTTTCATGGATAATCTTCTCGCGGCAAACTTTTTTTGTGTGTTTTATGGGCTGACTATGAATTCCATATGGCAAAATTTCAAGAATATTTTTATTGAAAGTAAAAGAGTTATTTCTTCCAAAAACACTTAAACATCCATTATAGAAATGATATTGACTATTATTTGCTGCAAGAAAATAATCGCCACGCGGAAAAGCCAAGTTCCATTTTCTTACTGTATCTTGATAGCTATTGAATTCTTCAAATGTGCCCTTGAGGTCGCGGGCTAAAGATTCAAGGTAAATAGGAACATACAGATCGACAATCAATTGTTTTTCATTTTCAATGTTATTAGCTACGTATTCCATAAGTGTTGGATGTGAATAGAGGACATATACCGCGTCATGTTTTTTCATTAATTCTGTTAAATTGGAAAAATTCCATTTAAAAACCTTAATTCCATCGTCACTTTTATCAGTTCCGGAATTATATTCTTCTGGGATAGCAATGGCAACGTCTATGCCGTTTTTTAGGAGTCCTTTAGCTATACCCCACGCGCGAAGACCTCCTCCCTCAACATTTATTTTATTTGTTGTCGGAACCGGACCGACGGAGATAATTAGAATTTTTTTTCTCATTATTAAGATAATAGCTTTGTTAGTTTGCTTTTAGCATTTATATATTTCTTTCTTAATTTCCAAAACTTAGAGTTTTTCATAAAAGTAATTTCTTTTTCCAAGGCTTGAATTTTTTGTGATGTACAAAGAGGTTCAAAATCAGGGTATTGTTTATTAATTAGATTTTTGATCCTATCACTAGGTTGCCAGTTATATTTTGGTCTTGCGATTGCTAACATATGAATTCCCTCATAGTCGTAGCGTATTATTTTTTCAATATCGAATCCGCAATTTATTAGTAATTCTTCAAATTCTTCCATTCTATATTGTTTGCTATGTGGAAAAGATTGGCGATAAGAATTTTTTTGCCAAAGTGGGATATCCAAATGGTGGCAATATCGGGCAACAGGACTAGGAGGAACAGGGCAATAAAATGAATCATCCGGAGTTGTAATAATAAGCTTTGCATTATTACGCATAGCTTTTCTGATAACTACGAGGGGTGGAATTGGATTATAATTTAAGTGTTCAAGGATTTCACTCATTTATAACTAGGTCAAAATAGTTTTTGTGAAGTGGTGGAACATTATTGCTTTCTAGATTGGAGAAAATAAAAGTAATTTCGTATTTCATCTTGAGATCATCTGCAAGTTCATCAACATAACCGTCGAGAGCAGTAACATTCATATCCCTTTTCGCCATAAAAATAGAAGTTGCCCCAAAAAGAGAGCCGACATCAAGAGCATTAATTCCTTTTTTATATTTAGATACCTCTTGAAAAATAAGATAATGCCATCCGCGGCTATATTCCATGTATTCAATTAGTTTAGAATTATTTCCAAATCTCTTTTTGTAGGCTTCTTTTATTTCAAAAAGAATATCGTCAAAGCTGTTTTTGATATCAATCGGGCAATTTTCCACTATATTTTGGATTAAATTGACATTATTTTTTTTCATAGTTTGTCAGCTGTTTTTTTATAATCACCCCTCGACAGCCATTTTTCGAGTAAGCAATAGAGTATAATAAAAAAGTACCGGCTTCCCATTTCCTTTATCTTAAGCTTTGATTCTCCTTTCTTCCGGTTCGTCCAATGATTAGGAACAATGGCATAGGAATATCCCCGCACTATTGCTTTCAAAGGCATTTCAACCGTCAAATTGAAATGCGGGCTCAAAAGCGGCTGGATGCCCTCGATTGTTTCGCGGCTGTATAGCTTGAAAGCGTTGGTAACGTCGTTATAGCGAATTCCGAATAAAATTCTGATAATCGTGTTCGTGAAGCGGTTCAGGACATATTTGAAGCGCGGATAATCAATTGTTTTTCCGCCTTTTATAAATCGAGAACCAAATACGCAATCATATCCTTCTTCAAGCTTACGGAAAAATTTCACAAGATCAGCGGGTTGATCAGATTTATCTGCCATAACAATAGCAACTGCATCGCCGGAAAAATTTTCCAATCCCTTGCGGACGGCAAATCCAAAGCCGTTTGGCGGGGAATTATTCACGTATCGTATTTGAGAATTTTCCTCGGATAATCTTTTTAAAATATCCTCGGTGCTGTCTTTGCTATTGTCGTTCACGACCAGAATTTCGTGATTTATATGCTCTTTTTCAAGTTCGCCGTGAAAAGCGCGAACAGTTTCTTCGAGATGCCCTTCTTCATTGTGAGCGGGGATGACAACGGAAAGTTTTTTCATGACAATATCAGTTTTAGCGATTCTTTGTTTTCGTTTATCCAATCAGCGATGTCGCGAACGGTCCCTTCAGCGTTTTTTTTCGGACTCCAGCCGGTGAGATTTTTTATTTTCCTGCAATCGGTGATGAATAGTTTCAAATCAGCCGGGCGGTTTTCCATCACGGAATCTATTTTTATTTTCTTTCCCGTCACGCGCTCGCAAATTTCGGTGAGTTCCTGGAGAGATACGCTGTTTTCGAAGCCCCCGCCGATATTCCAAATGCCGCCGCTGAATTTTTCAATGTTATTCAATTGAATATCGAGGATATCGAACAGGTCGTCAATATGGATGAAATCCCGGACTTGTTTTCCGGTGCCGCCATATCCGATATAGGAAAGTTTTCCGCCGAAGATGTGCCGCGCGACCCACAAAACAAAAATGCCCTGGTCAACTTTTCCCATTTGCCAGGGGCCGGTGATGATGCCACAGCGGTTGATGACGCCTTTGAGGCCGTAGTTATAAATATATTCCTGCAAAACCAATTCGGAGCACAATTTGGTCGTTCCATAAAGAGAGCGGGCCTCGTCCAGCGGAAAATTTTCAGCAATGCCGTTTTTTGAAGCGCCAATCACACTTTGTTTGTCGGTCAAGTTAAATCTTTTTTCTTCCTCGACGTAATTCAGATTATTTATCGGCTCAATCGGATAAACCCGGCTCGTGGAAAGAAAAATAAAAGCGCATTTGTTTTTTCTGGCAAACTCAAGACAATTTATTGTCCCGACAAGGTTTGTGTTGATGAGATATGACGGCGATGAAGTGATTCCGGCCAAAACCGAGGGTTCAGCGCTGCATTCCAAAACCAAATCAATTTTTCCAATTTCCTCAAAATCTTCAATATTGCGGATATCGCCATGGACAAAATTCACTCCGGCAGTTTTGAGGCGGGGAATGTTCAGTTCCGAGCCGCGGCGCTTCAAATTGTCCAAACAAAAAACATCCGCTGACGGATATTTTTCCTTCAGCTTCAGCGCCAAATTGGAACCGACGAAGCCCGCCCCGCCGGTGATGAGAATTTTTTTATAATCCATTTTTTAGAAATGGCCGCTTTCGCAGATTTCTTTCAGGATGTCGTCAATCCCGTATTTGAAATTCCAGTCGGGATAATGTCTTTTGAATTTCGAGACGTCGCTCACATACCAGATGTGGTCTCCGATGCGGTTGGTTTCATTATACTCCGTCACCGCCTTTTTTCCAAGAATATTCTCCAGCTTTTCGATGGCTTCAAGCATGGAAATGTTCGAGTGCCTTGCGCCGCCGGCGTTATAGACCTCCCCCGGGCGGGGATTCTGGAAAAAATGCCAAAACATGTTCACGAGGTCGAAGCTGTGGATGTTGTCGCGAACTTGTTTCCCCTTGTAGCCGAAAATCGTGTATTTTTGCCCAGTGGCAACGCACTTGGCAAGATATGCCAGAAAGCCGTGAAGCTGGGCGCCGCTGTGCTGGGGACCGGTGAGACATCCTCCGCGGAAAGTTCCGGTTTTGAGCCCAAAATAGCGGCCATATTCCTGGACCATGATGTCAGCCGCTACTTTGGAAGCGCCAAAAACGCTGTGTTTTGACTGGTCGATTGACATGAATTCATCGATGCCGTTCCAATATTTGTGCCCTTTTTCGATTTCCCATCTTTTTTCAAGTTCAACGAGCGGCAATTCATTCGGCTTATTGCCATAGACTTTGTTGGTCGAAGTGAAAATGAAAACCGCTTCCGGGCAATGCTTGCGGAAAGATTCGAGTAGATTCAAGGTGCCAACCGCATTCACCGTGAAATCCGTGAGGGGTTCTTTGGCGGCCCAGTCATGCGAAGGCTGGGCCGCGGTGTGAATGATTAAATCAAATTTGTGTTCTTTGAATATTTTTTCGATTTCTTCGTTGTTTCGAATGTCGGCGTTGAAATGCTTGTAGCTTTCGTATTTTTCCTTGAGTAGGTTGTTGTTCCACTCGGTGCTGGCTTCCGGACCGAAAAAGTATTTCCGCATATCATTGTCAACGCCGACGATGTCAAATCCTTTTTCCGCGAAAAAACGGACCGATTCCGAACCAATCAGGCCGGCCGAACCGGTGATGAGAACTTTTTTTGCCATAATTCTCGCAAATTTATTATTTAGCTGAAACAAGGCTCACTCCTATCATAATAAACAAGATCCCGCTCATATTCAAGAGTGAAAGCTTTTCTCCGAAAAGCCAATAGGCGCCGAGCGCCGTGAGAATATACGATACGCTCAAAAGGGGATAGGCAACGGAAATTTTCATGGAGGTCAGAATCTGCGTCCAAGTGAGGGTTCCGACGGCGAAAAAAGAAATAGCTGCGTAGAACCAGGGGTTGAAAAGATATCGCGAAACGAAATTCAAATCGCCGTGCTGGTTCAAAAAAATCGCGGCCTGCTTGAAAAAAAGCTGTCCGACTGTCATGAGGACTATATTTATCCCCCTACGCAGAATACCACGAGCGTAAGCTCGTCGGATGAATGCTTCCTTTTCTGCTTCGGGGGATTTCGCTCCCCCGAAGAAACAAATGGATACCCCGTGCGTAAGCGCGGGGAGCTTCATTGTGAGTAAAAAATAGGGCATTATTATTTCAACAAATTATATTTCACAATGCACCAAATCGCCTCCACCCCATCCTTCCAACCGATTTTTTTGCCTGTCCAGCTTCTTTTTGGCTTTACGTCCATTTTCTTGATTTCGAACGCGGAAATCGCAAGAAATTATTTTAATGCGAAGATATAATTTTTCAGCAAAAAAATCGTCTCTGATTTGAGATATTTTTTCACCCATTTTTTTTCTTTTTCATCTAGAAGTTCGCCGATGCCCTGCAGTATTCGGTTATTCGGCATTTTTTCGATTGTTGAAACGCATTGATCCAGGCAATCGCGTAAATTTTTCCCCGTTATGGCTTCCAGAGTTTGGCGGTCTATATCCCAATTGTTTTTCGCGAAATAGTGGACATCGTATATGTCGCGCGCCGCTGTGATTTTGCGCGAAACAAGAGCGGCCAGCTTTCCGGCAAAAAGATATTCTTTTTTCGCGGCCGGCATTGATATTCCAAGATGCTCTTTGAGCTCAAAAAAATCTCTTATGCCAGGCGCGATTGAGCGAGTGCTGATTTCGATTTTAATGTTATGCTCGGCGTCTCCATACGAGAGAAGCGCGAAAATTGTGTTTCTCTTTATATAACTGTCTTTGATCGAACCGTATTTTCGCAGAATCTTTTTTATTTTCTTGAATATTGTTTTTTGGGCGCCTTTCTCCTCCGCCAGCAAATCAAAATCAAGATCCACCGAGAAGCGAGTAAGGCCATAGAAAAAATAAGCGCAGGTTCCGCCCTTGAATCCCAAAAAGGGAGCGATCTCGATGTCGGAATAAATATCTTTCAGAATTTGCCCCATTATGAGCTGGTGTTTTTCTTTATCAAGCATATTTTTCGTGGTAATCATCAAGCCGTTTGATTAGAGCCGAATTATCATATATTTTTGCCAGTTTGCGGCATTTTCCCCAGTTTATCGGCTTGAGATTGTCAAAATAATATCCGGGAGAAAGATAAATTGTATCGAGGAACGCGCGTTCGGGCGAGGCCATGCCAAAATTGTTCCAGTTTATTATTCCGGAAGAATTAAACAGCACGGTTTTTTTCATTTTTCTGAAAACAAAGGCATGCCCGCCGATTTTCACGGTTTTCGACCATGGTCCGGCGATAAATATTGTCTCATAGTGCTGAAAAATCATTCCGGCTTCCCGAAGCGCTGTTTCAAAGCTGATGTAGGAGGGAATATAAATGCTCGTCGCTAGTTCTTTGGGGTTATACTTTTTGTCCTTGGCAAAAATGCCCCTTGTCAGCCGCAAGAGAGAGCCCTTTTTTACATAGTAGGATATTTTTGCTTTGAGATTGTTTTTGTCCGTCTCTTGCCACAATAAAGCCAAATCTTCGTTGGTGAAAACTGTTTTCGAAGTTTTGTATAATGCGGCGGTTGCGTTGTCCATTTTAATTTGTGATATGGAAGTAAGAATTATTATTACTTCCATCTTATATTATTTAGGAGATTTGTCAATTTCAACTAATACACGATTATATTATGATTTCAGTCTATACTTTTCCTGCGATTCTATCGATATCAGTCCGCTCTATCCCCAAAGATTATACCTCACCACACACCAAATTGCCTCCACCCCATCCTTCCAGCCGATTTTTTTGCCTTCGGCATAAGTGCGGCCGGAGTAGGAGATGCCGACTTCATAGATCCGACATTTATTTTTTCTGGCCAGCCTTGCCGCGCGAGCCACGAGCTCCGGCTCGATTCCAAATCTTTTTGATTTCAATTTTGGCTTTATTTGATCAAGGATTTGTCGGGTGAAAACTTTGTAGCACGATTCAATGTCAGTGAGGTTCAGATTGGTGAACATATTGGATAGGGTTGTGATAAATCGGTTTCCGACATAGTGCCAGAAATAGAGTACCCGATGAGGACGCGGGCTCAAAAAACGAGAACTAAAAACAACATCGGCTTTTCCATCAAGGATGGGTTTAAGCATATTCACGTATTCATCCGGGTCGTATTCAAGGTCGGCGTCTTGCACAATTATAATGTCTCCCGTCGCGGCGCCAAAGCCGGTTTTGAGGGCGGCGCCTTTGCCTTGGTTTTTTTTGTGGTGGAGAATTTTGTGCCGATCGCGGTATTTTTCAAGAATTTCAGCGGACTTATCGTATGAACAGTCATTCACAAGAATAATCTCTTTTTTTAAATGAAAAGTATTCGCGTTTTCGACGGCGGAGACGATTTTTTCGAGAGTTTTTTCTTCGTTGAAGACGGGGATGATGATGCTCAGTTTTTGGAATTTTTGCATAAAATAGTTTTTTCGACTCGCAATAATCTTTACTTCATTTTATTTTTATAATTATATATTTTATCATTGATTTATTCAAGAAAATAATTTAGTATAATATAAAAAAGTAATAAATAAGTTGCAAAAAACATGAAAGTCTTCATTGTGGGAATGGGGTATGTCGGACTGGTGACCGCGGCGTGTCTTTCCGAGTTGGGACACGAAGTTTGCGGCGCGGATATTGACGCGGAAAAAATCAAAAAGCTCAAAAAGGGCGAATGTCCCATATACGAGTCAGGGCTTGAAGAAATCATCAGAAAAAATATCAAAAACGGGAGGCTGAAATTCCAGATTGGAGTTGATAAAAATATCAACAAATATGATATGGCGATGATTGCTGTTGGCACTCCGGAAAGATCAAGTGACGGGCGGGCAGATCTTTTTTATGTTGGAGAAACAGCTCGTCATATTGCCCAAAGTTGCCGCAAAAAAGATTTTGTCGTTGTTGGAAAATCAACTGTTCCCATCGGAACAGCCAACCAGATCCGGGAATCTCTTGCGATCTATGGCGTCGAAAAAACAAAGTTTCACGTCGGGTCGAATCCCGAAACTTTGCGGGAGGGAAATGCAGTTTCTGATTTTATGAATCCGGACAGGATTGTTATTGGGGGAGACAAAAAAGCCCAGGACGCCCTTTTAAAGTTATATAAAGAAATTGATTGTCCAAAAATTGTCACGAATGCTCGCAGCGCTGAAATGATCAAGCTGGCTTCAAATTTCATGCTGGCGCTTCGTGTTTCAGCGACAAACATGCTGTCGCGGATTTGCGACGCGACTGGCGCGGACATTGAAGCCGTTATGGAAGGAGTTGGAATGGACAAACGAATCGGACCGCATTTTTTGAAGGCCGGTGTCGGCTATGGCGGTTCGTGTTTTCCCAAAGACACAAAAAGCATTCGCTCTATAGCTGATCATTATCGACTCGACACCTCTATATTTGATGCGGTTATTCAAATTAATATTGACCAGAGAAAATGGTTCTGCAAGAAAGTCGAGGAAACTACTCTTTTTACCCTTAAAAATAAGAAAATTGCTGTTTGGGGATTATCTTTCAAACCAGACACTGATGATATACGTGAGGCTCCGGCTATTGATATAATCCAGTGGCTGATTGAAGAAGGCGCTGTTGTGCAAGCTTATGATCCCGTGGCTAACGTAAAGAAGATATTCGGCAACAAAATTGAGCATTGCCGAGATATGTATGCGGCAGTCAAAGGAGCTGAAGCTCTTCTTATTGTTACTGAATGGGATCAATTCAAAAAAGCCGACTTAAAAAAGATTAAAGCGGCAATGCTGGTTCCCAAAATTGTGGATGGGAGAAATATTTATGATCCGGAAACAGTGAGAAAGCTTGGGTTCGAGTATGTTTCGATGGGCCGACCGTGAGGTCTTCTCGAACTGCGAATCAAACACGAATATACGAATTGCGAGATTTATTTATCCCGAAGCTAAGTTTTGGGAAATTTCCCAAAGTTTTGCTTTAGGATTTTCCGAAAATAGTCGATTGTCTTTTTCAGTCCTTCTTCTAGTTTCACCTTTGGTTCCCAATTTAGTTTTTCTTTTGCCAGCCGGATGTCCGGTTTTCTTTGTTTGGGATCGTCTTGAGGGAGAGGCTTATAAACTATTTCACTTTTACTTTCCGGAATGAGAGAAAGAACTTTTTGAGCGAGCTCTGAAATCTTGAATTCGTCCGGATTCCCCATGTTGATTGGACCAAAAAAATTTTTTTCGTTATTCATCATCGTGATCATTCCTTCTATAAGATCATCGATATATTGAAAACTTCGAGTCTGTGATCCATCACCATATACGGTCAAATCTTCGTTTTTGAGAGCCTGGATTATAAAATTGGAAACTACTCGGCCGTCAGCAGGGTCCATGTTTGGCCCATAGGTATTGAAAATCCGGACAATTCGAATATCAGTGCCGAATTTTCGTCGGTAATCGAAAAACAATGTTTCGGCGGCGCGTTTTCCTTCGTCATAGCAGGAACGGACTCCGACTGGATTGACGTTTCCCCAATAAGTTTCCGGTTGGGTATGGACGGTTGGGTCGCCGTAGACTTCCGAAGTTGAGGCCTGGAGGATGCGGCAGTTATTTTTTCGTGCAAGCTCAAGCATATTTAAGGAGCCAAGTAGAGAAGTTTTCCAAGTAAAGATGGGGTCTTTTTGGTATTGAGGAGGAGAAGCCGGACAGGCAAGATTGAAGATTTGATCTATTTTATTGTTGATGTTCAGCGGTTTGATGATATCATACTCAATGAATTTGAAGTTTTTGTTCACTTTCAAATCCTCAATATTCTTTTCACTTCCGGTGAAAAGATTGTCAACGCAGATTATTTGATTTCCTTCATTTAACAATTTTCGGCAAAGATGAGAGCCGATAAATCCCGCGCCGCCGGTTATAAGTATTTTCATAAAAAATTGCCCGGTAGTAGAAATTTGACTCGACTTAGTTGTTATCGGCCGGAGGCCAGTCAAATTTTCACTATTGGGCTTGTTATAGATTAAAATTTCGACTATTATAATAGTCGCATAATCTCGCATTTTTTTCAAATGGATATCCAATACATCAAAGGCCGTCTGAAAGGCTTTTTTCAAAAATACTGGGGGCTTTCGCGCATGGCCTGGGACGAAGCGAAAATCGGCGGATTTTCCGGTGTGATTTTTGCCGTGCGGCGGCATTTCAAAAAAAGAAAAGGGGAATGGCGGGGAGGCTATCCGGCCGTGAATGATTTTGAAAAAAATTTGGTGACAATTGCCATTCTTTCAAAGGATCGGCTGGACCTGCTTAAGCCCTGCCTTGACTCAATCGAGGCTAGTTTAAGCCAAAAATACAAGGTTGAAATTTTGATTGGGGATACAGGAAGCCGGGAGTGGAAAACTTGGAAATTTTATCGTGAAGCGAAAAAAAGGTGGAGAAATTTGCGGATTGCTAAATTTCGCTATTATTTTTTCTCGAAAAATTATAACAAACTGATCGGAAATTACGCCCGCGGCGAATATATAATTTTTCTCAATAATGATACAGTTGTTAAGAGTGGCTGGATAGATGAATTAATTAGTCCTTTGAAAAACAAGCGAATTGGAGTTGTGGGCGGCAAGCTTTTATACAAAGACGAAACAATTCAGCACGCGGGGATGGAATTTACCCGTGAAAACGCGGTGGCTATTTTTCGGAAAGAAAAAAAAGATTTAGCGCAGGCTAATTATCCCGCTTATGTTCCGGTGGTTACTTTTGCTTGCGCGGCTGTCCGGCACGATGTCTATGATCGTTTTAAATTAAGCGAAGAATTTAAGGAGGAGTGTCAGGATACAGATTTTTGTTTAAGACTCGGCGAAGCCGGGTTCAAAGTTTTATATAACCCCAAATGTGAAATTCATCATCTGGAATGTTCCTCGCGCGATTGGCGAAAAGGCGAAGCGGACAGAACTCTTTTGACAAAAAAATGGGGAGTGAAAATAAGAGAAATTTCTCAAAAGGGTATTCAGAGGGTTAGATTTAACCCAAACGAATACAAAGATTCTATAACAGTTATCAGGGACGATGGGATTGGCGATCTTTTGATGGGGGTAAGCGCTTTTAAAAAATTACGTGAAGAAAATCCAGGAAAGAAGTTGATTTTGGCAACTTACGAGCGAAACGTTGGAATGATGAAAGGATTTGGAATTTTTGACGAATTCATTCCGATTCCGAATGGAAAAAAATATTCGCCCCTGCCTATTCCGACAACTGAGGGAGCAAAAATATACAATTTCATTGATCTTGAGATGGATTTTGGGCCGATTTGGGGGCGCGTGAAAGAAGACAACAAAATTCATCGCCACTTTGTGTATAGCCGGAGAATGAAATTGAGTGAAGATTTCAAGCTGGTGCCAATGCCGGATTATCCGGAGGCGCGAAAAAATGTTGAAAAATTATTTTCGGAGCTGAAAATTGACATCAATCAACCCTTTGTTGTTTTTAATCTCATCGCTTCAAATCCCGCCCGTTCTTGGTGGGAGCCTTATTATCCTAAGTTGATAAAAGCCGTTGAGGAGATGGGATTTGTGCCGATCATCACTGGAACAAAAGATAGCGAGTATTATAAAGGCCCGCCTGTCGGCGGGGCAGGAAAAAAAATGGTAAACTTAGTCGGAAAGACGAAAACCATCACTGAATTTGTTGAGGTTATGAAATTGGGCAAGTATGTCATTTCCACCGACACGAGCGCCACGCATATTGCGGCGCTTTCCGGAATTCCGTTTCTGGCAATATTCACGGGCGGAATGACACCCGAATCGCGTCTCAACTTATACGAAAAGTACGAAGTTTGCGCTCCGCCCAAAACTTTGAAATGCTACCCTTGTTGGGATGAAGGCTGCAAGGATTTGTCTGTTCGTTGGAAAAAGGATCCTTGCCGATTGGCCATAAAACCGGAAGAAGTGATTGAAAAATTCAAAAAATTGGTCGAAAAATATCCAAGCTAAATAAACATTCAATTCTAGGTCTAGGGAGAACCCAACATTGAATGTTAAGACGCTTTAATTCTGGCTTCTATTGAAGTTGTTGAAAGGGGAATATCTTCTCGAGGAACCAGAAAAAGTTCGCCGCCGTATTTCGCGAGTACTTTTGTTTCCACGCAGTCTTTGCCGTATTCGGCGCTGTTGGCGTGAACGTCGGGACGAATCTGGTCGAGCCAAGGGTTGGGAATCAAGTCATCAAAGAGAAAAACATAATCCACATACATCACCGCGGCTACTGCTTCGGCTCGGTAGCGCTCTGGGATAATGGGACGGCCGGGCTTCTTTTTGTAGGCGCGGACGGATTTATCGCTGTTCACGCCAACAATCAAGATATCTCCTTTGGTTTTGGCTTTCTCAAGAAGTTCCATATGACCGGCATGGATAAGATCAAACGAACCGTTGGTAGTTACGATTTTTTTCCCTTCCTTCTTGGCTTGCCTGGCAATTTTGAGGATCTCGGAGAGAGTCTTGATTTTTGATTTGTGGTTCATAGTATTCCTTATGAATTACCTGTCTGCCGGCAGGCAGGCGAATCTCGTTCGAATATACGAATTATTTGTTTTGAATTATATATTTTGCCGCATCGAGGAGATTGTCAGCGATGAATTCAACATCAGTTTTGTGCTTCTCATCCGCGCCGCCTTTTCCGGTTCGAACAAGAATTGATTTTATGCCAAAGTTTTTGCCGCATTTTACATCTGCCCTTTTATCTCCAATCATCCAGGATTTTTTTATATCTATTTTGAAATTTTTGGCGGCTTGTTTTATCATTCCCGTGCCCGGTTTGCGGCAAGGGGAATTTTTTTTATATTTTCCAAGACCTTCGGGGTGGTAGGGAGAAAAATAGGATTTGAGTATTTTTATTCCGTTTTTTTTGAGTTCAGCGACGACATAATTGTTAAATCTGTGATAATCTTCTTCTGTATAATATCCGCGTCCGATTCCCGATTGATTGGTGACAATAATGAACTCAAATCCGTTTTGGGCTAGCAGTTTGAGTCCGGCAACAGCGTCTTTTTCAAACTCAAAATCTTCGATTTTGTAGACGTATCCTTTGTCAATATTGATCACCCCGTCGCGATCGAGAAAAATTATCTCTTTCATTTTCCTAAGATGCTATCTTAGAAATTCTTCCTAAGATGCCATCTTAGGAAGAATTTCTAATCCAGTTTAGCAATTCTTCTTCCGTCACGACCGATGTTCCAAATTTGCGAATAGCCACTTGAGAGGCGGCAACGGCGAGTTCAAGCGCTTCGTTCATTGTCGCGCCGCCTATGTGGGAGGCAATGAGCAGGGCGGCCACCGTGTCTCCGGCGCCGGCGATGTCAAATTGCTCTTCTACTTCCTGAGGTCGGACAAAGTAAGGTTCTTTTCCGGGCTCAGAATAGACCGCGCCTTTTTTTCCTCTTGTTATGAAAATATGAATCGGAATTTCTTTCTGGATAATATTGGCAATTTCAACAATTTCTTCGTCATTGGTGCCGTCTTTATCAAAACCGTTCAAAATTTTGGCTGTTTCAGCCGATTCGACGCGGTTAGGCTTCAGAAAAAATAATTCGGGATTTTTTATTAAGCTTTTGTATTTCACAAAAGTGTTTTGCTTGAGGTCGGCAAAAATGGGAATATTCTCTTTGCTTGAAATATCAATAATTTTCTGAAAAATTTTTTCTGTGAGAAATCCCTTTGCGTAATCATGTATTGAAATAACCGCCGGTTCTATTTCTTTGGCAAGGCTTTCGAGATAAGACGAAATTTCATTTTCCTTTTCCTTGCTCAACGGTTGAGTATCCTCCATGTCCACCCGAGCAATGTGCTGAGTGGTAGTTTTGATTGCTTTCACTCTCAATTTGAGCGTCGTTTTCCGGTTGGAGTCAAGGCTAAAATGGTTGATTATCCCGCATTTTTTGTATTCTTCTTCCATAACATCCGCGTATTTGATTCTTCCTTTTTCTCCGATGACTCCCACCAAGTGCGGGGTAAGGCCAATGGCGGCCATGCAGTTGGCGGCGTTCCCGGCGCCTCCCGGAAAAAATTGCTCGTCGTCAACCCTGATCACGGGAACCGGCGCTTCTTGGGAAAATCGCTCGACCGGTCCGGTGAGATAAGCGTCGAGCATCACGTCGCCGCAAGCGAGAACGGGTTTTCCTCTGGCATTTTTCAAAATTTTTTTTGCGCGTTCAGCAAAAATCATATTTTTTGTTCACACCAGTAATCTAGTTTACTGGTGTGAAGTTATCTCCTGTTATTTTTTGAAAAAATATTTCTCAGTTTCTTCACACAACCAATGAATCACCATCAGATGGATCTCTTGGACAAGAGGAGTATCGTTTGACGGAATAATAATTGCAACATCAGCTATATCTTTCATTTTTCCGCCGTCGCGGCCAAGAAGGGCGATGTTCGCAATCCCTTTCTTTTTGGCAGATTTCATAGCCTCGAGGCAATTTCCGGAATTTCCGGAAGTGCTGATTGAAAAAAGAACATCGTCTTTATTTCCCAAACCTTCAATGAAGCGAGAAAAAACAACATCATATCCGTAATCATTCCCAATAGCTGTTGTGGCCGCCAAGTCATACAAGGATATTGCGGGCAAGGCTGGCCGGTCATATGCAAAGCGTCCGATGAATTCGCCGACCATATGCGAAGCTTGGGTGGCGCTTCCGCCGTTTCCGCAAGTCATCAACTTTCCCTTCTTTTCAAGAGATTCAATCAAAATTTTCTTGGCTTTTTCAAGATTTTTTCCAAAGATAGAATCTTTTTCAATTTGGTCAAGTAGAATTTTTATCTTCTCGATTTTTTTCTTCATAACGATCCGGCAGTGATAATTGCGATTATTTTCCTAAGTTTAGCATTTTCCTGCGATTGCATCAAAATGCTTTTTTTGAGGTTTGATTCTGCAGTTTTTTGGAAGTGAATTTGGTTCTTCGAAAATAAATTCAGAAAAATTCTACGATCGTAGGAAAATGCTGAGTTTGAGTTTGCGAGGGGTTCACTCTTGCGTTTGGGACGATATTGGGGTAAAGCGCCAGTCAGGAATTTTTCTTGAACCATTCAAAAGTTTTTTCAATTCCCATTTCGAAATCAATTTTTGGCGTCCAGCCAAAATCTTTTCTTATTTTGACAAAACTCAGGCAGCTTGTTCTTTGCTCGCCGGGCTTGGCCGGACCGTGAACTTCTTTGAATTTTTTGTGAAAATGTTTGTTGATTTTCCAAAACAAATTGTTTATGTTGGTTTCTTTGCCGGTGCCAACGTTGAAAATGCCGGTTTTTTTGAAGTTTTTGAAGGCGAGGAGATTGGCGCTGACGACATCTTCCACATAAACATAATCGCGGGTTTGCTTGCCGTCGCCGTTTATAAGCGGCTGATCGCCTTTTATCATTTTGTTGAGAAAAATAGCCACGACACCGGCTTCACCATGCGGATTTTGGCGAGGTCCATAGACATTTCCATATCGCAAGGAAACAAAATTCAATCCATGGACTGCGTGGTAGTAGCGCAAAAACTTGTCAACCGTCAGCTTGGCTATTCCGTAAGGCGAGAGGGGCCATTCAGATTGTGTTTCGGGAGTAGGCCGATTTTTTGTATCTCCGTAAATTGCTCCGCCAGTCGAAGCAAAAATAAATTTTTTGATTTTGTGCTGATTAGCCAAGTTGATCAGGTTTATACTGGCCAAAATGTTACTTTTAGCATCGAAGATTTGGATCGGCAACTGATTTCCTCACATCAATTTGAGCGGCAAGATGAAAAATGACGCTCGGCCTTTCTTTTTTGATTATTTCCTCGATTCTCGCGTGGTTTGTTAGGTCGACTTTATAAAATTTCGCTTTGGGGTTGACATTTCTTTTCAGACCGGTGCTCAGGTTGTCGATCACGACGACCCGGTGCTTCTTGACAATAAGCGCATCGGCAAGATGCGAACCAATGAAGCCCGCTCCGCCGGTGACAAATATTTTCATGGCAATTTACTAATTAGGGCAAATTATAGTGAATAGGAGAAAATTATTCACTCATTTGAATTGTGATTTCATTTGATCTTCCAAATCCCGTTTAACGTTTTGATTTCAACGTCTCGGGCTTGGGCAAACGCGCTCTCAACCGGTTCAAGAAAATTGTTGTCCACTTCCAGCATATCAAATGATTTGTTTTTCACAAGCTCGGCATACCAAAGGTTTTTTCCCAGCAGAGGAGCGATAAGGTATATATTTTTGTAGCGATCTTGGTCAATGTATTTCAAATCATCCGCGTTGAAGAAATAGACAGCTTGGCGGTTATAGAGGGCTGTCAATGGTTCAGAGATAAGCGAAAAACTGCTGCCGGAAGCAAGGCGATCAACCAAAATCAAATCGTCCGGCCCGAATTTGTGAGAAATTTTTTCAATCTGCGGCAAAAGCTTTTTATTTTCTGAAATTGGCAGAAAGCGCCAGCTAACAATGAAATTGACCGCGATTAGAGCCAGGAAAGCAACGCGCAGAAGCGTTTTGTGATAAAAGAATCTGTTCAGAAAATAGATGGAATAAAATATCAATGCCGGAAAAATCGCAAAAGCAAATCGGCGGAGCGCCCAAGGATCATCGAGCGTGACCAGAGGAGAAATAAGATAAAAAAAAGAGGGAAAAAGTATAAAAACAGGGAGAAATTCGGTTTTGCTCCAATTTTTCTTGAAGCGGGAGGCCAACCAAAGAATGCCGGCTAACCCCAAAATGAGATATGGGATTATGCCATAGTTGAAGAAAATTTTTGCGAGATAAAAATATAAATTAGCTGACGGAGCGGATTCCTTTGTCGAATTGGGAAGGAAGGCTTTTGCTATATTCTTGACGCTGTCGAAAAGAGTGGATGAATTGAGAAAAAGATAGGCGGCCAACAGAAACAACGTAAAAATAATCAGATATTTCTTGAGATTTTTTTCCGGCGGCAAGATATTTTTTCTTTGTAGGAGAAAAACATAAGCCGCCGCCAGCAAAAAAAAGACAATTCCTTCAATTCGGACAAGAGCCGAAAGGGCAAAAGCGGCAAGGGAAATATAAATATAAAGTCGCAGAGATTTGACTTCAGCAGTCACAGGGGTCAAACCCCTACGCCAGATAATCAGAAAATAAATTCCCGTCCAGACCAAAAAGAGCGCCATTATTTCGGTGAGGGTGTATTTGGCAAACCAAAGAAAGGGAAAAAATGTTGCGGCGAGCAGAAAGCCCAGAAAAGATATTTTTTCATTGAAAAATTCCCGCAGTGTGAGCCAAAAAATTACCAAAAAAACAGCTAAGGGAACAAAGTTGGCATACTGGATTCCTTTAAGTCCGAAAATTTTGTAAGCGGCCGCGATCCAAATGATGTAAAGTTTGGGGAAACGGCTCGCGAGCCGGCCGTCTTGCGTATAATCAAAACCGGGATAATTGAGAGCGTGTCCCGGACCGTATTTCTGAAACAAATCCTGCGAGACGGGTGTTGAGAAAGAAAGTGATTTGTATCTTGCAAGATCGATCGCGGCTGTCGCGATGGCGCCTTGATCACGTCCGCCAAAAACAGTCGGGGTCGCGAAATAGCAAGTTGCGAAAGAGACAAGAAAAGCCACAAGCAAAACAGGGCAAGATTTTGCAATTTGTAATTTGCAGTTTGCAATTTTTTTGAAAATTGTCACCGACTTGGAGGCATTCCACCGCGGCGGGAAAAATTGAAAATTGAAAATTGACATAGCGAAAATAGTCAGTTTCTGCTTCTGAAGCTTAACTTTAGGAGCAAGCTTTGGGAAGTGAAATATTGCTAAAAAGCTTTCTTTAGGTTATCATAAAAGCATGGAAAACACCAGCAATAAGCCATTCCTTTCCGTTGTTGTTCCTCTTTTCAATGAGGAGGGAAATGTTCGGGAATTGCACCAAAAAATAGTCGAAGCCTGCCAGGCGCTGGGCAAGCCTTTTGAAATTATTTTCGTTGATGACGGAAGCGCAGACAAAACCCGGGAGATCGCCGCGACTTGCGCGCCGCTGAAGCTGATTGTTCAGCGCAGAAACTTTGGGCAGACTGCGGCGATGGATGCGGGAATCAAAAACTCAAAAGGGAAAATCATCATCACAATGGACGGAGATTTGCAGAATGATCCGGCTGACATAAAAAAACTTTTGGACAAACTGGAAGAAGGCTATGATGTTGTTTCCGGATGGCGCAAAAACAGAAAGGATCCTTTTTTGAAACACTTCAATTCCCGTCTGGCGAACGTTTTGCGAAAAATTTTGATTGACGACGGAATTCATGATTCGGGATGTTCTCTCAAGGCCTATCGCCGCGAATGTTTTGAAGACGTGGATCTTTTTGGAGAAATGCACCGCTTCATTCCAGCCCTTCTCAAGATACAGGGCTTCAAAATTGGGGAAGTCGTCGTGACACATCATCCGCGGCGCCGCGGAGTCACGAAATACAACTGGAAGCGGGGAGTGAAAGGATTCGTTGACATGATCTCGGTCTGGTTCTGGAAGAAATACGCCAACCGCCCCTTGCATCTCTTTGGAGCGGGAGGGCTTCTGACCTTTTCTTTGGGAGTTCTTTTGGGGGCGGCGCTGGTGGTTGCGCGGATATTTTATGCCGTCCCGATGTCCAATCGGATCTGGCCGCTGGTCGCCGTGTTCCTTGTCTTGATGGGCGTTCAAATGTTCGTTTTTGGACTTCTTGCCGATATCTCGGTCAAAAATTACTACAAATTGCAGGGAAAAATGAATTATAAGATAAAGGAAATCATCGAAAACTGAATATGAAAGAAAAAATTATCACAATTTTCATTTTTCTTGTCGTTGTTGCGACGAGTTTTTATTTTGGGTTCAGCCGCCTCAAAAATTTCTCCGGTGTGGACGAACCTTTGTGGTCATATGGACGGGTGCCGAAATTTTGGAAGAACGTGAAAGAAATGGATTGGGCGAACACGAACATCAGCGACAAGCCCGGAATACCCCTTGCAATTGTTTCTGGATTAGGCTTGCCAATGATTGGAGAATCTCCCCAGAGATACAAAAAACTTCGTTTTGAGCCGAAAACCCCAGAGCAGATCAAGAAAATTCAGGAAATATATTTTTGGCTGCGTCTGCCGGTTTTTCTTTTTACCCTGGCGGTTCTTCCCGCGTTTTATTTCCTTGTGAAAAAAATTCTTGGAAGAAACATCGCGAGATTGTCAATTCTTTTCATCGGTCTTTCGCCGATCCTCTTGGGAATTTCTCTTATTATCAATTCGGACGCCATGCTCTGGATTTTGACGGCGCTTTCCACTTTGAGCCTTTTTGCGTATCTCAAAGAAAAAAAGAAAAAGCTCCTTTTTCTTTCCGGTTTTTTGCTTGGACTTTCAGTTATCACAAAATACGTTGCTAATATTCTTTTTGTTTATTTCTTTCTGATTTTTCTTCTTGAGTATATTTTTTTCGCACAACGGAGCGTTCCAATCGGAAAATATCTGAAAGAGGCGCTTAGGGATTATATTCTTCTTTTTCTCACTGCCCTGGCGACGACTTTTCTATTTTTCCCGGCAGCTTGGGTCAAATTTTCAGTACTTATCGGAGCAACAATCGGGAATGAGGTATTTTCCTCGATCTGGCCTCTTTTTGCCGGCTTTGCCGGCTTTGCCGCCATTGATGTATTTTTTCTCAAATCCCGATTTTCAGAGAAATTATTTGGATTTTTCGCGAAGCGCAAAAGGATGATCGCGAAATTTTCCGGCGCGCTGTTTGCGCTGTTTTCGATTTTGGTGTTTCTCATAGTCTACGCGAGCGTTCCAATTTTCGATATTGAAAAAACGATTGCTTCGCCGAAAGGGATCGGGGAGGGCAATTTGATTCAAAAATACGTCGGCGCTCTCACGGCGGATGTCTTCAGTTTCTTGTTCAGCGTTTCTCCGTTTGTTCTCATTTTTGTTCTTTTTGCGGCTGGGAACCTGCTTCGAAAAAAAGAACTAAAAAGAGATTCGGTTTTCGTCGTCTATGTAATTTTGTTTGCCTTTTTTGTCTATTTGGGTGCGGCCGTGAACCATGTAATCACGACTGTGAGATACCAAATCATTGTTTATCCCCTGATGTTTATTGTTGCGGCTGTCGGTTTTTTTCAATTTATGGAGCTGAAAGCAGTGAAAAAATATGTTCCGCTCGCGACAATCTATATTGCTTTTATTGCGGTGCTTGTCGCAAGTTTGTTTTTGGCGCGGCCGCATTTTCTTGCTTACGCCTCTGAAATTTTGCCCCAAAAATTCGTCGTCAACTTGAAAGGAATGGGGGAGGGAAGCTGGGAAGCTGCTCAATACCTCAACAGTCTTCCCGATGCCCAAAATTTGCTTGTTTGGTCAGACAAAGGCGCGGTCTGCGAAATGTTTGTCGGAAAGTGCGCGATTGACTTTGATCGTTCGGAGTTTGAAAAAAATCAATTTGACTATTTTGTTGTATCCGCCGACCGCTGGTCCCGCAGTCTGAAAAGAACAAAATCAATCAAAAAAAACATCAATTTTGACGACATATACAGGAACAAAAATTTTGTTTTCGAAGTTCGCATCAACCGCAACCCAAATAATTTCGTGAGAGTTTTGGACGCGTCCCAAATTCACATTGAGCAACAATTTTTTCAATGAAAGAGAAAATAGACAACCTCGTCGAGAAAACAGTCGGCCGAAAAGTTCCCAAGGGCATTTTGCAATATTTTCGCTATCTCATTTGCGGAGGAATCGCTACAGTCACCGACGTCAGTTTTTTGTTCACGCTCACGCATATTTTCAACGTTCATTATCTTTTGGCGGCTGGGGTGAGTTTTGCTGTCGGTATCACCGTTAATTATACCCTCAACACAATTTTGGTTTTTCGAAGCAGTGGAAAAATAAGGCGGGAATTTCCGATATTTGTTTCGATTGGCATTGGCGGGCTTTTGTGGACAGAGGCAATTTTGTGGCTTTTGGTGGACAAATTGGGAATATATGTTATGTTTGCCAAAGGAGCGGCGATTCTTTTGGTTTTGCAGTGGAATTTTTTCATGAGAAAAAGATTTGTTTTTCCAAAAGATTCGGTTGGGGCGGAGGACGTGAGTTTTTATTAGAAATATTGCAAATAATCACTAATAATTCAAAAGTCATTTTATGAGAGAGAAAAAAGCAAAAAAAAGAGTGGCCGTGATCGGATACGGCTATGTCGGGAAAGGAGTTTTCAACTTCTTCAAGGACAAATTCGAAACGATTTTTTTCGATCCGCACGTTGAAGGATCGGCATACAAGGAAGAAATAAACAAGGCGGATCTGGCGGTAATTTCGGTGCCGACTCCGATGGGAGAAGACGGTTCCTGCGATCTCTCGATCATTGAAGAAACTTTCGAATGGCTCGACGTTCCTCTTGTTCTTATCAAAAGCACAATTCCGCCGGGGACAACCAAAAAACTTTGCGAAAAAACAGGTAAAAAAATCTGTTTTTCTCCCGAGTATATGGGCGAAGGTGGATATTTTGTGCCTTACTGGAAATATCCCGATCCGCATGATATGAAAAAACACAGCTTTCAAATTATCGGCGGCGACAAAGAAACCGCGTCTCGGATTTTAGATTTTTTTGTGCGGGTTATGGGGCCGGAGGCCAAATTTCACATCACCGATTCCACAACCGCCGAGCTTGTGAAATATATGGAAAACGCTTTTATCGCCACCAAAGTGACCTTTTGCAATGAGTTTTATAACATTGCCCAAGCCTTTGGAGTGGAATACAAAGAACTGCGCGAGCTTTGGCTTTTGGACGAACGAATGGGGCGGATGTTTTCGGTTGTTTTTACCGAGAAAGCCAAACGGGGTTTTGAGGGCAAATGTCTTCCCAAAGACGTGAACGCTATTGCCAAAGCCGCGGAGAAAGCGGGATATGATCCGAAATTTATCAAAGCGGTTCTGGAGAATAACGATCGAATCAGAAGAGAAGCCTAGTCATGAAAAGAAGAATAACTCAATTCAAAAAATGAAAATTTTGACTATTGCGGCGACGCCTTTTTTTTCCGATCGAGGCTGTCATATGCGGATATATAACGAGGCAAAATTCTTGCAGAAATTTGGCTCAATTGTGAAGATTTGCACCTACCATGAAGGGAAAAATATCGACGGTCTTGATATTGAGCGAATAAAAAAAGTCAGATGGTACAAAAGGATAGCTCCCGGCTTTTCTTGGGGAAAACTTTGGCTTGATATCAAACTTGTTTTTTTGTGCCGGCGAGTCATCAAAAGTTTTCAACCCAACATCATTCACGCCCATCTTTGGGAGGGACTGGGTGTTGGCTATATCGCCAACATTTTAGCTGGAAAAAAAATTCCCATTGTTTTTGACTTGCAAGGAGATCTTGAAGAAGAATTCAAAAACTACAACAAGAAAAATTTTATCGCCCGGCGGATATTTGTCTGGCTTTCGAAAAAATTCGTCGGCCGCTGCAACTGGATTGTTTTAAGCAGTCAGAAAATGGTCAAGAAGATCGAGAAAATATTTCCGCATCCGAATCGAATATTTGTTGCCAGGGACGGAATTGACACAGATTTGTTTTCCGAGAATCCCAAAATTACCAAAGAAGAAGAGAGAAAAATCGAAGAAATCAAAAAATGGAAAGGGGACAAAAAACTTTTGGTCTATATCGGAGGCTTGAGCGACAGCAAGGGAGTCGGCGAACTGCTGAATAGCTTTTCAAAAATTGTTTCCCAGCCGCGCTCCGGGACAAAAAAGTGGAAGCTGTTGATTGGCGGATTTGGCCACGATGAGGAAAAATACAAAAGTTATATTTCAAAAAACAGGCTTGAAAATTCAGTTTATTTTGCTGGAAAAGTATCCTATTTTTCTTTGCCGATGTTTATGTCTCTTGCCGATGCGGCTATTGATCCAAAAAACGGAAGCTCCGAATCGAGCGGGAAGCTGGTGAATTTGATGGCGGCAAGACTGCCGATCATTTGTTTTGACAACAATTTCAATCGAGCGTGGCTGGGAAATAAGGGGTATTTTATGAAAACATTTTCCGAGCTTGAAGATATTTTGGAAAAACTCAATGGCGAAGGAAGAATCGAGTATGACCTGGAAAACTTGAGTCAAGAAAATGAAATCCGAAAACTAATGACGGTTTTTCGTTTGCTGACAAAATAATTTCTATTCCCAAAGCCAAGCTTTGGGAGCGGTTGGCTATATGAAATCTTGGGCGGTAAAATTGGGGAAAGGTTTGGGCGCAATGAAACGAGAGGGGATTTGGCGCGGCGGGAAACGTTCGGCGGCGGCGTTTTTCAAGCTGTTTCGGCGGGTTGGATCGGGCGACATTCTTTTTGTGTCAAGCGGTGTGGGAGACAGCGCCCGATATCGCTCAGAACACCAAGCCGAAGAACTGACGCATCATGGTTTTAGGTGTGGAATAACCGTTCAAGACAATCCTTTCCTTGCGCGTTATGCCAATCGCTTCCAGATTTTCATTTTTCAAAAAACGATTTATTCAAAATCGGTTGCGCGCTTGATTGAAAAAATCAAAGCTCAAAATAAAGAAGTTGTTTTCGAAGCAGATGATTTGGTTTTTGATTCTGGATATGTGAAGCAAATGGATTTTTTTTCAAAACTTAACGCTCTGGAGCGCAAACAATATGAAACAGGAGTAGGAATTGAAATTTTAAAAGATCCATATGTAAAGACTTGCGTAACAACAACAAACTTCCTAAAAAGAAAACTTGAAAGCTACGGAAAACAAGTTTTTCTTTCGAAAAATAAGTTATCAGATGGCGATACAGAACAAGCAAGAAAAATCCTAGAAAGCAAATCCTCCCAGAGCCGCTCCAAAGAAATTCGGATTGGATATTTTTCTGGAACAGCGAGTCACGATAAAGATTTTGAAACAATAAAAAAACCACTCGTTGAAATTCTCAAGAAATATTCCCAAGTGCAGCTTCATCTTTTTGGTCTACTCAAAATAAGCGATATTTATGATAATTTTGGCGTGCGAGTCAAAAAGCATCCTTTTGCGTCTCGAGAGCGGCATTTTGTCAATGTGGCTAGTGTGGATATCAATATTGCCCCACTTGAAGTTGGAAATCCTTTTTGTGAGGCAAAATCAGAACTCAAGTTTTTTGAAGCGGGGATTCTCGGCGTGCCGACTATCGCGGCAGCCACGCAAACTTTTCAAGAGGCGATTGATGACGGCGTTGACGGTTTTGTTGCCGGCCATACTAAAGAATGGAAAGAAAAATTGGAAAAATTGATTCTCGATCAAGAATTGCGGAAAAATATGGGCAGGAAAGCGCGAGAAAAGACGTTGCGGGAATATACGACAAAAAACAGCCATAACAGAGAATATTATAAATATTTGCGAAATATTATCAACGGATAAAATCCTTTCATATATTAATATACTTTGAATTACGAAACTCCCTAAAGTTCTCATGATGGTGTAGAATAGAAGAAGTTTAATCAACCATTCCACACCACTA